>Ga0214472_10005796_pt1 | contig 12995 bp, 10 predicted proteins | sample RVTome_6_FD_207662 | JGI IMG/M metagenome (GOLD analysis project Ga0214472, IMG submission 207662) | Soil microbial communities from uranium-contaminated site in the Upper Colorado River Basin, Wyoming, United States - RVT140D175 | ecosystem: Environmental > Terrestrial > Soil > Contaminated >... | reverse complement strand
AGGATTACCACCCAATCCAACTACGGCTAATCTCATCACACCAACCACCGGAATGGTCTATGAGTCTGATGGATTTCTCGTAAGGATGGATGAGGACTGCGGATACCGCTGGTTTAAAGTAGGTAATGGCTGTTCGGTTAGCATTCAGGCCAATGCAACGGATCCCGTTCAATTCACAGGGTACTACGATTGTTCGATTCCGGGTTCCATAGCTGGAAAACCTGAATGGCGGGATGGGAACTTATGCCCCGTAGAAGATAATTTCCACATGGCACTAACAGTAAACCCATTTCCCAACCCCGATTGTCGGCCCTCCATGCCCACTTGTGGGAATGCCAGAATTACACTCAACAGTCTCAACCAATTCGAGAACCCAAGCTTTGAGAGCGGGTCTACTGCACCCTTCACTCAGGGCGTGAATCTCGGCACGCTAACCGTTGAAACCGATCCAGCTCACACTCGCGGCGGGCAAACTTCCCTAAAACATCAGGCCAACGGCGATCCAGGAAGCTGGAGTCCTACAGCGCCTTGGAATGGCAACAACCAAATTGATGTCACCCTTGAAAAAGAAGACACTTATCGCTTTACTGCCTGGGTTAAAGCAGCAGCACCCGACACCCGCGTGCGATTGTTTATCTTCGCCAAGGATGCCAGTGGACAAACTTCGGCACCCTTCTACCTGGGTCAAAGCTTTGCTGTCGGCACCGAGTGGACGCAACTCAGCCTGACACATACTGTGCAACCCGGTTACAAATACGTAACAGTTCGCGTTGATGTTAAAGAGCCTGGTACCGTCTGGTGGGACGATTTCCGCATCGATCCAGTGGATAACCTAATTGACAATCCTGGGTTTGAGTCAAACACCAAATCCATTTCAGCAGAATCCAAAGGTCCTCTCTTCAGCGGAGCCCAAAAGGGGAAACTGGTATTAGATTTGACACAATCCCACAAAGGAGTTGTCTCCCTGAAACACCAGGCAGAAGGCGAAGACAGCTACACCCAGTACTACGATGGTCCCCAAGCGGCTGGCTTAACGGAAATCCTTTCTGGTGAAGAGTCCTACCGCCTGACCGTCAGGGCAAGGGCCGATGTGAACACCCCCATTCAACTGCGTATCTTCGGATTAGCAGGTGATTACACCGTGTTGGAAAACAACCGAACGGATGCAACCGCCACCGCAAACTGGAAGGAATTCTCGGTCCAGTTCACACCGTCCGATGCTTCTGAATTCATCAGCATTCGCCTTGACAACGACGGCGGTAAGGGTGCCGTGGTCTGGTGGGACGACCTGGTACTGGAACGCCTGAACGCTCCCACTCAATAATCCCCCATTCAGTCTAAAAGAATCTAACCAGCGCCCAGCTTTCGCGCAACCCACGAAAGCTGGGCGTTTCTTGTTAGTCCACTATGGGTTTCGACCTCCGATTAAATTCGACATAAAGCAGCGGTAAGACCACCAATGTCGCGATGGTTGCCGTGATCATGCCACCAATGACCACCAGGGCCAGCGGCTTTTGGATTTCTGCGCCGATGCCGGTGTTGAGCGCCATGGGGACAAAGCCAAGCGCAGCCACCATTCCGGTCATTAGTACCGGTCGCATACGCGTTCGCGCTGCCTCTTTCACAGCAACCCATAGCAACAGCCCTTGTTTTTGGAGTTGGATCACTCGCGAGACCAGCACCATGTCGCCCAGCACCGATACACCAGACAGGGCGATAAACCCAACGCCCGCAGAAATGGAGAAGGGCGTTCCGGTGAGCCACAATGCTGCCACGCCGCCAACTGCTCCAAAGGGAATACCGGTAAAGATGCGCAGGACACTGGAAATTCGACCATAGGTGAGGTAAAGCAGTACAAAAACCAATAACAAGGCGAGCGGAACCACCATCATCAACCGTTTCTGTGCGCGCTCCATATTCTCAAATTGCCCGCCAATTTGGGTGGTGTACCCTTCTGGCAGAGCAACCTCTTCGCGAAGAACCCGGCGCACATCTGCCACGAAAGACCCCATGTCGCGCTGACGAACATTGGCCTGCACCAGAATTCTCCGCTGCGCCCATTCTCGCTGAATGCTGGAAGGACCTTCCTCCATTTGGATGTCCACCAATTCACCCAAGGGAATCTGCTTTCCTGATGCCGAAACAAAGGGAATCTGACCGATCGCGACAGCAGATGTCCGCCAGGGTTCATCCCATTTGAGTACCAGATCAAAGCGGCGCTGACCTTCGATGACTTGGCCGAGTTTACGCGTTCCCAAACTGTCGATATAGGCCAAAATTTCGCCAACCGGAACGCCATGACGACCAGCCTTATCGCGATTCACCGCCATCGTGACCATGGTCTGCCCCGTAAGTTGCTCCAGCGTGACATCTGCTGCACCAGGTAGAGCTTCGACGCGTTGGCGGATGAGTTCACCTTGAGTTTTCAAAACTTCGAAATCATCGCCAAACAGCTTGATGGCCACATCCGAGCGTACGCCCGCGACCATCTCATTGACACGCATTTCAATAGGTTGGGTGAAAATACTTCGCATTCCCGGCATTCCGTAAAGAGTGCTTTCCATGTGGGACGTCAGTTCATCCTGTGTCTTGCCGCGCTGCCATTGGTTGCGGGGCGTCAATGTGATGAATACATCTGAGACTTCCAGACCCATAGGGTCGGTCGCCACTTCGGCGGTCCCGGTTCGCGTCCAGATATGGGCAATCTCATCGGGAAATTCTTTTAACAACAATTGCTCGATTTGGGTCCCATAGCGAATGGATTCATCCAGGGAAATACCCGCCATGCGGACGGTATTGATCACAATCGCCTGCTCGCGCAAGCGCGGCACAAACTCGGTCCCCAACGTGGTTGCTAGCATGGCAGCCCCAGCAACAGCAATACCAGCCAGCACCAAAATGAAACGCCGCATTTGAAAGAAGCGCTGCAGCGCTGCGGTGTAAACTTCCTCAAGCCAGGTTGCTACCCGCGGTTTGGATTTGTGATTGCCGCGATTCAAGAGGTAACTCGCCAGCACAGGCATCAGGGTCATGGACAGAATCATGGAGCCCAACAGGGCGAATATGACCGTCAGAGCCATCGGGCGGAACAGTTTCCCCTCAACACCTTCCAACGTCAAAACCGGCAGGTACACAATGGCGATAATCAGCTCACCAAACAGGGTGGGTTTGCGAACCTCTACTGCTGCATCGCGCACGATTTCGATGACGCTGCGACCGCTGCGGTCCTCATTCAGGCGACGCGAGGCGTTCTCAATCATGATGACGGAACTATCCACTACCAGGCCAAAGTCGATGGCACCAAGGCTCATCAGGCTGCCGGCTATGGCAAACTTGAGCATGGCATTGAAGGCAAAGAGCATAGAGAGTGGAATGGCCAGTGCCACGATCAACCCGGCGCGCAGATTGCCGAGAAAGGCGAAGAGGACGGCAATCACCAGCAGCGCGCCTTCCAACAGGTTCTTTGAAACCGTTTGTAACACCTGATCGACCAGATCCGTGCGCATGTAGACGGGCTTCAGGGAAACGCCTTCGGGTAATTGACGCTGTACTTCAGCCAAGCGGTCTTTCAGTTTCTGGGTAATGGCGTGGCTGTTCTCGCCCATCAGCATGAAACCCAAACCCAGCACGGTTTCGCCTTTCCCCTGCGCAGTCACTGCGCCACGCCGAATCTCATGGCCAAGCCGTACATCAGCCACATCTGCAAGGTAGACCGGTGTGCCGTCCTGCTGAGCCACCACCATGCGCTCCAGGTCTGCCAAACTCTCGATAAGGCCGCGCCCCTGAATCAGTTGCGCCTCACCGGCAACTTCCAGTACCCCGCCGCCGGCATTGCGATTTCCAGAGGCTAACACCACGGCAAGATCGTCCAGGGTTAATCGGTGTTTGGTAAGGCGAAACGGATCCACCAAGACGTGGTACTGTTTTTCAAACCCACCCCATGTGTTGATTTCAGCGATGCCCGGCACCTGTATCATCTGCGGTCGTATGACCCAATGGTGCAAGGTTCGCAATTCCTGTGGGGAAAGTGATTCGCTGTGTACAAGATACTGAAACACCTCGCCCAGCCCCGTCGCAACTGGGCCCAAAGTAGGTGGATCTATGTTGGGTGGTAAATCGGCACTGGCTATTCGTTCCGAAACCACCTGGCGTGCTAAGTAGATATCGGTGTCATCCTCAAAAATGACGGTAACTTGAGAAAAGCCAAATTTAGAGAGAGAGCGAACCTGCTTCAAACCTGGCAGCCCGGAAATCGCCTGCTCGAGAGGAAAGGTAATCTGCCGCTCAATCTCTACCGACGCAAGAGCTGGCGCAGTGGTATTGACCTGAACCTGAACGGGAGTTGTATCGGGAAAGGCATCAAAGGGCAGTTGCGAGAGGCTCATCAAACCAAAAGCCGCCATGATCAGAGTTACCAGCAGAACTACAGGTCTGTGTTTGAGGCTGAGATCAATAATTTGGGTAAGCATCAGCGCTTCTCACCCTGAGCACCTAGCTGCTCGACCTCACAACATCCCGCCCCAATACTGCCCGGCAACATTTCGGTTCGCAACAGAACGGCACCCGTGGTGACAACCTGTTCGTTTAGGGAGAGACGTCCTCTCACCGGAACGGTATCTCCAGAACCTAGCACGACCACTTCGCGCGGCTGATAGGTGCCAGGCTCGCGGCGAACAAACACCACACTGCGATGATCGATCCGTTGAACTGAAGTTGCCGGAACCAACCAGGCATCCTCGCCTTGCTGGGTGGAGATGGTTGCACGTCCGAATTGGTGGACGCGGAAAATACCTTCGTGATTGCAGATTTGGGCACGCACGGCAATGGTACGCGTCTTGGTATCAACCTCTGTAGCCATCCATACGATTTCACCCCTAGCTTCCTGGCCATCGTCGCTATGGAACAACAGCACCGCACCTTCTTTTACATCTTTTATTTGGCTTTCAGGCAAATCGCAGATCGCCCAAAGATGTTCGGTGTCGGCAATCATTCCTAACGAGGTCTCTTCATCTGCCAAGGTTCCCAGGATGGCCTCCCGATGCACCAGCTTTCCCGTAATTGGTGCACGAACGGTTAGCATTCCCGGGGGGCCGTTCTCCCGTGCCCCCGCAATTTGGAGCGTTGATTCCGCTGCAGCCACCTGGGCTTGCGCCGATTCCAGTTCAATTTCAGCCTGTTCCACATCCCAGGGACTGGCAATAAGACGTTCTACCAGCGACTGTTGACGTTTCAGGTTCATTTCAGCTACCCGTGCCCGAGCTCTTGCGTTACGCAGTTGCACCTGAGCTTGACCAATCTCGGGGCTTTTTAATTCAAACAGCGCCTGACCGGCCTCTACCTTTTCACCAATCGGCACATGCATCACTTGCACAACACCTGGTACAACCGTGCGCAGATCGGCCATGCCATCCGCACTGTATTCAATCCGAGCCGGTGCCGTAATCTTGCTGGTCCCGGCACCGCGCTGAACTGGAACGGTACGAATGCCTGCCTGAATTTCCTTTTCCGGCGAAAGGAAGCGAACGATACGCTGCTCAAGTGGAACATCATTCAGGTTTTGGGGATTGCACGTGGGACACACCGACTCTGGCAATCGGTGCTCGGCACACCAGTCACCCTTTTCTTGAAACTTCGCGATCAATTCTGGATGGCACAACGTGCACTTCGATTCCGGGACACCATGACCCGCACACCAATCGCTGCCTGATTCCGCCATGTGCGCTGCAGGTCCTGGGTTACATTGAGGGCACACCGACTCTGGCAATCGGTGCTCTTCACACCAGTCACCCTTTTCTTGAAACTTCGCGATCAATTCTGGATGGCACAACGTGCACTTCGATTCCGGCACCCCATGACCCGCACACCAATCGCTGCCTGATTCCGCCATGTGCGCTGCAGGTCCCGGGTAACATTGCGGGCACACCGATTCCGGGAGTTGATGCTCTTCACACCAATCGCCCGCTTTCTGAAACCCCGGGATCAGTTCCGGGTTGCATAAGGTGCATTTCGATTCCGGCACCGCATGACCCGCACACCAATCGGCTGAGACTGAGGGCGCCACGGTGGAAGAGGCCGCATTTGGCTTGCCCCCTGTAGGCTCGCCGCTCGTAGCCAGGTTACAACCGAAGGTTGCGAGCAACAATAAACAGAGACCACCCCAATGACTGAGAATGCGGTGGAATCCAGACAATTGGTCGCGCTTCTTCTGCCTTTCAATTCCCCGAGGTCCGCTTCTGAGGCCTGGCACCGTTGGTCCCAATGGCTCAATGGGGGTTGTCCACACCGCACAAGGCGGCGCACTTTTTCTAAAAAACATAACTCCATCTCCCTAATGGTTATGAGCGGGCACAACACCGCGCCCGGATCCACTTGACCAGGGCAACCAATGCCCTGTGTACATCAAGCCAGGGAGATGCGTGGGGGATGGAAGATGGTGTCAAATTCCCCTTTTGCTGTAAGGGAAATCCAATCGCAATACAACCGATCAGATAGTTTGCCGGGAAGTTGGCAGAAGGCATCCGCCAGCCCAGCCGTCACTTGACTAGCCTGGCAACCACAATCGGGACAATCGCGCGGACAGGGCTCTTCCGAGGAACCAGACGCGGAAATATTCTCATCTTCCGCAGACGCCAGCTCTTGAATGCCGGAACACTGTTCTTGCTGCAAGTTGCAAGTGTCGCCCTTACTGCAGGAACTTCCCGCACTGATTGAAAAGGAGCCGGCAACCGGGGGAACCAAATCAGAAGGAGGCTGGTCGCAGGGACAGGAAAGATCGCACCCATCCAGGTTTTCCATACTTATCGGCTGGTGGACCAGACTCAGGCAAAGGATGGTGGCCCACACGCAACCAATGCCAATCCACTGCTTAAAACCAAACCCAGCCAACGTCGGAAGCCTCCCTGATATGAAAATCAGACCAGATTATACCCCAACCACTCCCTCCTCAATAGGATGATGGGCATCGTCGCCAATTTCCCAACTCTCAGAGTGCTGAACCGCATCCGACAGGAATTTCTGGAATCGCTGCAAGGCATGAAACGCCGAAACGCCCCGTTCCATGAGACAACGCCGTCTGCAACCCGCCGTTAGCGCACTTTAAAGGCTCGAATTTCAGCAATCTCCAGACAAAACGAGCCTTCCTGCCCGTCGCTGATCAAAAAGCCCAGTTGTTGCGCATCGCCAAGATCCAGATCCGGTAATCCCCGCACCATCCGTCCACGGAACATAGGCACAAATTGGTCTGCACGTAGTGTAATCGTTTCCCACTGATCGGGTTTGGTGGTGAAATCCACACTGTAGGCCACACCGTCCATGCGTTGGTCCGTGCGAACCCTAAATTTATAAATCTTGCCGTCACCTTTCACCCGAATCTGAAAGCCTTGATACCCAGTTAAATCCGAATTGAGACGAGGCGTTCTAACCGAGGCAAACCCACCATTATTTTCAAGGGAAAGTGCACCTGTAAACGAAGCGGCTCCCTTGCCAAGATCCAAGCGACTGCGCGAAACACCACCCATAACGTCGTCGTTAACAACCCTCCAGGCATTGTGCGACGGAGGGTTATCGAAATCAAAAAGAATGATGCTCTCGGAAAAGTTCACCATCAACACACCAAAAATCCAAAACATTCGCCCACTTACTACACCCGCCATGAACCGTTTCCCAATCTGCGAATTGGAGCACAAAATCGGCCTTTGGTTGGCTAACTCCAAATGCGGCTTGATCCAAAAATCCCTGCATCCTGTGAATTCGCTTGCCTCGCGCACGTAGCAGCTTTCGAACAGAACCCAAACTCAGATTCGTTGAAATTCTTCCAAACCTTCTCCTCGGCTGCCCCAGACAGAAGATTTTCTGAAGTAGCTTGCGCGCCAAGGAAGAATAAAGCACCTTCGGGTTAGTTGTATACAACGATCCGTTTCCGTTGGTGCCACGCCTTCACTTTGATATCCAACGTTTATCTGCCTTCGGCGACTCGTCGAGCAGCGGGGCTGCCGCGCCGCTTCGCGGCTTTCTATCAGCAAAAAAATCAAAAATGCCCTAGGGTAGCAAGGGACGAATTTCTGCCGTGCCTCGATGTGAACCGGGAATCGTGGCTGCAATTTCAACCGCTGCATTCAGGTTGGGAACATTGATTAAAAAATAGCCACCCAGTTGTTCTTTCGTTTCAGGGAACGGACCATCCCTGACAACGTGTGATCCGCCGCGAAGCTGAACACAGGTGGCCATGGATGGAGGATGGAGCGGGGAGGCAGAAAGATACTGCCCTTGCTGGTGAAGGTGATGACAGATTTCAACTGATTCCGCCAGGGCTCTTCGATGGTCTTCTGGGGGCCAGGCCCCTTCTTCTGCGTACATTAGCAAAAGAAAAGGATTCCCCAATCCGACCGGGATCACTGTGCCTCCGGTGCCAACTGGGCCTGGCAGCGCCAGCGAATCGGAGAGCGGCAGCAGCGGCCGGATTTCAACGGTACTTTTTAGGTCTGGAGGCCATTGGCAGGCAATGGCCACGGCCTCCTCCAACCCAGCAACATCGATGATTAAATAGCCGACCAGTGGCTCTGGGGTCTCGGCGAAGGGACCCTTCGTCACATGGCGCTCGCCATTGCGAACCCGTACACAGGTTGCGGCAGTAACAGGGGAAAGCAGCGAGAAATCGAGGAGTAAGTTTTTGTCAGTCCCAGCTTTGGAAGAAAACTCGCGTAAAAACTTCTCGCGCTTCATCGCCGGCCAATCCTCTTCAGCACTGTAGATCAACAGCATGTACTTCAAAACCCACTCCTCGTAAAAGCCTATTCCACGTTGCCTTTTCCCACTGGGGGCAAACCTAGCGCCATCTGAAAAACACCCGGCTGGCGCAAGCCAAGCGCGACCCAAATCAGGATCCCAATCAGAACCGGCATGAAAAAGGGTTCGCCAACGCGTACATGCGTCGCTGTTGCGCCGCCCAAATACGCTGCCAGGAGAATTGCTGCCACGAATGCAGTGCGAGGGATGAGGAACAAAATCGAAATGAATGCTTCAACTATCCCGATTTTAAACATCACCTCTTCACTCCATCCCATTTTGGCGAACATGTCCGCCTTGCCTTCCCATTCCGTCACCTTTCCAACCGCGCTTGCACCGATAAGGAACAGAGAAAGGACTGCACTCAATACCCAGCCTGTGATGATTAAACGCTTCGTCTTTTTCTGATTGCTCAATTGCAGTCCTCCCCTTCCACCATGACCATCCAGCCAACGCCAAATTTATCCGTCACCATTCCGTAGCATGGCGACCAGAAGGTTTTTCCCAGGGGCATGTCCACCGTACCTCCGTCTGCCAGGCCATTGAACACATGGTGCGCCTGGTCTTGGTCCTCCACGGTAAGAGCCAGCCGAAATCCTTCAAAACCCGACGTTTCATTACAACCATCAGAGGCCATCACCCTAGTCTTGCCAATAATAAAAGACGCGTGCATCACCTTGTTCTCAAAGCCCGGTTGCAACATGCCTTCGGGAACCGGGTCCGGACTGTCGCTAAACCGCATCAACATTTCCATGCGCGCGCCCATCACGGCCTGATAAAAGTTCAACGCCTCCTCACAGCGTCCCGAAAAGAACAGATACGCTTCCAATTGAGCGCCCTGGGTTGCGATTTGGTTGACCATCTGTTGTTCGCGCTCGGCGATGTCGCCCGATGGGTCCATTTCCGCAAAATCCGCCATTTCATAGATGGGCCGAATCTCAATTTCCGAATCTTCAGGCATGGGGTTGGGGCAGCGTTTCACCCAATCGATGGCCTCCTGCATAGAGCCAACCTCCCAAATCCAAAAGCCCGCAACCAATTCCTTCGTTTCAGCAAAGGGACCGTCGGCAACCGTTCGCTGTGTGCCACTAAAGCACACTCGGGCACCAGCAGAGCTCGGCTTAAGCCCTTCCCCTGCCTTCATAATGCCTGCTTTTACCAGTTCCTCATTAAACGATGTCATATCCGCCATTAGCTTTTCACTTGGTAGCTGACCTGCTTCCGAATTGGCAGTTGCTTTTACTAACACCATAACTCTCATGATACTTACTCCTGATGTAAAACTTTCAAAAAACGCTTTTGTAGGTTTCTATTGCTCATCGGGCATTTGGTGTTCCACCAATCGCGCCAGTTGCTCAAGGGATTCTTGCCATCCGAGATAGCACATATCCAAGGGAATAGAATCTGGAATGCCTTCCTGGCAAATCCGCATTTCCGTTCCGCAACTCACCTCCGTTAAATCAATAGTGACTATTAACTCGCCGGGGAAATCGCCAAAATCAAACTTATCGCTGTGCTTAATGCGTTGGTTCGGAATGAGTTCTAAAAAAGTAGCTGTAAACGTATGGCTAAAACTCTTCTCGAAATTGATGAAGCTCATACGATAGCCTCCACCTACTTCTGGATTCATTTCGTGTAGCTTGGCGAGAAATCCGTAAGGTGGCAACCAGCGCGCAATGGCGTCGGGATCGAGAAATGCCCGGTACACGCGTTCTGTTGGCGCTCGGAACACGCGGTGCAGGTGGATCGTATTTTTGGAAGAGGACATAGGTTATTCTCCTTTTTTTTGCGAAGGTGCCAATAGCTGATTCACCGACGCAGCTTTTGGTCATGTGACGACCAATGGGTTCTTCGGTGGTTGATGAAACTTAGCGCTCATTTTTCCAAGATGCGGGTGTGGGTGCCATTCATGAACTGGACCCAGCTTCCCTGATCTTCCAACTCACTCCGAAACAACCAGGTATTTGAATCCACGATTTCAACCGTATCGCGGTACCGGCACCGGCCGCTGCCATCAAATGTGGGGCCTTCCGAAACCAGCGGAAGCTTTTTCCCAGCCGCATCCAGCTCACCAACGTATTGCCAGATGAAACTCATCATGGTTCCAATGAAGGTTCCCACATACTTGTTCTGAGCAGTGTCAAAACCCAGCGTCATAATTGATGACCAGGGCTCTTCTGGCGAACCCCCGGTACTTTCACAAATCAACCACATCCCGTCAAGCGACCTGCACGTCATGGTTCCAGTGGTGTTCGAGGCCGTCCCATCAGGAGTCTGGCACGCATGTTCAAAAGACCATGTTCCGATTAACTGGTCAAGCCATTGATGCTCTTTCTGAGGTTTCGCAAACATTCTATTACTCCCTTTCTTTTCTTCAAATGCATTTGGTCAGAGTTTTACTTCTTTATCGCACTATCGCGTTCGGCAATCAATGCATTGACATGTTCATCCACAGGGCGAATCTCAAAGGGCCCCATTCTGACGCCAGGATGCTGAGACATGAGCGCGATAGCGTGGTTCAAATCGCGTGCTTCCAAAAAGAGCAGGCCACCAAGCATTTCTTTTGTTTCCAGGTAAGGGCCGTCGCTAACGTCCACCGAACCACCCTTCATTCGCAAGGTCACGCCATTTCTCGCTGCTTGCAGGGCTTCCCCACCTAAAAAGTGACCACCGCGGCGCAACTCATCATCGTAGTCGAAACACTCGTTCATCAATCGCTGGGCTTCTTCCGCGGGTAGCGATTCCCATTTGGAAGGATCGATAAAACCCATACACACAAACTTCATAGGCTCTCCCTTTTGCAAAACGTTTCCAAAAGATTTCTCTTGTTCTATCCCTTGATCGAATGAACAGCGTACAGATCGACCGAACCAGAAATATTTTGGTTTTTTTTCCAGGTCATCCTCCCCAAACCGGCCTTCGAGGGGCAAGAACCCATGGTTTTGCCGGGAGAATGGCGTGCCAATTTAATGGTGGAAACCCAGATAAACGCGCACTTTTGAAAAAAGGCAGTTGGGCCTGCAACCAGGCGGGGTAATTAGCTTATGTGCCTTGATCCCCTTCGAGTTAGTCGAATACAACGATCCATTTCCGTTGGTGCTACGCCTTCATTTTGAAATCCAACGTTCATCTGCCTTCGGCGACTCGTCGAGCATAGGGACTGCCCCGCCGCTATGTGGCTTTCCATCAGCAACAAAATCAAAAATGTTCTAGGAATCCTTAAGGTTGGCGATTTGCATTTTTAGGAAGCGCCGTTCAGGTTCCTGCTTCGCCAATTGCAAGGCGCGTTCAAAGGCCTCCCTTGCCTTTGCCGTATCACCCAGGCGTCGCAGTAATTCGCCTCGCGCTGAATGGGCCAAATGATAGTCTGCCAGTTCCCCACGAGCGAGCAGGCTATCAATCAGGTCAAGACCTGCTTGCGAACCGTCGCGCATCGCTATGGCGACCGCTCGGTTTAACTCGACCACCGGCGATGCTTCTACCTGGGCAAGCACCGAGTAAAGGGCTACGATTTGGTTCCAGTCGGTTTCACTCGGGGATTTAGCTTGTGCATGCACCGCCGAAATGGCGGCTTGCAGGGTATAGGCCCCAAAACGACGCGTCGATAGCGCCTGCTGAACAAGCTGCGTTCCTTCTCGGATAAAGGATTGGTTCCACAAGCTGCGATTTTGATCCTCCAAGAGGATGATATCGCCGCTTTCAGTCATTCGCGCTTGGCGCCGTGATTCATGCAAAAGCATTAAGGCCAGCAAACCCATAACTTCTGCATCGGGCATCAACTCCAACACTAACCTTGCCAGTCGAATCGCTTCGTCTGATAAATCTACCCGCGTAAGTGATGTGCCGGAAGAAGCTGAGTAGCCTTCGTTGAAAACCAGGTAAATGACGAAAAGCACTCCATCTAAACGCTCTGCCAGTTCGTCTGACGATGGGATTTTGAAGGGAATCCCAGCATCGCGAATCTTGCGTTTGCCACGAACAATCCGCTGAGCCATGGTAGGTGGCGTAACCAAAAAAGCTTTGGCAATCTCCTCGGTGGTCAGCCCGCAAACTTCGCGCAGCGTTAACGGTACCTGAACGCTTGATTCAATAGAGGGGTGACAACAGGTGAAAATCAAACGCAGGCGATCGTCTTCAATGCCCTGATCCGCAATATTTCGATTCGATTCTTCAATCTCGTGGGCTCGACGCAACAATTCCGGCTGGAGATC
>Ga0214472_10005795_pt1 | contig 12995 bp, 14 predicted proteins | sample RVTome_6_FD_207662 | JGI IMG/M metagenome (GOLD analysis project Ga0214472, IMG submission 207662) | Soil microbial communities from uranium-contaminated site in the Upper Colorado River Basin, Wyoming, United States - RVT140D175 | ecosystem: Environmental > Terrestrial > Soil > Contaminated >... | reverse complement strand
GCTCGCCCAGGGTGAGCGGGCGATCCTGTTCCTGCGACATGAGGCGCGTCGCCTCCTTGCAGTTCAACATGCCACGCCTCCTCCCTTGAACCAGTTGTCCTCCAGGCATTCGCGCAGCCCGGTCCGCGCGCGATGCAGGATGACCCAGCAATTATTGGTGGAAATCCCGAGTTCCTTGCAGATTTCGGCCGTTTCGAGTTCGAGGAACTCGCGCATCATGTACACGCGGGCGATTTTTTCCGGCAGGTGATTGACGCACACGTCGAAGACCGCCCAGAACTGTTTCTGCATCAGCGCCGCGTCCGGATCGGACCAGGTGGACGGGCGCTCTTCGCGCCGCCAGTGGCCGCCCTGCCGAAACAGGCGGTCGAAGTCGAAGTCCTCATCGTCATCGGCGTCGATCAGGTCCGATCCCGCGATCTCGCGCGAGGACTTGCGGATGTGATCGACGATCTTGTTGCGCAGGATCGCGAACAGCCACGTCTTCAGCGTCGCGCGCCCGGCGAAGCCGGAGGCGTGATTCATCGCGGCGAGCAGCGCTTCCTGCACCATGTCCTCGGCGGCGCCGGCGTCACGCAGCTGCATCTGCGCAAAGCGCAGCATGTCGCGGCGCAGCGCGCCGATCGACGGGTCGTCCCAGCGGATTCCGCTCTCGTTGCTGATCGGAAGATCCATTGCCCCACTCCTCCCATGGCCCGCGGCAGCGTGGCGTGCCGCACGGGCGCGCGCGATCTTTCGCGTCGCGACATGCCTATGATAGACGCGGCGGCAGCTACAAACCTTACACGCCGCGGCTTGGCCCGGGAGGCGCGGCCCCGCCGCGGTGCCCGGGCGGGGGGCGCCACGCTTCACTCGAGGGCCGGATCTTCTTCGTGCCGGAGGGCGAGCTCGGCGACGTCACGGAAGAAGTCCACGCGGCATGCGGTGCGGATGCCGCACATCACGGCGCACGCCAGCTCCTCGGCATTGTCCATGTCTTCCGGCGGGGAGTGCAGCGGAATCGTGATGGTGCGGCCGCGCAACAGCGCGGGCCGCTCATGGATCGTGCGCACCGCTTCGGGCAGGGTGTCGCGTCCCGGGTAGGCGGTCGTGAGCGGCGCTGCGTCGAGCGCCGGGGCAGCGGCGACGCGGCACAGCACACGCGAATCGCCGTTGTACCAGCAGGTCCAGGAGGTCTCCAGGGGTTCCGCGGGCGCCGCTGCGGGCTCGGCGCCGTGCGCCGGCGCGACGAGCGCGACGGCGAGCGTCGCCAGGGCTCTGCGCGCCGGATCGAGCATGCTCGAAGTCGTGTCCATGATCGTTGGTCCTTCACGGCGGGTGTGTTGATGCGCCGACGGGATGCGCAGGCCGCATCGACCCGCGCGCTGTGCGGCGACTCCGGCGATCGCGCCGCAGCGGGGCCGCGCACCCGTCGAAGCGACTTGTCTGCGCCGCCGCCAATCGGCGGCGCCGGGCACATCCGTGTATGAATACATCCTAAGCGGCCGGGCGCTGTTCTGCCATTGGAATAATGGCATATGCGTGAAGTATGCCGCATCCGGTCGGTCCGGCGCGTGCGGCGCCGCAGCGTCGCATCCGGGGCAAGCGCGCGCCGTCTGCCCGGCGCAGGCGACATCGGCCGTCGCCACGGGGAGCGCGCGTCGCTGCGCTGCGGCGCCGGGCACCGTGGCCGGCCGACGCGCGCCGTTGCGGCGCTGTCGCGGTGCACTGCGCAACGCTTGTCGGAAGCTTCGCCCCGACAGGCGGCAGGCGTTTGACCGCGTCCATGGAACTGCCGACAGTGCACCCATGAACCCCGCCTCGCGCCTTCCTGCCCGGACCCGCCACGGAGCGGCTGCACCGCTGCGCCGAGCCCTGCGCGTGCTCGGCTGGCTGGTGGGCGCCGCGTTTCTGGCATCGTCCGTGCCGGCCCAGCCCGTGGCGCCGTCCGACCCGGCCGCGGGCGCGGGTTGTCGGGCGCTGGTGAAGGTCTATCGCGGCCTGCAGGACGCGACCGCGGTGCCGGCAACCGAACGGCAACGCGTGGCGGACAGGATCCTCGACGCCTGTGGCGTGGTCGAGATCGAGCTCGTGCGCGCGTCGACGCTCGACGGCGGCGCCGTGCTGGAGCTGCCGCTGGGAATCGCCCCCGGCGCGGGCGGGCGGCCATGAGATGGCTCGTCGCGCTCGCCCTGGCGCTGGTGCCGCCGACGTACGCCGGATCCCTGCGCGAGTTCGAGCCCATCGTGGGTGCCGACCCGCAGCGTCCGGCCCCGCCGCCGCTCTCGCCGGTGCCGCTGACGCTGGTGGAGCGCTTCGTACATGAAGTGGCCGATGCGTGGAGCGGGCGCGACCTCGACGCGGTGCTCGCCGACGAGTTTCCCGACCGTGCGCGGCTGCTCGACGAATTGCAGCAGTCGCTCCCGCTCGATGCGCGGCTGCGCATCCTGTCGGTGGGCACGGTACAGACCCTGTCGCAGCAGCCGCTGCCGGACGGACGCCTGAGCGAGGTGCTGGTGCGGGTGCGGGGCCAGATCGAGTTCACCGGCGCGGACGGCCAGCTGCAGTTGCTGCCGACGCATCAGGAATGGGTGGTGCGCATCGCCCAGCGCGTGCCGTGAGGGCGCGCGCGTGCCTTGCCGCGACGCTGGCGCTGGTCGCGGCCGCCGGCGCCCATGCCGCGATCGAAGCATCCGGCAGCACGACGCTGCGCATCGAACGCTACGGCCTGCGCGGCGACCCGCGGGCGGTGCCGTGGGCGCACACCGGCACCCACGGCTACCAGGACTACAGCCTGCGCCTGCAGGCGCAGCCGGATGCGGCGCGGCGCTGGTCGCTCGACACGTCGGGCGTGATGAACGGCTCCGACTATCGCCACCGCGCGCGCGGCCTCACCGCCGAGTGGTTCAACTTCCGCTACGAGGATGGTGGCGCGGCGCTGCCCTACCGCGTCGAGCTGGGCGACCAGCGGGCGCGATTCTCGCCCCTGACGCTCGATCGACGCCTGCAGGCGGCGCGTCTCGAGCTGCAGCCGTCGGGCGGTGGCGATACCGGGCATTCGCTGGTGTGGCTGGCCGGGCGCGAGCAGACCGACTGGCGCGACGGCGTCGACCGCGGCAATCGCTTCCACGGCGCGTCGTGGCTGGTGCAGGACCCCTCGCTCGGTCGCTACGCCTTGAACGTCGTGCATCAGGAGGCGGGCGAACGGGGCGACGATACCGACCGCGGCCGACTGGTGACCAGTCTCGCGGCGGTGCGCGATTTCGTCCTGTGGGAGCGCCAGGACCTGACCGCCGAGGCCGAATGGGCGCGCCTCGACGGGCGCGCGGTGAGCGACGGACCGGATCACGACGACGGTCTGCGCCTGCAGCTGCGTGCGGTCGACCGCAGCCTGCCGCTCGACTACCAGCTGCGTTACCGGCGCCACGGCGCGGGTTTCGCCCCGCTCGGGACCACCGTCGAGCGTGACAGCCGCGGGCTGGAGGCCAATGCCGGGTGGCGCTTTCCGCTGGGGGTCGGGCTGCGGGGGCGCTACGATCGCCACCTCGCACGGGCGAGCGACCAGCAGCTGCAGTCGGAAGGCTACGGGCTGAGCTTCGAGCTGCCGCAGACGCTCGGCTGGGTCGAGTGGATCGACAACAGCTGGGACCTGAGCCGGCGCTTCCGCTCCGATGCCTGGGGCGTCATCGACAGCCGCGCCACCGAGGCCCGCTGGAGCATCCGCGCGGCCGGCGCGGGGGGCAGCGCGACGCGCCTGGCGGTGAGCTGGGTCGGCGTCGACGACCATTCCGCGGGCGACGCCAGCCGCGAGCGGCGCCTCGCGTTGTCGCACGCGCGCACCTTCGACCTCGGCTTCATCGAGGTGGCGGCCACCCCGGGGGTGGACTACCGCGTGCGCGACGGCCTCGGTTCGAGTGCGGTGCTCAACCCCACCCTGCGCCTGGACGCGGCGCGCGGCGCCCATCAGCTGGGCATGCGCCTCGACTACCGGACGCTGGACCCGGCGGTGGCCGCCGACCGCGAGGACTACGGATTGCTCCTCGACTATCGCTATCGCATGGCCCAGCACACGATCGGGCTCGAATACGAACAGCTCGGCCGCGCCCCCGAGGACGACCGCACCACCGAGGCGTGGCGTGCCGGCCTGTTCTGGCGCTACCAGTTCGACACGATTCTCGGCATCGGGCAGTAGCGCGGGTGCGCGCCGCGGCTCACCCGGTGCGGTTGAACCACAGCAGAGAGAGGAACGCCGCGGCCAGCGCGAGCACCGCGGCGGCGGCGGCGGCGAGCGCGGTGAGCTCGGTTTCCTTGCGCTCGAGCACGATGCGGGCGTTCAGATTCTGGTAGATGCGGCGCAGGTCCGCGGCGCTGCCGGCATGGAAGTACTCGCCGAGGGTGATCGTCGAGATCGCCTTCAGGGTTTCCTCGTCGAAGCGCATGAAGATCGACAGGCCCTCGGTATTGACCGTCGCGCCCTCCGTGGTGCCGAACCCCACGGTGAACACCCGCACCCCCCGGTCGGCCGCCATGGTCGCCGCTTCCAGCGGATCCGGGCCGGTGGTGCGACGCCCGTCGGTGAGCAGGATGATCGCGGCCGAGTTGTAGGAGGCGGGGGCGACCGGGACGAACGCGGGCGACGGAGCCCGGTCCGGGGGCGAACGCCCGCCCCTGCCGGCGCGCTCGGGCGAGATGCCGCCGCCGAACACCGCCGCTTCGAGGTCGATGCCGGCATCCGGAAAGAGGGTCGCCAGCGACAGGATGAGGCCGCTGCCGATGGCCGTATGGCGGTCGAGCTGCAGCCGGTCCACGGCGGCGAGCAGCGCTTCGCGGTCGTTGGTGGGCGCCTGCACCACCGAGGCGGTGCCGGCAAAGGACACCACCCCGACGCGCACATCGGGCGGCTGTTCGCGTACGAAGGCCTTGGCCGCCGCTTGAGCCGCCGCGAGCCGGTTCGGGTCGACGTCGTTGGCGCTCATGCTGAGCGACACGTCGATGGCGAGGATGATGGTGCGTTGCTCGGTCGGCAGCGTCACCACCGCGGTCGGTCGCGTCATCGCCCCGATCGCCGCGACCAGCGCCAGCAGCAGCAGCAGCGGCGGCAGGTGGCGGCGCAGGCGCTGGCCGGCACCGAGCGCCTCGCGCACGAGGCCCGCGTCCGGATAGCGCAGGGCATCCTTGCGCTTGCGCCGCAGAAGCAGGAAATAGACAGCGACGAGCACCGGCACCGCGAACAGCAGCCCGAGCATGTGCGGCCAAAGCAAAGTCATCAGAGCTCCTCCCGGCCGAATGCGCCGGTTGCGCGCGTACGGCGCCGCGTGTGTCGCTTCGCACCGATCCACTCCCGCCGGCACGGCGCCCAGTCTCACTCTAGCATCGGCCGGCAGCGCCTTCCCCCCCCTGGCGCTGACAGGCGGCGCCGCACCGGAATTTATCGTCGGGGCTGCAGTCAAATCGGCTCCGGTTGCACGTGGGGCCGTCCGATGTATCCAGTCGCCGAAGCCGATCCGGACCGCCTCGCCCGCTGCCCGGCTCGATCGGGCGCCGGGCGGGGTAGGGCGGGCAGGGGAGATAGCACATGAGACGCGCTGCGCTGTACAGCAGTTCCGGATCCACGCGCCGCCGCGCGCCCGCCGGGGGCGGCGCGCGGTCCGGCGGTGACGCGCCGCCGCCGCCCGCCACGCCCGACGACACCGCCGCCCCCGCGCCAGCGCCCGCTCCGCCGCGCGGGCGCTGGAGGCGCTTTGCGCGGTGGTCGGCGGGCGCGGCGCTGCTCGCGCTGGCGCTGTGGTTCGGCTACGCGGGGGTGGTCGGCGCACCGCGCGAGATGACCCGTCAGGACGTCGAGGACACGGTGCTGCGCACGCTGAAGCGGCAACCCTGGCCCGAATTGAGGGCCCATCGAATCATCGCCCCGTCGGTGGTGCGCGTGCGCGGCTTCGGGAAATCGGCCAACGGCAACGGCGACAGCGAGCGCAGCGTGGGGTCCGGCGTGGTGGTGATCGACCGCGGCGTCATCCTCACCAATCTGCACGTGGTCGCCGGCGCCGAACGGGTGCGCGTGATCTTCGCCGACGGCATGGAGTCGGAGGCCGAGGTGATCGGCATGCGCCCCGAGCACGATCTGGCCGTCCTGCAGGCGGCGACCATCCCGGACGACCTGGTGGCCGCGACGATGCGCTCGACCGCCGACCTGGCGCCGGGCGAGCCGGTGATCGCGGTCGGTTTTCCCTTCGGCGTCGGGCCTTCCGTCACTTCCGGCGTGATATCCGGGCTGGGGCGGGAGTTCCGCTCGCCGGAAGGCAAGCGCCTGCTCACCAACCTCATCCAGTTCGACGCGGCGGCCAATCCCGGCAGCTCGGGCGGGCCGCTGGTCACCATGGACGGCGAAGTGGTGGGCATCGTCACCGCGGTGCTCAATCCGACCGACCAGGGATTCTTCGTCGGGATCGGCTTCGCGGTGCCCATCGAGAACGCGGCCGCGGCCGTCGGCGTGCCGCCTTTCTAGCGGCGTGAACAGCAACCAGGGAGGGACGAATCCCATGCATAACCGAGACACCGAGCACGGCGAGATTTCGGCGCTGATGGAGCGCATCCTCTACGAGGTCAAGCGCATCGTGGTCGGCCAGGACCACTTCCTCGAGCGGGTGCTGGTGGCCGTGCTGGCGCAGGGCCATCTGCTCGTCGAGGGGGTGCCGGGGCTGGCCAAGACGCTCACCGTGAAGACGCTCGCCAACACCATCCGCGGCACCTTCCGGCGCATCCAGTTCACCCCCGACCTGGTGCCCGCCGACCTGGTGGGCACGCGTATCTACAACCAGAAGACAGGCGAGTTCGCCACCTCGCTCGGGCCGGTATTCACCAACCTGCTGCTCGCCGACGAAATCAATCGCGCCCCGGCCAAGGTGCAGAGCGCGCTGCTGGAGGTGATGCAGGAGTACCAGGTGACCATCGCCGGGCAGACGCACCGCGTGCCGCAGCCGTTCCTGGTGCTCGCGACGCAGAACCCGATCGAGACGGAGGGCACCTATCCCCTGCCCGAGGCGCAGGTCGACCGCTTCATGATGAAGGTGCTGGTCGGCTATCCCAGCGAGGAAGAGGAAGTCACCATCGTCGAGCGGGTCACCGGGCCGGCCACCGCGGTGGTCGCGATGGCCTCCACCGAAGAGCTGTCGGCGCTGCAGCGCGAGTGCCGCAGCGCCTACGTCGATCCGTCGCTGATCCAGTACGCGGTACGGCTGGTGGCCGCCACGCGCGATCCGGAGCGCTACGGGGTCGCCGATCTGGCGCGCTACGTCACCTACGGCGCGAGTCCGCGCGGCTCCATCCATCTCATCGAGGGCGCGCGCGCGCTCGCCTTCCTGCGCGGACGCGACTACGTGCTGCCGGAGGACGTGACCGACCTCGTCCCCGACGTGCTGCGCCACCGGCTGGTGCTCACCTACGAAGCGCTCGCCGACGGGCTCACCGCCGACGAGCTGATCGGGCGCATCATGCGCAAGGTCCCCGCCCCCGAAAAGCCGCTGGAAGCCCACGTCAATGTCGGCGCAAGGTCCTGAGGACATCCTGCGGCGCCTGGAGTGGACCGTCATCCGACGCCTGGACGGGCTGCTGCAGGGCGACTACCGCACGCTCTTTCGCGGCTTCGGCCTCGATCTGGCCGACCTGCGCGAGTATCAGTACCACGATGACGTGCGCCACATCGACTGGAACGTCACCGCGCGCCTGCAGACGCCGTACGTGCGCGAGTTCACCGAGGATCGGGAGGTGAACGCGTGGTTCCTGCTCGACCTGAGCCCGTCGGTCGATTTCGGCGCACACGTCAAGAAGCGTAGCGTGGCGATCGACTTCGTGACGGTCCTGGCGCGCCTCTTGAGCCGCCACGGCAACCGGGTGGGGGCACTGTTCTACGGTGCCCGGGTGGATGCGGTGATTCCCGCGCGCAGTGGCCGGCGCCACGTGCTGCACCTGCTGCACCGCCTGCTGGCGCGGCCGGAGCTCGCGCGCGCGGCGCCGACCGACCTGGGCCAGTTCCTCGACACCGCGTTGCGCACCATGACGCGCCGCTCGCTGGTGTTCGTGGTGTCCGACTTCATCAGCACGCCCGGCTGGGGCACACCGCTCGCCCGCCTCGCGCAGCGCCACGAGGTGATCGCGGTGCGCCTGTACGACGCCCTCGAGATGGAACTGCCCGATCTCGGGCTGCTCGTGGTGGAGGACGCGGAGAGCGGCGAGCAGGTGTTCGTCGATACCCATGACCGGGGTTTTCGCACGCGCTTCCGGCGCGCCGCGCAGCACCGCGAGGAGACCTTGCGCAAGACCTTCCGCGAGGCGGCGGTGGACGCGCTGGAGGTGGCCACCGACGACGACCTGGCCGATGCCATCCTGCGTTTCGCCGACCTGCGCCGGTGGCGCAGCCGGGTGGCGGCCGGCGGCGCGCTGCCGGCCCACCTGGAAGGAGGCACGCGGCCATGAGTTTCATCTGGCCCGAGGCGCTGTGGCTGCAACTCGCCATCCCCGTGCTGGTGCTGCTGTATGTGCGGCTCCTGCGCCGCCGCCGCCACGCCGCCATGCGCTACGCGAGCCTCGCCATGGTGAGGAAGGCGCAGGGCGCCGGCGGGCGGGTGCGCCGCCACCTGCCGCCGCTGCTGTTCCTGCTCGCGCTCGTCGCCCTGCTGCTGGCAGTGGCGCGACCCTCCGCGGTGGTGACGCTGCCCTCGCAGGACCGCACCATCGTGCTCGTCATGGACGTCTCGGGCAGCATGCGCGCGACCGACGTGGCGCCCGACCGCCTGCGCGCGGCGCAAGCGGCCGCCAAGACCTTCGTCGATGCGCTGCCGCGCGGGACCCGCGTCGGGGTGGTGTCGTTCGCCGCCACCGCGGCGGTGGTGCAACCGCCCACCCAGAGCCACGACGACGTGGCGGGTGCCATCGACCGCTTCCAGCTGCAGCGCGGCACCGCCATCGGCAGCGGCATCGTGGTCGCGCTGGCGACGATTTTTCCCGAGGCGGGCATCGAGGTGGGCGCGCTCGCCGACGAGCGCACGCCCACCCCGGACGATCCGGCGCTCACGCCGGTGCCGCCCGGGTCGTACGCCTCGGCCGCCGTCATCCTGCTCACCGACGGGCAGCGCACGACCGGTCCCGACACCCTGGAGGCTGCGCGGCTGGCAGCCAACATGGGGGTGCGTGTGTACACGGTCGGGATCGGCACCACCGACGGCGATGTGATCGGCTTCGAGGGGTGGTCGATGCGGGTGCGCCTCGATGAGGACGCCCTCAAGTCGATCGCCCGCGAGACGCGCGGCGAGTACTTCTACGCCGGCACCGCGGCCGATCTCAACAGGGTGTACCAGGCCCTCGGCAGCCGCCTCGTGATGCACGAGGAGGAGGCGGAGATCAGCGCCCTGTTCGCTGCCGCAGGCGCGGCGCTGGCGCTCCTCGCGGCGGCGCTGTCGCTGTTCTGGTTCGCGCGCATCCTGTGATCGCAACCCGCCGATCGCGGGCGACCTGCGGCTGGTACGCATGGCGCACGTCCGCTGCGCCGAGGCGATCGCGCGATGCCGCCGTCCCTCCCGCGGCCGTCCCTCCCGCGGCCGAGCCGCCACCTCCGGGGCGGCGCCGGCCCCGCGGCGGCTGACACGCCCGGGTAACAGTTTCCCGGTAGTCTGCGCCAGCCTGCCCGGCGCCGCAGGTGGCCTGCGTTGTCCGGCAGGCTGCGCGCGAGCGGCCGTGCGTGCGCCCGAGCGAACCAGCGGAGACACCATGAACGATGTAGCGACCAGCGCGGCGTTGCTGCCGCAGCTGCCCGATTTCCAGGCCCCCCTGCGCTTTGCCGGCGACATCGCGATCGGCGTCGCGCCGGTCACCCCGGTCAGCCGCAACTGCGACGTGTTCGCCGTCTTCGAGGCGCAGCCGGAGTTGATCGGGCTGCCGGTCGTCGAAGGCGAGCGGCCGATCGGACTGATCAACCGCAATATCTTCATGCAGAGCCTGACGCGGCCGTTCCACCGCGAGATCTACTGGAACAAGAGCTGCATCGCGTTCATGGACAAGGCCCCGTTCATCGCCGAGGCCGCCACCAGCATCCAGGACCTCTCCTTCGCGGTGATCGAAAGCGGCACCAAGACGCTTGTCGACGGTTTCATCATCACCGACGCGGGCCGCTACCGGGGCGTCGGCCTCGCGCACGACATGCTCCGAGCGGTGGCCATCCTGCAGGCCGAAAAAAACCGCATGGTGATGGAGTCGATCGAGTACGGGAGCGTGATCCAGCGCTCGCTCAGCCGCGCTTCGCGCGACGCGATGCAGAACGTGCTGTCCGATCATTTCCTGCTGTGGGAGCCGCGCGACGTGGTGAGCGGCGACTTCTATCACTGCCAGAGTTTCCCGGACGGCTTCCTGCTCGCGCTCTACGACTGCACCGGCCACGGCGTGCCCGGGGCCTTCATGACGCTCATCATGGCGTCGTTCCTGCAGGGGGCGATCGACGCGCATACGCGGCGCGACCCGGCGCGCCTGCTCGCCGAGATCAACCGGCGGGTCAAGACCGCCATGGACCAGATCGACCATCAGCACGGCGAGCCCGGCCGCGACAGCGAGCATCGTTCGGACGACGGGATGGACGCGGCCTTCTGCTGGTTCGATGCACACACGCGCCGGCTCACCTACGCCGGCGCGCACATGCCGCTGTTCGTGCTGCCGACCGAGGCGGCCGAGGTCGCGGTCATCGATGGCGATCGGGCGGGCGTGGGCTACGCCACCACGCCGATGGACGCGCAGTGGACCAATCACGAGGTCGAGCTGGCGCCGGGCACCAGCGTGTACTTGCTCACCGACGGGCTCCTCGACCAGCTCGGCGGCGACAAACGCATCGCCTTCGGCAAGCGCCGCCTGCGCGCGACCCTGCTCGAGCAGCGCCACGCGCCCATGGAGGCGCAGCGCGTGGCGCTGCTCGAGGCGCTCGGCCGCTACCAGGGGCGCGAGCCGCGCAAGGACGACGTGAGCGCGATCGGTTTCCGCCTGTGAACGACGGGGAGCGCACCGCCATGGATCTCGCATCGTTCAGCCATTTCTGCACCCAGGCCGCCGGCAGCGGCATCCTCTTCTACTACACCGGCGACTTCTCGCAGAACGTTGTCGGCGCCATGAGCGACACGCTGCGCCAGCGCCTCGAAGCGGTGGGTGCCAGCGGGCCGGCACGGCGCAAGGTGTTCTCCGCCTTCATCGAAATGGCGCAGAACATCCTGCACTACGCCGACGAAGCCGCCGGCGGCGGCAAGCGCGTCGGTGCGCTCGCCGTCGGCATGAGTGGCGACGCTCGCTTCTACGTGCTGTGCGCCAACCCGGTGCGCGTCGATCACGTCGATCGCATCCGCGCCCGGCTCGAGCCGCTGCGCACCATGACCATGGATGAAATCAAGCTCGCCTACCGCGAGCAGCTGCGCAATGCGGCGCACGACCAGGACGAGATCAGCCGCGGCGCCGGGCTGGGCTTCCTGACCGTGGCGCGCGAGGCGAGCGAACCCATCGAATACCGGATCACCTATCGCTCCGGTGAAGCGCACTTCGCCGAATTCCAGCTGCGCGCCGCCATCTGAACCGCAACCGTCCGCAGGAGCCGAGTCATGGAAAATCTCTACATTCCCCCCACGAACGAAACGCCCGAAGTCCGCTTCGCGTATTCCGAGAACGCGCTTCATGTCAGCGGCGAGTCGTATCCCGAGAACGCCATGTCGTTCTATGGACCGATCCGCGCCAGTCTCGATCGCTATCTCGACACCACCGCGGGCGCCGGGCACGAGGTCGAGGCGCATTTCGCGCTCAAGTACTTCAACAGTTCCAGCACCAAGCTGATCCGCCTGCTGATCGCGATGCTCAACGGCGCCGCCGCGGCCGGGCGCAGCGTGGTCACGCACTGGTACCACGACCCCGACGACGACATGATGATGGAGTTCGGGATGGACCTGCGCGAGGAGTTCCGCATGATGGAGGTGAGGATCGTGGAGCTCGCCGCAGCATGAGGCGCGCCACGCCATGCGCGTCGCTGTGGCCGTGTCGGCTCCGCGCGCAACGCTGCAACCGGCAGCGGGGACGATGAACGGCATGGGACGCGAGATCGAACGGCGGTTTCTCGTGCACGACCCGACTTTCCTGTCCGGCCATTGCGGTCAGCGCATCGTCCAGGGCTATGTCGCCAAGGAGGCCGGTGCGATCACGGTGCGCGTGCGCATACGCGGCGACGCGGGCTATCTCACGCTCAAGTGGCCGTGCCGCGGCCTGACCCGCGACGAGTTCGAATACCGCATTCCGCTGGCCGATGCCACGCGCCTTCTGGCCGAGTACTGCGGCGGGCGGTGTGTGCACAAGACACGCTTTCGGGTGCCGTTCGGCGGACACGTGTTCGAGGTCGACGTGTTCGAGGGGCGCCACGCCGGCCTCGTCATCGCCGAGGTCGAACTGCGGCGCGAAACCGAACGGGTGGTGCTGCCGTCGTGGGTCGGGCCCGAGGTGACGCACGACCGGCGTTACGGCAACTTCGCCCTGGCCCAGCCCGATGCGGCACGCCCACCGGCCGATCCGCGCCGGCCGTCTGTGGCGGTGCGTTCCTCGCGGGCGGTCGAGGCGCCGGGCGTTCCGAACTGAGCACATCACGCCGGGGGCGCAAGGGCGCTTCGGCGTGCCCCGCGGCGGCGTGGCGACACCGGGTGGCCGCGGTCAGTGCTTCGTGCCGGCCCATGTCGACCGGCGGCAGCGTCGCCAGCCGCGTAGCCCGGATGCAGGCCGCAGGCCGGAATCCGGGGAGGCCGATGGCGCGCTGGTGGCGGCCGTTCCCGGATTCCGCTGCGCTGCATCCGGGCTACACGCTACACGGCTGACCGATCGACGTCCGGCGCGCGGCCGCGGTCAGCGTTTCTTGCTGCGCTTGCCCTTGATGACCGGGGGCAGGGTCGCCAGCAGGCCTTCGAGCGCGGCGCTGTCCTGGGTGGCAAGCAACAGCAGGCCGGCGCGCAGGATCT
>Ga0214472_10005794_pt1 | contig 12995 bp, 10 predicted proteins | sample RVTome_6_FD_207662 | JGI IMG/M metagenome (GOLD analysis project Ga0214472, IMG submission 207662) | Soil microbial communities from uranium-contaminated site in the Upper Colorado River Basin, Wyoming, United States - RVT140D175 | ecosystem: Environmental > Terrestrial > Soil > Contaminated >... | reverse complement strand
AATCAGGAATCAAATCCCTCCGGAAGAACATTTGGCACGGCTCCTGCTCATAGAAAAATCAGAATTTATGGGGCTTGCTCGGTTCTCCCCGAACGGAAATCTGCACCCCTTTTGCCGCTATGGGTCTCTCTCCCCCATGGCGGCTTTTTTTATGACGTCCGGCCGGTATTGGGCTATATTAGTCTGATTATCTTTTCCCACAGGGAGACCGCAAGCTTGGACGAACTCAACGGAAAAATCGGCCTCAGAACCCTCGAAGACATCAGCGATATCATCCTGCATTCCCACAACCTGCAGGAGACCCTGAACAATATCGTCGAGCTGGTCGCCGGCCGCATGAGTACGGATGTCTGCTCCATCTATCTGCTGGAAGAAGAGAGCCGGAAGCTGCGCCTGATGGCCTCCAAGGGCCTGCCTCCCGAATCCATCGGAAATGTCACCATGGGCACCGACGAGGGGCTCACGGGTCTGGCCGTGGAGCAGCGCCAGGTCGTCTCCATCCAGGAGCCCCAGCGCCACCCCCGCTTCCGGTATTTTGCAGAAACCCACGAAGAAGATCTCCACTCCTTTCTCGGCATCCCCCTGTTGGATCGCAAGGCCCCCATCGGGGTCATCGTCATCCAGACCCGGGAGCCCCGTGATTTCGGCAAGGCGGAAATCAGCGCCCTCTCCACCATCGCCTTCCAGATCTCCACGGTGGTGGTCAACGCCAGGCTTCTGGATCACATCAAGGTCAAGGAGCAGGAGAGCACGCGCATCGCGCTGGAGCTCGAAAAAACCCGCCTGAGCCTCGGTGACCCGGGCAATTCGAAGGCAAAATCTCCCCAGGGGGGATTCGTCCGGGGCAAGCCCGCCTATCCGGGCATCGTCTCCGGGGCGCCCCTGCTCCTGGATGAGCGCCTGGGGCTTGCCGACATCATCGATGAGCTGGAAGTGGACCGGCAGCAGGAGCACCTCGACCTCGAGGAGGCCCTGGAGAAGACCCGCATCCAGACCATCTACATGGAAAAACGGGTTGCCGAGCGGCTCTCGGCCGACGACGCCGCCATCTTCCATTCCCACCTGATGATCCTTGAGGATCGGGGCTTCTGCCAGAAGCTCTTTGCAGAAATCGAATCCGGCCACGGCGCCGCCTATGCCCTGAAAAAGGTGGTGGGCAACTACATCGAAGCCTTCGAGAAGATGGAGGACCCCTACCTGCGGGAGCGGGCCGCCGACATGAAGGACATCGGGCGGCGCATTCTCTCCAACCTGCTGGGGGAATCGGCCCAGCAGATCAGCCATCCGGGCATCCTGATCGCCCGGGAGATCCTGCCCTCGGACATGGCCTCCCTGGATCATCAGCATCTGCTGGGCATCGTGACCGAGACCGGCGAACAGAGTTCCCACGCCGTGCTGATGGCCAAGGCCCTGGGCATCCCGGCCGTCACCGCCGCAAAGGGGGCGCTGGAGAAGATCCCCCCCGACGCGCAACTCATCCTCGACGCCAGGCTGGGTGTGATCTTCATCAACCCGACCGAGGACATCCGGGAAGAGTACCGCAGGCTTCGGGAAGCCAGCGAAAAGGAAGAAAGCCGCCTGGAGGAGCTCAAGGATCTGCCCGCCCGAACCCTGGACGGCACGGATATCGTGCTTCGTGCCAACATCGGGCTGCTGGCCGACGTGGAGATCGCCCTGAAAAACCGCGCCGAGGGCGTGGGGCTCTATCGCACCGAATTCCCCTACATGGTGCGCACGGACTTTCCGAGCCGCGACGAGCAGTACCGGCTCTACGCCGAGGTCGTGAACAGCTTCGCCGGCCGGCCCGTCACCATCCGCACCCTGGACATCGGGGGCGACAAGGCCCTGCCCTATTTTCAGCCGCCCAAGGAGGACAACCCCTTCATGGGCTGGCGCTCCGTCCGGGTCTCCCTGGATCAGAAGGAAGTCTTCCGCACTCAGATCGAGGCGGCCCTGATGGCCGGAATCCACGGCCCCATCAAGCTGCTCTTCCCCATGATCTCGGGCCCCGCCGAGTTCAGGGCCTGCCGCGCCGTGGTTCGGGAAGCCATCGCCAACCTCGAGGGCGAAGGCATCGACTTCGCCAGGGATGTGCCCCTCGGAATCATGGTGGAGGTACCCGCCGCCGTGCAGCTCATCGATCTGCTGGCCGACGAAGTGGAGTTTTTCGCCGTGGGAACCAACGATCTCATCCAGTACACCCTGGCCGCCGACCGGAACAACCCCCTGGTCAGCGCCTATTTCAATCCCCTGCACCCGGCCGTGCTGCGGGTCATCGAACGGGTGGCGGAGGTGGCCGCCGAGCGCGGCAGAGGCCTGTGCCTCTGCGGGGAGATGGCCACCGACCCGCTCTACCTCAGCGTCCTTCTGGGGATGGGGCTGCGGGAATTTTCCCTGCCCGGCCCCTACATCCCCAGGATCAAGGATTTCCTGCGCAAGCTCCCTCTCGAGGCGGCCCGGCAGGCCTACCGCGAGGTGAAGTTGCTGCGGGAGAGCAGTGAGATTCGCCGGCACATGCTGAAAGCCATGGCCCCCTATCTTCCGGCCCCCCAGCCTCCGTTCTGAATCGCGCAGGGACGCCCGTGCCTTCATCAGGGACCTAAAACGAGAAAAGCCCGGCGGATTGACACCCGCCGGGCTTTTCTCGTTTTGTAAGGAAGCGAAGATTAAGCCATCAGGGCCTTGACCTTCTCGAATCCCATGTTGAATGCGGTCTTGTTCAGATCGCGGAAGGCCTCGGGAACCCGGGACAGAACGGCGGTCTCGCCGGCTTCGCGGGAGACGACGTCGGTCAGAGCCACCATGGCGCCCAGGGCAACCACGTTGGCGACGATGACGCGGCCGATGTCGTTCTTGGCGGTGTTGACGATGGGCATGCGGATGACCCTGAAGTTGCCCTCGGGGGTCTTGGTCACGAAATCGTCATCCAGAAGCAGCAGCCCTCCGGGCTTGATGTCCTTGGAGTACTTGTCGGCGGCTTCCTGGGTCATGGCCAGGCAGGCATCGACGGTGGTCGCTTTGGGATAGTCGATGGGGGCGTCGGAGATGATGACCTCGGACTTTGACGCCCCGCCGCGGGCTTCGGGCCCGTAGCTCTGCGACTGGACGGCATGTTTGCCTTCGACGATGGAAGCTGCTTCAGCAAGAATGATCCCGGCCGTGATCAGACCCTGTCCGCCCGCACCGGAAAATCTCAGTTCATATCTTTGAGCCATGAAATCTCTCCTTTTAGAATCAGGCGCCCTGGGCCCGCTTGATGACCTGAGCGTACTGCTCCGTGTATTCGGGCTTATCTTCCTTGTGAAGAACGCCGGTCAACACCTTACCCTGAAGCTGCTCGGCGGTCATCTTGGAAGCGGCGGCCACGGGCACGGCCATGTCCTTCAGACGCTGCATCATCTCCACGACGCTGCGGAACTTGTTGCGGCGGCCGTAGGTGGTGGGGCAGTCGTCCAGAACCTCGATGACCGCCAACCCCTTGTGCTTGATGCCTTCGGCGATGAGCTTGTCGATCTGGGTCGCATGGAAGGCGGTGGTGCGGGCGACGAAGGAGGCTCCGGCGCCGATGGCCAGCTTGCTGATGTCGAAGATGGGATCGGGGTTGCCGTAAACCGTCGTCGATGCCTTGTGGCCGGTGGGGGTGCAGGGAGAGAACTGCCCGCCGGTCATGCCGTAGATGAAGTTGTTGAAGATGACATAGGTCATGTCGATGTTGCGGCGGCAGGCGTGGATGAAGTGGTTGCCGCCGATGGCGGTACCGTCGCCGTCGCCGCCGACCACGATGACGTTCATCTCGGGCTTGGCCATCTTGACGCCGGTGGCGAAAGCCGCGGCGCGGCCGTGAGCCGTGTGCAGGGTGTTGAAATCCACGTAGCCGGGCAGACGGCTGGCGCAGCCGATACCGGAGACGATGGCGGTGTTGCTCTTGTCCAGGCCGCAGGAATCGATGGCCCGCAGAAGGCCCTTCATCGCAATACCGTGGCCGCAACCGGGGCACCAGATGTGGGGAAGCTTGCCCGGGCGCAGATACTTATCGTAATCGAAAGCCATGTTACTTAACCTCCTTGACTTTATCCATGATCTGGCCGGGATTGATCGGCTCACCGTCCACGCGTCCGATGAAGGGAACGTCGCAGGCGCCCTTGACGCAGCGCTCGACTTCCAGATTCATCTGGCCCAGGTTCAGCTCGGCCACCACGATGGCCTTGGCCTGCTTGCCCAGCTCGGCAATGCGCTTTTCGGGGAAGGGCCAGAGGGTGATGGGACGGAAAAGGCCGGCCTTGACGCCCTCCTTACGCAGCTCATTCACCGCGTAACGGGCGGAGCGCGAGGTGGAACCGTAGGCGAAGATAACGACTTCGGCATCCTCGGTCAGGTACTCTTCGTTTTTCTCGATGTCCGCGTGGGCGGCGCTGATCTTGCGCAGCTGACGACGCTGCTCGGCGTCGACCAGCTCGGCCTTGGTGGTGGGGAAACCGTCGGCCGCCTTGTTCAGGCCGGTGACATGGAAGCGGTAGCCGCTGCCGAAGGCCGCCATGGGGGGCACGTCGCCGAAGGAGGGATCGAAAGGCTTGTACGCCTCGGGACCGACGCTGGGGGGGGTACGGTCGATGACTTCGAGCTCACCGGGCTCGGGGAAGACGATGCGCTCACGCATGTGGCCGACGATCTCGTCGTAGAGCACCTGAACGGGCATGCGGTATTTTTCGGCCAGATTGAAGGCGCGCACGGTCTCGCTGAAAATTTCCTGGCAGCTGGCAGGTGCCACGGCAATAACCGGATGGTCGCCGTGGGTTCCCCACTTGGCCTGCTGGACGTCGGACTGGCCCGGACCGGTGGGCATGCCGGTGGAGGGACCGCCGCGCATGACGTTGACGATGACGCAAGGAATTTCGGCGATACAGGCATAGCCGAGCAGCTCCTGCTTCAGCGACATGCCGGGTCCGGAAGTCGCGGTCAGCGCCTTGGAACCGGCAAGGGAGCCGCCGATCACCGAAGCCATGGCGGCGATTTCGTCTTCCATCTGAATGAACTTACCGCCCTTCTTGGGCAGCTCAACGGACAGGACCTCGGCGACTTCCGTCGAGGGAGTGATAGGGTATCCGCCGAAGAAATTGCATCCGGCGTAAAGAGCGCCCTGAGCGCATGCTTCGTTCCCCTGTAACAGAGCAACCTTCTTAGCCACGTAACTTTCCTCCTGTTAGATGTAAGAATTAGTCAGCATGCACCTTGATGGCGAAATCAGGGCAACGCAGCTCACACTGCATACATTTGATACAGGCCTCCGGCTTGGCAACCCGCACGACGAATCCGTCCATCTCCAGGACCTTCGTCGGACAGAATTCCACGCAGATGCTGCACCCCTTGCAGTACCTCTCGATAACCTCCAGCCTCGGACTGCTCATCAACTTTTCTCCTTTTGAGCTACCTTAAGATAATTTTTTCCGCATATCGCGAAATCGGCAAACTTTACCATGTTCGTCCAATTTTCGCCAAGTCATTAAATTGCGGATCTACGGCGGTTTTTCCGCCCCGGACCCGGAGTGTCCGCCCCGCCATAACGGAGCGGACACCCTGGTGAATCAGTTCATGCTGTCGACCAGCTCCTTGACGGCGGCCACGGAGACGTCGAACATCTTCTGCTCGGTTTCATCGAGGCTGAACTCGATGATTCTCTCGATGCCGTTCGCACCCAGGACGCAGGGTACGCCGACGTAATAACCGTTGACGCCGAACTCGCCCTCGAGCAGGGCGCAGACGGGAAGCAGACGCTTCTGGTCGCGCAGAATGGCCTCGGCCATGGCCAGGGCGCTGGAAGCGGGGCTGTAGAAGGCGCTGCCGTTACCCAGCAGCTTGACCACCTCGCCACCGGCGTTCTGGGTGCGCTTGACCATCTCGGCCATGACTTCCTTGGCCTTGGCCGCATCCTTGTACTTGCGCTCCAGCAGTTCCATGACGGGGACGCCGTTGACGTTGGCGTAGCGCACGATGGGGACCATGGTGTCGCCGTGGCCGCCCAGAACCATGGCGTTGACGTCCTTGACGGAGACGCCCAGTTCCCAGGCGATGAAGGTCGCGAAACGGGCCGAATCCAGAACTCCGGCCATGCCCATGACGCGGTTCTTGGGGAAGCCGGTGATCTTCCGGCAGAGGGTCACCATGGCGTCGAGGGGGTTGGAGATGACGATGACGAAGGCTTCGGGGGCGTTGGTTTTGATGCCCTCGGCCACCTGGGTCATGATCTTGGAGTTGACGCCGATGAGGTCGTCGCGGCTCATGCCGGGCTTGCGGGGAAGACCTGCGGTGACGATGACGACGTTGGCGCCCTTGATCGCTTCGTAGGAGCTTGCGCCTTCGCACTTGACGTCGAAACCGTCTACGGGAGAAGCCTCGGCGATGTCCAGCGTCTTGCCCTGGGGCATGCCTTCAACGATATCGAACAACACCACATCTCCGAGCTCACGAAGAGCAGAGAGCTGAGCGAGAACGCCACCAATTTGACCACCACCGATCAACGCGATTTTCGGCCTTGCCATGCTTTCCTCCTGTTTTTTCAAGTCTACGGGTTGTAAGTCAAAAAAAAGGGCCGACCGACACCGCCTGTCGCCCACCGAAACGCCGCGAAAACTTCGAGCCGGGAAAACCTTTTTTCTATTTCGCCAACCCTGCGCGGTCCATCGTTGTGACTTGCCCGCAAATCAGCAAAACAGCGGCCGGAGAAGGCCCCGAACCGCTGTATACAGTATACATGGGGCTTTTTTCTGTCAAGACAAAACAAGGGCCCCGCTCCGATGGACCGGGGCCCTTGGCCCTCGAATTAAAACAGTATTTCTTCTCAAGGCGCCGGGGTTACATTCTGCACCGGGAAAACCGCCGAGGACCTCGCTTCATCCCGTGCGGCCTCCTGAGCCGCCGGAGACAGATCCCTGGGAATCACAAAAACCTGTTCTTCAAAAACCTCTTTCGGATCCTTGATCTGGTCCCGGTTCGCCCGGTAAATCAGGGGCCAAAGCAGGGGATCGCCGTAGACTTCCGGCTGCGCGGCGATGCTCTGGAGGGTATCGCCCTTGCGCACGCGGTATTCCGACAACAGCTTCGGCGCGGGGGGCTCCTGGATCGGGGGCTTCTCCTGCGCCCTCTTCGCATCCGCCACGGGTTTCTTGGCGGCCGGGGCGGCCTTGCGCATTTTTTCTTCCTGCGCCCTTCTCTCTGCAGCTTCCTGCTCCTGCCGTCTCAAGGCGGCTCTGGCCTCCACAAGAGCCTTGGCGGCATGCCAGCGGGCCAGGGCCAGCTCCGACTCCGCCTGCTCGTAACGCCCCTGAGCCCGCAACTGCCTGCCCCGCTCCAGCGCCTGCTGCGCCCGGCCATAAACTTCCGGGGCCAGCTGCGGCGCTTTCTCGGCATAGGCCCTTGCAACCGCCTCTTCGGCACCCGCAAGCTCCCTGGAGGGTGAGGGACGAGCCGCACAGCCCAAAAGCGACAGGACCAATAACGCGATGATGACTTGGCGAACCCTCAAACCGCTATACGCCTCCCGATAGAAATCAATCGCTCTTCTTGGCGAGACGGATATTGAGCTCTCGCAGCTGCAGGGGATCGACGACGCCGGGAGCCTCGGACATCATGCAGGTCGCCTTCTGGGTCTTGGGGAAGGCGATGACGTCCCGGATGGATTCGGCACCCGTCAGGATCATCATCAGGCGATCAAGGCCGAAGGCCAGTCCGCCGTGGGGAGGAGCGCCGTACTCCAAAGCGTCGAGCAGGAAGCCGAACTTCTCGCGCGACTCCTCCTCCTTGATGCCCAGCATGGAAAACATCTTCTGCTGCAGCACCTGATCATGGATACGGATGCTGCCGCCACCGATTTCCGAGCCATTGAGCACCAGATCGTAGGCCTTGGCGCGAACGGCACCGGGCTCGGTTTCCAGCAGAGGCACATCCTCATCCAGCGGAGCGGTGAAGGGATGGTGAACAGCCGCGAAGCGCCCCGCCTCCGCATCCCACTCCAGCAGGGGGAAATCCGTGATCCAGACGAAGCGGAAGTCGTCCTTGCGGGTGAGCCCCAGGCGGTTGCCCAGATGGCCGCGAAGCCGTCCCAGGGACTCGTTGACGACGCGGGGGGCATCGGCCCCGAACATGAGCAGGTCGCCCACCTCGGCTCCGAGGGCTTCATTGATGGCCGATTTTTCCTGCTCGGTGAAGAACTTGCCGATGGGGGACTGCCAGCCTTCCTCGGTCACCTTGACGTAGGCCAGTCCCTTGGCACCGTAGATCTTCACGAACTCGGTGAGATCATCCATGTCCTTGCGGGAGAAACCCGCGCAGCCCTTGGCGTTGAGGCCCTTGACGATGCCGCCGCCGGAGGCCGCATCGGCGAACACCTTGAAGCCGCTCATCTTGACCAGGGAGGTCAGATCCGCCAGCTCCATGCCGAAGCGCAGGTCGGGATTGTCGACCCCGAAGCGGGCGATGGCCTCGGCGTAGGTCATGCGGGGCACTGGATTGGGGATCTCCACCCCGAGGGCGTCACGGAAGATGGCGGCGATCATGCCCTCCATCAGCCGTATCACCTCGTCGCGGTCCACGAAGCTCATCTCGCAGTCGATCTGGGTGAATTCGGGCTGGCGATCGGCCCGCAGGTCCTCGTCCCTGAAGCACTTGACGATCTGGCAGTAGCGATCGAAACCCGAGACCATGAGAAGCTGCTTGAAGATCTGGGGAGACTGGGGCAGGGCGAAGAAGGTTCCCGGATTGACGCGGCTGGGCACCAGATAGTCCCGCGCGCCTTCGGGCGTGCTCTTGGTCAGAACGGGGGTCTCGATCTCCAGAAAGCCGTTGGCGTCCAGGTAGGTCCGCACCGTGCGGGTGACCCGGTGACGCATCATGAGGTTGGACTGCACCTGGCTGCGACGCAGATCCAGGTAGCGGTATTTCAGGCGGGTGTTCTCGTTGACTTCCGTGTACTCGTCCAGCATGAAGGGCGGAGTCTTGGAGACGTTGAGGATGCGAAGCTCGCGCACCTCCACCTCCACTTCGCCGGTCTTCATCTTGGGATTGACGGTCCCCTCGGGACGGGGGGAAACCACCCCCTGAACGGCCAGCACAAATTCGCTGCGCACCTGCTCGGCGATCTTGTGGGCGGCGGGATCGCGGTCGGGATCCAGGGCGATCTGGACGATCCCCTCCCGGTCGCGAAGATCGATGAAAATAAGCCCGCCGTGGTCACGGCGGCGCTGCACCCAGCCCATCAGGCAGACGTTGTTGCCGATGTCCTTGGCCGTCACCTGGCCGCAATAATGGGTCCGTTTCCAGTCACCGAGTGTTTGATTCAAGGCCCTGTCCTCCAAAAGTAAATTCATCCATAGGGGTCAACGAACCGGAAAAGAAGAGCGTCGTCCTCCTTCCCCATTCGGCAAAACTCACGAAAAGTAGCACCGCCCAAAGAAGAGCGTCAAGGGTTATCCCGGCCCGATACGGGGCAGCGCCTGAACATGAGGGAGGGCAGCTCGTCCAGCTCCACCTGCTCCTGGGTCTTGGCCTCCATGTCCCGCAGTTCGGCGGTTCCCCGGGCCAGCTCCTCCTCCCCCACGATGAGCACATAGCGGGCACCCAGCTTGTCCGCCCGTCGCATCTGGGCCTTGAGACTCTTGCCCTCATAGGAGACCTCGGCGCGGATGCCCTGGCGCTGGAGCCGGTGCATCAGGAAGAAGCAGCGCTCGGCGGCCGCATCGCCGATGCCGGCCAGGAAGATATCGGGGCGAAGCCCCTGGTGCAGGTGCGCCCCCCGAAGCAGCACCAGGCGCTCCAGCCCCATGGCGAAGCCGATGCCCGGCAGGGCCGGACCGCCGAGCTGCTTGACCAGCCCGTCATAGCGCCCCCCTGCGGCCACCGCGTTCTGGGAGCCCAGGTTGTTGGTCACCATCTCGAAGGTGGTCTTGGTGTAGTAGTCGAGCCCCCGGACCATGCGATGATTGACGCTGAAGGGCACGGCCATGGTTTCGAGACAGGAGCGCACCTTGCCGAAATGCTCCGCGCAGCCCCCGCAGAGGTGATCCAGCACCGAAGGAGCCTGCGCCGTGGCCTCCTTGCAGCCGGCCGCCTTGCAGTCCAGAACCCGCAGGGGGTTGGAGAGATAGCGCCGCTTGCAGTCCTCGCAGAGCACCTCCAGGCGCTGTTCCAGGAAGGCTACCAGGGTCTGGCGGTATCCCGGGCGGCACTCGGGGCAGCCCAGGCTGTTGATCTGCAGCTCCACATCGCCGATGCCCGCCGACTGGAAGAAATGATCCAGCATGGCCAGCACCTGGGCATCGATGCGGGGGTCGTCCACCCCCACCACCTCGGCGCCGATCTGATGAAACTGACGATAGCGGCCCTTCTGGGGACGCTCGTAGCGGAACATTGGGCCCAGATAGAAGAGCTTGCAGACTGAGTCCAGATTGTAGAGCTTGTGCTCGATGAGGGCGCGCATCACGGGCGCGGTGCCTTCGGGACGCATGCTGATGGAATTGCCGCTGCGGTCCTCGAAGCTGTACATCTCCTTCTCGACGATATCGGTGGTCTCTCCGATGGAGCGACAGAACAGCTCCGTCTTCTCCACCACGGGCACCCGGATTTCGGAAAACCCGTAGATGCCGAAGACCTCCCGGGCGGTTTTCTCCAGAAACTGCCAGACTTCGACTTCGCCCGGCAGGATGTCGTTCATTCCCTTGATCGCGGTAATACTCACAGCAGCCATCCTCTCATGGTTGTTCGTCCGACCTGAGCGCGCGCTCTTCGCCTGCGGCCGGGTCGGTATTGTTGAGCAGGGCCCGGGCCAGCAACAGGCCCTCTTCGGCCTCGCCGTCCCGGGGATCGAGCTGTACCAGCCGCCCGTAGATCTCGGCGGCTTCCTGCGCCTCGCCCATCGCCAGATGGCGCTTGCAGCGCAGCAGCAGGTTCGAACGCTGACGGCTCAGTCGCGTGCGCGTCTCCTGCAGCAGATCCTGCCCCCAGGGGGAGTCGGGCCGCAGCTCCAGCCCCCTGTCGACCTCGTCCAGGGCCAGAAAGAGCTCACCGCGGGCAAGCCGGGAATCCGCCTGCGAAAAGGCTTCCTGACTGAGCTGATCCATCCGGCGGCGAAGGGTCGCGATGCGCTCGGGAATCCGGAAATCCCGCTCGCGGCTGCTCATCCGGGCCCTCTCCAGCGCCGAGAGAGCCTCCGAATAGCGCCCCTGTGCCAGGGCCTCGTCGGCCAGGGCCAGAAGATTCTCCTCGCCGGGCTGCTCCAGGAGTATCAAATTGTTCCGGGCATCCGGGTGCCCGGGCTGCACTGCGAGGACCTGCCGGTAGTAACGGGCGGCCTCCTCCGTTCGATCCTGCGCCTGGGCCAGGTTCCCGGCAAGGAACAGATGGGAAGCGTCGGGGCGCTCCGTTTGCAACAGGGCTTCGAGCGCCCTGCGGGCCGAAGAGTATTCGCCTTCGTTGAACCACCGGCGGGCGCAGCTGTCCAGGAGCTCCCGGGCGGCTCGGATGAGCTCGGCAGGCGCCGACGCGTCCAGAAAGAGCAGCGCTTCGAGGGCTTGCTCCCGGTTACCCCGGAGATAATCGAGGTAGGCCAGATAATAAAGGGCAAAGGGGTTGGAGGGTTCGCGCTGCAGAACCGACTCCAGATCCGCCTTGGCCTCGTCGAACTTTTCGGACTCCAGAAGCCGGGAGGCCCGCCCGAGAAGCGCCTGATTCATGAGCCCGAGCACGTCCGGATCGCCGGGATGCAGCCCAAGATAACGCTCGAACTGCTCCAGAGCCTTCTCGGTGCGCCCCTGCGCCTCGTAGACCCGGCCCAGGAGTCGGCAGGCGTCGGCCCGCAGCGGATTGACGAAAAGGCTGCGCTCGAAGAGATAGGCCGACTCCCTCAGATCCCGGGCATTGAGGGCCTCGATGGCCAGGATGAAATAGAGATCCCCCAGAGGATAGAGCTCCGACTGCTTCGCGGCTCCGAGCTCTTCGGCCTGGGCCAGAAACACCAGCGCGTCGCTGCGGCGCGAGAGGCGCACATGGACCAGAGCCAGGTTGAAGTTGGCTTCGATGGAGTCGACATAGGCGGGATAGGCGTGCAGCAGGGAATCAAGCGCTTCGGCGTTTCGGTCCTGCTCCAGCAGCGCAACGCCCAGGGCGTAGTGCAGAGCGGGGTCCTCCGGCGAGCGGCTCAAAGCCTTGCGGTATCGCTCCAGGGTGCCTGCCGGCTCCCCGGAAACGGCGGCCGGCGGGCTGCAGATTAGCCCCAGGAAGAGCAGCCATGGAATCACGGAGCGTCTCATCATCCCCCCCACGGGTTAAGCATGCAAAACGAAAACTCCCGATAAAAACAAAAGGGCCCGGAAGCTGTCAACGAAAAAGCCCCCGTTCCCAGCGGCCGGGCCTCCACCCGGAGTCGGTTGCCCGAAACATCAGGGTGCCGTCCGCATCGGTCCTCCAGAGCTTCCCGCAGCATTGTTCGGCGCTGCGGACGGCATCCGTCGACGGATGCCCGAAGCGGTTCTGCCTGCCCGCAGAAACGAAGACCTGCCGGGGTCCAAGTGCCTCGATCATCCTTTCCGGCCCGGAATAGGCGCTGCCATGATGAGGAAGCTTGAGCAGCCCCACGGGACCGGGCAGCTCGGCTGCGAGCAGAGCCCGGGCTCCCTGCCCTTCCAGATCCCCGGTGAGCAAAACGCCTCCTTCTCCGGCCCGGACATAGAGAGCCAGCGACCCGTCGTTGGTGTTTTGCGCATCGGGGTTGCGCCAGAGATAGGCCTCCCCCGTTTCGTTTTCCAGAATCCTGCTCCAGCCCGCAGGCGGCACCCGGGACTTGACGCGGAGCGCCGCCAAGCGTTCCCTGAGGGTCTCATTGAGCTCGGGCAGTGAAACGGGCGCATAGAAGGTTTCAGGGCGGTAGGCTTCCAGCACCGCGGGAATCCCCTTGGCGTGATCCGGATGATCATGGGTCAGCACCAGGACATCCAGGCGCCGAACGCCGA
>Ga0214472_10005793_pt1 | contig 12998 bp, 16 predicted proteins | sample RVTome_6_FD_207662 | JGI IMG/M metagenome (GOLD analysis project Ga0214472, IMG submission 207662) | Soil microbial communities from uranium-contaminated site in the Upper Colorado River Basin, Wyoming, United States - RVT140D175 | ecosystem: Environmental > Terrestrial > Soil > Contaminated >... | reverse complement strand
CCAGCGCGCGGTCGCGCGCCCGCAGCTCCGCCGCGCTGAAATAGGAGCGGAACCGGCCGCAGCTCGGAGCGCTGACCCACTGGCCGCGGTGCGCCACTTCGATGAAGGCGGCAACCAGCAGCGCGGTCGCGGCCAGCGCGAACAGGAGCCGCGCCAGGCTCCGCGAGCCGGCGCGCTGGAGCCGAAGCGGATCGAGCGCCAGCCCCGCCAACAGGCCGGCCGCGGCCGCGCCGGCGTCCAATAGGACGTCGCGCAGCTCCCCGGTCCGCAGCGGCAGGATCCACTGAAACAGCTCGTCCCCCAGCGCCACCAGCACCGAAAGCAGCAGCGCCCAGCCGATCCGAGTCCAATCCCGAATCCGCGGGCCCAAGGCGAAGAAGCACAGCGCCGAAAGCGCGGCGTACTCGATCAGGTGCAGCCGCTCCACCGCCCCGACCCGTGGATCATCGGTCGCAAAGCCGGCGGCCAGCAGCGCCAGCGCGATCAAGCCGCAACCGAGCAGCGCCCAGCGCGGCCAGCGGGCGCCGCGCAGGCCGCGGATCGCGAGCCACAGCAGACCTGACGCCAGCAGCGCCGCCAGCGCGGCCAAGAACCAGAGTGCGGCGCGCGGTGCGTTCTCGAACAGCCAATCCCGAACCAGCCGCGCCCAGGGCGGCGCCAGCAGGATCAACAGCGCCAAGCTCGACGCCAACCGAGCCGCCCGCCGCGCGGGCTGCGAATTTGACAGCGCCAAAATCCAACCCTTACGATACCGGCCTATCGATGCGTTTCGCCGTCTTCGTTTGCATCGCCGCGCTCCTGTTCGTTTTGATCTTCGCGGGGCTCAACCGCGAGCTGATCCTGCAGTACGAACGGGTCGACCTCGGCTTCGCGCAGTACAAGGTGCTCTTGTTCCCGGTCACCATCTTGTGCGCGGCCGCGGTGCTGTTGCTGGTTCTGCTTGCGGTCCAGGTCCAGATCGCGGTCCTGCGGCGCCGGATCCGCCGGCTCGAAGAGCACCCGCCGCGCGCCGACTTCACCGCCGATCCGAGCCGGAGCGATCGCTAGCGATCGAGCCGAGAAACACCACCCGCGCCGGACCGCTCACCGCCAGCGCCCCCGGCAGCTCTCGCACCATCAGCGTGCCACCGGCCATCTGGACCCGGGCCGACGCTCCGACCCGTCCGCGGCTGCGCAGCGCCGCGTAGGCCGCGGCCGCGCCGCTGCCCGACGACCGAGTCTCGCCGACGCCGCGCTCCCAGATCCAGATCGCCAGCGCATGGCGGTCGAGCCGGCGCGCGAACTCCACGTTGACTCCGGCGCGGAAGCGTGGATGGCGCGCGAGCCAGGCCCCGATCCGGCGCAGCCGCGGCGGATCGAAGCGGCGCACTTCCAACACCAGATGCGGATTGCCGACGTCGACCAGGACCGGGCGCGCGCGGCGCCGCTCGAGGGCGACCGCCGGCGGCGCCGGGCGGGACGGCAGACGCGCCGCCGGCATCCAGGAGGTCACTCCCAGCAAGCGCCCGCGCCCGAGCCGGAGCCGATGCGGCACCGCGCCGGCCCGAGTGCGGATCTCGAGCTCGGCGCCGCTCACCCAGCCGCGCCGGTGCGCGTAGGCCGCCGCGCAGCGCATGCCGTTGCCGCTGAGCTCGGCCTCCGAGCCGTCGGCATTGAAGACCCGTAGCGCCAGCTTCGATCCGGCGCGGCGCACCACCAGCAGCCCATCGGCGCCGACTCCCGTGTGGCGATCGCACAGCCGCCGTGCCAGCGGCGCCGCGCGCCCGCGCAGCTGCTGCGCTTCAATCAGGATGAAGTCGTTTCCGAGCGCTTCGGCCTTCGCGAATCGCACCCTCGCAGCATAGGCACCCTCCGGCGAGGCAGCAAGCCGCGATCGATTCCCCGCCCGCAATCGTTCGACCCTGCATGCGCGGACTGTTAAACTCCTTCAATTCATGACCGACTTCGCCAACATCGACGGGCGGCTGGTGCCGCGCGAACAGGCCTGGATCTCGGCTTTCGACCGCGGCTTCCTCTACGGCGACAGCGTCTACGAGACGATTCGCACCTACGGCGGGCGCCCGTTCTTGGTCCGGCGCCATCTCAGCCGCCTGGCGGCGAGCGCCGAACGCTTGCAGCTGCGACTGCCCAATCCGCTGGATGAAATCGCCGAGCGCGTGCGCTCCAGCGTCGACGCCTCCGGCAACGCCGAATCGCTGGTCCGGGTGATCCTCAGCCGCGGCGCCTCGGCGATCGGGCTGGATCCGACCCTGGCCAAGCATCCCACCTTGGTGATGCTGATCAGCGCCTTCCAGCCGCTGCCGGCGCCAGCCTACGAAGGCGGCATTCAGGTCCAGCTCGCGACGGTGGTGCGCAACCCGATTCAAGCTCTCGATCCGCGGATCAAGACCAGCAACCAGCTCAACAACATCCTGGCGTTCATGGAGGCGAAAGCGGCGAACTGCACCGAGGCGTTCATGCTCAATGCCGCCGGGGAGCTGGCCGAAGGCACCACCAGCAACATCTTCGTGGTCCAGGGCCGGCGCCTGATCACGCCTCCGCTCGGCGCCGGCATCCTCGAGGGCATCACTCGCGAGCTGGTGTTGGAGCTGGCGGCGCGCGAGGGCATCGAGGCCCGCGAAGATTCGCTGCGGCCCGAGGATCTGTTCCAGGCCGACGAATGTTTCTTGACCGCCACCACCAAGGAGATTCTGCCGGTGGTCCGGGTCAGCGGGCGGGTGATCGGTAGCGGGCGGCCGGGTCCGGTGAGCTTGCAGCTGCTCAAAGCCTACCGCTCCAGGGTGCAAACGCTGCTCGAAACCGAGTGATCACCGCCCAGATCCCGTAGTCCAACTAGCCAAGGGCTTCGTCCTTGATATCCCGGCCCCAAGGGTCGCGAAGCGGGTGGCATGGGTGGCCGAAGGCCGCCCATGGACGAGCTGCCAACAGAGAGTGAGCCTTCCCGGTGCAAAGGCTGCCATTTCACGACACCTAAGCTAGATCATCATCGCATCTTATTGATAACGCTATAGTTATACGTATCATTTGATATTAGAATCTTTCTAATCTATAATCCTGGCAGATGAGGCACCGTACACCGAGCGGTTCGATGTACCGGCCCCACACCGGAAGGAGGGTGACTGCCTTGAGGAGAACAGCTTGTCTTGCATTCGGAGCGCTTCTGCTGGCCGCATCGATCGCGACCGCCCAGGAGGATTTTCGAGTCATCCCGGCCCCGAGCAAGTCGATTCTGCTCCGAGCCACCATTCTCGGACAGCAAATCGACGCGCGTGGCCAAGCCATGAGGGGCGAGCTCGGCCCGCTCCAGACCTTGGTCGTCAGCGTGAGCGCGAAGGTGCCCGACGGGACCACGTTTTTGGTCAGCGTTTTCGACGGAACCAGCGACTACCTTGTCGGATCGCTCAGCATGTTCCTGGGAGTCGGACAGCTCCGGGTCGCCTACGGATCCAGCCCTGGGGCGGGCCAGCCGCTGCTGCCCCCGGCAAATCAGATCCGCCAGGTGTTCGTAGCCGACCTGTGGGGCATTCAGCTCGAAGGGATGTTCCCGCCTCCGGACACGCCGCCCGAGTAACAGCCGCGCCGTAGGCTCCGAATCACCGGCCCAGGTCAGCTCCGCTGGGCGGTTTGACCCCGGTCTCCCGGGCCATTAGAATGGCGTTTTCCCGAAGGAGATCACTATGGCCAATCACCCCTCGGCGCTCAAGCGGGCCCGCCAGAACGAGGCTCGCCGCGAGCGCAACCGCCAGCGGCGCACCCGGCTCCGCAACCAGATCAAGTCCCTCAGGGATGCCCTGAGCAAGAAGAACCGCGATCAAGCCCAGGAGCTGCTGCGGCCCACTCTCTCGTTGATCGATCGCATGAGCAGCAGCGGGCTCATCCACACCAACACCGCCGCCCGCACCAAATCCCGCCTATCGCGCCAAGTCCAAGCGCTGGCCAAATAATCGTCTGGCGGCGGATCGAACGCCGTCGGCTTACCAGAGCAGCTCGACCGCCAAGTCCAAATCGGGCTGCGGCGCTCCGCTCTTGAGCTCCGCGTCGATGCGCTGCAGCCCGAGCAGCGCGCCGCGCAGCTTCGCCATCCCCCACTGCTCGGCCCAGCGGCGCGCGCGCGCCTGAACCGGATACGGCAGCCGCGCTTGGCTGACCGCGGCGGCCCAGGGCTGGCCGCGCTGGCGCGCCCGCGCCACCAGCAGGGCGCCTTCGACATTGCGTTGCAGCACGCCGAGCAGTGGCAGCAGCTCGCCGCCGCCGCGCAGGTAGCGCCGCAGCAGGCCCAGCGCTTGATCGCGGCGCCGATCGAGGATGGCGTCGGCCAGGTCGAAAACCCCCGCCGCGCGATGATCGCCGAGCAGCTCGACCAGCTCGGGCATCCCGATCTGCTTGCCCTTTTCTCCGCCGTGGGCCGCGGCCAGCTTCTCGAGCTCGCCGCGCAGGCGGTAGAGGTCGCCCTCGGTGACCTCGATCAAGCGCTGGGCGGCGTCCTCCGCGATCGCGAGCTGCTCGCGCTTGAAGAACGCCCGCACCCAGCGCAATAGCTCGCGCGCCGGCGGCGCGCGAAACTCGTGGGTTTCGCAGCGCCCCGCCAGCGCCTTGCCGAGCTTCGAGCTCGACAGCAACTCGTCGGCGCGCAGGATCAACACCGCGCCCGCGGCCGGCGCTTCCAGGTACTTCAGCAGCGGCTCGATCCGAGCGTCGCGGCTGCGCTGCACGTCGCGCACTTCGACCACCCGCGTGCCCCCGAACCACGAGTAGGTCCGCAGCCGGTCGACCACCTCGGTCCAGGTGGCGCTCGCGCCGTCGAGCACCTCGTGGTCCTGGCGGCGCGCCTCGACATCGGGAATCAGCCGATCGAGCAGCTTGCCGAGGAAATCCGCGGCCAGCAGCGGCTCCCCTTCGACCAGCAGGACCACCCCCGGTTGAGAACCTTTAGCGACTTGCTTCGTCACTTGCGAACCCAGCCCGGCATTGTGGGCGGCGGAGATGGCGGCAGATCCACCGCCGGGCTGACGACCTCGGTTCGGTGTTTGAATCGGAGGCAGCACGGCAGGGTGGGCGGTGGAGATGCCGTCAGCTGCGAGGCGCGCGACGGGAGGGCGACGGAAGCGTACTGAAAGGTACGCTGGAGGAGCCCGACCGAGCGCCCCTGCGTGGAAAGTGGGGGAACTCCCCCACAGCCCCTGGCAGATGGCGGCAGATCCACCGCCGGGCTAGAAGCCTTCGAGGATGCTGCTGGCAAGGGTGGCAGCAAAGTCGGTCGAGGCCTCGCGGATCGCTTCGATCTCTTGGTCGAAATAGTTGGCGGCGTCGCTGGCGACTTGGTATTCCTTCCGAAACACGAAGTTGCGGCTCGAGAACAGGATCTTGTTGGCCACCAGGTCGCGAAACTGGACCCGCGAGTTGATCAGCACCGAGATCTGGGTGGCGCGTCCTTCGGCATCGAGCGCCACCGGCCGGCTGCTGAAGTTGGTGATCTCCCCCAGCAGCAGCGCATCGACGCCGTCGCGCTGTGAGACCACGTCGTAGCCGCCGTGGGCGATGAACTGCTGCTGGACCTCGGAGGTCAGGATTTCGTCGAGCTCGAGCCGTGAGGTCTGGTTCTCGAACGGCGGGATCCCGACCCGCTGGATGTGCTGCGGCAAGGTCGCGCCGCGGCCGGCCAGCGAGTAGCCGCAGGCGCTCATCAGCAGCGCGCTCAGCGCCGTCAGCGCGATCGGTGCCGATCTCACCGCACCGGCTCCCGGGTTTCCAGATAGCGTTTGACCCCGTCGAGCACGCCGTTCACGAAATGCGGGCTCTTCTGGGTGCCGTAGCGCTTGGCGACCTCGATCGCTTCGTTGATCACCACCTTGGGCGGGGTCTCGAGCTCGTAGACCAGCTCGAACACCGCCAGCCGGAGCAGGTTGCGGTCGATCGCGTACATTCGATCCAGCCGCCAGTGATGGGCCGACGCGGTGATCAGCTCATCGATCTCGGCGCTGTGCTCAATCACCCCCTCGGCCAACCTTTCGGCGAACGCGCGGGTCTCCGAATCGACCGGATTCTGCGACCAGAACGACGCCAACGTGATCGCAAGCTCCGCGCCGCGCGCTTCCTTCTGGTAGAGGATCTTGAGCGCCAGCTCGCGGCCCTTTCGGCGACTGCCCATATTCGTTCCGCAGCAACTCCCAAGCCACAATAGCACAAGGCATCTGGATTTTCAGAAGGCCTCTTGGGACAAGCCCCGCCCCTACATTCGCTTCGCTCAGTCGCGCAGGGCCTCGCGCTTGCCGACCTCGGTCTGCAGCGTCTCCAAGAAAGCCATGAAGCGGCGCATCTCCGTGAGCGGCGGGCTGGCCCCTTCGAGCTTGCCGCGAAACTCCGCGAAGCCATCCCAGTCGGCGAACATCAGGCTGCGCAGCGAGCGCTGATCGAAGGTCTGGAGCTCCTCCCGAAACAGCCCTTCGGCGCCGTCGCCGCCCTTCAGATACGCCAGCGCCGCTTCGCGCAGCCGCTGCAGATCGCCGAGCAGGCGCAGCGATTCGCGGCGCCGGCTGAGAAAATCCGACACCAGGGCCTGCTCGTCGAGCTTGGGCTCGAGCGCGCGCGCGAAGCCGACCAGGCTGCGCTCCAGGACATTGCGCAGCACCTCGCGGGCGTTTTCCACCCCGGCATACACCCGTTTGATGTCGACCGCATCCAGCAGCCCGGGCAGCTCGCGGTAAAAGACCTTGGCCAGCTCCAATTCGACCGCGACCGGGAAGCCATGCAGCTCTTCCGCGAAAGCCGGGCAGTCGCGCGACCAGCTCTTGCCCTCCTTGCGCAGCCGCAGCGACAGATCGTTGAGCTCACGATAGATCAGCGCGAACAGCACCAGCGAGCGGTGCAGCAGCGGGACCTCGCGCGGGCCGCGCGGGACCAGCTGGAGGACGTTGCGCATCTGCTGCAGCCCGAGCAGCACGCGCGCGCTGCGGCGCCGCAAGGTCGGCGGTTCGAGCCCGGCGATCAGCCGCAGGACCGCCTCGTTGGCATGCCGATCCAGCGACGAGCGCAGCGCGAACGACTGCATGCCTTCGATGCTGGGCTCGGAGTAGAGCTGGCGGATCAGCACCTTGGCCGCGCCGCGGTAGACCGGGTAGGCCACCTTGACCTGACCGTACAGCGCCGGCAGCATCATGCGCAGATCGGTGGTGAGCTCGTAGAGCCGAGCCACCGCCAGCTTGAGGTCGTCGGGCTCGGCCAGGGTGCGCGAATGGAGCAGCTCGTCGCGCTCGCTGAGCTCCTCCTGGATGAAGCGCATGAAGTGCTCGTAGTTCCAGCGCCGATCGCCCAGAAACGCCACGCAGAGCTGCGAGACCCGAAGCAGCACGTCGTCGCCGATCCGCAGCTTGGGCCCGAAGTCGGCCGCGCTGACCGGCTCGTCGGGCGCCCGCACCAGGTAGAGCGCGTCCTCGCTCAAGAAAGCGCGCAGGCTCAAGAGCCAGACCGAGAGCTCGAACAGCCACTCGCTCTTGGCGCGAAACAGCTCCAGCTCGTCGGAGGAACCTTTCATGCGCGAAAGCTCAGCCATCTTCCGCCTGACGCCGCGCGCGCCGCAGCGCATAGACCTGCCGGTTGTGCTCTTCGAGGCTCGCGCTGAAGCGGTGGCCGCCTTGCGGGTCGGCGACGAAATACAGATACCGCACCGCGGCCGGCTCGAGCGCCGCTTCGAGCGCGGCGCGGCCCGGGCTCGAGATCGGTCCGGGCGGCAATCCGGCGTTGAGATAGGTGTTGTAGGCGGACGGGAACTCGAGGTCGCTGCGGTCCAGCTCGCGCCCGCCGCGACCGGCGCGCTCCAGGGCGAACAAGACCGTGGGATCGCATTGCAGCCGCATGCCGCGCCGCAGCCGATTGGCGAACACCGCGGCCACCAGCGGGCGCTCGGCCGCCACCGGGGTCTCCTCCTCGACCAGCGAGGCCAAGGTCACGATCTCGCGCACGCTGTGCTCCTGGGCCCGCACGCGCTCGAGCAGGCCGTCGCCGAGCTGCTGGCGAAAGCGCTCCACCATGCGGCGCACCAGCGCGGCCGCGCCCTCGTCCAGCGTGACATGGTAGGTGTCGGGAAACAGGTAGCCTTCGAGATCGCCGGCTTTCGGATCGAGATCGGCGATCAGCTCGGGCGCCCGCGCCGCGGCCAGAAACTCGCGCTCGGTTCCCAGCCCGATCTGTTCGAAGGCGCGCGCGATCTCGCGCACGGTGCTGCCTTCCGGGACCACGATCGCGCGCACTACGACATCGCCGATTCGGAGCCGATGCAGAACCTCGCGTGAAGTCGAAGCGCCGCGAAAGGCGTAGGTGCCGGCTTGAAGCTCAGGCGCGGCGCGCTGCCACCGGATCAGCAGGTTGAAATACCACGGCCGCTCGATCACTCCGCGACGCTTCAGCTCGGCGACGATCTGGGCCGCCGAGGAGCCCCTGGGAATGCTCACGATCAGCCGCTCGGCTTCGAACCCGCGGTACGGCCGCTCGAGCGCCGCCGGGACCAGCATCGCCAGCCGCACCGCGACGAGCGCCCCGAGAGTCAGCTTGAGCTTGTTCAATCGCGACAACCGAATCCACCATCCAAGCGGCGCCGGAAACCCATTATAGCCACCCGCTTCCGCTGCCCGGAGAACCTTGATTGGGTGGCATGGGTGGCCGCAGGCCGCCCATGGACGACTTCCGCGCGAAGCAGAACTGCGACGCCCTCAATGATCCGTCTCCCTCCGCGAGAGGGTTGGGACCCGCGGGGCCTGCAAGGTGAGGGGCTGCATTACGTGCTGTGGTGTGGCACGGACTACGGCGGATGCGCATCGAGGTAACTCTGCAGGACCAGCGCCGCCGCAATCCGGTCGGTGACGCCGCGGCGCCGCGTGGCCGAGATCCCCGCCGAGCGCAGATGGCGGTCGGCCTCGGCGCTCGAGAGCCGCTCGTCCCAGGTCGCGACCTGAAGCCCGGCGCCGCGCAGCCGGGTGATGAAGGCATCCATCTTGCGCGCGCTCTCGCCGGCCGTGCCGTCCAAGCGCAGCGGGTAGCCGACTACAATCAAGTCGACTTGGTGCGCTCGGACCAGCGCGACCAACCCCTCCAGGTCGCGGCGCCAACTGCGGCGCTCCAAAGTCAGCAGCGGCAGCGCCAGCCGGCGGCTCTCGTCGCTGAGCGCCACGCCGATTCGGCGCGCACCGACGTCGAGTCCCATGACCCGCATTGCATTCTCCGGCCCAAAGGCTGCCGGACTATATCACGTCAAACCGCCGCGATACGGGACAGTCGCGGCGTTTTTTCGGGCGGGGACCAGCCCCGCCCATACGGCACCACGCGATCCGACTGGCGGGATGACGCACGCGGCGAGAATGTAGGGGCGGGGCTTGTCCCCGCCCGAACGGCCCCACTTGCGGCTAAACTCGTCGCATGTGGCTCCTCGGCTTCGAATCGGCCGGGTACCGCGGCGGCGCTGGCCTGGGCCGAGACGGCCAGGTGGTTTCGGCCCGCTACATCGAAGGCCGCGGCGTCTTCGCCCGCCATCTGGTCGAGCTGGCCCAGGCGCTGATCGCTGAGGCCGACATCACTCCCGCCGATCTGGCAGCGGTCGCGGTTGGAATCGGCCCCGGCTCGCTGACCGGTCTGCGGATCGGCCTCTCCGCCGCCGCCGGACTAGCCTATGCGATCGGCCGGCCCGCGGTTCCGCTCGGAAATCTGGAAATCCTGGCTTTCAAACACCGCCGGCCGGGAACCGAGATCGCCCCGTGGCTGCAGGCCGGTGCCGAACGGATCTACTACGCGCTCTACCGCGCCGCGGCCGGCGACATCGCAGAAACCGTGGCGCCCAAATGCGGGAGCCCCGAATCCGCCCTCGGCGAGCTCGGCCAGCCAGCCTTAACCGTACTGGGCGGCGGAGCGAGCCGTCACGAGCCGCTGATCCGAGCGCGGCATCCCCAAGCGACCGTGGAGCTCGACGACCTCGGCCTGGTGGAGGCCATGGTCGAGCTCGGCTTCATCCGTCTGGATCAGGGCTGCGGCATCGCGCCAGAGCGCCTCCAACCGCTCTATCTACGCGACTTAGACCTCCAGCGCCCGTAAGTGGCGACGAGCAGCCGAGATTCCGTGCTGATGTAGGGGCGGGGCTCGACCCCGCCCGGCTTCGGTTCCCCTCCGGCTAATTGAGCCCCCCCAGCCGCTGTGCTAGGCTGAGACCTAGGTCCAACTGTGGGAGTGGAGTTCCTCAACTATTTTCTCACACCGCCGCGCTCCGGCGTGGCGAGGAGGTAGAGGCCGTGCTCGATACCACGGAAGATATTCGGCAGATCCTGGAGCGGGAGAACCCCGAGTTCCGGGAGCTGCGCGAACAGCACCATCGCTTCGATGCTCGTCTGCACGAGCTTTACGAAAAACCGTATTTGAGCCCCGATGAAGAGATCGAATCCGTCGAGCTCAAGAAACGCAAGCTGCTGCTCAAGGACCGCATGGAACACATCGTGCGCCATTATTCGAGCGCGCACGGTTAGCAGATCCCACACGCACCATTCCGATCAACCGTACCGGCCGGCAGTCGGCGCAGCCGCCGCGGCTCCAGAAGCAGCGGTCCTCATTATGGTGGGATGGAGGTAGTCCCTTGGAGGAGTCCAAGCCCATCGCGGCTCCGCGCCCGGCAGAAAAAGGCGGCGGGCGCCTGCCGATCGATCGCGATGGCGTGCCATTTGTCGCCATTCCGGCGCTGGCAGCGCTGCTGCTGTTTTGGGTTTCGATCCCGCTCAGCCTCGCGGCTGCCCTTTTGGCCGGCTTCTGCATCTTTTTCTTCCGCGATCCCGAGCGCCGCTGCGACGGGCCGGCCGCGGCGGTCGCCGCGCCGGCCGACGGCCGCGTGGTCTCAGTGCACCAGCAAGCCGGCCGGCCCACGCTCGCCATCTTCCTGTCGATCTTCGACGTTCACGTCAACCGCGCCCCTTGCGCCGGCCGAGTGGAGCAAGTCACGCACAAAAAAGGCGAGTTCCTGTTGGCTTGGAAAGCCGAGGCGTCCGAAGCCAACGAGCAAACTCGAATCGAGCTCGCGACCGAGCGCGGGCCGGTCGAGGTGCGCCAGATCGCCGGCGTGCTGGCGCGCCGCATCGTCTGCCGGGTCGCGCCGGGCGACGCGCTCGCGCGCAGCGACCGCCTTGGCATGATCCGCTTCGGCAGCCGGGTCGAGCTGACCTTGCCGCGCGGCAGCCGCATCGTTGTCGCGGTCGGCGACACGGTTCGCGCCGGCCGGACCGTGGTCGCCGAGCTAGCCGCTGCCGGGCCGGAGCGAGCGTGAAGCGGCGTCGCATCCGCCTGCGCCGCGGCGCGTATCTGCTCCCGAGCGCGCTCACCATCGGCTCCGCGTTCTGCGGCTTCTGGTCGGTGATCGGCGTCCTCGACGGCCGCTACGAGCGTTCCGCCTGGCTGATCCTGGCCTCGTTCCTGCTCGATGGCCTCGACGGCCGGGTCGCGCGGCTGACCCGCACCACCAGCCGGTTCGGCGAAGAGTTCGATTCGCTCGCCGACATCATCGCGTTCGGCATGGCTCCGGCCCTGCTGGCCTACGCCTGGGGCCTGCAGTCGTGGGACCGGATCGGCTGGCTGTGCTGCTTTCTGTTCATGATCACCGGCGGCGCGCGCCTGGCGCGGTTCAACATCCAGGCCGCCAGTCAAGACAAACGCTATTTCGTCGGCCTGCCGATTCCCGCCGCCGCCGGAGTCATCGCCGGCCTGGTGCTGTTTCTCGACGGCCAGCCGATCGTCGATCGCTTTACTGCCCTGCCGGTGCTGATCCTGGTCTTGGTGACCGGGTTCCTAATGATCAGCAAGGTACGCTACCGCAGCTTCAAGGACCTCAACCTCAAGCGCCGCTATCCGTTCTGGTGGGTGCTGCTGCCCGCGCTGCTGCTGTTTCTGGTCTTCTCCCACCCCCAGCTCAGCCTGCTTACCGTGGCCCTGACCTACGCCGCCAGCGGCCCGCTGGGCAAGGCGATCTCCTGGGTCCGCCAGCGCCACCGCTTGCGCCGCCAGCGCCGCGCCATCGAGTCGCAATCTTGACTCCGCACCCCCGCGGCGCCAGGATAGCGCCGCATCCGGGTAGGGTGCGCTCTGCGCGTCAGCTCACGCCACCCTCCCCCACCGAGCCGGTGTAGCTCAGCGGTAGAGCAGCTGATTCGTAATCAGCAGGTCGTCGGTTCGATCCCGACCGCCGGCTCCACGCTAAGGCCGCATGTGCATTTGAAGAGCTGTGAATCCATTGCTTATCCAGCACCGCGCAGAGATTGAAAACCTCTGCAGACGTGCGCCGCCTGGAGCTGTTCGGCTCGGCCACAACCGAGCCCTTCCGTCCTAAGCAGAGCGACCTCGATTTCCTTGTCGAATTCCAACCGCTGCCGCCAGGCACCTATGCCGACAATTATTTCGACTTCCTCGAAGCCCTGGACCGGCTCTTCGGCCGGCCGGTGGACCTGGTCGTAGCAACAGCGATCAGGAACCCGTACTTCCGGCAATCCGTCGAACAGACCAAGACGCTTCTCTATGCGGCTTGAAGTCCGCAAGTACCTCTACGACATCCAGCGCGCTGTCGACCTGCTGACGCAGTTCACCGCTGGCAAGCAACCTCTTGAAGCGATTCACGCTTGCGGCGGGGGTTCACGGTAGTTCCTCGCCCTTTGCATGCAGTCCGCGAAGGAGAAATGTCTTGGGATACCTCCCCTTGCCGCAAATCTTGAATGATCCGAAATCCTTGAACCACTCGCCCTCGGGGGCCTCAGGGTCGGATTCACGCCACAGCTTCAGCTGGTACAGATCTTCAATTCTGATCTTGCGGTCTCGCAATCGTTCGAATAGGTGATCTCGCAGAGCAGGTGGGAGATTGCTCCATTGAATCCTTGGCATCTATTCCCCGAATGTCATCCGCGCCAGTTCTTCCTTGATGCGTTGCCGCTCAGCGGCGTCAGGGCAAGAGCTCAAACGGTCCGCCAACTCGAAGAATCTGTGCCGCT
>Ga0214472_10005792_pt1 | contig 12998 bp, 12 predicted proteins | sample RVTome_6_FD_207662 | JGI IMG/M metagenome (GOLD analysis project Ga0214472, IMG submission 207662) | Soil microbial communities from uranium-contaminated site in the Upper Colorado River Basin, Wyoming, United States - RVT140D175 | ecosystem: Environmental > Terrestrial > Soil > Contaminated >... | reverse complement strand
TGTAAGCTCAACAGAATCCGCTTCTTCGCTTACACAAACATTATCATGTACCAGGAATCTAAAAGTAAATTCATTATCTGTAAAATTTTCGCCTAGTAATTCACAATCTGTTACCCAGGTAAACTCGGATGATACTGAAGATACGCCCCGTGCATTCTCAAAAAAATATCCGGTCAATCCGGGCGGAGCCTCATACAGTTTCAAATCCAGTTGGTCATTATCCGCATCATTGCCAATTATGCTGATTTGAATTGCCTGACCAACCTCGGCTTCCACCACAGAATTAATAAATGTAACCGATTGATTAAGATTTGCCATGGTGATCAGAGGTTTTTCGTTTGGGGGTGGCAGTACTTTCACTTTCACGTAAAGCGAGTCGTGATTTGGAAATTTACACTTATCCCGGTCTTCAAGCCAGATAAAAAAATTGAATTCATCCTTTTCATTCAGATTAATAATGTCGCAGGAGATATTCCAGAGAAATTTGCTTTGAACATTACCGATGGCGCTGTCACCAGGAAACTGAATTCCATAATCAGACAGTTTGAAATCATCCCCGGCTGCCTTTAGGACCACCAGATCTCCATCTGTGTCTTCACCAAAAACATTAAACGAAAGCTGGGTGTCCAGATACTTTTCTATTTCCAATGCCGGCAAGTCCGTTGAAATAACCGGGTTGGTGTTTGGTGGCAGCAAAATATTAAGGTTCATTCGGATGGTATCCGCATTGCCAAGCAAGCACGTATCGTAATCCTCCAGCAGCAAGCTCATGATAAAGTTATTCCTTGCTGTAAAATCATAAACATCACATTTACTTTCCCACTTAAATGTGGTGTTTATAGTGCCGGCATCCTTGTCATAAACAAATTCACTAAAACTCATTCCATAATCTGATGGATTAAACTCGTCAGTCAGTACAGAGATTTGGAGAGAGTCCTTATCCGGGTCAACTCCTTCAACAGCAAGTTGCCAGGTGTCGCCTTCCAGAATAAGCTTGGTAATGCTTTTGTCAGCATTCGTGAAAAAGGGATCACTGTTGATTGGGGGTTCCACATTTACAGCCAATCGCAAAGTATCAGACTTTCCTTGCGGGCATTGATTATCAAATGCAATAATATCAATAATAAATGGCTCACCTTCTTTGAAAGGGCAATCCGGAAAACAGACATCAAACCTAAGGCTGTCATTGAGCCCAACTGTACCGCTCTTGATAGATAGGATTCCGCTTGCATCGCCTTTGAAATTTACCGGCCTCGCTTTGAATCGTAATTTCTGGTATAACGGATCAGAAGTAACGGCAAATTCCAGGCATTTTTCATCCTCCCGCTGAAAAGTAATCAAAGGCAAATCACTGACAAAGGTATTGCTTCCAGGAGCTTTAACTACAAGATTCGGCGGCGGCTTGGGCAATTCACATTCCACTACCAGCATTTGAAAATCTCTGCGAACCTCACCCAGCTTTTCACCATTTCTAAATTCCTCCGCCAGGACTTCAAAAACAAACAAGCCGGTTTGAGATGGAGTGACGGTTAACAATCCATCTGTGCTGATCTCCAACGTGGGATTGCCCGGAACAATATTACTGAGACTAATTCCAAAAGACCAGTTAACTAAAGGATGAGGAGGTGGACTTGGAACAGGTAACGCCTGAGATGTTGAACTGTTCAAAGGAACTACTAAAGAATAGGCAATCGAATCACCATCCGGATCAGTGCCCTGAAAATCCACGAAGTAAAATTGATCCATGCAGGCATAATCTCGCAGGGGCGGAAAAAGAATTGGTGAACTGTTAATAAACTGTTGTCCATCCTTAACTACCGGAGGAAACTCCAGAATAAAAGTTTGGCCGGTTTGATCCGGATTCACAATATTATCAATAATATTATTACGGCAGCATCTCTCCCATACAACATAATATCCGCCGGGGTCATTATACACCGCGGGGTTTAGAAAAATTATTCTGGAATAATTCAGTCTGCGCGTTTCAAGGGGAAACTTGTTGGCACATTCAGGAATTGAATACTGAACAAAATAATCTTCCGTCTGGTCTAATACGAAAGTCTGTATCAAGGCTCCATCAACCTTCCGGAAAATATACACTTCAGCGGAAGGGTCTTCTGCTCCGGGGTTTCCGTTTATGTTATCAAAATAAATTATCAGGTTGAGCCGGTAATTGTATTCCGTTAAATGTATGAGCTCAAATTCACCCCCTACAATATGAGTAGCCATGCTCTTTGAAATGACTGCAAAAAAGAAAATTATTAAAGATATCTTTTTCATTTAAATCCTTTCAAAAACAAAGTTAATATACTTGAAACCGGAAGAAATTAACTTCTTCAAAATCCCCCAATTTCGGGGGTGTAAGTAATTCTTGAAATACTTTGTTAGGTTTGCGGTATACATGAAAAGCGGCTCAATCCTGGAGAATATTGAAATCCTGTCTATGGCATCTGAAGGTAAATGTGTAGCACGGGTCGAAAATAAGGTAATATTCGTGAAAGGTGTTGCTCCAGGGGACGTTTGTGATCTTAAAATCACAAAATCCAAAAAGAAATTCTCAGAGGCCATACCTGTAGCTTTTAGAAATACGTCCACGCATAGGGTTGATCCATTTTGTTCTCACTTTGGAACCTGTGGAGGTTGTAAATGGCAGCATATTTCATACCAGTTCCAGCTAACAAGTAAGCAAAAGCTTGTCGAGGAATCTTTCGCGCACCCGGTTAGAATTGAAATTCCGGAGGTCCTACCTATAATGGAATCTGAAAAGCAAACGCATTACCGGAATAAGCTTGAATACACTTTTTCTAATTACAGGTGGATAACAAACGAAGAACTTGAAAGCAAAGAGAAGCTTGACCGTCGTGGGCTTGGTTTCCATGTGCCCGGCCGGTTTGACAGGGTTGTTAATATTCAGGAATGTTTCTTACAGCCGGAACCTTCCAATGGCATACGAAATGCCCTGCGTGATTTCGCCTTAAAAGAAAATTTGTCCTTTTATAATTTCAAAACACATTCCGGATTTTTAAGGAACCTGATAATCAGAAATACTACGCTCAATGAGGTTATGTTAATCGTGCAATTCTCGGAAGATAATAAAAACATGATTGAGAAATGCATGACCTTCCTGAAAGAAAAATTTCCGGAAGTAACCTCGCTTCAATACGTTATCAATCAGAAGAAAAATGAAACCTTTTTTGATCAGGAAGTGAAATTATTTCATGGGAAGGATTTTATTACAGAACAATTTGAAAATTACAAATACAGGATAGGTCCAAAGTCATTTTTTCAGACAAACTCTCATCAGGCATTGAGATTATATCAGAAAGTAAGAGAAATGGCTTCTTTGAGTGGCAAGGAAATAATTTATGATTTGTATTGTGGCACCGGGACCATCGGTATTTTTCTCAGCGATAAGTCAAAATCAGTATTATCAATAGATAGTATACCGGAAGCTATTGAAGATGCAAAAGAGAATGCCCTGATTAACAATGTAAATAACATTGAATTTCTTTCCGGAGATTTAAAAGATTTCTTAAGTGAAAATCTGATTGAACGCTATGGATTTCCTGATGTTGTCATCTGCGATCCTCCCAGGGCCGGGATGCATCAGAAGGTAATAGAAAACCTTATAAAACTTTCACCGGAAAAAATTATTTACGTGAGCTGCAACCCCGCGACACAGGCAAGGGATATTGCCTTGTTGATTAATTACTATGAAATCATCTCCATGCAGCCGATGGATATGTTCCCTCATACAACCCATGTAGAAAATATAGCATTGCTTCATAAAAGATCATAAATTGTGAACATGGTAAATGATCCGGAGCTTAATGGAAAATACCTGGGCACCATTACAAAAGACTTTGCTATGGTGGCTGAAACTTTAAAGGAAGCTTCCTATCAAATCAGAAAGAGAGGTTTTTCAAACTACCCGATTTTTCCTATAAGCAAATCTGATCCCGGAGTTGGAAAATTATTGATTGATAAGCACAATGCTGCGATTGCCTGGAACATCCATGTTACTTACCTGGATGAATTTATTCAACGAAAATTAGTAGATGAAAAAAAGCAGGAAGATTTCAAAAAAGTCTACAAAGACCCTGACGAATTTTGTTGCCTGTTCGTGATAGACAACGATTTTACAAAATTCATCTTTATCCCCTACCCTATTGATTAGTGCTTCCTAAAATGATTCCAGCCTTGAGCCTTTAGTGGAACTTCATTTTCTCCTTTAGTTACCAATGTGGGAGTATCGATAGCGCTTTCCATATAACCAATGAAATGAATATCCGGATGATTCTTCAACTTTTCATGATCTTCTTGTTTGATCGTAAAAAGTAACTCATAATCCTCACCACCATTCAAAACACAAGTAATGGGATCCAAATTAAATTCAACGGCGGTATCATATGTCATTTTGTCAATGGGAAGCTGCGCTTCAAAAATTCTGGCTCCTAATTTCGAACCTTTACATAAGTGCAGAAGTTCCGATGCCAGTCCATCAGAAATATCAATCATCGAAGTTGGCTTCACGTTCAAATCACTCAGTTCATGAATTATATCCATTCTCGCTTCCGGTTTCAACTGCCTTCCCACAATATAATTATACTTTTCCAGTCGCGGCTCCATCGCGGGATTGACCAGGAATTCCTCCTTTTCCCGCTCCAAAACCTGCAGCCCAACGTAGGCGCCACCTAAGTCGCCGGTTACACAGATAATATCTTTATTGGATGCCCCACTTCTTAAGACTGTTTTCTCTTTTGAGCACCTTCCCAGAATAGACGCTGAAATTATTAACCCGGAGGAACTTGATGTGGTATCACCTCCAACAAGATCTACTTTATATTTCTCACAGGCAGAATTTATCCCGGCATAAATCGCGTCAACCGCTTCGATGGAGAACCGGTTGCTAAGAGCAATACTTACGAGCATTTGTTTCGGTATTCCATTCATCGCAGCAATGTCAGAAACGTTGCAAGCCACTGCCTTATAGCCAAGGTGATGAAGCGGAAAATACGACAGATCAAAGTGAATTCCTTCTACGAGCATGTCGGTGGTGAGTAACAAGTTTTCATTTTGACAATCAATAACCGCCGCGTCATCTCCAATCCCAACAAGCGTGTCCTGATTCTCTTTTTTAACTGATTGGTTGATGTGGTCTATGAGCCCGAATTCGCCCAATTCTGAAAGTTCTGTTCGTGATTCACCCATATGCACAAAGGTAGGTTATTTCAATAATTTGATAGTCCATTATAATTCCAGTAACTTTGATTTACATAAATCAAGGGAGTTAATGTTGAAGAAGATAGCCATTTTTACAATCCTTTTTGCTTTTCTTTTAGCAGGCTGCGGACCACGCCCGCAGTATAAGACCAGATCAGGCAAGAAGAAGTTGAAGAATTATAATTCGCTTCAATACAACAAATCTGATTGGGACAAAGCCAAGAAAAAGCCTAAAAGGAAAAATTAATTATTTCTAATGAATGATTACTATTAAGGTTTTATTTCCTGGCAAAGTTCAACCAAAACTCCATTGCAACTTTTTGGGTGTAGAAATACGACAAGCTTATTATCTGCTCCTCTTTTTGGTTCGGGGTTCAATAATTGAAATCCCTCCGAAGCTAACCGGGCCATTTCTTTTTGAATATCCTCAACCTCGAAAGCAATATGATGAATTCCTTCTCCCCGGTTTGCAATAAATTTTGCAACTGCGGAATCTTCAGTAGTACTCTCCAGAAGTTCAATTTTAGTATTACCAACCTTAAAAAATGAGGTTGTTACGGCTTCTGATTCTACCGTTTCTGACTTATACGGATCAACGCCTAATAATCTTTGAAATAACTGGTTAGAATTTTGTATATTTTTAACTGCTATTCCAATATGTTCAACTTTTCTCATCTGGGTAAATTTCGTTTTGAACTTCAATTATCTACAATTTCTTGTGAAATTAAACTTTTATCGAATTAATTTAGTTATAAGATTATAAGCAAATGGAATCAGTTTCAGATATAAATGTAGAGTTGGCAAAAATCCAGAACGCAATTCAGGCGCACCTGGGTTTGGATGCCAATTCCTTGATTTTTGATTACAGAACTCAGGATGGAAAAGTCCGGTTAGATCTGGTAACAATCAACCCCAGGCACAATCAATCATTCCTTTATCATACAGAAATTGGTTTTGATAAACTGGATGCTCTGAAAAAGATGCAAGGATATGTGAAGAATGCCCATGACAAAGAAAGTCATTACACTATTCAGTGGGCGGCCAGGAGTTCAAAAGAATTGCACACCAGTTATTTCAGGGCCAGTAACGTATATGAGGCTTTGGATAAGCTTTATTACGGCCGGGATATGAATACAATTACGGTTTTTAGCGTAAATTTGAACCCGGTAAGTTAATTTGATATGATTACGGTAACTGAAAATGCTAAGAAAAGATTGAATGACCTCCGCCACCAGGAAGGCAAGGATGAAGGTTTTAGTGTTCGCGTTTCAGTAAAAGGCGGCGGATGCTCCGGGCTGATGTACGATTTATCTTTTGATAACAAAATCGGGGATAAAGATGAAATCTTTGAAGACAAGGGTATCAAAATCATGGTCGATAAGAAAAGTATTCTTTACCTCTTTGGTACAACCCTGGATTTTAGCGGCGGTTTGAATGGGAAAGGATTTCAATTCATAAATCCCAATGCTTCGCGAACCTGCGGATGCGGTGAAAGCTTCGCAGTCTGACTATTGCTACCTGTCTCACTGTTCACTGTCTCACTGTTCACTGTCTCACTGTTCACTGTCTCACTGTCTCACTGTTCACTGTCTCACTGTTCACTGTCTCACTGTCTCACTGTTCACTGTTCAGTAAGCTCTCACTATCTTCCCTTCCATAAAATTGGCAAATGCGCGGTTCACTACCTTGTTGCCGCCGGGAGTCGGAAAGTCACCTGTAAAGTACCAGTCGCCTGAATGATTGGGAATCGCTTTATGTAAGTTATCTACGGTTTGATAAATGATTTCTAACTCCGCGTTCATGTCTTTAGGTTTCACAATCTCCGCTATCTTCCTGCTGATTTCATTATATGGAAAAGGCTCATAAATTTTCTTCACAAAATTTTCCTTCTTTGCTTCTTTGGGATCCATGCATTTTTGATACACTTCTTCCAGAATATTTTCCTGGCCTGTTTCTTTGATTAATTCCATTGCCGCCCGGAAAGCTACAAACTCCTGAAGTTTAGACATGTCTATTCCATAGCAGTCCGGATATCTGATTTGAGGAGCAGAACTTACAATCACAATCTTCTTAGGTTCCAATTTAGACAGCATTCTCAAAATGCTTTTCTCCAATGTTGTTCCGCGAACTATCGAATCGTCAAGAACAACAATTGTATCCACGTTCTTCCTTACAACTTCATAAGTAGAGTCGTATACATGTGCAACGATTTCATCACGATGTTCATCATCTGCTATGAAAGTTCTCATTTTAACATCCTTCAACACAAGCTTTTCGACCCTGGGACGGAACGAAAGTATCTCTTCAAGAGAATCAACGCTTGGTTTTTCATCCAGGATAATTTCTTTACGTCTGGCAATCAAATAATTCTCCAGTCCTTTCAACAAGCCCAGGTAGGCTGTCTCAGCAGTATTTGGTATGTAGGAGAAGATTGTGTTCTTAAGATCAAAGTTGATGCTTTTCAGAATCTGCGGAACCAGTAATCTGCCCAGATTTTTTCTTTCCGTATAAATATCCGGATCCGTTCCCCTGCTGAAATATATCCGTTCAAAGCTGCACGATTTCTTTTCCAGTTTTTTGATGAAAGGAAATTCGGCAAAATCACCACTCTTATTAATGATTAATGCATGACCTGGTTCGATTTCATGAATTTGATTGAATTCAATATTGAAAGCGGTTTTAATTGCAGGTTTTTCGGAAGCTACAACAACTACTTCCTCATCAGCGTAATAATAAGCTGGCCTGATGCCGGATGGATCCCGCGCCACAAATGCTCCTCCATAACCCGTTAACCCGGCCATGGCATATCCGCCGTCAAAATCTTTACAGGATTTCTTCAAAACGCGCTGCAAATCGCATTCATTTTCGATTAATTCAGTAATCTCTTTTTTACTGTAGTCCTTTTTATATTTCTGGAAGATTCTTTCATTTTCTTCATCCAGAAAATGTCCGATTTTCTCCATCACCGTAACGGTATCTACCATTTCCTTTGGACTTTGACCAAGGCCAACCAGTATTTTAAACAATTCATCCACATTGGTCATGTTGAAATTGCCTGCCAACACCAGATTCTTACTTCTCCAGTTATTCTGCCTCAGAAAAGGATGCACATATTCCAAACTGTTTTTGCCATAAGTACCATAACGCACATGCCCGAGCCATAATTCACCGGTAAACGCGCAATGCTCCTTTAGCCATTTTTCATTATAGAAATCATCCCCTCCATCCTTTTTGGCTTTTTTGTATTTCTTCCCGATCTTCTTAAAAATCTGTGTTAATGCCTGCTCATCAAAAGAGCGATTTCGGCTTATATACCTGTGACCCGGAGGTACATCAATTTTAATGTTGGCAATTCCTGCACCATCCTGACCCCTGTTGCGTTGCTTCTCCATCAGAATAAACATCTTGTTCATTCCATAAGTCGGTGAACCATATTTTTCAATAAAATAAGAAAGTGGTTTTCTCAGTCTGAGAAGGGCAATTCCGCACTCATGCTTAATGATATCACTCATCAAATTTGTGTCTGCTGCAAAATTACGACAATTTTATGCCCTGGCAAGTGCCATTGATGAAAAACGGAATTATTCCCAAAGCTTGTACATCTCCAGGTGAATCTTCTCCCTAAAGAATAATTCGGCGGTAGATTCAAATGATCGGGTATAATCTGAAACCAGGAAGTGATCATTGCCGGTCTTTTGAGGACTTAGCAGACCATGACAACTCAGCTCTTTTTTTAAGTGAATTGCCACAACTTCCGAGGAATCAAGTACAGCAACTTCCCCATTGAAGTAATTATCAATTTGCTTTTTTATCAGCGGATAATGTGTACATCCTAAAATAAGTGCTTTAATTCCCCTGAAAACCTGGTGACCCAAGTATTCATCAATAATATCATGACTAATCTTATTATTAAAGAAACCCTCTTCAATCATTGGGACCAACAGGGGTGTCGGAACCGATTTTAGTTTGATGGTTGGATCTGCTTTTCTGATCTTCTTTTCATAAGCCTGTGATTCAATGGTTCGTTTGGTCCCGATTAATGCCACTTTTTCACCAGAAAAATTTTCCGCTACATAGTCAACCATAGGATCGATTACATTAATGATCTTTGCCTTACTTCCGGTGTACTCTTCCAGCAATTCAAATGCGGAGGAAGATGCAGAATTGCAGGCCATCACAATAGTTTTGCAACCTTTCTGCAACAAAACATCTGCGATTTTTATTGAATACGCCTGTATCGCTGCTTTCGATTTGTCACCATAAGGCAAGTGGGCAGTATCTCCAAAATATACCTGTGTTTCCATGGGTAATAATTCCTTGATAGCATGCGCCACGGTTAAACCGCCTATACCGCTGTCAAAAATTCCCACAGGTTTTATGCTGGTTTCGCTCACTGGTTTTATTTGGCCAAAAATAAAGGATTTGGATTATAACCGGCCCATTGGAAATTATTTTATTATTTTAGGTTTAATGCTGAAAATTGAATTGGTTAAAGGCGACATAACAAACCTCCTGGTTGATGCAATAGTGAATGCTGCCAATAATTCTTTGCTTGGAGGTAGTGGTGTTGATGGAGCCATACACAGAGCTGCAGGACCAGAGTTGTTAGCTGAATGTAGAACCATTGGAGGGTGTACGACGGGTGACGCCAAAATTACAAAGGGATACAAGCTGCCTGCCAAATATGTAATTCATGCTGTTGGCCCTGTTTGGCGTGGCGGAGAGAACGATGAGCGAATGAAATTGAAGTCCGCTTATGAAAACTCGTTATTGTTGGCAATAGACAATAATGTTAAATCCATTGCCTTTCCAAACATAAGCACCGGGATTTACAATTTCCCCAAAAGAGAAGCTGCCGAAATTGCGATCAACACGGTGAGAGAAGTACTGGATAAGAATAATTATTCCATTGAGGTTACTTTTGTTTGTTTTGATCAGGAAAATTATGACCACTATTTAAATCTTTTGAGTGACCTGAGATGAGAGTAAATGTTACCTGGTTAAGTCAAAATAGCATTTTTGCCGAAGTTTTATTAACTAAAATGTTAGTCTTTTTTTCGTATTATTGCATGGCATCTAAAAACCTCATGGCATGGCAAAAAATGTTTTGCAAGGTAAGAAAGGAATTATCTTCGGTGCATTGGATCAAAATTCAATCGCTTGGAAAGCTGCGGAAAGAATCTATGATGAAGGGGGAGTATTTACCCTGAGCAATGCACCGGTAGCTATGCGAATGGGTAAAATAAATGAGTTGGGAGAGAAATGCAAAGCTGTGGTAATTCCGGCCGATGCTACATCAGTAGAGGATCTTGAAAATCTCTTCACGAAATCCATGGAAACACTCGGTGGCAAGCTGGATTTTATCCTGCATTCCATAGGGATGAGTCCCAACGTCAGAAAGGGTAAAGACTACGGAGATTTAAATTATGACTGGTACTTAAAAACGCTGGATATTTCAGGAGTATCTTTTCATAAAGTGATGCAGGTTGCCGAAAAGAAGGATGCAATGAATGAATGGGGCTCGATTTTGGCTCTCACTTATATTGCAGCCCAAAGAACTTTTCCCGATTATGCGGATATGGCACAGGCAAAAGCAGTTCTGGAATCCGTTGCCAGGAGTTATGGATACCGGTTTGCCAGACTGAAGAAAGTGCGTGTAAATACAATTTCTCAATCTCCAACAATGACAACGGCCGGCAGCGGTGTTCCCGGATTTGATGTATTCTTTGATTATTCCGATAAGATGTCTCCGCTTGGCAATGCCAGCGCCGCTGATTGCGCCAATTATATTGTTGCCATGTTTTCCGACTATACCCGTATGGTAACTATGCAAAATCTTTTCCACGATGGCGGATTTTCAAATTCAGGTATTACAGAGGAACTCGTTCAAAAATTGAGTAAATAAGACTCCGATGGTAATCTTTCCCAACGCGAAGATTAATCTTGGCTTAAGGGTTACCGAAAAAAGAAACGATGGATTTCATAATTTGGAAACCTGCTTCTTCCCTGTCCCCTATTTTGATGTTTTGGAAATTATTCCTTCAAAAAAAGATTCCTTTTTCATTTATAACTCCGATGCATTAACGGATAATATTCTCTTACGAGCCAGAAATATTTTTCGCGGTTTCAAACGGTTCCCTAAGGTGGACATCTTCCTTTATAAAAACATTCCTGTGGGTTCCGGTTTGGGTGGTGGATCTTCCGACGCGGCTTTCCTTCTGAAAGGCCTGAACACATTATTCAATCTGGGAATCAAAGAAACTAAACTGGAAGAAATTGCGGAACAACTTGGTAAGGATTGCCCTTTTTTCATCAGGAATACCCCCTCATTAGCCTCTGGGACTGGGAATATTTTTGAATCCGTCTCAGTGAATCTTTCCGGTTATTATTTAACCATAATAACGCCTGGTATTAACATCTCTACAAAAGAAGCTTTCTCATGGTCTACTCCGAGAGTTCCAAAAAAATTGTTGAATGAAACACTCAAAAATTTAAAACCTGAAGATTGGCAGGGTCTGATTCAAAATGATTTTCAATCCATAATTGAAGAAAAATATCCGGAGATTAAGGAAGTTTCAGAAACGCTCAGGAAAGCCGGTTCAGTTTTCACACTGCTTTCAGGAACCGGGTCTTCTGTGTATGGATTATTCGATAGAAAACCAAAATTTGAATCTTTACCACAAAGTTGGAAAGTCTGGGAGGGTAAACTATAATTAAACGGAAATCCGTTTCCCGCGATTTGCCAAAGGATAGGGTAAAGTTTTGAAAGCCGAAGGCAAAGAAAAAAATATTAACCGGGGCCTACTCAGACTGATTTTACAAAAGAGGCGGAGGCAAGGCATAGAAAGTATGACCATCATCCTGTGTTCTAAAATCACTCAGGTAGATTTTAATCACATCTTCACCCGATCCCAGCCGTACTAGGGTTTGTTGTTTATTTATGTTTTAGGTATTTCAAATTGATTTATTTCTGTCAATTATTTAAGTGTAAGTTTCCAAATAAATAATGCTTCTGTCTCCCCAACTTTAATAAAATTGTTTTTCAACAAAATTGTAAACGAAGCAATATTCTCTTTTTCAGTCGAGGCAATTATAGAAAATACTTTGGTTTGAGATTTTGCCCATTTAATCATTCCACCAACGGCTTCTGTCATAAAACCTTTTTTCTGAAATTCGTCATAAGTGCCGTAACCAATTTCAATTTCTCCGTTTGAATTGGGTTCTCCTACAATACAAATGTCGCCAATCATTTTGTTAGCTTCTTTTGAAATTACAGTCCAAAGTGTTGAGTATAAGTAATCTTTGGTTATGTCTGCAACATTTGGCAAAATAGTTTGTTCTAAGGCTTCTTTAAGTTCAGGGGAAATTGTCCTTGATGATTCATTTAGATCTAATTCAACTTCCAAAGAGTTATCTGCCTTAATATATTTTATAAGTTGGTTGTATGTTAAAGGTTTTAAAATTAGTCGCTCAGTTTCTATCATCTTAGATTGTCATTACTATATTACTACGGGGTTTCGTTTTACAATCCGGACTAACGCTTAATTTTTTAAGATTAATCCTCCACGCATAGAATCCATGAATTCACTGTCATTGGTTATAAAAATATTGCACTACCGTACCATCCATAAATCCTAAGTAACAGTTTTCAGGATTGGATGTAACATAGCTCTCTGGTAAACCTAACGCATTATATTGGTATGCTTGGTTAGTTGAACAATCAGGTGGCGGATCACCGGCTTGGTAAATTTCCTTTAACGTAATGGAAGCAACGT
>Ga0214472_10005791_pt1 | contig 12999 bp, 8 predicted proteins | sample RVTome_6_FD_207662 | JGI IMG/M metagenome (GOLD analysis project Ga0214472, IMG submission 207662) | Soil microbial communities from uranium-contaminated site in the Upper Colorado River Basin, Wyoming, United States - RVT140D175 | ecosystem: Environmental > Terrestrial > Soil > Contaminated >... | reverse complement strand
GCGCCGCGCAGGCTCTCGGGCGCGCGCCCGAGGATCGTCCCGCCGAAGCGGTTCACGTACAGGATGCGGCCGTCCGCGTCGGTGGTCATGAGGCCGCTCTGGATGCTGTCCACGATCACCTGGTTGAGCCCGCGCAGGTCGGCGACCTCGAGCGTCGCCTCGCGCAGCTTCACGCCCGCGTGCTGCAGGCTCTCGGCCAGGTAGGAGCCCAGCACCGCCACCGTGGCGCAGGCGACCCCGAGCAGGAACACCGCGTAGACGAAAGCACGCGGGGCGAGCGCGTGCAGGTCGGCGAGGCCTTGCGGGGCCAGCAGCCCTTCGCGCACGGCGGCCAACAGGCCGCCATAGAGGGCGGTCGCGACACCCGCGAGCGCGAGCGCGTCCCGCCGCGGCACCAGCATGGTCGCGGAAAGCACCGAGAGCGCGTAGAGCAGCTGGAAGCCGGGGCGCACTTCGCCCCTCACGTACACGAGCGCCGTCACCATCAGCAGGTCCCCGAGCACCTGGGCGTGGGCGAGCGCCCGCCGCGACGGCACGAGCCGCAGCGCCGCCACGTGCACCACCGTGAGCGCGTACGTCGCCCCGATCACGAAGTACAGCGGGTTGACGGTCAGCAGCGTCTCGGAGACCGCCTCGACGTAGGTCGCGATGAAGAGCAGGGTGGTGACCATCACCACCCGGAACATCATCAGCCGCTTGAGGCGCGCCTCCAGGTCGGTGTTCATCCCCGGGCCCCACCGCGCGCCGACCCGGGGCCTTTCGGGCCCCGGGCCGGGGAAGCTCTGCGGATCAGGAGAGCTTGCTGATCAGGTCGAAGAGCGGCAGGTACATGGCGATGATGATGCCGCCGACCGTGATGCCGAGGAACAGGATCATCACCGGCTCCATCAGCGTCAGCAGGTTGGCGACCGCCTGGTCGACCTCCTCCTCGTAGAAGTCGGCGATCTTGGTGAGCATGTTGTCGAGCGCGCCCGTCTGCTCGCCGACGCCGATCATCTGCACCACCATCGGCGGGAAGACGCCGGTCTCCTTGAGCGGCTGTGCCAACGTGAGACCGCCCTCGACCCCCTTGCGCACCGCCATGATCGCGTCCTCCACGATCGCGTTGCCGGCGGTGCGCGCGGTGATCTCGAGGCCGTCGAGGATCGGCACGCCCGAGGCGATCAGCGTCGAGAGCGTGCGGCAGAAGCGGGAGACCGCGATCTTCTGCATCAGCGTGCCGAAGATCGGCGCCTTCAGGATCACCTTGTCGACGACGCGGCGTCCGGCGTGGGTGGCGTAGTAGCGGCGGAAGGCGACGACGCCCATGATTCCGCCGATCACGATGAACGGCAGCAGCCGTACGAACCAGTTGCTGAGACCGATCACGAAGCGCGTCGGCAGCGGCAGCTCGGCGTTCAAGCCCGCGAACATCGAAGCGAAGGTCGGGATCACCTTCCACAGGATGACCGCGATCACGATCCCGGCGATGCCGAGCACCGCGATCGGGTAGACCATGGCGCCCTTGACCTGGGCCTTCAGCTTGACGTTCTTCTCGATGTAGGTGGCGAGCCGCTTCAGGATCGTGTCGAGGATACCGCCCGCCTCGCCCGCCGCGATCATGTTGACGTAGAGCTCGTCGAAGCCCTTCGGGTGCTTGCGCATCGCGTCGGCGAGGCTCGCGCCGCCCTCGACGTCCATCCGGGTCTGCTGCAGGATCTTGGCGAAGGTCTTGTTCTCCTGCTGGCTGCCCAGGATCTCCAGGCACTGCACGAGCGGCAGGCCGGCGTCGATCATGACCGAGAACTGGCGCGTGAAGATCGCGAGGTCCTTGGACGGGACGCCGCCGCCGAACTTCGGCAGGGCGAGCTCGCGGCCCTTCTCCTTCACCGACGAGACCAGGATCTGGTCGCGCCGGAGCAGCTGCATCACCGCTTCCTTGTTGTCGGCGACCCTCTCGCCGGAAACCACCTTGCCGTCGCGGGTCTTGCCCTTCCAGACGTAAGCAGGCACCTTGTCCTCCTGGAGCTAGCGGCCCGCCGGCCGCATGGGCTGACGGCCGGCCTGCTGAGTGGCGAGGCCGGCGCCGCGGTTGATCATGTCCTGCAGCTCCTCCGGCAGCGAGCTGATGCCGAGGGCGGTCTGCAGCGAGATCTGCTTGGAGAAGTACAGCGTCGCGAGCGACTGGTTGAACGTCTGCATCCCGTACTTCTCCTGCCCGGTCTGCATCGAGGAGTAGATCTGGTGGATCTTGTCCTCCCGGATCAGGTTCCGGATGGCGGGGTTCGGAACGAGGATCTCCATGGCCAGCGCGCGCCCGCTGCCGCTCGCGCGCGGGAGGAGGCTCTGGCACATGATCCCCTCCAGCACCAGCGACAGCTGCGCCCGCACCTGCGACTGCTGGTGCGCCGGAAACACGTCCACGATGCGGTTGATGGTCTGGGCGGCGGAGTTGGTGTGCAGCGTGGCGAAGGTCAAGTGGCCGGTCTCGGCGATGCGCAGCGCGGACTCGATCGTCTCGAGGTCGCGCATCTCGCCGATCAGCACCACGTCGGGGTCTTCGCGAAGCGCCGCGCGCAGCGAGTTCGCGAACGAGTGGGTGTCGGAGTGCACCTCGCGCTGGTTGACGACGCACTTCTTGTGCTGGTGCAGGTACTCGATCGGGTCCTCGACGGTGAGCATGTGCTCGTGGCGCTCGGAGTTGATCTTGTCGAGCATCGCCGCGAGCGTCGTGGACTTGCCCGAGCCGGTCGGCCCCGTCACCAGCACCAGCCCGCGCGGCTTGTCGCAGATGGTGGCGATCACCGGCGGAAGCCCCAGGTCCTTGAAGCCGCGGATCTCGTAGGGGATGGTGCGGTAGACCGCCGCCACCGCGCCGCGCTGCATGAAGACGTTGGCGCGGAAGCGCGCGAGGCCCTTGATACCGAAGCTGAAGTCGAGCTCGAGGCTCTCCTCGAAGCGATGCTTCTGCGCGTCGGTCAGCACGCTGTAGGCGAGCTGCTTCGTCTCGACCGCCGTCAGCGACGGCAGGTCGAGCGGGCGCAGCTTGCCGTCGATGCGGACCTGGGGCGCCGAGTTGGTGGTCACGTGGAGATCCGTTCCACTCATCTCGGTCATCGTCTTGAGCAGCTGGTGAAGGCTGACGGCCACGCCTACCCCCTTGTCACGATACTCCGAAAGTCGGTGCGCTCGCGGGCCCGGCTCAGAGCACGGTCTCGCGCAGGACCTCTTCGACGGTGGTCACGCCGTTCTTGATCTTCTCGAGACCGGAGAGGCGCAGCGTGAGCATGCCCTCTTCGAGCGCCTTCCTCTTGATCTCGACCGCGGTCGCCCCGACCATGATCAGGTCGCGGATGCCCTCGGTGATCTCCATGACCTCGTACAGGCCGACGCGGCCCTTGTACCCGGTGCCGTTGCAGTTCCCGCAGCCCTTGCCCTTGAACACCGGGAACGTGCCGATCACGTCGGGCGTGAAGCCGATGTCGACCAGCGTCTTGGTCGGCACCTCGGCGGTCACCTCGACCTTGCACTTGGCGCAGACCCGGCGCACCAGCCGCTGGGCCTGGATCAGGTTGACGGCGGTGCCCACCAGGAAGGGCTCGATGCCCATGTTCACCATGCGCGAGATGGTCGAGGGCGCGTCGTTGGTGTGGAGCGTCGAGAGCACCAGGTGGCCGGTGAGCGCGGCCTTCACCGCGATCTCGGCCGTTTCGTAGTCGCGGATCTCGCCGACCAGGATGATGTTCGGGTCCTGGCGCAGGAACGAGCGCAGCACCGCCGCGAAGTTGAGCCCGATGTTGTCGCGGATCTGGACCTGGTTGATGCCCGGCAGGTTGAACTCGACCGGGTCCTCGGCGGTCATGATGTTGGTGTCGGGCTTGTTGAGCGAGGCGATCGCCGAGTAGAGCGTGTTGGTCTTGCCCGAGCCCGTGGGACCCGTGACCAGCACGATCCCGTAAGGCTTCGCGATCGCGTTCTTGAAGCGCTCGAGCGAGTGCGACTCGAAGCCGAGCTTGGTCATGTCCAGCATCAGCTTCGACTTGTCGAGCAGCCGCATCACGATCTTCTCGCCCCACAGCGTGGGCAGGCACGAGACGCGGAAGTCGAGGTCGCGGCTCCTGTCCTCGACCTTCATCTTGATCTTGATGCGGCCGTCCTGCGGCAGGCGCTTCTCGGCGATGTCGAGCTTGGCCATGATCTTGACCCGCGACGTCAGCGGGTCCTTCAGCTTCATGGGCAGCGCCATCACGTTGTACAGGATGCCGTCGATGCGGAAGCGGACGCGGAACTCCTTCTCGTAGGGCTCGATGTGGATGTCCGAGGCGCCGCGCTTGAGCGAGTCGACGAGCAGCACGTTCGTGAGTTTGATGACCGGGGCGGCGTCCGCGGACTTGGTCAGATTCCCGAGGTCGATCTCGTCTTCGTCGCTCTTGACCGTCTCGACGTCTGCGTCGGCGTCGCCCATCGAGTCGAGGTCGATCTCCGAGAGACCCCCGATCGAGGCCATGTCGTCGACGCTCAGGCCGGGGCCGTCGAGCGCTTCCTTGATGCTCCCGCCGCCGGGCATGCCATAGCCGCCACCCGCGGGGGCGGTGTCGCGCCGCAGCTCGAGTGAGCGGGTCGAGCCGTAGTAGCGCTCGATCGCGTCCTCGATCGCGCCCTCGGAAGCCACCACCGGTTCCACGTTGTAGCCCGTCATGAACTTGATGTCGTCCATGGCGAACACGTTCGTCGGGTCGGCCATGGCGATCGTGAGGACAGCGCCGGAGCGCGAGAGCGGAAGCACCTGGTACTTCCGCGCGGTCTCGGCCGGGATGATCTTGATGATCGTGGGATCCACCTCGAAGTGATCGAGGTTGATCGACGGGACGCCGTACTGGCGGGACAGCAGGCTCGTGATCTCCTCGTCCTTCACAAAGCCGAGAGACACGAAGGCCTTGCCGAGCTTGCCGCCACCCATCTTCTGGTGATTGAGCGCTTCCTGGAGCTGCTGGGGAGTCACCATGTTCTCCTTCAGCAGCAACTCTCCGAGTTTGACTGGCATGCCTCGCTTAGCTCAAAAAAGCACGTACCTACCGATAGTTAGTCACGGGATGCTAACGCGCAAGTCGAGATGTGTCAAGGCGTTTGTCGCATTCTCACGCTGTCCAGAACCCGGTCAAATTGCGTCCCGGTCGGTGAGAATAGCACGAGGCGTGCCCGCTCCGGGGGGTTAGTGGGGGCGGGATGCCCCCCCTTAGGCTCGTCCGTAAGCCCTGTTTCCGTTTCCGTTTCGTTTGTCGTTTCCGTTTTCCGTCCGATTTTCCGTTCCGCTTCCGTTTGTCCCGCTATCCGTCCGGCCGTCCCGTTTGCTTGTCGTTTTCAGTCCGATAGTGAGACATCGCCTGGACGAAACGGCGAACGGACGACGGAACGGAACAACGAACGACGGCAACAACGAACAACGGAATCACGGACAACGGAACCACTGGCCGCGTGGCTATCGGGGGGGCATCGCGCCCCCCCGCACCCCCCGCAGCATCTGTTAGCATCGCCACCGAATGACCACGCCCGGGCCCAAGCCCGTCCGCTTCCACGCGCCGTGGTACGACGAGCGGGAGCTTGCGGGAGTACGAGCCGCCCTCGAGACGCACTCGGCGGGCGACGGGCCCATCGGGAGAAGGGTCGAGGAGCGTCTCGTCCAGATGCTGGGCGCCCATCGCGTGCTGCTCACGACCTCCTGCACCCACGCGCTCGAGCTCGCCCTGCTGGCGCTCGGGATCGGCCCTGGCCAGGAAGTGATCTGTCCGTCCTTCACCTTCGTCTCGAGCGCGAACGCCGCCCTGCGGGTTGGCGCACGCCCCGTGTTCGCCGACATCGACGAGCGCACGCTCGGGCTCGACCCCGAAGACGTCGAGCGACGGCTCAGCCCGCGAACGGCAGCGCTCTTGCCGGTGCACTACGCGGGTGTCGCCCCCGACATGGATGCGCTCGTCGACATCGCGCGTCGCCGCGGCCTGCACGTGGTCGAGGATGCCGCGCAGGGACTCTGCGCGAGCTACCGCGGCCGGCCGCTCGGCATGCTCGGCGACGCCGGTTGCTTCAGCTTTCACGAGACGAAGAACGTGAGCTGCGGCGAGGGCGGAGCGCTCGCGATCTCGGATCCCGATCTCGCGAGGCGGGCGGAGATCGCGCGCGAGAAGGGAACCAACCGCGCGGCGTTCTTCCGCGGCGAGGTGGACAAGTACACCTGGGTGGCGGAGGGCTCGAGCTACGTGCTGTCCGACGTGCTCGCGGCGATCCTCGACGCGCAGCTCGACAAGCTCTCCCTGATCCAGGCACGGCGCGCGGCAATCGTGGCGCGCTACCGGACCGGGCTCGCGGACTGGGCCGTGGGCCGAGGCGTGCGGCTGCCCGCCGAGCTCGCGGATCGCGAGCCCAACCACCACATCTTCTACCTGCTCTATCCCGACGCGGCGGCCCGGGACCGCGCCATGGCGGCGCTGCGCGCGCGTGGCGTGATGGCCACTTTCCACTACGTGCCGCTGCACTCGTCGCCGCACGGCCACAGCCTCGGCCCCCAGCCGCAGCTGCCGGTCACGGACCGCGTGGCAGGCACTCTGCTGCGCCTGCCGCTCCATCCCCGCCTCGTGGACGACGACGTGGATCGGGTGGTCGAAGCCGTGCGGCAGGCGGAGGGCTGACGTTGGCCGAGGCCCCGCACCTGAGCCTGGTGCTCGCGTGCTACAACGAGGCCGAGCACCTCGAGCAGAGCTTCGCCGAGATCAAGGACACTCTCGAGCAGGCACCCTTCTCGTTCGAGGTCCTGTTCGTAGACGACGTGAGCCGCGACCGCACGCGCGAGATCCTCGCGAAGATCACCGCCACCCACCCGCAGCTCGCGTTGCGCACGATCCTGCACGAGACGAACCGCGGCCGCGGCGCCACCGTGACGGACGGCTTCCGGGCGGCGCGCGGCAGCATCACCGGCTACATCGACGTCGACCTCGAGGTCCACAGCCGCTACATCCCGTCGCTGGTGCGGGCGATCGACCAGGGCGCCGACGTGGCGACGCTGCGGCGCATCTACGCCTTCCAGGTGCGCTCGCTCGACCGCTACTTCATGAGCCGCGGCTACTCGTTCCTGGTGAGGCGCCTGCTCGGCGTGACGACCGCCGACACCGAGACCGGGTACAAGTTCTTCCGCCGCGAGGCGCTGCTGCCGCTGCTCGACGAGATCCAGGACCCCGGCTGGTTCTGGGACACCGAGTGCATGGTGCGCGCCGCCCGCCGCGGGCTGCGCATGGTCGAGATCCCCGGCGCCTACATCCGGCGCAAGGACAAGACCTCGACGGTCAGCGGCGCGAGCGACTCGATCCGCTACTTCCGGCAGCTGGTCCGCTTCCGCGGCCAGTTCCGGCGCGAGGCCCGGTGAAGGCGCTCGCCGAGATCGGCTGGGCGCGGGCCGCGCGCTTCGGCTTCTTCACCGCGGCCATGATCCCCTACCGGCTGCTGCCGGTGCCGCAGCTGCGCGCGCCCTGGCTGCGCCTGCTCGGCGCCCGCATCGGTCGCGGCAGCATCGTCCACGACGTGCGCTTCTTCAATCTCTACAGGCGCGGCCTCGGCGGCCTCCAGGTCGGCGAGGAGTGCTTCCTGGGCGACGAGTGCCTGCTCGACCTGGCCGAGGGAATCTGCCTCGAGCGCCAGGTGACGCTCGCCGAGCGCGTGCTCGTGCTGACGCACACCAACGTGGGCTACCACGACCACCCGCTGCAGCCGCTCTTTCCCGCCCGCGCGGCCCCGGTCGTGGTCGAGCAGGGCTCGTTCATCGGCGCGAACGCGACGCTCCTGCCCGGGATCCGCGTCGGCGCGCGCTCGTTCGTGGCGGCCGGCAGCGTGGTGACGGCCGACGTGCCGCCCGCGACCCTCGTGGCGGGCGTGCCGGCGCGCAGCGTGCGACGGCTCGGCTGAGGCGCCCTTGAGCGAACGCTCGCGACAGGCGCTTTGCGCGTCGCTCGTGGCTCTGGTCGCGTTCCTGCCGTTCCTGCGGGGCATCCTGTCGGGCGCGAGCCTCTACTTCCGCGACCTCTCGCTCTACTTCTTCCCGCTGCGGCGCTTCGCGCTCGAAGGGCTGCGGCAGGGAGAGCTCACGCTCTGGAACCCCTACGTCCACGAGGGCGTGCCGCTGTCGCTGCCCGCGCTCGGCTACCCGCCGGACTTCCTGGGAATCCTCGCGCCGGGCGAGGCTTTTCTCTCGCTGCTGCTCGCGCTGCACGTGCCGGCCGGGGCGCTCTTCTTCTTCGTGCTGGCGCGACGCGGGCTGGGGCTCGGGCTCGAGGCGGCCTGCGGCGGCGCACTCGTGTACGCGCTCGGCGGCTTCTTCCTCTCGACGGTGAATCTCTACGTCTACGTGCAGGCCGCGGCCTGGGCTCCGCTCGTGGTGCTGTGCGTCGTCCGCCTGCTGCGGGACGGGGGCCGCCGGGCGCTCGCGGGGACGGGGCTTGCCGTGGCGGTGGCGCTCACCACCACCGGGGTGGAGCTGGTGGCGCAGGCGATCGCCGCGGGCGTGGTGCTGGGCATCGGCGCGCGGCGGCCGTTCCATGCCGCCTCGCGCTTCACCGCCGCGATCGCGCTCGGCGCGGCGCTCGCCGCGCCGGTACTGGTGCTCGTCGCGAGCCAGGTCGAAGGCAGCGCGCGCGGCCGGGGGTTCCCGGCGGAGGTGGTCCTGGCGCACTCGGTCCACCCCTTCGCGCTCGTCCAGACCCTCGTGGGCAGCCTGTTCGGCAACCCGGCGAACCTCGCAAACGATTGGTGGGGCCAGAACTTCTTCCCGCGCGGCTTCCCCTACGTGCTGAGCCTCTACCTGGGCGCGCCGGTGCTCGCGCTCGCCGTGACGGGCGCCGTCTCGCGCCGCGCCACGTCGGGCCGGCTCGTGGCGCTCGTGTTCCTGGGCCTGGTCGTGGCGCTCGGACGCTGGGGCGGGCTCGCCTCCCTGGTCGAGGCTTCCGCGTGGCTGCGCGTCTTCCGCTTCCCGGTGAAGGCCTTCTTCACGGTGCACCTGGGCGTGGCGCTGCTCGCCGCCCTTGGCCTGCAAGAGTTCGCCGAGGGCCGGAGGCGCCGCACGCTCGCCGCCACCGCGACTGCGCTCGGCGCGCTCCTGCTCGCGGCGCCGCTCCTGCCTCACGCCCTGCCGGGCGCTCTGACGTCTTTCGCGGCCGCCTTCTTCCCGCCCGGCACCCCTCCCGAGACGCGCGCGGTGCTGCTCGACCGCGTCCTGCGCGACGCCGCTACCGGCGGCGGCATGGCGCTCGCCGCGGCGGCGCTGGCCCTCCTCGCGAGCCGCGGATGGCTGTCCGGCTCGCGGCCGGCCTGGCTCGTCGTGACGCTCGTGGCCGCCGACCTGCTGCGGACGGGCGCCGGGCTCAATCCGATGGTCTCGAGCGGCTTCTACGCGCCCTCGGCCGAGCTCGCCGAGCGGCTGCCGCTGCTGCGCGAGGGCCGGCTTTACACCTGCCCGGTCGAAACCAGCCCGGCGTTCCACGCGGGCCGGATCGCCCGCGGGCAGGACCACGAGCTGTGGAGCTTCGGCGTCCTGCTCGAGACGCTGAGCCCGGCCTTCAACGTCCCCCGGGGCGTGGCGACGGCCCTGAGCCCCGACCTGACGATGCTCGTCCCGACCGAGCGCATCCTGACGCCGGAGCAGGGCTCCTGCGCTGTGCTGCCGCCGTTGCTGGAGCGCCTGCGCGAAGCAGCCGTGACGACGGTGCTCTCGCTCGACCCGCTCGACCACGAGGACCTGCTGCCGCTGTTCGTGCTGGCGCCCGCGCGCGCGCGGCCCGTGGCGGTTCACGCCTACGCGCTGCGCGACCCGCTGCCTCGGATCGCGCTCACGGGACCCGGCCGGATCGGCGAGCTCCGCGCCGTAGCCGACCGTCTCGAGCTCGTGACCGAGTCCGAGGGCCCGACGACGCTCGTGGTTCGCGACGCCTGGGCCCCCGGCTGGCGCGCGCGCGTGGACGATGCGCCGGTCGAGCTGCCGCGCGGTCGTCACCGCAGCGTCGGGCTGCCCGCGGGTCGCCGCCACGTGGTGATGAGCTACGCCCCCCCCGGCCTCGGTGCGGCGCTCGCGGTGTCAGCCCTGGCCCTGCTGGCGGCCGGCTGGCTGCTGCGTCCGGGCAGGGCCTGGCGGCGGGCTCGCGCGAACCGGCGGCCCGCGACGAACAGGGCCGCAGCCGTGACCAGGGCCGAGAGCGACACGCCGAGCCCGAGCCAGACCGCGCGCGGCCGATAGACGAGCTCGACCACGTGCCGGCCCTCCGGCACCAGGATGCCGCGAAAGGCGACGTTGGCCCGCAGCAGAGAGGCGCCCGCGCCGTCGACGCTCGCGCGCCAGCCGGGGTCGTAGGCGTCGGCGAGCACGAGCAGGGCCGGCCGTGCGCTCGTCGTCTCGAGCCTCTGCCGGTCCGCGCGGCGCTCCAGCCAGCGGACCGCGCCCTCGGGACGCGCAGCGTCGGCGAGCCGCGGACCGGACGCGAGCAACGCCTCGACGCTCGGGTCGAAAGCCGGGTCGAGCAGCGCGCTGAACGCCGCTTCGCCGTCGGCGACGCGGGTCCGGCCGACGAGAAAGGCGCGCGGCTGCGGGTCGGGCACGGCGAAGATCCGGATCCTCTCGCCCGTGAGGCTCGGCAGCGTCCTTTCGAGCCGCAGGCCCTCGAGCCCGCTCTCGTGGAGCGTCACGACCTTCGCGACGGCGCCGAGCTGGAGCAGCCGTGTGTGAACGGGCGTGCCCTCCACGTGGGGCAGGAAGTAGCAGAGGTCGTTCAGGTCGCGTGGGTAGAGCCCGCGGTTGTCGAGGTCGTAGCTCGTCTCGAGACCGAACAACGTGGCCGTCGAAGACACCAGCACCTGTCGCTGAGCCGCGAACGCCAGCACCCGTGGATCGATCCCGGCGGCGCCCACCACCGGCGTGTACGGGTATGGGCGGCCAAGCAGACGCTGGGCGGTGCCGGGCAGCGTGTGGTAGTCCCAGACGTGGACTCGCCGTCCGTCTTCGGCGCGGAGCGCGTCGACGACGGGCGGCGGCTCGCGGAGCAGCGAGGCGGGGAGCGTGGCGTTCAGGTCGCGGTGCGCCGCCACTAGGTCGGCTCCGGCGATCGACACGAGCAGCACGACGGCGAGCCCGGCCTTGACGTGCACGCCCTGCAGCGCCAGCACCACCGCGAAGAGCACGCCCAGGAGCGCAGACCAGCCGATCTCGGCCGGTAGCCGGCTCGCCAGCAGAGCGACGCCTGTGGATCCCAGGAGCACGACCGCGGCGACGGCGAGCCGGGCGCGGGGGGTCACTCGCGCCAGCGCTCTCACGCCGAGGCCGGCCAGAAGTGCGGTCGCGAGCGCGACGACGAGCAGGGCCTTCGACGGGTAGCGCAGGACCCGCAACACGGGCACGAGCTCGGCGAGCGGGCCGTAGAGCGGCCCGTGCGGGCCCATGCCGAACGCCGCGGCGAAGACCGCGACACCCGCGAGGCCGAGCGCCCGGGCGCGCCGGGGTCGACCCGCCAGGGCCAGAGACGAAAGCCCGAGCATTGGCAGCCCCAGGTAGAGGGAGAAGAACAGCGGGTGCGCCGGGCGGTCGTAGAGCCGCGTCCAGCGCAAGGGCTCGAACGGGACGCGCACCGGGTCGAGCGGCGCCACCAGACGGGCGAGCCCGGACGGCGGGACCGACCACGCGGTGCGAACGTCGGCGGGCAGGGCGCGTCGGGACGAGCGCAGGACCAGCTCCGCGGCGGGCCACCAGAGAGCGCAGCTGAGCGCCGCGGCGAGCGCGAGCGCGAGCGCGCCGGAGCCGAGCGCAGGCCAGACGCTCGCGCGCCTCCGCCTCAGCCGGACGAATCGGGCGGCGACGAGCGCGAGCGCGAGCACGAGCGTCATCGCGCAGAGGTCGGCGGACCCCGCCAGGATCTGCAGCGCGAGCGCCGTCGCGAGCGCGAGCGCGGCGGCGAGGGACGGCCGGCGCGCGCTCGAGTCGGCCGCCAGCAGCACCCACGGCATCCACGCGGTCCCGGCGAAGTGGTGCCAGAGGTTGAGCGCCGACTGGACGGGGCCTGACAGCACGAACGCGAGCGCGGCGGTCCACGAGCCGGCCCGCCCCGCCCCGAGCCGCTCGGCGAGCCGCGCCACGCCCAGGCCGGCCACGACCAGGTGCACGAGCACGAAGCCGGTGTAGGCCGTCCCCCAGGGCAGCGCCAGAGCCAGCCACGTGACCGGATAGAAGACCTGCACGCTCGGGTCGGCGGCGAGCGGCTGGCCGAAGCCGAGGCCGGGCTCCCAGAGCGGCCACGCGCCCTCGCCGAGGGCGCGCCCGAGCGCCGCGAGGCGCGGGTACCAGTCGACGTGCAGGTCGCGCTCGAAGAAGGCCTCGCCCTGCAGCAGCGCCCCCGGGTAGAGCAGCACCGCGAGCGCCAGCGTCGCGAGCGCGACGACCGGCGGACCGGGTGCGCGGGAGCTGGGCATCGGCGGGGCCATGCTAGCCGCGCGGGAGTGGTTGCGTAAAGGCGGGTCGTGGACGGCCCGGGCGCAGAACGAAGGGCGAAGCGCGTCCGCGACCTGGGGGGTGCTCTGCCGCCGCACCCCCCAGACCCCCCGAGGCGGTGTATGATGCGTCGTACACGAGGGCCCCAGGCGAAAACTTGGCCATCGTCGCGATCATCCCCGCGCGTTACGCCGCAACACGCCTTCCGGGGAAGCCCCTCTCGTTGATCCACGGCAAGACCTTGATCGAGAGAGTGCACGAGCGGGCGCGCGCGGCGAGACGGGTCGACCGGGTGCTGGTCGCGACCGACGACGACCGCATCGCAGACGTGGTGCGTGCGTTCGGCGGCGAGGCCGTGCTCACCTCGCCCCGGCACGCCACCGGCACCGACCGCCTCGCCGAGGTGGCGCGATCGATCGAGGCCGAGATCGTGGTCAACGTGCAGGGCGACGAGCCGATGCTCGACCCGGCCGGCATCGACGCCGTGGCCGAAGCGCTCGTGAACGAACCCG
>Ga0214472_10005790_pt1 | contig 13002 bp, 9 predicted proteins | sample RVTome_6_FD_207662 | JGI IMG/M metagenome (GOLD analysis project Ga0214472, IMG submission 207662) | Soil microbial communities from uranium-contaminated site in the Upper Colorado River Basin, Wyoming, United States - RVT140D175 | ecosystem: Environmental > Terrestrial > Soil > Contaminated >... | reverse complement strand
AGGGCGCCCGCACCGTGCGCGTGGTCCAGACCGAGCGGCGGGTGCTCTCGGGTGGCGGGCAGAACTGGCCGCTCAGCGTGGGCTTCCTGCTCCAGGGGGTCACCGACAACTGCCCCGGTGTGGCCAATCCCGGCCAGGAGGACGCCGACGCCGACGGCGTGGGTGACGCGTGCGACGGACCCGGGATGATCGACGCGTCCGGCACGGCGGGATCAGAGGAGGAGGACGTGATCACGGCGACCTACGGGGCCGGCGTGACGTGCGATCCGGAGACCGTTGATCCAGCACGGTACGCCTACACGGATTCGAACGCCCCGGTGCCGGCCACCGGCATCGTGTGCGACGGGACGGAGCAGGTCCGGGTGACGTTCCCGGCCGGCACCCTCCGGGTGAAGGACGACGGCCTCCTCCGGTACACGGCGGGAGCCGCCCCGGAGGAGGGCGTCCTGGTCGGTGGCGGAGCCCCGTCCCCGAACCACGCCGAGCCCGTGGCCGTGGCCTGACCACGCTTCGTGCAGGTGCACAAAGGAGGTGGGACGTCATGCGTCGAATCCTTAGGGGCCTGATCCCTGGAGGAGGAGCGATGCGCCGAGCCGTCCTGGTCACCCTGAGCCTGCTGGTCCCCCTGCTGGCCCCGGCCCCCGCGCCGGCGGCCATCCCCTGCCCGGCCGGGGCCGTGTCCACCAACGTGGAGTGCATCGCCACGATCGAGGACCAGGTGCTGAGCGGGGCCATCGCCATCAACTTCATCGGGGACACGATGTTCGTCTCCACCCAGTTCGGGCTCCTGGCGTACGACATCTCCGATCCCTCGGCCCCCACCAAGGTGGGCCAGCTGCCGATGTACCTGTGGGAGAACGAGGACATGGCGGTGGACCCGGTCCGGGAGCGCGTGTTCCTGAGCCGCGATCCACGCGGTTTCGCGCCCGGCACCAGTGGCGCCACGTTCCCGTACGGCGCCGTGCACATCATCGACGCATCCGATCCGACGCTTCTCCGGCAGGTCGGCTTCTTCCTGGTTCCGGCCGGTCACACCTCGACGTGCGTCAACGACTGTGACTTCCTGTGGACGGGCGGCCCGTACGCCAACGCCCAGACCCAGCCGGGATGGACCGGCCGTCCCATCTTCGGCACCGACGTCCGCGACCCGGCCAACCCGGTCCCGTGCCCCGACCCGATCGACCTCGGCCGCGACGACGGCGTCACGAACTACGCCCACGACGTCCAGGTCGACGCCGACGGGATCGCCTGGGTGTCCGGCGACGGCGGCGTGCGTGGCTACTGGACGACCGGCACGCACTGGAACCCGCTCACCGAGCAGGTCGAAGTGGCCACGGCGTGCGACCCTGTTCCCTACGGCGGGGGCGGGACCCCCTACGCCGGCGAGGGCGCCCAGGGCGGCACGTACTCGAAGTTCATGCACAACGCGTGGCGGAACCCGCAGGCCAACATCCCCGACGAGTGGGACCGCGAGAAGGACGAGGTCGACCCCACGAAGGGCCACGTCCTGTACGCCACCGAGGAGAACCTCTCGTCGAACTGCACCTCGAGCGGCCGGTTCGCCACCTACGACCTGCGGACCTCGTTGAACGGAGAGGGGTGGAGGAGCACGCCGAGCGAGAAGTTCCGCATGCGCGTCCTCGACACGTGGACCCCGCAGGGCGCCGATGGGGCCACCGGATGCGCCTCGGCCCATTACATGGCCGATCGCGGCGACGGCGTTCTGGCATACGCCTTCTACGGGCAGGGTACGCGGTTCCTCGACGTCTCCAACCCGAAGGACATCCGCCAGATCGGCTACTACCGCCCGAGCCAGACGAACACCTGGGCGCCGTACTGGTACCGAGGGCTGGTGTACATCGCCGACCAGACCCGCGGCGTGGACATCCTGCGGTTCACCGGCGACGCGGAGGACCCGATCGTGCCCGAGCCGCCGCCGCCTGCCGAGCCGCTGGTCCAGGTGCCGATGGATGGCAAGCTGGGCTACCTGTGCCCGGTGCGTCCCGCCGCGGTCGCCTAGGACCCCTTCGCCCAGTGGTCGTGTAGGGGACGGGTCGAACGTTGTGCATGGCGCCTCCTCGTGTGAGATCGGCACCGGTGTGGCGCGTACACTGGAAGGGTGAGCCGGAGGCGATGGTGGCCGCGCGCCGAGCGGGCCATCCTGGGTGTGATGATGGGCCTTGCCGCGGCCCTCATGGAGCGGCGCCTGCGGAAAGCCCTGCGGAAGATGCAGGACGATCCGCAGAGCCGGAGCGTTACCTTCGGGCCCGAAGAAGGTCGAACACCAGGCCCACGGTGAGCACGCCCCCCGCTGCGCCCAGGACGGCGGGGATCCAGCCGGCAACGTCGGTCGAGGTCACGGTGATGGCCGAAGCCACGATGGCCGACCCCGCGGCCATGGCCACGGCCAGCCGGCGGGCCGCCCGGCGCACCGTGGTCTCCAGGTTCTCCATCCCCCGGAAGTGCACCTGGAGCTTGGGGCCCGGCCGGGCCCCGGTCAGGCGCTCGAACGCCTCGATCAGGCGAACGGCCCGGGTCTTGAGCTTCTGGGCCTCGTAGAACAGGCGGCGGGGGTCGGCGCGTTCCCGCAGCCGCCCGGTGAGCCCCTTCATCACGAACCCGCCGGCCACCGTGAACGGGTCCAGGTCGGGGTCCATCTGGGCCACCACCAGCTGCATCTGGGCCAGGGCCTTGCCGGTCAGGGCCAGCGAGGCGGGGAGGGGGACGTCGTGCTTCACGGAGATCTCGGTGATCTCCTGGAGGATCGGCCCCAGCTGGATCTCCTTCAGCGACGAGTCGCGGTACCGGTCGACCACCCGTCCCAGGTCCTGCTCGAAGGCGTGCACGTCCAGATCCGGCCGCTGGTCCTCGCCGGTCAGCATGAGGACCACGTCCGACAGGAACGACACATCGTGCTGCCAGAACGCCATCAGCAGGAGGAGCAGGTACTCGCGGATCTCCGGTCCCACCTCACCGGTCATCCCCGTGTCCAGGAACCAGATCGTGCCCTCGTGCCACAGCAGGTTGCCGGGGTGGGGGTCGGCGTGGAAGAAGCCGTCGGTGAGGATCTGCCGGTAGTAGGACTCCAGGAGCTGGCGGGCGGCGTCGCGGCGGTCCGGCGAGTCGGGCGCCTCGCTGATCCGGACGCCCTTGATGCGCTCCAGGACCAGCAGGCGGTCCGTGGAGAAGTCGGTGTGCACCTGGGGCACGTCCAGCCGGGGGTAGGGCTCCAGGACCTTGCGCAGGCGGTCGGCGTTGGCGGCTTCCTGCCGGAAGTCCAGCTCCTCCTGGAGCGAGGTGGACAGGTGCTCGACGATGGCCTCCAGGTCCACCAGCTGCCGGAACGCCGGCCGGTGCGCGGTCTTGGCCGCGAACATCTCGAGGAGGCCGAGGTCCTGCATGATGTCGGTGCGGGCGGTGGGCCGCTGGACCTTGACCACCACGTCCTCGCCGTCGGCCAGCGTCGCGGTGTGCACCTGGGCGATGGTCCCCGCGGCCAGGGGCTCGGGGTCCAGGGACTCGAACACGTCCTCCCAGGGGACGCCCAGCTCCTGCTCCATGACCTCCACGACCTCGGTCTCGGTGAGCGGCGGGACCTCGTTCTGGAGCGTGGACAGCTCCTCGATGTACTCGGGCGGGAGGAGGTCGGGCCGGGTGGACAGGATCTGCCCCAGCTTGCCGAAGGTGGGGCCGAGCTCCTCGAAGGCGGTGCGCAGGCGGCGGGCCCGCTCCCGGATGTCGTCGCCCGGGCCCAGCGGCTTGAACAGGTCCCGGAGGTCGTGCTTGGCGGCCACCCGGCCGATCCGCGCGGCCCGGCCCAGGAGATGGCCCTCCACCTCGGGTTCCTTCTGCGTGATCACGGGCTCGGGGGCGGGGGCGGCGGGGTCGGAGGTGTTGACGATGAACACCGAGCACGGCGCGTTGTGGGAGACGCGGTTGGGCACGTTGCCCAGGAGGAAGCGCTTCCGCCCGGCCATGCCCACGTTCCCGACCACGATGGCGTCCACGCCCTCGGTCCGGGCCACGTCGACGATGGCCGCGGCCGGGTCCCGGTCCACGACCACCCGGTGCCGACCACGGTCGCCGGCCATCTCCCGGGCGAACAACGCCAGGTCGTCCGAGGCCTGCGTGACCCGGGCGGCCTCCTCGGTGGCCGTCTCCCCCTCGGCCTCCGGCATCAGGACCTGGAGGATCAGGAGGCCGGCCTCGTACCGGGCGGCCATGTCCGCGGCGTGGCGGACGGCCACGTCGGCGGAGGGGGAGCGGTCGGTGGCCACCAGGATCAGCTTCACGTCCGGCGATGATACCCTCCCGGTTCGACGCGCCCGGAGGGGAGGGAGAGTGGCCGACCAGGGACCCCGGTCTCGCCTGATCACGCCGCCGTTCGTGGCCGTGGCCCTGGCCACGCTGGCCTACTTCGTGGCCGAGGGCGTGCTGATCCCCGCCGTCCCCCTGTACGTGGAGCGGGGCCTGGGCGGGAACAGCGTGGCTGTCGGCTGGGTGGTGGGCATCTTCGCCGCCTCGGCGCTGCTGCTCCGTCCCTGGGCCGGGCGTCTGTCCGACCGGCGGGGACGGCGCCTGGTGATGGTGACCGGGGCCGGCCTGGTCCTGGTCGCCGTGGCCGGCTACCTGGTCTCTCGATCGGTGGCCGCTCTCCTGCTGGTGCGGCTGGTCAACGGGGCGGGCGAGGCGTTCTTCTTCGTGGGCGCCGCGGCCGCGGTCAGCGACCTGGCGCCGCCGGACCGGCGAGGAGAGGCCATGAGCTTCTTCTCGCTCTCCCTGTACCTGGGGATCGGGGTCGGCCCGCTGATCGGCGAGGCCCTGGTGGATGGCTCCGACTTCACCGCGGCGTGGATCGCCGCCGGCGCCATCACCCTGGTCACGGCCGTCCTGTCGCTGGCCGTCCCGGAGACGCGCTCGAAGGAGGTCCGTGACGCGGGCCCCGGCCGCCTGATCCACCCCGGTGGCCTCCTCCCGGGCACGGTCCTGCTGGCCAGCATCCTGGGCATGGCCGGGTTCTTCGCCTTCGTCCCCCTGTACGCGCCGCGGATCGGCCTGGCCGGGTCCCGCATGGTGTTCGTGCTGTTCTCGGCGATCGTGGTGGCATTCCGTCTGTTCGGGGCCCGGATCCCTGACCGCCTGGGCGTGGGCCGGACCTCGCGGGTCGCCCTGGCCCTGTCCGCCCTGGGCCTGGCCACGGTGGCGGCATGGGGCACGCCGGCCGGGTTGGTGGCCGGCACCTCGGTGTTCGCCCTGGGCATCGCGTTCGCCACGCCGGCCCTGATGGCCATGGCCGTGAACGGGGTGCCGGCCACCGAGCGCGGATCGGTGATGGGCACGTTCACCGCGTTCATCGACCTGGGCTTCGGCCTGGGCCCCGTGCTCCTGGGCCTGGTGGTGCACGCTGCGGGGTTCCGGGCCAGCTTCGCCACGGGCGCGGCGATCGCCGCGGTCGGGTTCGGGCTCCTCTACACCCGCCGGGTGGTCAGCCGGACCGCACGCGCAGCCTGAGCGTGCGGCCGGCGGCGGCATGGTGGTCGCCGTCGGCGGGTTTGAACGCCCGGTACACGGCCGTACGCCTGGGACGCACCCGGAACGAGAATCCCCCGGAGGTCAGGGTCCGCCGGTCGACCGTCCGCCATCGCCCGTCGCGCCGCCGCTTGAGCACGACCTGCTGGCCGGGATGCGGGGGGGTCACGTCCCCGGTGATGGTGGTGGCCCGACCCGCCCGGATCCTCCGCCGGGCGAGCGAGGAAGACAGGGACACGGGGAGCTTGGCCTGCCCCGAGTCGGGATCGACCTTCAGCGACGAGGTATCGACGGCCTCGAAGGCGGCGGCCGGGATCGACTTCAGCTCATCCAAGACCTCTGTGTCCCAGCCGTCCTCGGCGGCGCCCCCGAAGTACCAGTCGGAACCGTTGTCGGCCACGATCAGCCCGTGGGTCCTCATGGCCCGGAGGATGACCCGGGTCTCCGCCAGGTAGCCGTCGAGGTCGAAGCCGGCCTTCAGGCGGAAGCGGGCGCCCATCGGAGGGAGCGTGGGGTCGTCGGCCGCCCCGGCCTGGTGGCGGGCCGGCCACACGAACCTCCGATCGGTGCGGCTGGCGGTCATCCGGATGGCGTGGTCGATGGCCCCGGCCTCGACCTCGTCCCGCCGGATCAGGCCGGGGAAGATGGGGAGCCCCGCCGCGTCGGCCGAGGTCCAGGTGGGCGGCCGCAGAGCGTTGGAGGTCAGGTCGAAGATGGCACCGGACCCGGCCGTCGACCCGCTGGGGTCGTGCTCCGCGTCGTACAGCTCGTACAGGACGCAGGCGTCGCGATCCAGCATCAGGGCGTGCCGGTCGCTTAGGCCTTCGATGGGCGTGTCGGCGTCGAACGGGTACGGCCCGGGATCGCTCTCGTCCTCGTACAGGAACGAGAGCGAGACCTTGGGGTGGTCGCCCGGCACGACCTCGAAGGGGATGCCGTACGGCTGGGGCCCGTCCGAGGGGCCGAAGTCCGGGTGCAGGCGCCGCGCCGGCCCGCCCATCGAGGCCACCCAGTCGCCGCTGCGGGGATGGACCGGGAGCGAAGAGACGTCGGCCCGCCACACGTTGTCGGCCGGGAAGATCTCGCAGGCCGGTGCGTCGGGGTGCGGGAGGGCGCCGGCCGGGACGGCCATGGCCACGGCGAGCACGACGGCGAGGAGGCGTCCCATGCGGGGAGTATCGGCAGCAGGGGAGCACGCGTTCACTTGACAGACCGACCGGTCGGTTTGTAAAGTGCCGCCCGTGAGGAGCGCCGCGTCCCCGGCCACGGACCGGGGAGAGGAGACCCGCCACCGCATCCTGGAGGCGGCCTCGCGGGCCTTCGCCGAGCGGGGCTACGCGGGGACCTCGTTCGCCGATCTGATGGCGGCCACCGGGCTGACCAAGGGCGCCCTGTACTTCCACTTCCCTTCGAAGGACGCCCTGGCCATGGCGGCGTTCGGCCACGCCCAGGAGAAGTGGGTGGCCGCGGTCCTGGCGGCCTCGGATCCGCAGGCCCCGGCCGCCGATCAGCTCGAGGCCATGCTCCGGGCCGCCGTGCGGTTCCACGAGACCGAGCCCGACGCCAGGTGCGTGGCGCGGCTGTGCTTCGAGCTGGGCGAGCAGCCCGAGCACCGCCCGTACCTGGTGCCGTACCTCAGCACGTGGGAGGAGATGGTCTCGGCGCTGATCCGAAGGGCCCAGGACGAGGGCGACTACCGGCCCGACGTCGACCCGGGGGCCGCGGCCCGGGTGGCCGTGGCCGCGTTCATCGGGATGACGGACGTGTCGCAGGTGGTGTCGGAGGGGTCCGACCTCCGCGAGCGAGCGAGCGAGTTCCACGACGTGTTCGTGGGTGGACTGAGGAGGGACGCATGAGCGAGGGACGGACCACGATGTTCTACCGGCTGGGGGCGTTCTCTTCCCGGCGGCGGTGGTGGGTGATCGCTGCCTGGCTGGTGCTGTTCGTGGCAGCCATCCCGCTCCTGGGCAAGCTGTCCGAGCGGCTGTCGCAGGGCGGGTTCGAGGTCCCCGGCTCGCAGTCCGCCCAGGCCCTGGAGCTGGGGCGCGAGTTCCGCGGCCAGCACGACATCACCAGCACGCTGGTCCTGTGGTCCGAGTCCACGACCGCGGAGGACCCGGCGTTCCGGGCCCAGTTCGAGCGGGTTCGAGAGGCCCTGCTGGACGCCCCCGGCGTGGACGCCGTGTCGGACCCCTACGCGGCCCCCGAGCAGAGCATCGCCCCCGACGGCAGGACGGCCGTGGTGGCCGTGGGCCTGTCCGACGACCAGGACGAGGCCCTCCGGCACGCCGACGCCTTGAACGAGGCCGTGAGCGAAGCCTCGGCGGCGGATCCCTCGGTCATGGCCCTGCTCACCGGCGACGCGCCCTTCTACGCCGCGTTCACCGAGACCACCACCAGCGACCTGGAGCGCGCCGAGCGGATCGCTCTCCCGCTCAGCCTCCTGATCCTGATCCTGGCCTTCGGCTCTCTGGTCGCTGCTGGTCTGCCGCTCGGCCTGGCCCTGCTCAGCCTGGCCGTCACCTTCGGCGTGATCTCGATCGTGGCCGCGACCACCACGGTGAGCATCTTCACGCAGAACATCGCCTCGATGATCGGGATCGGAGTGGGCATCGACTACTCCCTGTTCCTGCTGACCCGGTTCCGCGAGGAGCTGGGCACCGGACGGGACACCGAGCATGCCGTGGCCTCCGCCATGGCCACCAGCGGCAAGGCGGTCTTCGTATCGGCCCTGACCGTGGTCGTGTCGTTGTCCGGGATCCTGCTGGTGGACATCGCCGCGATGCGGTCGATGGGCCTGGGGGCCATGATCGCCGTGGCCACCGCAGCAGCCGCGGCGCTCACGCTGCTCCCCGCGCTCCTCTCGCTGCTGGGGAAGCGGGTGGACAAGCTGGCCGTCCGCCGTCGCCGCCGCCCGGGCGGGGCCACCAGCGGATGGTGGCACCGGTGGGCCACCGCGGTGATGCGCCGGCCGTGGCTCGCTCTGGTGGGGTCTGCGGCCGTGATCGCCGTGCTGGCCTTCCCCGCCATGCACCTGAAGCTGGGGTCCTCGGGGCCCGACATCTTCCCCGAGGATGCCGGGCCCAGGGTCGCCGCCGAGGTCACGGCCGAGGCCTTCGGCGAGGGCCAGATCTCCCCGGTGCAGGTCTTCCTGGAGGGCGAGGGCGGGGTGACGGCCGAGACGATCGGTGAGCTGTCCGGGGTCTTGGCCGCGGATCCGGACGTCCTGCGGGTGCTGTCCCTGGCCACCGTCCTTCCCCCGGACCTTCCACCCGACCTGGTCGGCGCGTTCCTGGCCTCGCCTGAGGGCCGTGAAGTGGCCGCCCGGTTCACGGCCCGCAACGGCCGGCTGGCCATGCTCTCCGTGGTCACGTCCCACGGGCCCCAGGACGAGGGGAACACCGCCTACATCGAGCGCCTCCGCGCGCAGCTGCCCGATCTGGTCCCGGCCGGCACCACGGCCGTGGTGGGCGGCTCGCCGGCCCTGAACGTGGACATCAACCGGGAGATGGAGAGCAACATCCTGCCGGTGGTGGGCTTCGTGCTGGTGCTGTCCTTCCTGCTCCTCCTGCTGTTCTTCCGGAGCCTCCTGCTGCCGCTGAAAGCCATCATCATGAACGCCGGCTCGGTCCTGGCCGCCTACGGCCTGCTGGTGTTCGTGTTCCAGGATGGCCACTTCCAGGGCCTGCTGGGGTTCCAGACCGCCGGCCACATCGAGGTGTTCATCCCGCTGTTCCTGTTCAGCATCCTGTTCGGCCTGTCCATGGACTACGAGGTGTTCCTGCTGGCCCGGATCCGCGAGGAGTACCTGCGCACCGGCGACAACACCGAGGCCGTGGGCTGGGGCCTGGAGCACACCGGGCGGATCATCACCAGCGCGGCGGCCGTCATGGTCACCGTGTTCGGGGCGTTCGCGTTCGCCAGCCTGGTCCCGATCAAGGCCATGGGCTTCGGATTGGCGGTGGCGGTGTTCCTGGATGCCACCCTGATCCGGATCGTGCTGGTCCCGGCCACGATGCGCCTGATGGGGAAGTGGAACTGGTGGCTGCCGGCCTGGCTCGACCGGGTCCTGCCCAACGTCTCCCTGGAAGGGGCAACGGACCGCACGCGGGAGAAGGAACGGGCTCCCGCCCCCGTCTAGGTCAGCCGCCGGAGGGGGACGGCACCAGGGGCTTGCCCTGGGGGGATGAGATCCCCGGGGCCGGGCTGGCCATGGCCGGGCCCTCCTCGGCATAGATCAGGTACATGATGACGAAGCCGGGATCGCAGAACACCGACTGGGCCTTGAACGCCCCCACGGCCTTGCCCTTCTGGAACTGGTCCTCGATCTCGCCCGGCTCGGCGTCACCGGTGCCCAGAACCCAGCCCTCTTCCGGCCACCGCTCCAGGACGAACGTGGTTACCAGGTCGAGGGTCGTCGGCACCACCAGCAGGGCTCGCTCGTATCCGGCCAGCGGCTCCAGGCTGTCCATCCCGTACGTGTCTTCGGGGAGGGGCAGGTCCTTCGGGATCCACTCGGGGAAGGCCACCTCCTCCGGATACTCGCAGGGGGGCAGGGTGGGGAGGTCGGTCGGGGCGGCCGTGGGCGCGGGCTGGGTGGTGGCCGGCGTGGCCGACGGCGGGGAGGACGTGCAGGCTCCCAGGAGCACGGCGATCACGGCGGCGGCGGCCCGGATCATGACGGCAGCACGTCCCCGCGCCACCGGCGCACGGCGATGATCTGCACGGCGACCATGGCCGCGGTGACCAGGAACATGACCAGCGTCATCGCGCCAGCGTACCCGAAGCGCAGGAAGCCGAAGGCGTTCTGGTAGGTGTACAGGGGCAGGAACAGGGTTGCGTACTTCGGCCCGCCCTGGGTGACCACCAGCCCCGGGACGAAGGAGGTCTGGAGGCTGAACGCCACGTCCCGGGCCGCCAGGAGGATGAGGGTGGGAGCGAGGAGGGGGAGGGTCACCCGTCGGAACACGTGCCACCGGGAGGCCCCCTCCAGGGCGGACAGGTCGTACAGCTCGTTCGGGATCTCGTTCCGGACGGCCACGATGATGACCAGCGCCTCGGCCACCTGGAACAGGCTCATCAGCACGATCGAGCCCCGAGCCCCCCACGCGCTCAGCAGGACCTCCGTCCCGGGGAGCCCGGCGGCCCGCAGCGCCCCGGCCAGCGGCCCGTACAGGGGATTGAGGATCCACACCCAGGCGATGGCGTAGGCGATGTCGGGCACGAAGGTGGGCAGAGCGGCCGCGGTCCGGGCCGCGGTCACCCCTCGCCGGGGCGGCGCCAGGAGGAGGCCCGCCCCCAGTGCCACCAGCAGGCGGAGCGGCACGGCCATGGCCGCGAAGATCAGCGAGTTCCGCAGGGCCTGCCAGAACAGGGGATCGGCTCCGGCCTGCCGGAAGTTGTCCAGGCCGGCCGCCCGGGGCGCGCTGAGCCCGTCGTAGTGGGCGAAGGAGAGGAGCAGGGTCAGGAGGGCGGGGATGGCCACCAGCAGGACGGATCCGGCCAGCACCGGGGCCAGGAACCACCACAGCCTGCGGTCGGTCACGGTCCCACCCGACGCTCGGTGCCCGGGTCGAACACGTGCACGTGGGCCGGGTCAAGCCACGCTTCGAGCCGGGAGCCCGGATCGGGGTGGAAGGCCGGCTCGACCCTGGCGCTCAGGGAGCCGGAGGGAGTGGACAGCGTCAGGATCACCTGGTCCCCAGCCGATTCCACGAGGTCCACGGTGGCCGGGATCATCGGGCCATCCGCGGCGTGGGCCGACCAGCGTGAGCCGCGGATGTGCACGTGCTCCGGCCGCATACCGAGGAGGAGCGCGCCGGCCGCGCCGTCGGGGGCGGCGGCCACGTCGTGCCCCTGGACGGTCACCCGGCCGTCGCGCGCCTCGGCGGGCAGCACGCTCATGGGCGGCGAGCCGACGAACGTGGCCACGAACAGGTTGCGGGGACGCTCGTATATGTCCTGGGGCGTGCCGACCTGCTCCAGGATCCCCTCGCGGAGCACGCCCACCCGGTGGCCCATGCTCAGGGCCTCCACCTGATCGTGGGTCACGTGGACCGTGGTCGTGCCCACCCGCGCCTGGAGGCGGTGGATGTCAGCCCGGGTCCGGACCCGCAGCTGAGCGTCCAGGTTCGACAGCGGCTCATCCATCAGCAGGACCGAGGGCTCGCGCACCAGGGCTCTGGCCAGGGCCACGCGCTGCCGCTCTCCCCCGCTGAGCTGGCGGGGCATGCGGTCCAGGAGGTCCTCGATCCGCAGGAGCGTGGCGGTGTCCCGGACCCGGGGAGCGGCGGTCGCGGGATCCACCCGCCGGGCGGCCAGGCCGAACCCGATGTTGTCCCGGACCGTGAGGTGCGGGAACAGGGCATAGCTCTGGAACACCATCCCCACGTCGCGCCGGTCGGGGGGGAGCGGGCCGACCTCTCGCTCCCCGATCCAGATCGTCCCTTCCGAGGCCTGCTCCAGGCCGGCGATCAGTCGGAGGATGGTGCTCTTGCCACTCCCCGAGGGGCCCAGCAGGACGAACAGCTCGCCGTCGGCCACCTCGAGGTCCAGGCCTCGGACGGTCTGCTGGTCGCCGTACGCATGGGAGACGCCTCGGAGGGCCAGGCCGGCCATCAGGTCCCCGCCCGCAGGACCTGCAGGGTGGCCAGGTCCACCTCCAGGCCCAGGAACTGGGTGGGCTCCTGGCCGAGGAACCATTCCTCGATGATGGGATCCGTCTTGCTCTCCACCTCGTTCCAGATGGCCAGGCTGGGGAACCGGTGGATGGCGGGGATCTGGTCGAGGAACGCCCTGGCCCGAGCCGGGGGCTGGGTGGGGTCCAGGAAGACCGGACTCTCGGCCACGGAGCGGAGCGAGGGGACCGTCCGCCCGGTGCGGGCGATGATGGGGGCGCCCTCCGGGCCCAGGGCGAACTCCACGAACCGGAACGCGGCGTCCTTGACCGTGGATGCTTTCGCCATGCAGTACGCGTCCGAGTGCAGGACCACGGCCTGCTCCCTGCGGACCGGGTGGACGGGCAGCGGGGCCACGTCCCAGTCGAGATCGGGCACGGCCCGCAGGGACGTCGTGACCCGCCTGCTGTCGATCAGCATCCCCAGCCGGCCGGCCGCGAACCGCGACTCAACCTCTTCGGACTCGAACTCGACCAGTGAAGGGACCACCCGGTGCACGTGTTGGAGCGCGGTGAGGTACTCCAGGGCCTCGATCGCTTCGGGCTCCAGCAGCGTCATGGTCGTGGGTTCCTCCTGGTCGTCGACGATCCTCCCGCCGGCCTGCCATACGAAGGGTGCGAACCGGTTCAGGCTCGGTTCGAAGCCCAGCCCGCGGACCTCCGGGATCCCGTTCGGTCCCGGTTCGCCGGTCATGGCCTTGGCGTAGGTGACCAGGTCGTCCCACGTCCAGTCGTCGGGCGGTGGAGGCAGGCCGGCGTCGTTGAGCAGGTCTTCGTTGTAGTAGACGACCGGGGTG
>Ga0214472_10005789_pt1 | contig 13003 bp, 9 predicted proteins | sample RVTome_6_FD_207662 | JGI IMG/M metagenome (GOLD analysis project Ga0214472, IMG submission 207662) | Soil microbial communities from uranium-contaminated site in the Upper Colorado River Basin, Wyoming, United States - RVT140D175 | ecosystem: Environmental > Terrestrial > Soil > Contaminated >... | reverse complement strand
ATGGAAAAATAGTAGTGCTGGACACCGCCGGCAATGCAACGACGCATGAAATTCCCAAAGATGAAAACGGGGACAGCAAACCGGTAACGGTGACGGATAGCAGTGGGAACAGTTATACGGTGGAAGGTGGGGAGGTGAAGAATTCAACTCCTTCGGACACAGTGATTTCCGGTGATTCCATTTCAAGCGAATCTTCCAATGAATTAATCTGGGAAGGAATTTCAGAGAACCGGGATTTCGTTTCCATTTTAAACGTTCCATCAGAATTTACTCCCGGTGATGAAGACAGAATGCAGATTCATTATAGGTTACTGGATACCCTTGACCTGAACTATTCACTGCTAAGCATTTACAAGATTAGTGAAAACGACACCGTCTTGGTTGAGTTCTATGACAATCTCCCCTTTGGGGATAACATGGAATTCCTGGATAGTCACGATGAAAACAAGAAAAGCTGGTCAGGAAAAAATTCTGATGGTGAATTTGTTGAGCCGGGCGAATATTTAATCGAACTCCTGGCAGCCAGTGATCCGGATTTTATTAACGGGTTGCGGGATTATGAAGTGGTGGAGGTGAAATCCATGACATTAAGCGAGGAAAGTATAATTAATTTGCTTTCTTCAATACATGAAGCAAAGAAAGAAGAAAATAAAACTTTTGATCTCGGGTCTTATGTTTCATCAAATTCCGGTCAAACCAATGGTACTTTACCCAAACGAAAAGTTAATGTTACATATGAAGTAAAGCAACTTGAAGTGATTATATATAATGGGAATAATACCACCATTTCTTTAGAGGAAACTGAAATATTGATCAGTGAAGATGCAGATAAGAATAAGTATTCTACCTTGAAATTCAAAGCCAATAACAGCAATAAAACTGTTCTTGAAATTAAAGTTAAAAAGGAAGATCAATATTTTGTAGAATGGTATCTTATGGAGAAAAAACCTTTGTTCAAAATTACTACGACTCAGGTTGAAAGCGGTGATTATGCAACCATCAGTTCATTTAGTATTAATCAGGGAAACTTTTCCGGTTATTTTCTGGAAAGACCGGCTGGAACATCAGTCCAGGAAAGAACAGCAGGCAGTTATAAGCGCATACCGGAAGGAGATTATAAAATATGCTATACGTATAAACAATGCCGGGCAGCGACAACCCGCGGCAATGCAGATAATGAAACCTGGATCAAAACCTATGGCGAAACGGACAATACCGGTGCTACCATCACCAGAGAATATGTCTTGATCCACACCGGTAACTATCCCTGGAACTCGGCAGGGTGTTTGCTGATCGGCGGGGGATATTCTAATTATAAGGTACCGGCAAATTACGATGATGAACCAAGTGGAACATTTTATCAAAAAGATCTGGAGGTTCGCCAGGTCTCAGATTCAGGAACGAAGCTTACAGCCCTCAATAATGAATACAAAAAGTTAATTGATCTTACCAAAAAATTTGATAACTACTGCGAAACCAACAAATGCTATGAAATGGAAATTGAAATTAACCGGTAAAATAATAGTCCTGCTGTTTATTCTCCTTGTATCCGTAATAATACGAGCCCATTCCCAGTATAGATATTCGGGAATTCAAAACCCGCCCCAGGCTAATATTTATTGGGAAAACTATACCAATGAAGTCCAAAAGCAACTAATCAGTGAGATTCTTGATGCTTTAAAAATTAGTGTATCCAGTCTTGACCTCTTTGAGTACTCCTTCGTTTTGGAGGAATTGCTGCTGTCTTATCAAAACGACGGGTTCGAGGAAAGGTGGATCACCTATATAGATAGTCTTTCGTCAGAAGCAATTAAAGGGCATATGCGGTCAGGTTTAATTCCGCTACAAGCGCAATTTTTTCTCGCTACTCTGAAAGCTAACCCGGATTACCAGGAACAGTATCCTGAAGCATTCGATTTTATTAGCAATCACACGACAGCAATGAATGGATTGGAATGGAGACCAGAACAATATGAAGAAATTCTCGAGAGATTCGCCTTTAGTGATGCATTGGGAGAAGGGATAATGTTGGAATTTCTTATGCTGGAAGACGTTTACCTCCTTGAGATAATCAACAATAATCCAAAATTGAAAGACCGGTTCCTGATCTGGGTTGAAAACCTGGGAGATATCGCCAATGAATTCAGATTCAATGAAGTAAGGCCAAGGGAAATGTTTACTCGAAAGAAATTTTTCCTTACTGAAAAATTAAAGAAAAGCGATCACCCCCTTGCCAGAATATCATGGGAACCCATCAGCCAAATCCGAACCGGAAGAATTCATCCAACTCCACCGGATTCATTTTATAAGATATTGAATGGAACCTGGCAGGGAAGCTTCGCCGACAAGGAGATTAGGATTAGTATTTATCCGGTTGACAACGTGAACCCGGAAAGAAAACTCACTGGGTTTAACAAGTTTACCACCCAGGACGACATTAAACAAATAGACATGCGGGGCACTTTTGGCGACAGTGGCGATCATTTTGAAGTTACTATGGAAGAGTACAGATTGCCTTATGACGAGGAACCAGCATGGAAAAGAGAAATTATTGAAAAATATTGGGGCGGGCCGGAGAAGTTTTACCCTGCCGAATCCAGTTATGGTGTTTTCAATGTAACCGTGGATAAGAAAAGTCAGGTAATGAAAGGTACCTGGAAATCAAATAACGGGCAACTGATTCGGGAGTTTGAGATACCAAAAATTAGTGAGGGGACTAATTAAATGAAAAAGCACAAATGATCCTGTTCCTGTGAAACACTAAGTTTCTTAATTATCTATCTCTGCCTTTTTATACTTCTCTGCAAAAGCTTTTTTAAACTTCTCCATCTTTGGCTTAATTACATAGTTGCAATAAGGAGCATCAGAGTTCAACATGAAATAATTCTGATGATATTCTTCAGCAATGAAAAAGCCTTCAAACTTTTTAATTTCAGTAATAATAGGATTCAGAAAAACTCCGGCTTTCGTTAATTCCTGCTTGTAAAATTCCGCTGCGTTTTTCTGCTCTTCATCGTGATAATAAATTACACTCCGGTATTGAGTTCCAACATCCGCACCTTGTCTGTTCAAAGTAGTGGGATCATGGGTTTGCCAAAAGACTTCCAGCAGTTCCTTATAAGCAATAATATCAGGGTAATAGGTAATTTGAACTACCTCGGCATGGCCGCTAAGTCCTGAACTAACTTCCCGATAAGAAGGATTCTTGATTTTTCCACCCGAATAGCCGGAAACTACTTTTTCTACTCCTTTCAAACTTTGAAAAATGGCCTCGACACACCAAAAGCAGCCGGCGCCAAAAGTTGCAACCTCAGTCTTCATATTGTTTAATTTCATGGTTGGCCCAATTTTGGGGTTACTTTCAACTATAGAGTATGATGTAAGTAAAAGAACCAGAATTGAGGCGTTAGTTAATTTCATGCTTCTAATTTCGTTAATAATTGATTTTGGCAATGTTAATCTAACAAAAAGTATGCTTTACGAATTCATTACTAATCATTTTGTGGCTAACAATTATGGTTTAAATACGTTTACTTTAATTAACGAACTAATGTCTAACAGCAATGAAGGATACAAGAAGTGAAATCTTGCTATCTCTCGAAAGCCTAAACAAGGATCAGCAAGTTAAGGTTCTCTCCTTTATTAGAAACTTCACCAGCCCTCAAAAAGCAGGATCTGATGATGATTTTAAAATAAGGGCACTGAGAGAGATTCAACTTGCGTTGAAGAGCAAAATATTTCTGGTTTAGTTTAGGCTGGAGATGTAAGTGGAATTTAATTCTCGCTTTTCAAGATCATTTGCGCGAGAATAGAAGCCAGATTGTCGTTATCCAAACCTTTCAGAATTTCTTGCAGTTTTTCTCCTTTCTTTGAATCAGACTTACTGGATTTCAAAACCTTCCTTATTTCTTTTAGAGATTTATCCATTAACTGACTTTCCAAAATGGAATTTAAATCAGACGTTAATTCTTCCCTGTCACCTAGTTGACTCAGCGCGATTTCAACAACCTCTTTGCCTATTTTTTTACAAGTTACCATAGGGTCGTAAGAAGCTTTAGCGTCTCTCAAGGCCCAACTTCCGTAATCGATTTTTAATTTCTGAATTTCATGAACATGAGGATCATCAGCGCCGAAAGCTATGGATAACACGGCGGAGGTGGAACTTTTCCATGCTTCAAGATCAAAATCTTTGGAATTAAGTTTTTTAAGTTGGGCTTTCAACAGCTTGGAAACATCTCTTTCCATACTCTAAAGATACGCATAGCCTTCAAAAAGAGTTAAAAGAACTAATTATTTAAGAAACTTGTTTGTAAATTGAGAATCAACCCAAAGAATTCACTATTTCCTCAATTAGAGAGGATTTACCCTCACAGGTTCATAGCGCATAGTGAAGTAGAAGCCCCGATCAGGGGCTTCTTATTGGTGAGAGAAATCAAATGATGTGAAGGCTTCTTCTGGGACAGATTCCATTACTTTTATATTTCCCGGGCCACCATTATCTGAGCGATCACCGGATAGCAATATTTTTCCATACTTTTGATAATTATCAAATGGCCTGATAAAAGATGCGCTATCCTGGGCTGAATTTTGGAAGTATGCCCATTGGGTAATCAATCCCTCATCCCGATTCACCCAGACCTCATATTTATTATTTGGTGTATTTCCCACATTCTTAAAAGTTAATTGCAACACATCCGACAGCGTCCCGGTAATTGTTGAGTCTTGACGAATGTATTTTAATGTTACGCCACTGTCTTTAAGTTTGAAAGGCATGAAAAGCCAGTAAGAGTCATTGATCCATAAAGCCTGTGCTCGTTCAAGTTCTTTTGCCAGACTGTCAGGATGGGTAATTTCCACACCGGCCTTCATAGCTTTTCCTTGCATGGAGTTAACATTCACTAAATAGATCGTTGAAGGATCATTCAGGAATTCAATTCTCACATTTCCATCCCACTTATCCCACAACAATTTTCGTCTTCCAAAAAATGTCCAGCTTATATATCGTGTTTCATCCCAATTTTTCCTCCCACCCATTTTCTTCATAACACTGTCGGCAATAACAATTGCATTGGAATCAGATTCTTCTAAATTAAAATCCTCCATTGGTGGATTCTCCTCAGTAATTGTCTGTGATTGTTTTTCCGTCTGGCAACCTGCCCCCAGGAAAAGGATCAGTGCAGCGATAAGGAATGATTTCATTGATATAGGAATTTAGTCTTACCTAATATTAGAAATTTTCAATCAAAAAGTGCGAAGTTATTTGGCTTTCTTATTAAAAGCTTTCATGTCTTGGGTTTCTTCGATTCTGAATACTGCACGCCTTACAACTCCTTCTAAAGGAAGAAGGACAAGGGCAATGAATACCTGGATGAAGAAACCGGTAACAGGTGAATTGCCGGATGGGAATTTTAGTTCAGCAACTATCTGAATGAACTCAACGGCCAAAATTAAAGTAAGGAATGCAAGAAGTTTGCTGAGGAATTTGTATTTATGATCAATCCTGTTGAGCCGGAAGGACAAGAGAAACAATCCTCCAAATGCTATTATCTCGACTCCATAAAACCAGGGTCGCTTCCAATACGGTGGAACAATTTTGAATGTGAATGGCTCAAGACTATTTATTTGGCCGAACACATCACGGCTTTCGAAATTTAGAACATAATTACCTTCAGGCAGAAATGGAAAACTGATATTGTTGAAATCTCCAGACCACTCAGACCATGATGCATTTAGTCCTTCCAGTTTATAGCGATACTCGATTTTGAAAAGATTGTCAAAATCAGCCTTCAGAAAATTGAAACCAAGAGAATTTTGGTTTTGCTGAATTTCAAAATTACCCTCAATCGGGAGGAGTCGTTGACCATTCTTGATTTCTCGAAGTAACAATGGAAGATGGTTGCTTACAATGGTGTCTTTATTTGACATTTTATATAAATCATTCTCCCCTGTTATTATCCAAAATGAATCGGAATCTTTATCGTAGGTCAGGAATGAGACTTCGTTGAAAAGACTTATGGGCCTTATCTTGCGGGAGGTGAGGTATTGGCTACCCAAGGGACTCCAATCCTTGCCATCATAAATCCAGATGGTGCCATCCAGATCAGAAATTGTTCGCTCAGGAAATTTACTCCACAAATTCGTTGATTCCTTCTTCTCAATTTCCTTCGTGATTTCATTGAATGTATACAATGAATTTGAGTTTAATATATACACCTGTCCGTTGATTTCCCCTCCAATATTTGTGGAATAAAAGGGGTTTTCGATGGGCCAGAATTCAAGATTATCAATAACATCCTGAAACAGCGTAGCCTTATAAGCTACATTAGGACCAAGCAGCCAAATATTGTTCTTTGAATCTTGAAAAATAAATTGAATATATTCTTCTATCTCCGAAAAAGTTGGATAAGAGGACCAGTTGTCACCTGACTTCCTGAAAAACGAAACGCCACCATTCGCTCCAGCGGCAATAACCCCGTCAATTCCCTTCATTGCATGAACAAAGGTGAAAGGTTCAGAAGAGATTGGTATTTCGTTATTACCTTTTACTTCAAATAGACCGGAGAGACTTGCTACGACAATACCACCGTTGGTTCCAACTAATTTCATAACCCTTGAATGGATCCCCTCAATTTTCTTGTATTTCCATTCCCTGGAAGTTTCCTCCCGGACGACCCTCCTTTGCAATTTAATTTGTTGTTGTTCCACTACAGCTTCCTTTTCTTCTTCCTCCTTTCTGCGCAGGAAACCGAATAAACCTCGTCGTGACTTTTTTTCATCTTGCAGTTTCTCTGCTTCCTGAACAGATGTAGGTCCTGTAGATGTTCTTACCGGAACGTAAATCACTTTTTCCCTGAACTCGCGCACTTCCTGCAGCCGGAATAATCCTACTGAAGTGCCCAAATAAATCTGGTTCCCTCCAAAATAGCCGGTCAAAAGTTTTCCGTTTATTCCAGGAAATCTCCCATAGCTGTGGAAAGGAAGAAAAGGCGAAACGCGGCTGAATCCATATGCGTGAGAAATCCAAAGACTATTCTCAACTCTGTCGCGGGTCATCGAGAATATTTGATTATCAGGCAACCCTGATTCGTAGTTCAATACCTCAAGCAAGGTTTTCTTATTTAAATCAAGAAAGACTACTCCACTCTCAAGGCTGCCAATTGCAAGAATATCCCCCTCCAGCCAAACACCAGAAGTAACAATAAATTTTGACAACAACTCCTTATCATTAAAAACTATTTTAGCTGCGGTTCTGTTTTCATATAGAAACAAATTGCCATCAGAATCGATTAGTATTGCTTTTGATTTATCAGGACTTAGAAAAGAAGTTTCCAGGGTTACATCATACCCAATTCCTGGATCAAAACTTTTAAGACTTTCCGATATGCTTAACACTCTCCCATCATTGGTAATGGCAAGCAACTCCTGTGGTAGAGGTGCGAAAGTCCGAAAAACGGATGCATCTTTTAATCGTAATTCGCTAATCTTGCCGCTCTCATAAATGAATACTGCTTTCTGGTTAAGAAAATATATTTTTCCAAGATGCTCTTTTATTTCAAAGATTTCATTGGCGGAAACTACGCTATCCGACAACGATTCATACAGAAACTCATTTCGACTAACCTTTATTAGCCTTCCGAATCCGCTTTGACCACCTATAAATATCTGATCCGTCTGATCGATGGCGATAGAAAAAATGGCTTCCGGTGTTTCTATAAAATCCCAGTTCGTGCCATCATATGCAATCAATCCCCTGTTATTGGCTATATATAAAATTCCCTGACTATTTTGGATTATTTTAAAATTGGTGTTTTCAAATGTAACTGTCCTGGGCACATGGTTGGTTAAATAAAAATGCCCATGTTGAGCAGGCAGGTATGAGATTGAAAATAAAACTCCTGCAAAGAATAAGAAAATTTTTTTCATATGATGAAAGTCCAATATCAAACTTAGCTAACCCTGCTCCAATTCACAAAGGTCTCAGAGATGGATTTTAGTTTTTGGTTGAGGTATTCGTTCTCTCCGGATTTTAACTCCGGGTCTTTTTTCAAAATGGCAATTGCAGCTTCCCGGGCAACTTGCAAAATCTTTCCATCTTTTGACAAATCGGCAACCGTAAGATCGAGCAATCCACTTTGCTGCGTACCCAGCAAATCTCCGGGACCTCTCAATTGAAGATCAACATCTGCAATTTCAAAACCATCATTGGTTCTAACCATGGTATCAATTCGGGTGCGTGCATCCTGGCCCAACTCATACCTGGTCATAAGTATGCAATACGACTGGTCAGCTCCACGACCTACTCTTCCACGGAGCTGATGTAACTGGGCAAGTCCAAATCTTTCGGCATTTTCAATAATCATAACAGATGCATTGGGTATATCCACCCCCACCTCAATAACAGTGGTGGCGACCATGATCTGAGTTTCTCCTTTTTGAAACCGGGACATTTCAAAATCCTTTGCATCACTTTTCATTTTACCGTACAATATGCTTACCTGAAATTCAGGAAATGCCCGACGGACACTTTCATAGCCATCCATCAAATCTTTCAGGTCGGATTTTTCCGACTCTTCTATTAAGGGATAAACTATGTATACTTGTCTTCCCTCACCAATTTGTTTTCTGATAAATCCAAATAATTCTAACCGGTTTGAATCATACTGATGCCGGGTGATAATTGGCTTGCGGCCGGCCGGAAGTTCGTCAATTACGGAAATATCCAGATCTCCATATAAGGCCATCGCTAATGTTCTTGGAATTGGCGTAGCTGTCATTACCAAGACATGCGGAATTAATACAGCATTTTTTTCCCAAAGCCTGGATCTTTGGGCAACACCAAACCGGTGCTGTTCATCAATCACAGCTAATCCAAGATTTTTAAACTGAACCACGTCTTCTAACAGCGCATGGGTGCCCACCAGGATGTGCAAGTCTCCATTGGCAAGATATTGATGGATAACTTTACGATCTTTTGTATTTGTAGCGCCGGTTAACAATGCGATGCGAAGGTTCATTTTCTTGGCAAAAGTCCTCAATCCTTTATAATGCTGATTGGCAAGAATTTCAGTTGGAGCCATTAGTGCAGTTTGAGTACCACCATTAATTGCAAGCAACATGCAAAGAAAGGCAACAATTGTTTTTCCACTTCCCACATCGCCCTGAAGCAGCCTGTTCATTTGGTGACCGGAACGCATATCCCTGTAAGCTTCTTTGACCACTCGTTTCTGTGCGCGGGTTAGTTCAAATGGTAAATGTTTTTCATAGAACTCCGTAACCAATTCTGCTGAATTGAAAGCATGACCTTTAAATTTTTCCATTCTTGAAACCTTCATCATCAATAACTTCATCTGAATAAAAAATAATTCCTCAAACTTCAACCTGTACAATGCTTTTGACAACATATTCTGATTTGAAGGAAAATGAATATGTCGCAACGCCTTTTTCTTGGGCATCAGCCCGTAATGATTAAGCAAGCCAGAAGGGAGTGATTCACCCATTTTCGGCAGAGCAGCTTTCAGTAATGTGATTTGAATTTTAGAAATTGCCTTGCTGTCGAGAAATTTGGATTTAAGTTTTTCTGTTGTGGGATACACAGGTTGCAGGTAACTGATTTTTGAACTCGTCTCCGTGAGTACTTCAATCTCAGGATGTGCAATGTTTAACTTTTTTGCAAAGAGAGTAGGCTTTCCAAATACAACATATTCCAGCCCGATCTTCAATTTCTTTGTTACCCAATTTATTCCTTTGAACCAAACAAGTTCAATCTCACCGGATTCGTCAACGATGTATCCAACCAATCTTTTTCTTTTCCCACCGCCAAGGGTATACAATGCCTTTAGAGTTCCCTTAATTTGAACATAGGGTAATGATTCATTTAAGTCTTTGATGGAATAAAACCGGGTTCTGTCTTCATACCTGAATGGATAATGAGTCAGAAGGTCGCCAAAGGTTCGAATGTTAAGTTCTTTTTCGAGAAGAGATGCTTTTTGAGGACCCACTCCTTTAATAAACTCGATTCCGGTATCAAAAAAGTTAGCCATATCTTATTGGCGGAGAGAAACATTTTTGGGAACCTCCGTCCTCCATTGCAGCGTGTTCAGCATGTGAATTATATCAATTTTCACATATTCAATTGCAGGTGACAGAGAATCGTTCTTTAAAGAGGTTCTGAAATACAAGGCTCCCCGAAGAAAATGTTCAACAGAATCTGTTACATAAAACTGAAACTGACTGGGTACTTCGCCACCTAATTCAGCTAGAACAGCGGTTTTTCCGGTCGGGGTTATGAGATAACTTTCATCAATAGAGTAGGCTTTTATTTGATGTTTTGAAGTCAACTTATACGCATCAGATAAATACTCTTCAAGGAGTTTTTGATTTCCGTTCACTGGTTTGTAAGTTATTTGAACATTGGCTATCAGGTCTGGATAAAAAAGGTCAATCCAATAAGGTTCTGCAATCCATGAGGAGTCATTATAGATTCTCGCGTGAGCGGAATATTCAAAAATATATGGAAATGAATCAGGGAGTAATCTGTATTCATGCTCAGGCAAGGGAAGTCGGTTATACCCTCTTGGTTTTGGAAGCCAATCTTTTGTGCAGGAACCAACAGCCGCAAGTAGTACAAATGAGAAAAGAAGTATTGCCCATGAATTAGTCAGTGAACTCCGTTGATTTTCCTTCACGGGCTTTTTCTTTAATGAATACTCGAACTCTTTTTATTCTCTTTTGATCAACCGCAACGATAGTGAAAACAAAATTGTCAAAATATATCTTTTCACCGGCTTGAGGCAAAGTTGAATTTATTTCCAGAATTAATCCTCCCAAAGATTCACTTTCGCCTTTTATATCATCAAAAACAGACACATCAACATCTATGGCTTTGCAAAAATCATTAAGAGAAGTTTTCCCTTCAAAAACAAAAGTTTGTTCATCCAGTTTATGAAAAATAAAATCTTCTTCGTCAAACTCATCATTTATTTCCCCTATTATTTCCTCAATTATATCTTCCAGGGTTACAAGACCGCTGGTTCCGCCATATTCATCAACTACAATTGCCATGTGAACTCTTTTTTCCTGGAAATCCTTCAGCAGGCTATCAATTTTCTTTGTCTCCGGAACAAAAATTCCCGGACGCAGCAATTTTTGCCATTCAAAGTTCTCCTCTTCTTCAATGTAAGGCAGCAAATCCTTTATATACAAAACGCCGGAGATACTGTCAATAGTCTCATTAAACACAGGTATTCTTGAGTATCCGGATTTGTTTATTTTGTCAAGTAACTCATGAAAATTACAATCCTCATCAACGGCGGTAATATCAAGACGTGATCTCATTATTTGTTTCACGGTTAATGTGCCGAAGTTGACTATCCCTTTAAGAATTTCTTTTTCTTCATCAGAGGTATTCTTATCGGTTGCTATCTCCAGAGCCTGATGAAGTTCGTCTACGGAAATCGAATACCCTTTCTTTTCAAACCTCTTCTCTATAACACCGGAAAGATTCATTAACACCCAGGCAACGGGCTTTAGAACGCGCGTTGAAATCCAAAGTAAAGGAGCAGTAATTCTTGCAAAAAGAAGATAATTCTGAACTGCAAAAACCTTCGGCATTACTTCTCCAAAAAAAACAATAGCAAAAGTAACCGAGGAGGTAAGAATAATAAGGATAACTCCCTCCGGTGAATGAGTTCCGACTAATTCCCATGTTAAAAATGTTGATAAAGTAACAATGGCAATGTTCACTAAATTATTCAGGATTAAAATGGTGGCAAGAAGTCGTTTCGGATTCTGTAAAAGTATCATTGTTCGCTTACCTGATTCGGTCGGATTCTTTCGCATATCAATTATATCCTGATTGGAAAGGGAAAAAAATGCTACCTCTGATCCGGAAATTAATGCTGAAAGGATAAGTAAAAGAATGATGCTCACACCGTAACCGATAACTAATGGTGTAATTATTTGTAATAAAAATAAACTCGGAGGTTCTTCAAGACTTGCTTCCAAAAAAAGGGGGTTTAGTTCAACATAAACCGAATTTTCTGATTCACATCAATTTTTCGCGAATGCAAATTTACAAAAGAATTCGTTCATGCTCTTAATAAAACATAGTCCGGAAGTCCTTAGAAAGGCAGATCATCCGTCTCATCGGCATCGCTGGTGACAATGTCCTTTTCAGCGGATTGTGACCCTGAACTTGAACCACCTCTACTTCCGAGCATCACCATGTTGTCTCCAACAATTTCGGTCGTATACCGCGTTTTGCCTTCCTTGTCTTCCCACTGCCTGGACCTTATTTTGCCTTCAATGTAGACCGAATCGCCCTTTTTGAGATACTTTTCAGCAACCTCAGCGAGCCCGCGCCAAAGAACAATATTGTGCCACTCGGTAATAGTTTTGCGTTCTCCGCTGGTCTTGTCCTTGTACGATTCAGACGTAGCTAACGAAAAATTTGCAACAGCAGCGCCTCCTTCAAGGTGCCTCACTTCGGGATCTTTTCCCAGGTTTCCTACCAGAATTACTTTATTTACTCCAGCCATAATTAATATTTAAATAGTTAAACAAAATCTCAATATAGTTAAATTGGTCTTTCTTCCAAATATTTATTTAATAAAACTGACTTCGGAAGGTCTTTGACCATCTTTTTTTTGAAGAGAAAAGGCTTCAACCATTGTTTGGTTTGAATACCTGGAGAACTAATTTCAATAAACCGGGCTCTTATTTCTTGATGACTTAGCTGATGTTTATACTCCTTGCTTTCGTATAACACTCTTGGCTCCTCCAGAAGTTCAATTGGAACCTTGTGCAAAATATCAGAAATGTCAATGGGTGCTTTACTTTCGATAAGAAAGAATTCATATAAACCTTTCCAGATATCATCCCCATTTCTCAACTGAAAATAAGTTTTATCTCCCGATTTTAAAATTACATAATTAAAGTACCTTTTGCGGATCTTACCCCTTGCTTTTTTATAGGGATATTTCTGTTGATCGCCCGAAGCATATGC
>Ga0214472_10005787_pt1 | contig 13006 bp, 9 predicted proteins | sample RVTome_6_FD_207662 | JGI IMG/M metagenome (GOLD analysis project Ga0214472, IMG submission 207662) | Soil microbial communities from uranium-contaminated site in the Upper Colorado River Basin, Wyoming, United States - RVT140D175 | ecosystem: Environmental > Terrestrial > Soil > Contaminated >... | reverse complement strand
GCAGGAAGAGGGCCTCCTCCATCTCCCTGTCGTAGAGGCCATGCGCGAATTCATACAGATGCGTCACGAAGAAGACCTTAATGCGCCTCTCCAGCAAGGCGCAGACGATCTGTCTCGCGATCTCCGACCCCTCGCGCTCGTTCGTCGAGGCAAATGATTCGTTGAAGAGCAGCATCGAATTCGGTGCGACGGGGTCAACGATGTCGCTCATCCTGCCGAGCTCCTCGTCGAGTTTGCCGCTCGTCATCGTCGCGTCCTCTTCCCGCTTGTAGTGGGTGAATAGACCGGCGCAAAGCTCGGCAGCAAAGGACTCGGCCGCCACGAACATGCCGCATTGCATCATCAGCTGCGCCAGACCGATGCCCCGCAGGAAGGTCGACTTTCCGCCCTGGTTCGCGCCTGTGATGATGACGAGGTTCTTGCGGTCGGCGTCGAGGCCGTTGCCCACCGCGCTTCGCCCCATGGTGAGCGCCAGGCAGGCATCGTACAACCCGCTGAAACGCTGCCTGCGCGTGCCCGCAGACTCCGGCCGCGGAAAGGACGTCGGCGCTCCCATGTGCGCGAGTCTGCCGTGCAAATTCACGCATCCGACATAGAAGGCCAGCTCCGTGCGCAGCATGTCGAAGAAGCTTTGAACGTGATCCATTGACTGGGCGAGCGCATTGGCGACGAGGTTGATTCCGCGGTCCCGCAGCTCCGACAGGATCCTCGCGCCGGCCTCGTCGCGTTCGTGGATGCGAAAGGTATAAGCAGGCGGGCCTTTGCCGAGGATCCGCTTGAGCCAGTTCGGCCTGTTGTCGCGCGCCTGGCGCAGCACGTAGTTGGTGCCTGCGTCGCCCTTGCCCAGTTCGGCGCTCAGCAGCACGCCCGCCCTGAACTTCAGTTCCGTCAGGTGATTCCGGATGCTGGCGAAGTACTCGTCGCTGAATTCCATCTGCAACATCGCGAAAAGGCCCGTCAAACCCCTGGACTCGAACCGGCCGGCATGCACGTCCGCGATGCTCCTCAGCTTCCTCAGCATGCCCATGAACATCTGCAGCAGTTCGATCGAGCCGCTCAGGATCGAGGACGGATATCTGCCGAAAATGCCGAAGTAGTGCTTCCTCTTCCTTTCTGTCGCCTCCACCGCGAGGTCGTAGAGCTCCCTGACGACCGCAGGGTTCTTCAGGCAGTCCTTCACGATCTCCTGCCGATACAGGATCGTATCGACATCGTTTTGCAGGCCCGAGAGAAGCGCCTTCCGCGCCACGTCGAACAGGAGCTCGTCGCCGCCCGCCATGGCGCGCAGCAGCGTGTCCAGTTCCAGGTCCTGCGTCAGGACCCGCTCGTGGCGCGGCAATTCCTGCTGCAGGTCGAAATCCCGATCGCGGTGCATCAGGAGCGCTTTCATGTCTTGAGCCGCTCCTTCAGCCGGTCGTACGTCACGCGGTGCTTCTCGGCAATGGCAAGCGCGTGTGCCAGCCCGTCGGCCGGCCTTCGCTCCACTTTGTAGGTTCGAACCGCCGGATCGTCGGGATCGACCGTGCTGACGACGCTGACCGTCTTGTCGTCGAAGGACGCCAGCTCGGTCAGAAAGGTGACCCAGACGCCCAGCAGGTCCAAGCGCGAGATTCTCGCCATGACTTTCGTGCTCAGATAGACCGCGTCTTCGAGCGTGGTCGACGTGAAAATCTCGTTCATGATGACGATGCTGTTCGGCGTCGCGTGATCCAGGATCCGGCGGACCCTGACCAGATCGTCCTGCAGCTTGCCGCGGAGATTCCTGATGTCCTCTTCCCTTTCGAAATGCGAGAACAGGCGGTCGAAGAGAAAGAGCCTTGCTTGCGTGCCCGGCACCAGGCAGCCCAGGCTGGCGAGATAATGCAACTGGCCGAACATGCGGGCGAACGTCGTCTTGCCGCCCTGGTTCGGACCTGAAACGACGAATACGCGCTCCGGGCCGCGCAGAAAGAAATCGTTGCGCACAACGGCGCTCTTTCCGACGAGTTTGCCGGCGAGCGCGAGATCGAAGGCTTCGCGGCCGCTGACCTCCCTGGACGTGTCGGAAAGCTGCGGATAGCAGAAGCTCAGACCGGCGCGCCGGAATTTGTCGATGTACGTGAGGTGGGCGGCGTAAAACTGGATCTCGCGGTCGAATCGCGATATCTTTTCGTCGAGATACTCCGCGTGCTCGGCGCAATACGTTTCGAGGGAGCGGAACCTGTCTGGATTCAGCCGCGCCACCCGCTCCACCACCTGCGCCTCGACGTGGTTGAGGCCCGCCAAGTCCGGGAACTTGACCCGGTAGTCCTTCACGGCGTCTCGCCTGAATTTATCGAATGTCTTTTCCACCGCGGCGCTGTAGTCGATCTCGGCGTCGTAGCGGCGAACCGTGATGCTGCCATCCTTGATCAGCAGGCAATACCTGATGGCGGACAGATCGGACTTCAGCTTCCTCGCTTGCGTCGCGAGCCTGCTGAAAGAGGTGGATCCGACATACTCGGCCAGATAATCGCGGAAGGCGCGCATGCCGCGCGAGGTCAAGCCGAGCCGGCACAGATCCCGCCAGAGGCCTTCGACCGCTTCGCAATAGATCTCGACCGCGTCCAGGAACCATCGCTCCTTTTCGTGCTTGTAGTGGCGCTTTTTCGCCGGATCGAGATGCTCGCGCATCGCGCGCATCCGCTCGGAGAAGGACTTGACGACTTGCATCAGAGTCTCATCCTCGAGATCCCGCATGATTTCCTGGCGATAGGCGACCGCGTCGAGGTCGTTCAGCGGAGTGTGGAAGAAGGGCGTGAGATCGTAGTCCTTCCAGCCCGCCGTGACGGCTTGCACGATCTGATCGAGATTCAGGTCGTGAAAGAAGACGGGCGCTTCACGCGTTCCCCGCCCGGCGGGGTCATCGGGTCCTAGAAACAGGATGCTGTGGAAGCGTATGGCGCCGCGCGTGCCCATGGCAGGACTCCTCGCAAATGTTGCGTGCGCAGGAGTCATCAGCCCGGGCGGGCGGTTTTGGGGAACTCCATCCCCGTTCGCAGCATTATGTTGATCCCGCGGCGGCTTTTCAATAAGCTTCGAGCGCAACCGGGAGATGGCATTCCTCCCGAACAAAAAACCGCCTAGCCGGCTGATGATGCCTACGTAATTCCTCGCGCAAGGGGGGGCGTAGGCAATGGCCGAGCGGATTCTCTACAACCTGCTGCAGGTCGCCGTGGTGCTGGCGTTTGCGCCACTCGCGGTCGGCGTCCTCAACCGATTGAAGGAGCGAATCCAGTCCAAGCGCGGCCCGAGCGTTTTCCAGCCGTACCGCGACCTTTGGAAGCTGTTCCACAAGGACGAGGTCGTCTCCGAGGACGCGAGCTGGATTTTTCGCGTCACGCCCTACCTGGTGTTCGTGACGCCGGTATTCGTGGTGCTGCTGATACCGGTGCTGACGTCCTACCCGCTCGCCTTCGCCTTCATGGCCGACATGGTCGGCGCCGGCTTCGTGCTCGCGCTCGGCGGCTTTTTTGCTGCGCTCGCGGCGGTGGACACGGCGAATCCCTACGGCGCCATGGGCGCGAGCCGCACGCGCATGGTCGGCTTCCTCGCGGAACCCGTCTTCATCATCGTGTTCTTCACGGTGTCGTTCGTCGCCGGCTCCACCATTCCCTACATCGTGCAGAAGCAGTGGATCGCTTCAGCAGCGAACTTCTTCGCCCCCTCGCATGTCCTGCTGATGGCCGCGTTCGTCATGCTGATCCTCGCCGAAGCCGGCCGCATCCCCGTCGACAGCCCTTCGGGCCATTTCGAGCTCGCGATGATCGAGGAGTCGAAGGCGCTCGAATATTCCGGCCGCGGCGCCGCGCTCATGAAGTGGGGCGGGCAGATGAAGTTCTTCGTCCTGATGTGTGTGTTCCTCAACGTGCTGGTGACGCCTTGGGGGCTCGCCAGCAGCCAGTCTGCCGTGGAAGTGCTGCTGGCGATACCGCTGGTCCTCGGCAAGATCTTCGTGTTCATCCTGCTGCTCGTGGCGATCGAATCGTCACTCGCGAAGCTGCGGCTGTTCCGCATCAGCGAGTTCCTCGGCGCGGCCTTCATCACCTCGGTGGCCGCCATGATCACGAGGCTATTTGCGTTTTAAGGGGCCGTTGACATGCAATCCGAGACATTGGCCGCCCTGAACACGCTCGCCGGGGGACTGTTCCTGCTGTGCGCGTTCGGCATCGTGGCGACGCGGCAAGTCAAGGGCTGCCTTCAGCTGTTCGTCGCCCAGTCAGTGCTGCTCGCGGCCTCGGCGTTCCTGCTTGGCGCCCGGTTCGATTCCTGGCATCTGATCGCCGTCGGGGTGGTGAATCTCATCGCCAAGCCCGTCGTGATCCCGTGGATCCTGCGCCGGACGCTGCACGAGGAGATCTACACGCGCCGTGAGATCGACCAGGCGGTCAATATCCCGACTTCGCTGCTCGCGGCGCTCGCGCTGGTCATCCTGAGCTACTTCCTCACGCTGCCGCTTCTGGAGGCCGTCGACCCGGCCTCGCGCTTGGGCAACGTGCCGATCGGCTTTGCCGGGTTGTTTCTCGGCGCACTCACGCTCGCCGTGCGTCGAGAGGCGGTCCCGCTGCTGATCGGGGTCCTGGCGATGGAAAACGGCGTGTTCTTTGCGGGCATCGCCCTCTCCCGCGAGCTGCCTTTCATCGTCGAGCTCGCCATCGCGTCCGACGGCCTGATCCTCGTGTTCGTGGTCGGCGTGCTGACGCGGGCCATTCACAAGCACGTCGGCTCGACCGACGTCGGCGCGCTCGCCGCCCTCAAGGAGGAATCCGGCCCGTGATGTTGTTCGCGATCGTCGCGTTGCCGCTGCTAGCGGCCGGCCTTTGCTGGAGTACGCGCGAGCCCCGGGTCGCAGTGGCGGCGACGCTTGTCTCGTCCCTGCTGGTGCTGGCCCTTGCCGTACGGGTGGCGTTTTCGGTCCTTGCGGACAATGCCGTGGTGGCGATAGAGAACGCGGTCGCCGCGGATGCCCTGAGCGCGCTGATGCTCCTGCTGATCGCAGCCGTTGCGACGACTGCCGCGTTCTTCTCGTGGGGCTACATGCAGCGCATGTCCCACGATCCCGGCCGGATCTGGTTCTACTACCTCAACCTCAACCTGTTCATCTTTTCGATGCTGGCCATCCCCGTGCTGGTCGAGCCCACGCTGGTGTGGATCTTTGTCGAGCTGACGACGCTTTGCTCGGCCATGCTTGTCGGCTACGAGAACACGCGCGCGGCGCTCGAAGCGGCCTGGAAGTACGTGACCTTGTCGCTGATGGGCGCAGCCATCGCGCTGCTCGGGTTCCTGGTCCTGTTTTCCGCTATGCGAGCCGCCGGTGGCGAGACCTACACCTGGGAAGGCCTGGTGAGCGCCGCGCCGCGCATGCCGCCCGCGCTGATCCAGACGGCATTCGTGCTGGTGCTGGTCGGTTTCGGCACCAAGGTCGGTCTCGTGCCTCTGCACACCTGGCTTCCCGATGCGCACAGCCAGGCGCCCTCGCCGGTCTGCGCCATACTGTCCGGCGTTGAAACCACTGTGATCCTTTACGTGATTCTCAGGATGCTGCCGGTGCTCAACGCCGTGCCAGGCCTTGAGACGCAGCTCTGGGCAGTTTCATTCGGTCTGGTATCGGTCGGGACCGCGGCTTTCCTGCTCATCCAGGTGCGCGATTACAAGCGCATGTTCGCGTACTCGACCGTGGAGCACATGGGCATCATTCTCATGGCCGCGGGACTGGGAAGCGCCGCTGCTCATTACGGCGCGCTCTACCAAGTACTGACGCACACGCTGGCCAAGTCTTTCTGCTTTTACGCAGCCGGAGCGGCGCTTCTTGCCACTGGCTCGCGCGAGATCAGCGCCGTGCGCGGCCTGATCCGCCGCTCGCCTGCCGCCGGGGCGAGCCTGCTGCTCGGCGGCCTCGCCATCGCCGGCGCGCCGCCGTTCGCGGTGTTCCTGAGCGAGTTCTCCATTTTCAGGGCCGGCCTGGCCGAAGAGCGCTACGCCGCGGTGGGACTGCTCGTGCTTTTCATCGCGATTGGCTTCTTCGCCGTGCTGTGGCACGTGAACCGGATGGTGTTCGGCAGGGCGAGCGCGGCCGTGCAGGCTTTTCGCCTGCCGGCAAGCTGTTCCGGCGTGCTCGTCGTCGCGGCCGCGCTCGTCGTTGTGTCGGGCCTTTATTTGCCGGAGCCGCTGCACGATTTGCTGCAGCGCGCAGCGGCGAGCATGACGAGGTAGTGGTGTCCGTCGCCACGCAGTTCTGCCAACGCGCACTGGATCAATGGCCGGGGCGCATCCAGACCCGGCAGGAGGCGAGGCGCTCGCTGTGCGAGATCGAGTGCGGAAAGGAAGAAGTCATCGAGATCTGCGCCTGGCTTCACCGCGATGCGGACTGCGGGTTTGCCGGGCTGATCGTGGAAGAGCTCGCGGCCGACTGGGAGCTGCGCTACGTCTTTCATGCCTCCGATGCCCCGGGTTGGGTGCATGTCGTGCTGCGCGGTCCGTTGAGCGAGATGGTGTTCCCGAGCATCAGTGCGCGGGTCCCCGCGGCCGACTGGCACGAGCGCGAGGCGGAGGATCTGTTCGGCTTGAAGTTCACGGGACATCCGTACCTCGGTGACTTCATCCTGCACAACGACGCGTGGCAGGAAGCGCTGTGCCCGATGCGCAAGCGCTTCGATGCACTCAAGCCGGTCGGCCACCGCGAACCGGACCCGGACTGGCGGCCGCGCCGCATCGTGCACGCGCCCGGTGCCTTCGCGATGCCGATCGGGCCCGTGTTCTCGGGCGTCACCGAGTCGGCGCACTTCGTACTGGAAACCGTCGGCGAAGACGTCATCCGCGCGTTTCCGAGGCTGTTTTACAACTACCGCGCTGTCGAAAAGATCGCCGAGCAGCGTTCGGTGGACGATGTGCTTCTCCTCGCCGAGCGGTTCAGTGCGACCACCGCGTTTGCCCACGCGCTCGCTTTTTGCCAGGCGGCGGAGCAGGTCGCCGCGATCGAAGTGCCTGGGCGAGGAGGCGCGCTGCGCGTGCTGCTCGCCGAGCTGGAGCGCGTGCGCCACCACGCCGGGGCGATTCAGGAGATCTGCGAATCGACCGGCCTCGCGGTGGCGGCGAGCCAGGCGGCGATCCTCGAAGAGGATCTCTTGCGGCTGTCGGGCGCCTTCTGCGGCCACCGCTATCTTTTCGGCGTCGCGGCGGTCGGCGGCCTGGCGCGCGACTTCTTCGACGGGGCCTGCAAGAACTGTGTTGGCGAGGCGAAGGCCATCGGCAAGCGCCTGGACCGACTGGAAGAGATGCTTCGCGCATCGAGCAGCTTCCTCGATCGCCTGGAAGAGGTCGGCAGCGTCGCGAATCGGGACGCGCGCAGCTACAGCCTGGTGGGACCCGTCGCCCGCGCCTCGGGTCTCGCCCGCGATCTTCGCAAGGCGCAGCCCTATGCGGGCTATGGAGCCTTCCGCTTCGACGTCCCCCGGGAATCCGAGGGCGATGGCTATGCACGGCTCAGGGTGCTATTTGCCGAAGCACGGCAGGCCTTGCGCATCATGGAGCAGGCCGCAGCCGAGATTCCATCCGGCCCGGTTCGCGCCTCGGCGGCGCGCGCGTCGAGCGGAGCGGCGCTCGGCTGGGTCGAAGCGCCGCGCGGCGCGACCTTTCACTGGCTGCGGATCGGAGAGAGCGGCGTGGTCGAGCGCTACCGCATCGTCACGCCCTCGTTCATCAACTGGCGCGGCTTTCATCTCGCGGTCGAGAACTTCGCGTTCCAGGATTTTCCGATCATGCTCGCGAGCTTCGGGCTCTCCGCAACGGAGAACGACCGTTAGGAAGGAAAGAACGCCATGAGCCAATGGATCCTGAGAGGCCTGAAGACGGGGATCAAAACCACGCCCTATCCTGCGCGGGCCGAGGAGTCCGCCGGAGTGTCCCCCGGATTTCCCGTGACGACCAACCGGCCGGAGACGGAAGCGCGCGCCCTCGCGGCGCGCTGCCCGACGGCGGCTCTCAGGCAGGTTGGCGACCGGGTGGAGGTGGACTATCGGCGCTGTGTGCACTGCTATCGGTGCCTGAGGGGGGCGGAAGCGCCGATGAACTGGGAGCAAGGCTTCGAGCGTTCCACGATCAAACCCGGCGGCGCGGTTCTCGGGGCGCCCTTCGAACGCTCGATTCACATTCGCGTGGTGGACGCTGGCGACTGCGGCGCCTGCCTGAACGAAGTCCGGCAATTGAACAATCCCTACTACAACATGCATCGTCTCGGGTTCTTCATCACGCCTACGCCGCGGCAGGCGGACGTGTTGCTCGTGGTCGGCCCGGTGACCGACCACATGCGCCTGCCGCTGCAGAAAACCTACGACGCGATGCCGGCGCCAAAGTGCGTCATGGCGGTCGGCGCCTGCGCGCTCTCGGGAGGCGTGTTCGGGCCGAGCTTCGTGGCGGGAAGCGGGGTCGCTGGCGTGATTCCCGTCGATGTCGAAGTCCCGGGCAATCCGCCGCCACCGCTCGCGATCCTGCATGGATTGCTGATGGCCGCAGGGCGAAAGTAAAAATGGAGATCGGAACACTGCTCGCCGTCTTTTGCCTGCTGTGCGGCGCGGGCGTGGTTCTCGCCTTGCTCGTCTCGGATCGCCGCAACCCGGAGCTGCTGGCGTGGGTCGGCTCCGCAGCGTCGCTCGTATTGATGCTTGCGGCTGGCCAGGCGTTGTTCACCGACGCGGCGTTTCATGCCGAGCTCTGGACCGTGCCCGGTGTCGGAGCGCTGGTCGTATCGATCGACCGTCTTTCGGCGCTGTTCCTGATCGTCACCGCGCTGGTCTATTTCCCGGTCTCGATTTTCACGGTCGGCTACATGCGCCGTTATGCGGGCCACTATAGCCTGAGGGCGTTCAGCGTGATGTACCTCGGGTTGTTTTTTTCCATCGCCCTGATCCTCGCAGCCGGCGATGTGTTGCTCTTCCTTCTTGCATGGGAAGGCATGGCGATCCTCAGCTATCTGCTCGTCAACTACGAGCACGAGGAAGAACGGCACGCGCGGGCCGGCTACCGGATGCTGGCGATGGGCGAGGGCGGAACGCTCGCCTCCGCGGTCGCCTTGCTCCTGCTCGCAGCCGCTGCGGGCGCGCTGGATTTCGCGTCGCTCAAGCAGTCTGCGGGCGGGCTGGGCGACGCCCAGCGCTGGATGGTCTTTCTGCTGTCTTTCTTCGGCTTCGGCGTGAAGGCGGGCCTGGTACCTTTCAATTCCTGGCTGCCTCGGGCACACCCCGTGGCGCCCGGCAACGTTTCAGCGATTCTTTCCGGCGTGATTCTCAACCTCGGTATTTACGGCATTGCCCGCGTCAACATGGACATTCTGGCCCCAAGCTCGGCGGTGCCCGGGTTGATCGTCCTGGCGGTCGGTGCGGTCTCGGCCTTTCTCGGCATTCTTTACGCCACCACCGAGAATGATCTCAAGGCGATGCTCGCTCACAGCTCGATCGAGAACATGGGCATCGTTACGGCGGGGCTCGGCGCCGGCCTGGTTTTCATCGCGTCCGCGCATCCTGCCTTGGCCGCTATCGCGTTCCTCGCGGCGCTCTACCACATGACCAATCACTCGGTCTACAAGGCGCTGCTGTTTCTCGGTGCCGCGGTGGTCGATTCGAGGGCCGGAACGCGCGATCTCGACCGGCTCGGCGGGCTCATTCACCGGCTGCCCTGGACGGCGTTCTTCTTCCTCGTCGGAGCGCTGTCGATCTCTGCGCTGCCGCCGTTCAACGGATTCGCGAGCGAGTGGCTCACGCTGCAGGCGTTGCTGCGCAGCGTCGAGCTTTCATCCACCGCGGTCAAACTGGTGTTCGTCCTGAGCGGCGCCGCGCTCGCCCTCACTGCGGCGCTCGCCGCCACCTGCTTCGTCAAAGCCTTCGCCATGGGGTTCCTCGGCATGAGCCGCTCGAGGCAGGCGGCTGCAGCGAGCGAAACCGGCCGCTCGATGCTCGCGCCGATGGGGATCCTGGCGGTGCTCTGCCTGCTGCTGGGCGTGCTGCCGACGTACGTGATACCTGCGATCGACCGCGCGGTGGTCCCTATCGCGCAAGCGTCCGCGACCGAAGCGCTGGTTCCGCCGTTCTTCGCGGCGAGTCCGGAGCATTCGCGGCTGCCGGCCGAATTCGCCGCCGAGTTTCACGACCTGGGCGCGCAAGTGGGCGAGGACTTTGCGCCAGGACGCGGCCTGGTGGTGCTCCATCGCGGTGGCGAGAGCAATCCCGTCGTATTCGCCATGTCCACGACGTACGGCTTTGTCATGCTCGCCGCGCTGCTCGCGGTGACTGCTGGCCTGGTCCGCTGGCTTACCCGCAAGCGGCGGGTGACGCGGAACACGCGCTGGGATGGCGGCGTGCGCCGCCTTCTGCCCGAGATGACCTACACGGCGACCGGATTTTCCAATCCCGTGCGAGTGGTGTTCAACGCGGTCCTGCGCCCCAGGACGGTCGAGGACACGAGAGAAACGGTGGCCGAGCACTTCCGTACCGCGATCCGGCGAATCCGGCATGATGTGCACGTCATGGACCGCTACGTTTCCGCACCCGCCACAGCGGCGGTCATCTGGATCGCCCGAACGGCGGCGAGAATGCATCACGGGCGCATCAACGCGTACGTCGCGTACGTCCTACTCACCCTGGCTGCCTTCCTGCTCGTTGCGGCGGCTTTCTAGGCGTCACGATCTTCGGCAAGGGCCGCGGCCGCGGCCTTGCGCACCGCCCAAGCCGGATGCTGATCATGCAAGCTGTGGAGCGCTGCGGCGCGCGAGGCTCCCGGCGGGAGTCTTTGTAAGCTCCTTATCACTTCGAGACCCTCGACGACATCCCTGGGATGGCGCAGAGCGCACCGAACGAGCTCGCCGGCCGTCTGCGCGTCCCGTTGCAGGCCGAGAGCGATCACCGCCCGCATGCGAACCTCGGCCAACGGATGGCGCAGAGCGCGAACGAGCTTCGCTTGGTAATCCGCGGCACTCATTGCCTCGACCGCGGCACCGCACGCCGGACACGCCGCCGCGCTCGACGGCATCCGCGAAAAGCAGTTCATGCAATAACTCTGGCGCATCGACGCGCAAAATCCTAACCTTGCACGCCGATTGCCCACAAGCTAAACTGCTTTGCGGGAGATGGCATTCCTCCCGTAAAAAAACCGCCAGCCCGGCTGATGATGCCTACGGATTCCTCGGCGAAGGAAGCTGTGGGTATGAGACTTCTTCTCTCGTCAGCCGGCTCGACCTCCGACACGGCTGATCCGATTTCGCGGCGCTGATTGCCAAGGTGCCGCGCATGAACGCGCTCAAGTTCGTCGTGCTGCTCGGCGTGGTGAGCCTGTTCGCCGACATGACGTACGAAGGCGCGCGCAGCATTACCGGCCCTTTTCTGGGGGTACTCGGCGCCAGCGGGACGGCGGTGGGCGTCATTGTCGGCTTTGGCGAGCTCGTGGGGTACGTGCTTCGCCTCGCGTCCGGCTATTGGGCCGATCGCACGCAGCGCTATTGGGCGATCACGATATTCGGATACGCCGTCAATCTGCTCGCCGTCCCCCTGCTTGCCTTGGCGGGCCAATGGTGGCTCGCGGCGGTACTGATCATCCTCGAGCGCACAGGCAAGGCCATCCGCACCCCGGCGCGGGACGCGATGCTCTCGCATGCGACGCAGCAAATGGGACGCGGCTGGGGATTCGGCCTGCACGAAGCGCTCGACCAGACCGGCGCAACGCTCGGCCCCCTTGTCGTCGCCGGGGCCCTGTATCTCCAGGAGGGCTATCGCCCCGCGTTTGCCGTTCTGGCAATTCCGGCGGCGCTGTCGATCAGTGTGCTTCTTTTCGTGCGTCGCCTTTATCCGCGGCCGCAGTCGCTGGAGACGATAACGCCGGCCTTGCAGGCCAGCGGTTTCGGCAGCGCCTACTGGCTGTACCTGGCGGCGGCCTCCTGCATCGCCATGGGCTACGCCGACTATCCCCTCATTGCCTACCACTTCGAAAAGGCGGGGACCGTGCCGAAGGAATGGATCGCGGTGTTCTACGCGATCGCCATGGCCGTCGATGGATTCGCTGCGCTCGCCTTCGGCTACTGGTACGACCGGCGAGGCATGGTCGTCCTCATCGTAGCCGCCGCAATATCAGCGCTGTTTGCGCCGCTGGCGTTTCTGGGAGGCTTCGGCGCGGCGCTCGCCGGCGCGGTGCTGTGGGGCATCGGCATGGGCGCCCAGGAATCGGTGATGAGGGCAGCCGTCGCGGCGATGAGTCCGCGCGAACGGCGAGGCACGGCCTATGGACTGTTCAATATGGGCTTCGGCGTGTTCTGGTTCTTCGGCAGCGCAGTGATGGGCATGTTGTACGACCTGTCTTTGCCTGTGCTGGTCGTCTTTTCGGTCGCAGTTCAACTCGTCGCGATTCCGCTGCTTATCGCCTCGCATCGGGCCGCCGCCGTCGCGCTCGCAGATGCGACTTGACGCTCTACCCCGCACGGTGGATGCGCCGCTCTCGCCGGGCGAGGTGCATTTTCTCTGGTGGTTCATCCAGGGAAGCATCATGGAGCCGGAGACGAGGCGCCGCCTGTCGCGCGCCTGGGGCATGTGCGAGCGGCACGGCGTCGGCGCGCTCGCGGCAGAAGCGGCATTCCGCCATGGCTATCTGCATGGTCCCGCGATTCTGTATGCCGATCTCATGGCGCGCGCGGCGCGCGCATTCGAGCTTGCCGGGCCGTTTGCGGGAGAGCGTCTTGCGCGCAGGCTGCGCTCCCGCGGTCCCTGCCTGATGTGCGAGCTGGGATTCGGGCCCGATTCCGAGAGCTTCATCTCGCGGGAGCGGGTCGAGGCGGGGCGCGATCTCTCGCACATCAGGGCTCTTCTGACTAGGCTGGAGCGCCACTGGCGCGGAACCGTATGCGGGCGTTGCGCGGGCAGCAGAGCGCAGCCACGATGCCGGGTCCACCTGATTGAAGAACTGGGTAACGATCCCTTCCTCGACCTCGAGCCGCACCGTTCGCTCGTTTACT
>Ga0214472_10005786_pt1 | contig 13006 bp, 10 predicted proteins | sample RVTome_6_FD_207662 | JGI IMG/M metagenome (GOLD analysis project Ga0214472, IMG submission 207662) | Soil microbial communities from uranium-contaminated site in the Upper Colorado River Basin, Wyoming, United States - RVT140D175 | ecosystem: Environmental > Terrestrial > Soil > Contaminated >... | reverse complement strand
TCTGGCGATCACGATCCTGCTCATGGCGGCGTGTGGAGGCAACCAGACGGCGGCTCCGACCGCCGCCGACGCGGGGCTCGATGGCGAGCTGTTGGTGTCGGCCGCGGCTTCACTCACAGCTGCCCTGACCGAGATGGAGTCGGTTTTCGAGGCTGCCAATCCTGGCGTCGACGTTGTCCTCAATCTCGGCAGCAGCTCCTCATTGCGGGAGCAGATCCTGGAAGGTGCCCCAGCCGATGTCTTCGCCTCGGCCAACACCTCCAACATGGACCAGGTGGTGGAAGCCGGCGAAGCTGTCGACCTCCAGATCTTTGCCACCAACCTGCTCCAGATCGCAGTTCCTGCCGGCAATGAAGCCGGCGTGACCGGTTTGGCGGACTTTGCCAACGACGATCTGTTGATCGGGTTGTGTGCCGAGGCTGCCCCGTGTGGTGACTTTGGCCGTCAGGCTCTGGAGAACGCCGGCGTGACCCCGGCCATCGACAGCAACGAACCCGACGTGCGAGCATTGCTCACCAAGATCGAGGCTGGTGAGTTGGACGCAGGCATCGTCTATTTGACAGACATCCCGTCCACAGCCGGGACCGTTGAGGGGATCGACATTCCGGAGGAGCACAACGTGGCTGCCAACTACCCGATCGCTGTCATGCTCAATGCCCCCAACCCCAGGGCAGCCGACGCTTTCGTGGCGTTCGTGCTGGCCAACGAAGGGCAGGCCATCCTTCGTGAATTCGGGTTCGGCTCCCCGTGACAAGCCCCCGACTGCGGAGCGCTCGTCCTCCGGTCCTCCTGGTGGTGCTGGGTGCCCTCGGCCTGGCAGTGTTCGTGGTGCCGTTGCTCGGATTGTTGGCCCGGACCCCTTGGTCTGAGCTCCCCGATCTCCTGGCCGGAGAGGTTGTCACCGACGCCCTGCGCTTGTCCTTGGTGACCTCGATCGCGGCAACGGCGATCGCCGCCTTGGTCGGGATCCCACTCGCCTGGTTGTTGGCCCGGGTCGAGTTCCCCGGCCGAACCGTGGCAAGAGGAATTGTCACTCTGCCGTTGGTACTGCCGCCCGTGGTCGGGGGCGCGGCTCTGCTGTTTGCCCTCGGTCGTCGTGGCTTGATCGGGGAGCCTCTTAACCAGGCCACCGGCTTGGTGCTCCCGTTTTCGACCTGGGGCGTGGTGATCGCCAACACATTCGTTGCGATGCCTTTCCTCGTAATCACCGTGGAAGGTGCGCTCAGAAGCCTGGATCAACGATATGAAGGCGCCGCCTCGACATTGGGAGCCGGTCGTTGGACCACGTTGCGTCGGGTGACGTTGCCCATGATCGCTCCGTCGTTGATCGCCGGCTTGGTATTGACGTGGGCTCGGGCCTTCGGCGAGTTTGGAGCGACCATCACATTTGCCGGCAGTCTGCAAGGGCGCACCCAGACCCTGCCGCTCGCGGTGTTTGTGGCCTTGGAGAGCGATCGGGACACGGCGGTTGCGTTGAGCCTGGTGATGGTGGCAATTTCCCTGACCGTGTTGGTGGTTCTCCGGGAGCGTTGGTGGAAGGCCCTGTGACCCGAGACGGCCTCGAAGCCACATTTATGGTGCGCCGTGGCGAGTCGTTCCGGTTGGAGCTCTCGCTATCGGTTGCTCCGGGTCGCACCGTCGCGTTGCTCGGTCCCAACGGGGCCGGGAAATCCACGGCCGTTGCGGTTCTGGCCGGGCTGCTCCCAATTGACCGCGGTCGGGTCGCTCTGACCGGAATCACCCTCGATGATCCGGATCGCAAGGTATTCGTCCCACCCGACGCCCGACGAGTGGGTGTCGTGTTCCAGGACTACCTGCTCTTCCCCCATCTCAGCGTGATCGACAACGTCGCCTTCGGGCTCCGCAGCAGGAAGGTGAGTCGTGACGAATCGCTGGGGCGGGCCGGTGAATGGCTGGACCGTATGGGGTTGGGACCGCAGGCTCGCAGAAAGCCGGGCGACTTGTCCGGCGGTCAGGCCCAGCGTGTTGCTCTGGCTCGGGCCCTGGTCATCGAGCCAGACCTCTTGTTGCTGGACGAGCCTCTCTCCGCCCTCGATGTCACCACACGGGTGCAGTTGCGACGCGCTCTGAGCGAACACCTCGAAGCCTTCGCCGGGCCTCGCCTGTTCATCACCCATGATCCGACCGAGGCGTTCCTCCTCGCCGACGAGATCCACATCCTCGAGGGCGGGAGGGTGTCCCAGGCAGGCACCGCCGAGGAGATACGCCTTCGCCCCCGGACCCGATACGCGGCCGACCTCGCCGGATCCAACCTCGTCGCCGGGATCGCGGGGGATGGTGTCGTGGACACCGGTGCCCATCTGCTTCACATCGCCGACCACGAGATCAACGGGTCGGTTCTGGTCACCATCCGCCCGTCCGCCATCTCGGTGCACCTCCGCGAACCGGAAGGAAGCCCGCGCAACGCATGGAAGACCACCGTCGACCTCGTCGAGCATCTCGGCGAAAGGGCCCGGCTGAGGACGGGCGGCCCGCTCCAGCTTGCCGTGGAGGTCACCGATGATGCGGCCCGGGCTCTCAATCTCGTCGAGGGAACACCGGTTTGGGTCTCGATCAAGGCCACGGAGATCACCGTCGAATCGGATGGGTGATTCGCCCGACGGAAACTCACTTTAGGGCCGGTGGGGTTGGGGGATCCTGCGTCGAAGCGTCCGTCGCGGCCATGCCTACCGTCCTCGCCATGGACCTTGCAGCAACTCTCGCGGCGGTGCTGCTGATGGTGGTTGCGATCTTTCAGATCGCCCTTGCTCTGGGGACCCCGCTCGGGGACGCCGCGTTGGGTGGCCGTCACACAGGTGTGCTCCCCATCGGGTTTAGGGTTGCCAGCGCGGTGGCCGGGGTCGTCGTCTACCCCTTCATCGTTGGGTTTGTGCTCGCATCAGCCGGCCTGATCACCGCCGATTGGATTCCCGGCACAGGCGCAGTCGGGATGTGGGTTCTGGTTGGATTCTTCACGGTGGGGGCGCTCGCCAACTTCGCCTCCCGTTCCAAGAGGGAGCGAGTCTGGGGACCCGTCCCATTGGTCATCGCAGTCTGCTGCGGTGTCATCGCCGTTTCGATCGCGTGAGCGAAGCGAGACGCGGACGTCGGCAAGCTCCTCGAGGTCAGAACCCAAACGCCGCCGACGGCCGAATCCGGGTCTGGAGCGTCGGATAGCCATGCGGGGAGAGGTCAAGACCCGGCCTCTCCCCTCGCCCATTTCCGACTTGGGATTGACTTTTCTGGTGTGATCCTATAGTGAACCATATGGTTCAGTATCAGGTTCTCGATCGAACCTTCTCGGCGCTGGCAGATCCGACGAGGAGGGAGATCCTCGACCGCCTCGGACGTGGGCCGGCATCGATCAGCGAGTTGGCGAAGCCCTTCGGCATGTCGCTGACCGGGCTCAAGAAGCATGTCCAGATTCTCGAGGAGGCGAATCTCGTCACCACCGAGAAGATCGGACGGACCCGCGAGTGCCGTCTTGGGCCAGAGCAACTGGAGGACGCAGTGAGTTGGATCGAGATCTACCGGCGTCATTGGGAGCGCCGGCTCGACGGTATCGAGGCCTATTTCGAAAGCAGGAAGGGAGAACAGAAATGACTTACGAGCTCAAAGTAGAGCGGCTGATCGCGGCAACACCCGAAGAGGTGTTCGACGCCTACACCGACCCCGAGGCGCAGAAGATCTGGTTCAACCTGTTGGGGGAGCCGATGATCGTCGAGAACGAGGTCGACCTCCAGGTCGGGGGAAAGTGGGTGAGCGCCTGGGGGCACGCACCCGACGAGATGTTCCGCGAGACCAACGTGTTCGAGGTCGTGGACCGGCCGCGCCGGCTGATATCGACCTCCACGGGGAGCTCACCCGACGGGCAGACCCTGAAGACCCACGTCGAGGTCACGTTCGAGGATCGGGACGGCAAGACGCTGATGACTGTTTTCCAGACCGGCTTCCCCGACGAGAAGACGAGGGACTTCTTCGCCAGCATGGCCTGGATCGGGGCCTTCGACCGGCTCGAGGAGTACTTCGCCACCCGAGCCAGGCTCTAGGCAGAGGCTTGCGCGACCGTCATGTATGTGTCGGCTCGATGAGCTCGAGGAACGCGTCGAGCACCTCGGGGTCGAAATGACGGCCCCGCAAGCTTCGGATCTCTGCGATCGCTTCCTCTCTTGCCCGAGCACGCTTGTATGGCCGTTCGTTGACCAGGGCGTCATAGACGTCGGCCACGACAACAATCCTGGCGACTCGGGGTATGGCCTCTCCGGCAAGTCCGGCGTACCCGGAGCCATCCCAGCGCTCGTGGTGAGCCAGCGCCACGATGGCGGCCATTTGAAGGATCGGTGACCGGCTACCGCGGAGGATGCTCGCCCCAGTCGCGACGTGTCGTTTGACTTCCTCATACTCCTCGACTGTCAACTTTCCCGGTTTGAGAAGGATGCGATCGGGAATGGCGATCTTGCCGATGTCGTGAAGTGGAGTTGCCAAGCGGATGAGCTCGACTTCGGATGCGGGGAGCCCGAGGTGGATGGAGATCTGTGCGGCCAAGTCGCCAACCCGGCGGGTGTGCATCCCTGTCTCGTCGTCGCGATATTCGGCCGTCAGGGCGAGCTTCTCGACGATTTCCCTCTGCGCCCTCGAGCTGTTTGGTCCGCTCCGCGACCAGCTCCTCGAGGCCTGATCGATACGCGGACAACTCGACATAGGCGCGGCGCGCATCCAAGAGGTTGCGGACCCGGAGGTTGACTTCCATCAGGTTGAGTGGCTTGGTGCGGAAGTCCGTCGCTCCCAACTCGAGGGCACGAAGTCTCGACTCGATGCCGGTATCGGCGGTCAAGACGACTACAGGCAGAAACTCGCTTCGTGCGGATCGCCGGCGCAAACCGCCAGCTCGATTGGTTGCTGTGTGACCGGGCCTGATGCAAGGCCTGACTGCGGTCTCCGGGGGCGGCGTCCGGGAAGCCTGATCTGAGATCCGGTCGGGCCGAGACGAGCGGTGAACGGAGCGGCTTCCATCCCCCATCATGCTGACCCGTCGCATCCGCCGATACAAGGGGGGTTGGCCAATTCGACTCCGAGCCGAATCGGCTCACCTCACCCTATCCGGGGTGCTCCCTGGTTCCGCGAACACCTCCTCCTAACGTGACCGCATGCCCAATCGGGTGCTGCAGCCATCTCTGGAGCCCTCAGCGGAGAGCCAACGCGGTTCGGGTGTCTCTGGCCCGCCTGTCCCCAACCTAGCCCTGCGCAGCACGCGACTGGCCACTGTTGCGACAGTGTGTGCGCTGGTTCCGCTCGTTCTGCTTGGAGTGTTGGCCACGACCCGAGCCAGTGACGTCGTACATGCGGAGGTCACCAAGCGATTGCATCTGACAACGGCGTTGTCGAGCGAGCTCATTGCCGAACAGCTGGGCGGTGTCGCTCGGCTCGTAGAAGCCAGTGCTCGTCAGCCCCGGCTCGTCGAAGCGGTAGCCGACGGTAACCCGGCGAACTTTGACGATGCCGAGATCAATGAGCAGCTCGCAACTCTGGCCTCAGCCGGTGAGGGCATGGCTGCCTCCGGTTTGCTCGACTTGGATGGAGTCCTCCGGGGCTCTCCGGTCGCTCCGGAGCTGGTTGGGGACAGCTTCTCGGATCGCGACTACTTCATCGGCCTGGTAGCCAGAGGCGAAACGTACATTTCCGAGGCTTTCCAATCGGCTCAAGCGGAAAACCCGTTCATCCTGACCATCGCCACCTACGTGCACGAGGTTGCTGATGACGGGTCGAGGGGTCGCCCGCTCGCGGTGGTCGTTGGCGGGGTCTACCTCGACCAGGTTCAGGTGTTCGCAGACGAGGTCGCGGCAGTGCAGGGGGTGAATCTCTGGGTGGCCGACCAACGGGGCACAGTCCTGGCAACCCCACAGGGCCGCCCTCCAGAATTGATCGGAGCGGCCGATCTCGCGGTTGGAGAGGCGGACTCAGCCCCCGCAGGCGAGGTCGTTGACATCGAGGTCGACGATGTGCCACTGCTGGTTGTCCACGAGGCGGTGGATCCTTTGGGATGGACCGTCTATGCCGCCATCGAGACGGAGGAGGCGGCTTCGAGTGCCGACCGGATTCGGAACGCGGTGCTCGCCGTCGGGATCCCGTTGGCCCTGATCGTCTGTGCCGGCATCGCCATGCTTGTCCGCTCCCAGCGTCTCCAATGGAGGGCGGAAGCCGCGTTGGAGGTTGCGCGTGACGAGGCCGATGAGGCTTCGAGGCTGAAATCGGAGTTTCTCTCCCGGATGAGCCATGAGTTGCGCACCCCCCTGAATGCCGTCCTCGGTTTCGCCCAGGTACTCGAGCTTGGCGAGCTCACGGCGCCCCAGAACGATGCCGTGTCCTACATTCTCAAGGGAGGCCGGCATTTGCTGGGCTTGATCAACGAAGTTCTCGACATCTCGCGGATCGAGTCGGGCTCCCTCGCGTTGTCGATGGAACCGGTGTTGGTCAACGAGGTCGTCGACGAAGCCTTGAACCTGGTTCGCCCCCTCACCAGTGAGGCCTCGATCGAGATCAGGATCGATACTGCGAGCTCCGAAGGGGTCTACGTCATGGCCGACCGGCAGCGGCTCAAACAGATCCTCCTCAATCTGCTGTCCAACGCGATCAAGTACAACCGGCCGCAAGGGAGCGTTGCGGTCAGCTCCATGTCGTCTCAACCGGGACTTCTGCAGATCAGAGTGAGCGACACGGGCCAAGGACTCGACCCCGTCCAAATGAGTCAGCTCTTCGTTCCATTCGAGCGCCTGGGTGCCGAGCGAACCGAGATCGAAGGCACTGGAATCGGCCTGGCCCTCTCGTACCGGCTGGCGACGGCCATGGGCGGCGCCATGGATGTCGAGTCGGAGCTGGGGGCAGGAAGCACGTTCTGGGTCGAGCTTCCAACTGTCGAAGGACAGGTCGAGCGACACGAACGACTCAATGGGGACCACGTGGCGGCGCCCGTCATATCGGCTCGTTCGGCTGTGCACAAGGTTCTCTATGTGGAGGACAATCTGGCCAATCTGAACCTGGTGGAGCGGGTGGTGGCAGAGCGGGCCGATATCGAGCTCATATCTTGCATGCAAGGAAGTCTCGGGCTAGATCTTGCCCGGGAACATCACCCGTCTCTCATCCTTCTAGATCTTCATCTTCCTGATCTCTCAGGCGAAAAGGTTCTGGCCCAACTCCGCGCCGATCCGGGCACCGCTGCGATACCGGTAGTGATCGTCAGTGCCGACGCAACGCTGGGTCGGGTGGAGCGACTGCTCGCTGCAGGCGCTGTCCTCTATCTCACCAAGCCAATCGATGTGAGACAGCTATTGCGCACCTTCGACGACTTTCTACCCCAGGAAGGCACCTCGAACTAGAGGCTCAGAACCTCAGCTGGCGCGGTTGATGCCCGAGACAATGGCTTGCAGGGAGGCAGTCGTGGTGTCGGAGTGGATGCCAACCCCCCAGAGGGTGCGCTCGCCGACTTCCATCTCGACGTAGCACACCGCCTGGGCGTCGGTCCCGGCCCCGATCGAGTGCTCGTGATAGTCGAGGACCCGACATCCGACCCCGAGGTCCTTCTTGAAGGCATTCACGAACGCCTCGATCGAGCCCCCTCCGTCGCTCCGGATGACATGCTCCTCGTCGTTGTGCCGCACCGAGGCAACGATGCTGGTTCGGTTCTCGACCATGGCGTCGCGTGATATCTCGAAGCTGAGAAGCTCGAAGGGTTTGAGAATGGCCAGATAGTGGCGGCGGAACTCGGTCCAGATCTCCGCGGCGGTGATCTCCTGGCCCGTGGTGTCGGTGATCCCCTGGATAACGCGTGTGAACTCGATCTGGAGGCGGCGGGGGATCTCGAGCTCCTGCTCGGTCTTGAGCAGGTAGGCCACCCCACCTTTGCCCGATTGCGAGTTCACCCTGATCACGTCCTCGTAGGTGCGGCCTACATCGCGGGGGTCGATCGGGAGGTATGGCACCTCCCAGAGGGTCTGACCGGTGCGCTCCATCGCCTCGAACCCCTTCTTGATCGCGTCCTGATGGGACCCGGAGAAGGCGGTGTACACCAGGTCTCCCACGTAGGGGTGACGGGGGTGAACCGGCAACTGGTTGCAGTGCTCGGCGATCCTCCGGTACTCGTTGATGTTGTTGAGCTTGAGCTCGGGATCCACTCCCTGGCTGAACAGGTTGAGGGCGAGAGTCACCAGGTCGACATTCCCGGTCCGCTCTCCGTTGCCGAACAGGGTGCCCTCGACCCGTTGGGCGCCGGCCATCAACCCGAACTCGGCAGCCGCAACCGCGGTTCCCCGGTCGTTGTGGGGGTGCAGTGACAAGACCACTGCTGGCCTGTCCTTGATCTCACGATGGAACCACTCGATCATGTCGCCGTAGAGGTTCGCGGTGCTCATCTCGACCGTCCCCGGCAGGTTGAGGATGATCGGGCGCTCCGCGGTCGGCTCGATCACGTCCATCACTGCCTCGCAGACCTGCTTGGCGAATGGCAGTTCGGTTCCGGTGAAGCTCTCGGGCGAGTACTCGTAGCGAATCTCGGACCCGACCAGGTACTGCTCCTGGGCCCGGCAGTGCTCGGCCCCCTTGACTGCGATCTCGACGATGCCCGCCTCGTCGCTGTTGAAGACCACCCGGCGCTGGAGCGTTGACGTGGAGTTGTAGAGGTGGACGATTGCCTTGTGTACCCCCACCAGGCTCTGATAGGTCCGTTCGATCAGTTCCGGCCGGGCCTGGGTGAGGACCTGGATCGTCACGTGATCGGGGATCACCTTGTCCTGGATGATCTGGCGGATGAAATCGAAGTCGGGTTGAGAGGCGGCGGGAAAACCGACCTCGATCTCGGGGAACCCGATGTCGACCAGGCATTCGAACATGAGCCGCTTTCGATCCGGGTCCATCGGCTCGATGAGGGCCTGGTTGCCGTCCCGAAGATCCACGCTGCACCACAGGGGAGCGCTGGTCAACCTCCGGTCGGGCCAGGTGCGGTCGCCGAGGTCGATCTCCGGAAAGGACCGGTACTTCTCGATCGGCATCACACCTGGTCTGCCGTTCTTCGGCTTTGCCTCTTTCATCTGAAGGCTCCTCGAGTTACGCGATATGGTCCGCGACTGTCGTAAATGGTAAACGCCCGGCGATCCCAGGTGTCTGTCACGAGCCGAAGGTGTCGGGATGAGGCCCGGTGCGACGTGCTCGATCGAGCCCGGCTATGGCGCCGAGGTCTTCTTCAGCAAGCTCGAAATCGAATATTTCGATGTTCTCGACGATCCGTGACGGTTTTACTGACTTCGGGATGGCGATGCTCCCGATCTGGATGTGCCAGCGGAGCACGACTTGAGCCGGTGTCCTGCCGAGCCTTCGGGCGATGGAGGCGATGATCGGCTCCGTGAGCACCGCCCCCTGTGCGATCGGGCTCCATGCTTCGGTGGCGATGCCGTGTAGGTCGTGGAACTGGCGCAGCTCTGTCTGCGGGAGGTAAGGGTGGAGCTCGATCTGGTTGACCGCCGGGACGATTTCGTGCTCGTCGAAGAGACGCTGGAGGTGTTCGGCGTTGAAGTTGGATACGCCGATGGCTCGGGTCCGCCCCGCGGCATAGAGGGACTCAAAGGCGCGCCACGTCTTCGAGTAGAGGCCTTTCGCAGGGACCGGCCAGTGAATGAGGTACAGATCTAGATAGTCGAGCCCGAGACGTTCCATGCTGACATCGAAAGCGCGGAGAGCGTTGTCATAACCGTGGTCCCCGTTCCACAGCTTGGTGGTGATGAAGATCTCCTCACGGTTCAGTGACGTGTTGGCGACCGCCGCTCCCACCGTTCGTTCGTTGCGATAGGCGGTGGCGGTATCGACACTTCGATATCCGGCGCTGAAGGCCTGGGCGACCGCTTCCTCGGTGCGATTCTCGGGAATCTGAAAGACGCCGAATCCGAGCTGGGGCATTTGGACACCGTTGTTAAGAGTCACATTCGGGATCTCAGCCACATCTCATCCCTTTCTCTCCGTGATCCACATCATCGCAGCCGGTTCTCAAAGATGGCCACCGGTCGATGTGCAGATAGGCTCCGCTGAAGTGTCCTCACCGTTACCTTCGGTGGATCAACTCGTCCGGTCGATGAGTGAGATCGTTCTCCCCCGATCCCTGATCGTCGATGTGGTCCGTGCCGCAATCGAAGAGGCCAGGGCCAATGGTCAGAACGATCAACCGGTCGTTGACCCCGAGGCCGCGGCCCGGAGGGCCCTGAGCAGGCTGGAGGCCTCACGGCCCCGGGTCGTCATCAACGCAACCGGTGTTCTGCTCCACACCAATCTCGGCCGAGCCCCGCTGGTAGCCGCCGCGGCGGAGGCGGCTCGTGAGGCGGCGGTCGGATTCGGCAACGTGGAACTGGACCAGAGCACCGGCGGACGGGGGGAGCGCGGTGCCTACCTACATGAGCTCCTTGAGGGTTTGACCGGCGCCGAGTCGGCGTTGGTTGTCAACAACAATGCCGGAGCCCTCCTCCTCGCACTCATCTCGCTCGCCCAAGGAGGCGAGGTACCCATCTCCCGTGGGGAGCTCATCGAGATCGGCGGCTCCTACCGGCTCCCCGATCTGTTCGGTGCGGCCGGGGCCCGAATGGTCGAAGTGGGTACCACCAACCGGACCCGACTCGCTGATTATGAGGCTGCGATCAATCCGGCCACGGCCCTCATCCTCAAGGTCCACCCTTCCAACTATCGGATCACCGGGTTCACCGAGGAGGCCTCCGTTTCTGCCCTTGCTGGATGGGCCCGAGCAACCGCGGTCCCGTTTGTCCTGGATGCCGGCTCCGGTTTGTTGGATGACCAGGTGCCATGGGTTCCGGGCCCGCCCCCCGGGTGGCTGGCCGGAGAGCCGGGCGTGCGACAGGCCATCGAGGCCGGCACCGATTTGGTGTTGTTCTCCGGAGACAAGTTGTTCGGCGGTCCCCAGGCAGGGGTCATCGTGGGCCGTGGCGATCTGGTGAAGCGGTTGGCCAACTCACCGGTGGCGAGAGCGCTGCGGTTGGACGGGCCGACCTTGGCAGCATTGACTGTCACCGCTGAGTTCTATGCCGACGGCCGGGGAGCCGCATTGCCCTTCTGGGTGATGGCGGTGGCCGGATACCCGGAGTTGGAGAGGAGGGCTCGATCCGTCTTGGTCCAGTCGGGGTTGGACGCCCGAATCAAGCCTTCGCTGTCCACCCCCGGAGGGGGTTCTGCGCCCGACGGCGGTTTGCCGAGCCCGGTCATCGTGGTGGATCGTGGTGCGGATTCGGCCTTCCTGTGTCTTCTGGCGGCCGAGCCGATCCCGGTGTTGGCTCGCCGGGAGTCCGGCACGCTCATCGTGGATCTCAGATGCGTTCCCGAAGAGCACGACGCCTACGTTGCTGAGGCGTTGGGCAACGCATGCCGGTCATAGGCACCGCCGGTCACGTCGACCATGGCAAGTCGACGCTGATCTTTGCGTTGACCGGGCGCGACCCGGATCGTCTGGAGGAGGAGAAACGGCGAGGCCTCACCATCGATCTCGGGTTCTCTTGGATGAACCTCCCCGGCGGGGGCGAGGTGTCTTTCGTCGACGTTCCCGGTCACGACCGGTTCATGAAGAACATGCTGGCCGGCGCAAGCGGGATCGACGTCGTGCTCTTGGTGGTGGCTGCGGATGAAGGTTGGAAACCCCAGACCGAAGAACACCTGGCGGTGCTCGACCTCCTCGGCGTGGATCGTGCGGTGGTCGCCCTGACCAAGATCGACCGGGTGGGCCCCGATGCTCGGGATCTCGTCGTCCTCGAGATCGAGGAGCGTCTCCTTGAAACCCGACTGCAGTCCTCTCCGATCGTCTCGGTGGCGGCACCGACCGGTCAGGGTCTAGTGGAATTGATGCACGCCCTGGAGAAGACGGTTGAAGGAGTGAAGCCGTCGACCACGGTTGAGCCTCGATTGTGGCTGGATCGGGTGTTCTCGGTGGCCGGCGCGGGAACCGTGGTCACCGGCACCCTGGTCGAGGGGTTGCTCTCGGTGGGAGACGACGTGGCGCTCTGGCCTACTGGGACCAGGTCCCAGGTCAAGGGGATCCAGGTTCATGAGCAGGCTCGATCTTCAGTGGGTGCGGGGTGGAGGGTTGCGGTCGCTCTGGCCGGAGTGGACCGTTCTGACGTTCATCGGGGAGAGATGCTGGGGTCTCCCCGCGATGTGTTCCCGACCAAGCGGTTCACCGCCAGTCTCCGACCCGCCCGATACGAGGCGGCCCTGAAGGAACGTGGCTCCTATCACCTTCATCTGGGGAGCGCCGCCGTGGCGACCAAACTGCATCTGCTCGACTCCGAGCATCCCCACCTCGCGCTGCTCGATCTCGAAGCGCCGTTGCCAATGCGGGTAGGCGACACCTTCATCCTCCGTGACGTGGGACGCCGGCTGGTGGTCGGTGGGGGCAGGGTTCTCGACCCACACCCGCCCCGTTCTCGCTCGGCGATGGTCGGCGGGACGATTCGGATGGCTCAAGTCTTGACCGGCTCCCCCGAGGCCATGGCCGATTCCCTTTTAGAGATCCGGGGGCGCGATTCTGTGCAGGTGCTCCGCGCACATGCCCGCGGGAGGAGCCCGTCTACCGGCATCGAGGACAAGGGCATCGTTCTATCGCCTCAGACGGCCTCTGAACTGGTGGGGCAGATTCGGGAAGCGACCGAGTCCTATCGAATCCGCTATCCGTTGCGACCCGGGATCCCGATCGCTGAACTAGCAACACAGCTGGAGCTGACGCCCACCCTTGTGGAGAAGTTGGTCCCCATGGACCCTGGGTTGAGTGTGGAGGGGACCGCTGTCACATCTGGTCCAGTTGCCGACCCCACCGCCGACGAGCGGTGGGACATCGCGGAAGCCAAGCTGGTTGGAGCGGGTCTCCTGCCGCTGTCACCTTCAGAGCTGGGCTTGGACCCAGAGTTGGTGGCGGCGCTGGTGCGAGCCGGGAATCTGGTTCGAATCTCCGATGGCTTGATCTATCTCCCGC
>Ga0214472_10005785_pt1 | contig 13008 bp, 15 predicted proteins | sample RVTome_6_FD_207662 | JGI IMG/M metagenome (GOLD analysis project Ga0214472, IMG submission 207662) | Soil microbial communities from uranium-contaminated site in the Upper Colorado River Basin, Wyoming, United States - RVT140D175 | ecosystem: Environmental > Terrestrial > Soil > Contaminated >... | reverse complement strand
ATCCGGTGGCGGTCGCCGCGCCTGGTTCCGAAGCCGAGCAGGCCTTCGAGACCCTGGCTGGAGCCGTCATCGACAAACGACCGCGGATCCGGACCAACCCGGCTCTGGTGATCAACTGATGTCAAAAGCGCGACGGTTCACAGGTGGTGGCGCGGCCTGGCTCTTCGGGTTGGCTTCGACCGTCCTCCTGGTGGCTCTGTGGGGTCGAGCAGTGGTGGTGGACACCGGTGAGCTCGCCGAGTCGCTCTCGCCGCTCGCCGGCACCGACGCGGTGGTTGCCAGATTCTCTGCCTGGCTTGTGGACGAATTGACCGAGGACGGTCTGGACCCAATCACGGCGGAAGGCGCCGCTGACCATGTTCTGGATGACCCGGCGGTATCACAAGCGCTCGCTGGTCTGCTCGGCGAGATGGTCGAGGCTGCGGCCTCTCCCGATCCGGCGGGGTCCAGCGTCGACGCCAGATCGGTGATCTACCCGGCGGTGCCGGATATGGCCGTCCGGCTCAACGAGCTCGGCGTCCCGGTCTCCGAGACGCAGCTAGCGGCAGCAGTCACCGACCTCGATCCCCTCGTCGTCCGTCAGCCGTCGACCGATCCCTACGTTGGGCCGGATTCAGAGGCAGCCTCCAAGTTGGGCACAGCAGTCATCCTGGCGCTGACGGTCATGCTGATCACCACCTGGGTCTACGTGGCGACCTCCGGGGATCGAACCAAGGCGATGCGCAGCTTGTTCACCCGGTTCTCGCTTGGAGCGCTCTCGTTTGCGGTATTCCTCAGGATCGGCGGCTGGGTCCTCGATCCCGGAGGTGGCCGGGCGCCGGTGGCGGAGACTCTCGGGTTGCTTGCAGTCTCGAAATGGCTGATCCCGCTGGGTTTGGGTCTGGCTGCCGCCTGGGGCGCCGTTGCCTTCTGGCTGTTCCGGCGCCGGGTCAAACCGGGGGCAGCGTCCCGGACGCAAAGCGAAGTAACCACACAGCTGTCAGGCTGACGCCAATCCCGATCAGCCCCAGGCTCACGACCCGATTCGGTATCGGTTTCACCCTCCCGGTGCGCCTCACCAACCACCAAGCCCACCCGGCGATCACGAGCGCCGCGATCAGGGGGATCAACGGGTGATAGTCGAGGGCGAGGGCGACGTCTCCCCGGAGCAAGGCGGCTGCCGCCCGGGTCATCCCGCATCCGGGGCAGGCCACTCCCGTCAGCCAGGCGATCGGGCAGATCGTGGGGCCATCGTCCGTGGGTTCGATCGCAAGCAGGGCCGCCACGCCCAACAAGGGTGCGGCTGTGATCGATCGATCGCGCCACCCGGTGAACATCATGGGTTGAAAAAGGGAAGCGTGATCGAGCCGGCCACGGCGAGGAAGAAGAGGAGCAAGGGGAGAGCGATCAGGGCTGTGGCCACGATGCCCACCACCTTTGCCGCTTTCGCCGTTCCCTCATTGACCGGGTCGCGGCGTCCTGAAGCGATCGCCTGCAGTTCGTTGTTGGCCATCACCCAGGCTGCGATCCCGAGCAGGCCACAACAGGCGATTCCGATGATGCCCAACACGAGGGCGGTTGTGGCTTGGCTTTGCTCTGGGTAGGCAGCGGGGACGGCCATCGAGGTGGACCCTAATTACCCAAACCGGTCCAGAGCCCGATAGAGGATCGAGGCCGGGGTGAGGAACCATGGTCTGCCCCGGTAGTAGAACCGGGTCGGAAGCGGGATCTTGGTGAACGAGCTCGCGGGCTCCTCTCCGAGGAGCATCCCGCCGAGCTCATGGCCCATCAATGTGGACAGCCCGACACCGTGACCGGCGTACCCGAGGGCGTACCAGACCCCGTCGATCTGGCCCATATGCGGGATGAGATCGAAGGGAACGCCCAGCTTCCCACCCCAGACGTGGGTTGTCTCCGCATCCTCGAGGTCCGGGAAATAGCTGAGTAGTTGGCGGCGCAGGTCGGCTGCCGATTCCTCCAGGTCGAGACCGGTGTGGAGATTCCGGCGACCCCCGATGAGGATTCGATCGTCAGGAGTCCGCCGCATGTAGTTGAGAAGTCGCCTCTTGGTGTAGGTCATCGAGCCTTGGGGGAAGATGCGGGCTGCCCGCTCCCCTAAGGGCTCGGTGACGATGATGTAGGAGCCGATCGGCACCACTCGCCGCGCCAGCTCCCGGACCGGCTCCGATGTCGTATAGCCGTTGGTGGCGAGGATCACCTCACCGGCTCGAACCGTGCCCCGGTCGGTTCCCACCTTGAATCCGGGCCCGTCCCGCGACACGTCACGGACGGCACAGTCGTCGATCAGGATGGCTCCCGCCGCTGCCGCTGCGGCTGCGACGCCGAACACGAAACGAGCCGGCTGGATCCCGAGGCCTTCGGGCTCGAAGAGGACGGCTGTGAAGCGATCGCTGGCGACCACTTCGGAGACGCGGTCTCTCCCCAGTACCTCCCAGTCGACACCCACGGTCTTTCGATACCAGGCGACTGAACTCTCGAACTTGGCCTGGGAATCAGCGTGAATTCCCAGGGCGGCCATCCCGCCATTGACGATCTGGACGTCGATGTTCTCCGCCCTGGCGACGTCGGAGACGATGTCGACCGACCGCACGCTCGCCTGCCACATCTCATGTCCGAGCTCAGGGCCGAAACGGTCGAATATGACCTTGATCCCGGCCTTGATGTCAGGTGAGACCATGCCTCCGTTGATGGCCGAGGCGCCCGAGGCTATGTCCCCGCGATCGAGGACCGCCACCGTCTTTCCCCCGCGGGCCAAGCGGAGCGCAGCAGAGAGACCGGTCAGCCCTGAGCCAACGACAAGGACATCGGCGTCGGATGGCAGGTCGGAAGTGATCCCTTGAGGGCGCGGAAACTCCTCGACCCAGAAGGGGCTCGACTTCACAGCCCGGCTAACCCTGCCCGGAAGAGGGCGGCCATCTCGGTGACCTGCTCGGGGGTCATGGTCAGTGGAGGGGAGACTTGCAGGCCGCCGCCACCGACCGCCCTGGTGAGGACGCCGGCGTCCCGACAGGCGGCCGCGGCCCGGTAGGGGAGGGTCTCGTCGTCGCCGACCTCCAACTGCACCGCCGCCAATGCCCCGACCCCGCGCCTGATGGTGGAAACGACGGGTAATTCCTCGAGGGGCTGCAACGCTTGATAGATCTCCTCTTCCAGAGCGGCGGCCCTGGCGAGCAGCCCCTCGCGCTCGATGATGTCCATCACGACCAGACCGGCGACACACGCAGTGGTGTGACCCGAGTAGGTGTAGCCGTGGCGGAACATGAGTCCTGGGGTGTCGAAGAACGGTGCGGCGACCCGGGGGCTGGCCACGACCCCACCGAGCGGCGCGTAGCCGCAAGTGACACCCTTGGCGAACGTGATGATGTCGGGCTCGAGGTCGTAGATGTTGGCTGCGAACCAGTCACCACAGCGGCCAAAACCGGTGATCACCTCGTCGGAGATATAGAGACCCCCGGCAGCCCGTATCGCCTCTCTCACCTGCGTGAGGTACTCGGCTGGGACCGGCCGGACCCCGCCGGCTCCGATCACCGGCTCGACGAAGATGCCGGCGATCCGCTCGGCCCCCACGTGGTCGATGGCCTTCTCCACCGCCTCTGCATCGTCGTAGGGCACGAGCACCACGTCGGACACGAGGTCGCCGCCGTATCCGGTCCGATTGGGCTCCATCCCTCCCAGGGTCGTGCCGTAGGTGTGCATCCCGTGATAGGCCCACTCCCGGGAGATGAACACCGTCCGATCGGGCTCTCCAACCGCGGAGAAATAGCGGCGCGCGAGTTTGGCAGCGGTGTCTACCGCATCGGAGCCACCGGATCCGAAGAACACTTTGGAGTCAGGATCCGGGGAGACGGCGGCGATGCGGCCCGCCAATTCGATCGGAGGGCGGGTGGCGTAGTCGATGAAGGCATGGAACGCAGGCAGCTTGCGCGCCTGGTCGGCCATCGCGTCGATGATCTCGTCCCGGCCGTAGCCCACATTCATGTACCAAAGGGATGCGGCTGCGTCGAGGTAGCGCTCGCCCTTCTCGTCGAAGACGTAGATCCCCTCGCCGCGATCGACGATGAACGGTGCATGCTGGATCTTGTTCATCTCACCAAACGGATGCCAGAAGGAGGACATGATCGGGAGAGTAGCCCGGGTTGGCTATGGCTACCCTCGCCGCCTCATGTCCGCCGACCTCGTCTTTGTGAACGGCCCGGTCTTCACCTCTGATGCGGCTCGATCGTTTGCCAGGGCGGTGGCGGTGGGCGGAGATCGCATACTCGCGGTTGGAGACGAAGGCGACATCTCTGAACACATTGGAACCCATACCGAGGTGATCGATCTCGCTGGGCGCTTGCTGACACCCGGATTCCAGGATGCCCACGTGCACCCCGGGAGCAGCGGACTCGATCTCCTCCGATGTTCACTGAGCGCTGCCAGGGATGCGTTTGATGCCCTTGGCGCCGTTGCCCGTTATGCGACCGAGCGTCCCAGCGAGCCGTGGATCCTCGGGGGGGATGGTCCCAGGATTGGTTCCCAGGCGGTTGCCCTCCCAAGGAGCTGCTCGACGCAGTCGTCCCCGATCGCCCAGTGTTTCTCTACAACAGTGATGGGCACGGGGCCTGGGTGAATAGCGTCGCACTGGCGCGGAGAGGCATCGATGCCACAACTGCGGACCCTTATGACGGTCGCATCGAGCGAAACCCCGATGGCTCCCCACAGGGCACCCTCCACGAAGGCGCCGCCAACATGCTGCAGGAGGTGGCTCCCGCAGACAGCTTCGACGATCTGCGTCGTGGAATCCTGGCGGGACAGAGTTATCTGCTCTCCAAAGGGATCACCGCATGGCAGGAGCTCATGTGGACAAAGTCACTCACGACGCCTATCGGAGCCTTGCTGGTTCCGGGGAGCTGCTGGGGCGGGCGGTGGGTGCGCTCTGGTGGGACCGGCGACGGGGACTAGACCAGGTCGAGGAGTTGCTAGAGATGAGGTCGGAGCCGGAGGGGAGCTATCAACCACTCACGGTGAAATTGATGCTCGACGGAGTGATCGAGAACGGCACCACAAGCCTGCTCGAGCCATATATGGACGGGGCGGGGAACAATCGAGGCATCGACTTCATCGCCCCTCAGGAACTCAATCAGATCGTGGTCCGTCTCGATTCCTTGGGGTTCTCGTGTCATTTCCACGCCATAGGAGATGCCGCGGTCCGACACGCCCTGAATGCGGTCGAGGTAGCCCTGGGACGCAATGGCCGGACCGGGAACCGGCATCACATCGCCCACATCCAGGTGGTTCACCCGGATGACATCCCCCGTTTCAAGGCCCTTGGGGTGGCCGCCAACGCCCAGGCGCTCTGGGCTGCCGATGGCGGGTACCAGACCGTATTGACCAAACCCGTCATCGGGCCCGAGCGGAGCAGCTGGCAATACCCGTTTGGCAGTCTGTTGCGGGCCGGTGCCACCCTGGCCATGGGCTCGGATTGGGGAGTCTCAACTGCCAATGTCCTGGCTCAAATCGATGTTGCGGTCAATCGATCGAATTGGATCGAGCCCGACCTGCCACCGCTCAACCCGGGTGAGCGGATCAGCTTCGGGACGCCCTGGTCGGATTCACCGCCGGGTCCGCCTATGTCAACCATCGGGAGGCCGACTCGGGGACCCTTGCGGTGGGTATGCTCGCCGACCTGGCGGTTCTCGACCGGGATCCGATGAGAGACGGTCCGATACGGGACACCAGGGTCGCCATGACCATCGTGGGCGGACAGGTGGTTTACGAGGAGGATTGATGGCCATCCCGGCTGTGGAGCTGACTGGCGTCACCAAGCGTTTTGGTGACGAAGTGGTGGCGGTTGACAGCTTGGACCTCAGTATCGAGGACGGTGAGTTCTTCTCCCTGCTTGGCCCTTCCGGATGCGGCAAGACCACCACCTTGCGCATGATCGCAGGCTTTGAGTTCCCCACCGAGGGCAGCGTCCGCGTCCACGGCACCGAGATGGCGTTGAAACCACCAAACGAGCGCCCAATCAACACCGTGTTCCAGTCCTACGCCCTGTTCCCTCACATGACGGTTTCTGAGAACGTGGCTTTCGGACTCCAGATGAAGAAGGTCGAGAAATCCGAGATCGCCGACAGGGTGAAGAGGGTCCTCGAACAGGTTCAGCTGGGCAAGCGCTCAGACGCCAAGCCCAACCAGCTCTCCGGCGGCATGCAACAGCGGGTGGCCCTGGCTCGTGCCCTGGTAAACGAGCCGGAGGTGCTGCTGCTCGACGAGCCGCTCGGCGCCCTCGACCTCAAACTGCGGCAGGCGATGCAGGTCGAGCTCAAGGACCTCCAGACCAGGGTCGGAATCACCTTCGTCTATGTCACCCATGACCAGGAAGAGGCGCTCACCATGTCCGACCGGATCGGGGTGATGAACGAAGGCAGGTTGCTCCAAGTCGGTCGGTCCGAAGAGATATACGAGGCACCCACCTCTCGGTTCGTCGCCGACTTCATCGGCGAGATCAACCTTCTCGATGCGTCGATTGTCGGGCCTGACACTGCTCGTCTCGGCAGTGGGGTGGAGGTCGGTGTGCCCACCGGGGGGGCTCCAGCCGGCACGGAGGTGACCCTCGCCTTGCGTCCCGAGCGTCTGTCGCTCTTGGACCTCGACGAGGAGCTTCCGTCCGGATACAACCGGCTCCGGGTGCGGGTCACCAGGCGGATGTATTTCGGCGATGTCTACTTCTACGACGTCGACGCCGGGTTGGGCACGCAGATCGAGGTCAAGGAGGAGAACCGCCCCGGGGTCGAGCTGTACGACATCGGGGAAGAGGCCTACCTGGTGTGGAGCCCAGAGGCGACGAACCTCGTGATGGCCTGATGACCACCGCGCCGGTGACCCCCGAACTGGAGCGGGCGGCGATTCGCGCCGAGTCGAGACGCGGATTTTTGGTCTCGCTGCCCGCAGCCGTCTATCTGGTGGTCTTCTTTGTCATCCCCCTGATCCTGGTCTTGGTCTATTCCTTCGCCACCCGGTCTTCCACAGGTCTGACGGTCCTCGAGGGCTGGAACCTCGAGTCCTACCAACGCCTCTTCACCGATGACGCCGTTGTCCAGATCTTCATCCGGTCATTCTCGTTGGCGTTGGTGACGACGGTGATCTGTCTCCTCTTCGCGTATCCCTTCGCCTTCTACATCGCTACCCGGACGCCACGAGTCCGCAACGTCCTGCTGATCTTTGTGATGATCCCGTTCTGGTCGAACTTCTTGGTGCGGACCTATGCGTGGCGGGTGATCCTCGGTTCGGATGGGCCCATATCGCAGTTGAGCCAGAGCATGGGTGGTGAGCCGATCCGCTTGCTGTTCACCAACACCGCGGTGCTCATAGGTCTGGTCTACGGCTTCATGCCGTTCATGGTGCTGCCCCTTTATGCCGCCCTGGAGCGAATGGATTGGAGTCTGGTCGAGGCGGCCCGAGATCTTTACGCCGATGGGTGGACCGCCTTTCGCAAGGTGACGCTGCCCCTGTCGATGCCCGGGGTGGTCGCCGGGTCGATCCTGGTGTTCATCCCGGCGCTCGGCGCATATGTGACCCCTGCCCTGCTCGGTGGCGCCAAGACCGTGCTCATGGGCGACTACATCGTGAGCCAGTTCCTCGCCGCCCGTAACTGGCCATTCGGATCCGCCCTGTCGTTCGCAGTGATGTTCGTGATGCTGCTGGCCACAGTGTTCTACTTCAGGGCGGGGGCGAAGACCCTGTGAACGAGGGGACTGCTCCCAAAGGCCTCGTTGACCGCTTGCTGGCCCTCAATGCCTGGGTCGTCTACATCTTCTTCTACGCGCCCATCGTCCTCCTCATCTTCTTCTCCTTCAACGCCAACGAGAACGTGGCGATCTGGACCGAGCCTTCGTTCCGCTGGTACGGGGAGATGTTTCAGAACCACAACGTGACCTCGGCGTTGCGCGTTTCGCTGATCGTTGCCTTCTTCTCGACGATCGTTTCCACGGTCCTCGGCACCATGTTGGCGATTGCCCTGGAGCGTTTCCGATTTCGGGGTCGGGGGGCCCTGGACGGGTTAGCCTATCTGCCGATCATCATCCCCGACGTCACGATGGCGGTGATGTTGTTGATCTTCTTCTTCCAGGCGTTCGGGATCGTCGACGATCTGTTCGGGATCAGTTTGTCCAACGGCCTGCCGACCATCACCCTCGCCCACATAGCCTTCAGCATCTCGTTCGTGGCGGTGGTGGTGAGGGCCCGGCTTACCCAACTGGACGGCTCTCTGGAGGAGGCGGCGGCGGACCTCTACGCCGGGAGATGGCAGACATTCCGCAGGGTGACCCTGCCCCTGATCGCGCCGGGAGTGGCTGGAGGGGCGTTGCTGGCCCTGACCCTGTCCCTGGACGATGTGGTCGTCACCCAGTTCGTCTCGGGCTCCGGGGCAACCACCCTCCCGGTCTATGTGTTTGGGCTGGTCCGCCGGGGAGTCACCCCCTTGATCAATGCCGTGAGCACGGTGATGCTGGTGGCGTCCATGGTCCTGGTCGGGATCTCGCTCGGGTTCCAGCGGGGCGCCGAGGCACGCGGTCAGAAACTGGCCGACGCTGAGGCTTTGAGATTGGAGATGGCTACCGACTGAGAGGGCCAAGGTGGAGGCCCGGAGATCTCCGACCAGGAGAATCCGCGGTCTACCCTCGACAACACAGAGATCCGGGAGGATGAAGAGATGCGAAAAATGGCGAGATTCGTGGTCACGCTTGTCGTGCTGGCCCTGGGAGTGGCGGCCTGCGGTGGCGATAGTGTCGAGGAGGGCTCCGACGGCACCTCGGTCGACGGCACCCCTGAAGGTGGCGCTGCCTCCTGCACCCTCGATCAGGTGGATGGTGACCTCAACTTCTACAACTGGTCGGAATACATCGACCCAGAGTTGATCACGGCCTTCGAGACCGAGTTCGAGATCGATATCGTCGAGGACTTCTACGAGTCGAACGAGGCGATGCTGGCCCAGCTCCAGGCCGGGGCCAACTACGACCTGATCGTGCCCTCCGATTACATGATCGGCATCATGATCAAGGAAGGGCTGCTCGCACCCATCAACACCGATGCGGTGCTCAACATCGCCAACCTGGCAGAGCGATTCACCACCCTTCCCTATGACCCGGGCAATCAGTACTCGGCCCCCTACCAGTACGGGACCACCGGTCTGGGAGTGAATACGGCCCTTGTCGGCGAGGATTTCGACCCGAGCTGGTCCCTGATCTTCGACCCGGCGATCACTGCCGACTTCCCCGGCGGAGTTTCCGTGCTCAACGACCCCCGGGAGACGATGGGAGCCGCGCTCGAATACCTCGGGTATTCGCTGAACGACACCGACCTGGCACATCTCCAAGAGGCGGCCGATGTGATCTCCGCAGCCAAGGAAGGGATCGCCACCTTCGACTCCGATCAGTACGACGAGGCATTGGCGAATGGCGAGGTGGCGGTGTCGCACGGCTACTCGGGCAACATGATCGTCGGTTTCGGTGACGCCGAGAACCCGGATGACTTCGTCTATATCCTCCCCGAGGAGGGGGCGACGTTGTGGATCGACAACATGGTGGTCCCGGTCAGCGCCGACCATCCGTGTTCGGCTTTCACCCTCATGAATTACCTACTGGATGCAGAGAACGGGGCGACCCTGACCAATTGGAACTATTACGGCAGCCCGAACGCGGCCTCCTTGGAGTTCATCGAGCCCGAGGTGGTCGAGTTCTATGCCGCAACGGAGGAAGCCGAGAATCTCGAAGTCATCCAGGACACCGGTGACTACGAGATCAACTTCACCGATTATCTGGCCATCGCCAAGGGTTAGAGGACAGGGGCCCCCGAACCGGGGCCCCTGTCTCTCATTCGAGTCTGGTGACGACTGTCATTCGTCGGCGGTTGCACCTGCCGGCTCGGGTGCCTCGGGCTGGGCCGGCGGCGGCGACGGTGGCGGGTTGCTACCGGAGGGGAGTACCGGTGGGATCGGCGTAGGTGGCGGTGATGTTGCAGGTCGCCGTTTCTTCCACCGGCGGTAGATGAGATAGAGGACCAGCAGCGGGATGCCCAAGGTCAGGAGGAGCAGGGGCAGGGTGTACAGGGCGAAGTTGATGCCCCACTCTGCAACGTCCTGCAGCCCGCTGACCAGGTTGCGCAGGGAGTCACGAGCCACCTCCACGGGCGCCCAGGTGTCTTCGACGATCGGGACCGCGGCCGGAGTGGGAGCGAGGTGGATCGAAAGCGTGGCCAATGCCACCACGTCGTTCAGATAGTTGAGCTGACCTTGGATCTGCTCGATCTCGCCGCGCACCCGGGAGACTTCGTTGAAGACCTGGAGCAGCTTGGTCGGGTCGGCCTCGGGCTGCTGTCGGACCTCGGCCAGCAAAGCGACCAACTCGACCTCCAGCGCCTCGAGGTTGGAGAGACGGGCTCCGAGGTCGACGAACTGGGCAGTGACATCCTCGGAGTTCTGGGATTCGGTAACGACCACGTCTACCGAGTCTTTGATCCGCGCCATCACGGACGAAAGCTCGTCTGCGGGGATCCTGAGGACCATGGTCACTTCCGGCTGGTCGTTCTCACTGATGACTGGATGGACAGTGGCACTCGAGACGAAGCCCCCGACACTTTCCACCAAGTCGACGATGTCCTCAAAGGCGGCCCGCGTCTCGTCGGCCTCCAATTCGAGACTGGCCTGGCGGATCACCTGCCGGTCCGGAGCTGTTTCTTCATCGGGGAACTCCCCCGGTTCCGGTGCGTCGGTTGCGCCCGCCACGGTGGTGACAAAGCCCTCCTCACCGCCGCCCAAGTCGCCGGAGACCTCGTCGAAGGTCTCAACGCCTGCGTCGGAGCCTCCGGCGCAGGCGGCGACCGCCAGTCCCAATGCCAGGATCAATGTGAGTTTCTTCATGATTGCCCTTCTCGTATGCCCCCGTGGGCTTGGCCGTTGGACGCATATACCGCGAAGTTCGGTTCCCGGGTAGCGTGGGCTGATGCGTGGCGGGCCACTTCGGGTCCTCGAGATATACGGTGATCCGGAAGACTTCGGTCGCATTCACGGTACCGAGTGCGCGCCCCTCATCGGGGCCTATCTGGCCGACCGGCTCGGGTTGTCAGGTGATGCCACCTGGGCAGGAAGATCCGCCGACGCCGACTTGGTGTTGTCGCTCGCCGAAGCCACGCTTCCGTTCCATCGCTCCTACTCCCCGAGCCTCTACGAGGAGATGGAGGCCCTGGCCGCCGCAGCAGGAATCACCCCGGCCGAGGCGGTCGTCGTCGGAGGCTTCACCGATTTGGTCGACGTGGTCAGGGCCCACACCGGAGATGCGCCGAGCGAGGACGATTGCACCGCGGTGCTCAACCCGGCCCAAAAGGTCCTGGCCCAGACCTGGGACATGCACGCCTCGGCCGGGGAGTACGTGGTGTTCTTGAAACTGGATCCCGTCATCGGCCCCGGGCTGGTGGTGCAAACCACGGCTGGCTGCCTGGGGCAAATCGGGATGAACGAGGCCGGGATCGCGATCGGGATCAACAACCTCACCGCGTTCGGCAAGCCCGGCGTCACCTGGCCGTTTGTCGTGCGCCAGGTCCTGCAGCAAACCGATCTGGACCGCGCCATCGATTGCGTCGTCAGCGCCAATCTGGCCGGCGGTCACAATTATCTCCTCATGGGCCCCGACGGCACGGCGGTGAACATCGAGGCGATGCCGGGCTCGGTACAAGTCCAGCGTGTCGCTGATGAGCCCTTCGTCCACACCAACCACTGTCTCGACTCCGGGACCCGGGCGGTGGAAGCAGTACGGGCTGCGGAGAGCATGGCCAGCAGCCTGACCCGACTGGATCGGGGCAAGGACCTCGCCGATGATCTCGAGGCCTTCTTCTCCGAGCCCTCGATCGCCAGGAGAGCGGAAACTCCTCAAGATGTCGCCACCTGCGGGGCGGTGATCATGCGTCCCGCCGAGCGACGGATGGAGTCGGTTTGGGGCGTGCCCGGTGACCACCCCTGGGAGACGTTCCAGCTGTGAACGAGGTGTCGATCGTCAATCTCGACCCGGCGATGGCGCCGGAGCTGGAGCTCATCGAGCTCACCTGTTTCCCGATGGCCAACCCCGACGATCTGTTGTCCGAGGCCGACATCCGTGCCTACGCCGAGACCTTCCCCAAGGGCTACTTCGTGGCGATGGTCGACGGGCGCCCGGTGGGGATGGGGGCTGGGATCTATCTCGACTTCGACTTCTCCAAACCCCAACACACCATCGCTTCGATAACCGGCGAGCATCAATGCGGCAATCACGACCCGGAGGGGGAGTGGTACTACGGGACCGACATCACGGTGTTGCCCGAGTATCGGGGACGGGGGATCGGGCGGATGCTCTACGAGAAGCGCAAGGCCCTTGTGATCCGTGACGGCAAACACGGGATCATCGCCGGAGGCGCCCTGCCCGGCTACTTCGATTACAAGAAGACGCTCCCGATCGACCAGTACGTGGCCAAAGTGGTTGCCGGGGAGCTACGAGACCCCACCTTGACCTTCCAGATGGAGAACGGCTTCGAAGTGCGCGGCCTGCTGGAGAACTACCTAGAGGACGAGTCCGACGACGGGTGGGCCGCTCTGATCGTGTGGGAGAACCCCGGCTACAACCGTGAATCGTGAATTGGAGAACGGTCAACGGTCAATGGGTTTGCCTGAGGTCTTCCTCTCTGCCATCCCGTTGAGGACCTCGAGCACCACCCGGTTTGCCAGATAGGCGGTCTGTTCCCCGGGGCCGTCGTAAGGGGGTGAGACCTCGACGATGTCGGCGCCGAGGACCACCAGCTCCTTGGAGATCCGCCGCACCGTGTCCAAGAGCTCGCGTGAGTTGAGCCCTCCCGGCTCGGGGGTCCCCGTCCCCGGAGCGAATCCGGGGTCGACGACGTCGATGTCCACGGAGATGAAGACACCCTTGGCGCCGCCTTCGAGGGAATAGGCCACCGCCTCATCGACGACGTCGTCCAAGCCACGGGCCACGATCTCGTTCATCAGAA
>Ga0214472_10005784_pt1 | contig 13009 bp, 26 predicted proteins | sample RVTome_6_FD_207662 | JGI IMG/M metagenome (GOLD analysis project Ga0214472, IMG submission 207662) | Soil microbial communities from uranium-contaminated site in the Upper Colorado River Basin, Wyoming, United States - RVT140D175 | ecosystem: Environmental > Terrestrial > Soil > Contaminated >... | reverse complement strand
GATCGCCCTTCAGAAACAGCTTCATCCGCTCTCGGCGGCACAGCCGGCAGACAGGTCCTGTGTACCTAGCCACTCTCTTCTCCTCCGGCCCGCCTAGACGCGGCGCCGCTTGCGCGGACGGCAGCCGTTGTGAGGAATGGGCGTGATGTCGCGGATCGACTTGATCTCGATCCCGACTGCCGCCAGCGACCGGATCGCCGACTCGCGGCCCGCGCCCGGACCCTTCACCTGCACGTCCAGCGACCGCATACCGAGATCCTTCGCCTGGCCGGCGGCACTCTTGCCGGCGACCTGCGCTGCGAACGGGGTCCCCTTACGCGATCCCTTGAAGCCGATCCGGCCCGCCGACGACCACGAGAGCACGTTGCCCTCGGGATCGGAGATGGTGATCAGCGTGTTGTTGAAGCTCGCCGTGATGCTGGCGAGCCCGTGCGGGACGAGTCTCTTCTCCCGCTTCTTCTTTTCCTTGGTCGGTTTAGCCATCAGTGCTCCTGAGCCTACTTCGTAACCTTCTTCTTGCCGGCCACCGCCATGCGGCGGGGCCCCTTGCGGCCACGGGCGTTGGTGTGCGTTCGCTGGCCGCGCGTCGGTAGCCCGCGGCGATGCCGGATGCCGCGGTAGGAACCGATCTCGATCAGGCGCTTGATGTTCTGGCTGACCGCCTTGCGGAGGTCGCCCTCCACCCGGCCCTCGTCCTGGATCACCTGCCGGATGCGCCGCGCCTCCTCCTCGGTCAGATCCTTCACCTTGGTGACCTCGACGACGTCGGCCTTGGCCAGGATCGTCCGGGAACGCGCTTGGCCGATCCCGTGGATATAGGTCAACCCGACCCAGACCTGCTTGTTCTGGGGAAGATCTACGCCTGCGATACGGGCCATCTTGACACCTATCCTTGCCGTTGCTTGTGTTTCGGGTTGTCGCAGATCACCCGCACCACACCCTTGCGGCGGACGATCTTGCACTTCACGCACATACGCTTGACGGACGATCTCACTTTCATCTCTTCGACTCCGTCCCTAGGCCGCAACCTGGCTGCTTCGGCCCAGGACCTGTGCCCCGGCGCCGGTGATCGCGACCGAATACTCGAAATGGGCCGACAACGACCCGTCCTCTGTTCTCGCCGTCCAGCCGTCGGGGTCGATCTTGGCCCCCGGCCGACCCATGTTGACCATGGGCTCGATGGCAAGAACCATGCCCGGGCGCAGCTTCGGCCCGCGTCCCGCCGGCCCGAAGTTCGGAACCTGCGGGTCCTCGTGCAGCGCCGTGCCGATGCCGTGGCCGACGAACTCACGCACCACCGAGAAGCCGTGCTCTTCCACGTACCGCTGGACCGTATGCCCGATATCGGACAGGTGGCCGCCGAGCTGGATCGCCTCGACGGCCAAGTCGAGCGAGGTGCGCGCCACGTCGAGCAGCTTGCTGGCTGCGCCGCTGATCCTCCCCACCGGGAAGGTCCGCGCCGCATCCCCATAGTAGCCCTTGAAGAGCACGCCGCAATCCACGCCGACGATATCGCCCTCGACGAGCTCCCGATCTCCCGGGATGCCGTGCACGATCTCGTCGTTGACCGAGGTGCAGAGCGTGGCCGGGTAGCCGCGGTAGTTGAGAAACGCGGGAACCGCCTTGGCGGCCCGAATCGTCTCCGCGGCCAGCCGATCGAGCTCCGCGGTGGTCACCCCGGGGCCGATCGCCTCCTCGACGCGATCGAGCACGCGGTGGACGATGGCGTTGGCCTCGTCCATCAGCTCGATCTCGCCACCCGTCTTCAGAACCATCACGCCTCCACCGCCAGCGCACGGAGAATCGACTCGGTCACCGCATCCATCTCCCGGTCACCGTCGACAACCCGCAACAGACCACGCCGGCGATAGTGCTCGGCCAGCGGCTCGGTCTTGCTCCGGTAGACGCGCAGGCGCTCCTCGATGACCTCCCGCTTGTCGTCGTCCCGGCCGTCCTGCCGCTTGCGATCGAGCATCCTCTGCGTCAAGACCGCCTCGGGCACTTCGATCGCCACCACCGCGTCGAGACCGCGCCCCGCGGCCTCCAGGATCGAGTCGAGCTCGGTGACCTGGGCCAACGTGCGGGGAAAGCCGTCCAGCACGAAGCCTTGCGCCGCATCCGGCGCCGCGAGCCGCTCTCTCACCACGTCCGCCATCGTCGCGTCGTCCACGAGCTCACCCGCAGCCATGATGTCGCGCACCCGGCGGCCGAGCTCGCTGCCCTCGCCCACCGCTTGTCGCAACATCTCGCCGGTGGAGATGTTGGGCACATCTCCCCATGCCGCGAGGCGTGCCGCCTGCGTCCCCTTGCCGGAGCCGGGGGCGCCCAGGAGCACGAGCCGAACGCCGCGGCCGGCATCACCCCCGTCTCCCACGGATCCTCCCCCGCTTCATGAAGCCCTCGTAGTTGCGCATCACGAGCTGGCTCTCGATCTGCTGGACGAAGTCCATGGCGACGCTCACCACGATCAGGAGCGAGGTGCCGCCGAAGTAGAAGTTGATGCCCATGCCGCGGGTGAACCACTCCGGCAGGTTGGCGTCGAGCGCGGCGCCGATGAAAGGGAGACCCTGCACGTGCACGCCCGAAAGCAGGAACTCCGGCAGTACCGAGACGGCCGACAGATAGAGCGCTCCCACCAGGGTCAGGCGCGTCAGGATCTTGTCGATGTACTCGGAGGTCCGCTTGCCGGAGCGGATCCCCGGAATGAACCCGCCGTACTTGCGCATGTTCTCCGCGGTGTCGGCCGGGTTGAAGATGATCGACACGTAGAAGTAGCTGAAAAAGACGATCGCCACGACGTAGAGCACGTAGTGCAGCGGCTGGCCCCAGGCCAGATAGTTGGCGATGGTCTGCAGCCACGGGCTCTGGAACATGCCGGCGATCGTCGCCGGGATCATCACTACGGAGCTGGCGAAGATCACCGGGATCACACCGCCGGTATTGACGCGCAGCGGCAGATAAGTGTTCTGGCCGCCGTAGATCTTGCGGCCCACTACCCGCTTGGCGTACTGCACCGGGATGCGACGCTGGGCGCGCTCCATGAAGACGATGAAGCCGATCACCGCCACCATGAACACCGTGAGCACCACCAGGGTGAGCACGTTCATGGTGCCGGAGCGGATGTTGCCGAAGGTCCCCGCGACGGCTCCGGGCAGGCCGACGACGATGCCGGCGAAGATGATCAGGGAGATGCCGTTGCCGATTCCGCGCTCGGTGATCTGCTCGCCCAACCACATGACGAAGGCGCAGCCCGTGGTCAGGGTCAAGATGGTCATCAGGCGGAAGCCCCAGCCCGGATTGGGCACCAGAACGCCGCCGCCCGGCGTCGTCATCCGCTCGATCCAGATCGCAATCCCGGTCGACTGGACGATCGAGATCAGCATCGTGCCGTAGCGGGTGTACTGGGTGATCTTGCGGCGACCCAGCTCGCCTTCCTTGGAGAGCTTCTCGAGATAAGGCCACACCACCGTCAGGAGCTGCAGGACGATCGACGCGGTGATGTAGGGCATGATCCCGAGAGCGAACACCGTCAGTCGCTCGAGGCTGCCGCCGGTGAAGGTATTGACCATCCCGAGGAGGGTCCCCTTCACCGACTCCATGAACTCGAGCAGCGCCTGGGGGTCGATACCCGGCGTCGGGATGTTGCACCCCACCCGGTAAACCGCCAGCAGGCCGAAGGTGAAGGCCAGCCGCTTTCGCAGGTCCGGGATGGCGAAGATGTTGCGGAAGCTATCGAGTGCCACGTCTACGACTCCATAACCTCACAACGCCCGCCTGCCGCTTCGATCTTGCGGCGCGCGCTGGCGCTGAACTTATGAGCGGTGACCGTCAGGGCCTGTTCCACTTCGCCGCTTCCGAGCACCTTGACCGGCATGCCGGAACGCACCACACCTCGCTCGACCAGCAGCTCGGGAGTGATCTCCTGCGCCTCGAGCACTGCCAGGCGCGCGACGTTCACGTAGGTGTACTCCTTGCGGAAGATGTTGGTGAAGCCGCGCTTGGGCACGCGCCGCACCAGGGGCATCTGACCGCCCTCGAACCCCGGCCGCCGCGTGGCGCCCGAACGTGACTTCTGTCCCTTGTGACCGCGGCCCGCGGTCTTGCCGAGGCCCGAGCCCGGCCCCCGGCCGACCCGCTTGCGGCGCCCACGACTGCCCTTGGCGGGCGAAAGCTCGTGCAGCTTCATGATCCTTCCTCGACGATCTCGACCAGGTGGGGGATCTTGGCCACCATCCCGCGCACGGCCGGCGTGTCTTGACGCTCGACCTCGTGGCGGATGCGGCGCAGCCCCAGGCCGCGCAGGACCTCGCGCTGGGTGCGCGGCCGGCCCACGGGGCTTCGCACCTGACGGATGCGGATAGTTGCTGACTTCTTCGCCATGTTCTAGCTTCCTCTCCCGCTCGCTCGCCCTCAGGCGCTCTCCGTACGATCCCCGGCGTCACTCTTCGCGCTCTTGGGTACCAGCTCGGTGAGCCCGCGATCGCGCATGACCTCGTTCTGCCGGCGCAGCGAGGAGAGGGCGACCATCGTCGCCTTGACCACGTTCTGCGGGTTCTTCGAGCCCAGCGACTTGGTCAGGATGTCCTGAATGCCGGCGCTCTCCACCACCGCCCGCACCGCGCCGCCGGCGATCACCCCGGTGCCTTCGGAGGCGGGCTTCAGCAAAACGCGGCTCGAGCTGAACACTCCGATCACCTCGTGCGGAATGCTGGTGCCGTCGAGCGGCACGTCCATCAAGTGCTTCTTGGCGATGTCGATGCCCTTACGGATGGCGGTCGGCACCTCCTTGGCCTTGCCCGAGCCGTAGCCGACTCGGCCGGCTCCGTCGCCGATCACCACCAGAGCGGTGAACGAGAAGTTCTTGCCGCCCTTGACCACTTTGGTCACGCGGTTGATGTTGATCACCTGCTCGAAGAACTCGGACTCTCTCTCGTACTGTCTGGCCAAGTCTCGCTCCCTTTCGGCGGCCTAGAACTGCAGGCCCTTGGCGCGCGCCCCTTCGGCGACCTCGCGCACTCTGCCGTGATAGATGTAGCCGCCGCGGTCGAACACCACCTGCTGGATCCCCGCTTCCAGAGCCCGCTCGGCGATCACCTCGCCGACCCTGCGGGCCGCGACCCTGGTCTTGCCGCTCCCCTCGAGACCCTTGCTCACCGACGCCTCCTGGGAGCTCGCCTGGGCCAGGGTGCGGCCGCTGTCGTCGTCGATGAGCTGCGCGTAGACGAAGCGCAGGCTCTTGAAGACGGCCAGACGCGGCCGCTCTTGCGTGCCGCGAAGTCGACCCCGCAATCTTTGATGGGCGCGCTTCCGGCGCTCCCGCTTTCTCCGAGCCTGTTCCATGGCGATTCCTTACGCTCCCTACTTGGCCGCGCCGGCCTTGCCGACCTTGCGCCGCACCACTTCGTCGATGTACTTGATCCCTTTGCCCTTGTAGGGGTCGGGACGACGCAGCCGTCGGATCTCCGCGGCCACCTGGCCGACCGCCTGTCGTTGGGCGCCGCGCACCGTCACCTTGTTCGACTTGGAGTCGACCTCCACATCGATCCCCGCAGGGATCGGGTAGATCACCGGGTGCGAGTAACCCAGCGCGAAGTGCACCTCACGCCCCCGCACCTCGGCCTTGTAGCCGACGCCGCGAATCTCGAGGATCTTCTCGAAGCCCTGCGCGGCCCCGTGTACGGCGTTGGCCAGCAGGGCCCGCATGAGGCCGTGCTTGGCGCGCAGATCGCCGGTCTCTCCGCTGCGGCGGACCTCGACGACACCGTCGTTGATCTCGACCTCGATCCCGGCGATGAGCTTCTCGCTGACTTTGCCCTTCGGCCCCTCCGCGACGAAGCTCCCGCCGTCGACGGAGACCTTCGTCCCGCCAGGGATCTTGATGGGCATTCTGCCGATTCGCGACATCGTTCGCTCCCTACCAAACCTCGCAGAGCACTTCGCCGCCCACCCGCTGCGTGCGTGCATCGTGGTCCGTCAGCACGCCGCGCGAGGTGGAGAGGATGCCCACGCCCAGACCGTTGAGCACCGGCTTCAGACTGCCGGCATCGCGGTAGACGCGGCGCCCAGGACGGCTGACACGCTGCAGGTAGCGGATCGCCGGATCCCCGGCCGGCGTGTAGCGGAGGTAGATGCGCAGCACTTTGCGCCCACCGGCCTCCATCGGCTCGAGCTTCGAGATGTAACCCTGCTCTTTCAGAATCCTGCAGACCTCCGCCTTGAGGTTCGACGACGGAACGTCCAGCCGGTCGTGCTTGGCCAGATGTGCGTTGCGAATCCTGGTCAGAAGGTCCGCGATGGGATCGGTCATGCTCATGGCTGCTCCTTGTAACTCCTCGATCGCCTACCAGCTCGACTTGGTGACCCCGGGGAGATAGCCCTGGAGCGCCAGGTTGCGGAAGCAGATACGGCAGAGGCCGAACTTGCGCAGAAAGCCCCGCGGGCGACCGCAGCGCTGGCAGCGATTGCGGTGCCGCACACCGAACTTGGACTTCATCCTCGACTTCGCCATCTTGGCTTGGGTTGCCACTTCCAGTTCTCCTTCCGTCCTCTGATCGGCTACTCGCCAGCCGCCACGGCCTCGAGCTCGCTCCGCCCTTTGCGGAACGGCATTCCGAGGCCACGCAGCAAGTGCAGCGCCGCCTCGTCGGTCCCGGCGCTGGTCACGATCGTCACGTTCATGCCCTTCGACTTATCCACCTTGTTGTAATCCAGGTCCGGGAAGATCAAATGGTCCAGGACGCCCAGCGTGTAGTTCCCGCGGCCGTCGAACGCCCCGGTCGACACGCCCTGGAAATCGCGTACGCGCGGCAACGCGGTCGAGATCAACCGGTCGAGGAAGTCCCACATGCGGGCTCCGCGCAGCGTGACGCGGCAGCCGATCGGCATCCCCTCGCGCAGCTTGAAGGCCGCGATCGACTTCTTGGCGCGCGTGATCACCGGCTTCTGCCCGGCGACCTGCCCGAGCTCCTCTGCGGCGTCGTCGAGCAGCTTGACGTTCTGGATCGCTTCGCCCAGACCGATGTTCAGCACCACCTTCTGGACGCGGGGAACCGCCATCACGTTGTCGATGCCGAACTCCTTCATCAGGCTCGGCACCACGTCTTCCCGATACCGAGTGCGCAGACGCGGCACGTAGCCGGTCGTCGCGCTCTCCTTCTTGCTGCTCTTGGCCATCGCTCTGACTCCGCGCTCAGTTGAAGGTCGCGCCGCAGACTTTGCAGACGCGAGAGGCGGCCCCGCTCTCGAGGCGCCGACGGCCGACCCGGGTCGGCTTGCCGCACTCGGGGCAGACCAGCTTCAGGTTCTCGAGGCGGATCGGCGCTTCGCGCTCCACGATCCCACCCTGCACCTGCTTGTTCGGGTTGGGGCGGGTGTGACGCTTGATCATGTTCACCCCCTCGACGATCGCCCGACCCATTTCCGGATAGACCCGCATCACCTTGCCGCGCACCCCGCGATCGCGGCCCTTGGTGACGAGCACCTCGTCGCTCTTCTTGATTCGCGCCTTCAACATCACAGCACCTCCGGGGCCAGGGAGACGATCTTCATGAAGCGCTTCTCCCGCAGCTCCCGGGCCACCGGTCCAAAGACGCGGGTGCCCACCGGCTCGTTGGCGTCGTTGACCAGCACCGCCGAGTTGGTGTCGAAGCGGATGTAGCTGCCGTCGCGCCGGCGATAGGCCCGCCGCGTGCGCACGATGACCGCCTTGACCACCTGGCCCTTCTTTACCGTGCCGTCCGGCGAAGCCTCCTTGACCGACGCCGTGATCAGGTCGCCCAAGCCGCCGGTCCGCCCGGCGGAGCCGCCGCGCAGATGAATGCAGGCGATCTTGCGAGCGCCGGAATTGTCGGCGACGTCGAGAACCGTGCCCATCTGGATCATGACGTCCCCTCGGCCCTCTCCAGGATGCGCCGCACGCGCCACCGCTTGAGCTTCGAAAGCGGCCGGCTGGCGACGATCTCCACCTTGTCTCCCACGGCACAGGCGTTGGCCTCGTCGTGGGCGTAGAACCTCGCCGTCCGCCGCACGGCGCGCTTATAGAGCGCGTGCCTGAGGCGGTGCTCGACGGCCACCACGACCGTCTTGTTCATCTTCTCGCTGACCACTCTGCCGATCAGCCTCTGGCGCCGGCCCCGTTCCGGGGTCGCGCCGGTCATCGTTTCGCTCATGCGCTCGCGCCTCCGCCGGCCGTCTTCTCGCCCAGAACCGTCAGCACCCGCGCGAGATCACGGCGAACCAGCTGGATCTTGGACGGGTTGTTGAGCTGCCCGGTCACTTTCTGCACACGCAGCGCAAAGAGCTGTTCGCACAGCTCCTGCTCCTTGTCGCGCAGCTCTTCCACCGTCTGCTGTCTCAGTTCCGCTGCCTTCATCGATCGATCCTCAGGACCACTCCATCTGGCGGGAGATGAACCGTGTCTTGATCCCGAACTTGTAAACCGCGAGCTGTATCGCGTGCCGGGCCACGTCCTCGGTGACGCCCTCGAGCTCGAACAGCACGCGCCCGGGACGCACCACCGCGACCCACTCCTCCGGGTTGCCCTTGCCCTTGCCCATCCGGGTCTCGAGCGGTTTCTTGGTCACCGGCTTGTCGGGGAAGACGCGAATCCAGATCTTCCCACCGCGCTTGACGCCACGGGTGATGGCGATACGCGCCGCCTCGATCTGGCGCGCCGTGATCCACCCCGCCTCGAGCGCCTGCAGGCCGTAGTCGCCGAACGAAATCTCCGCACCGCCCTTGGCCGGGCCACTGCGGCGACCTCGCTGCTGCTTTCTGAACTTCACCTTCTTGGGCATCAGCATGGCGGCTTCTCCTCGAATCCTCTTCTCACGAGCCTCAACCGATGGCGCCCATGCGACGCTTCTCGCGCGCCATGTCGCCCTTGTAGATCCAGACCTTGATCCCGATCACGCCGTAGGTCGTCCGCGCCTCGGCGAGGCCAAAGTCGATCTCGGCCTTCAGGGTGTGGAGCGGCAAGCGCCCCTCCTGGTACCACTCGGTGCGGGCGATCTCGTGCCCGCCCAACCGGCCCGCCACCATGATCTTGAAGCCCTTGGCGCCGAACCGGAAGGCCGATTCCATCGACTTCTTCATCGCCCGGCGAAAGGCGACCCGGCGCACCAACTGTCCGGCCACCGACTCGGCGACCAGCTGGGCCTCGAGCTCCGGGCGCTGGATCTCCTGGATGTTGATGTGCACCGGCTGCCCGAGACGCTTCTGCAAGTCGTCGCGCAGCTTGTCGACCTCGGCCCCCTTGCGGCCGATGATGATGCCGGGCCGCGAAGTGTAGATCGTCACGCGCAGCTTGTCCGCCGCCCGCTCGATGTCGAGCTCGCTGACCCCGGCGTGCGACAACCGGGACTTCAGAAAGCTGCGCAACTCGAGATCCTCGTGCAGCAACTTGGCGTAGTTGTGCTCGGCGAACCAGCGCGAATGCCAGCCCTTGTTGTAGACCAGCCTGAAGCCGTATGGATGTGTCTTCTGACCCACGATCGATCCCCTAGGATTCTTCCTTGCGAGTAGCCAACTTCAGGGTGACATGACTCTGCCGCTTGAGAACCCGAAACGCGCGGCCCATGGGCTGCGGGCGAATTCGCTTCAACGTCGGCCCTCCGTCCACCTGGGCCTCGCTGATGTAGAGCCGGTCGACATCGACCTGCTCATCCCGGTTCTCGGCGTTGGCTATCGCCGACTTGAGCAGCTTCTCCAGATGCCTCGCCGCCGACTTCCGGCTGAGCTGCAGGATGTTGGCCGCTTCCTGCACACCCTTGCCCCGGATCTGGTCGGCAACCAGGCGCACCTTCTGGGGTGAAGCCTGCAAGTACCGCAGCCGTGCCATGAATTCCATTGCTCTGACCTCTGCTCTCCGCCTCCCGCGAACTACCGCGGGCGCGCCATCTTCTCGACCTTCTTGCCGCCGTGCCCACGGAAAGTGCGGGTCATGGCGAACTCACCCAGCTTGTGGCCGACCATGTTCTCGGTCACGTAGACCGGAATGAACTTCATCCCGTTGTGCACGGCGATGGTCAACCCCACCATCTCCGGGATGATCGTCGAGCGACGGGACCAGGTCTTGATCACCCGGCGATCCCCGCGCGACGTGGCCTCCACCTTCTTGGCCAGGTGGTCGTCGATGAAGAAGCCCTTCTTTAGCGATCGCGCCATCGTTCCACCTACTTCGCCTTCCGTCGGCGCACGATCATGTGGTCCGTGCGCTTGTTGCTGCGGGTGCGGAAGCCCTTGGTCGGCACGCCCCAAGGCGTGCAGGGATGACGGCCACCGGAGCTCCGCCCCTCTCCGCCACCCATCGGGTGGTCGACCGGGTTCATCGTCACGCCGCGGTTATGCGGCCGGCGGCCCTTCCAGCGCGTACGGCCCGCCTTGCCGACCGACACGTTCTCGTGGTCCACGTTGCCCACCTGGCCGATCGTCGCCTGACACTCGACGTGGATGCGTCGCATCTCGCCGGATGGCATCTTGACCAGGGCGTAGGCACCCTCCTTGGCCATCACTTGCGCTCCGGTGCCGGCGCCGCGCGCGAGCTGCCCCCCCTTGCCGATCCTCAACTCGAGGTTGTGCACCACCGTGCCCGAAGGGATCTTGCGCAGCGGCAGCGCGTTGCCGGGGTTGACCGGCGCGTCCTCGCCGGAGACCACCTCGGCGCCCACCTCGAGACCCTGCGGCCAGAGGATGTAGCGCTTCTCCCCGTCGGCGTAGACCAGCAGCGCGATCCGTGCCGAGCGATTGGGGTCGTACTCGATCGCCGCCACTTTGGCCGGCACACCCACCTTCTCACGCCTGAAGTCGACCACCCGATAGCGGCGCTTGTGGCCGCCGCCGCGGAAGCGCACCGTGGTGCGACCCTGGTTGTTGCGCCCGCCCTTGCTCGCGAGTCCCTCGGTGAGCGACTTCTCGGGTTTCACCCGCGTCAGCTCCTCGAAGCCGGCTACCTGCTGGAAGCGCCGCGCCGCGTTCGTCGGCTTGTGTTGTTTGATCGCCATGGCTGGTCTCCTCGCGCGCTACACGCCCTCGAAGAACTCGATCGGCTTCTCACCGTCCGCGAGACGCACGTAAGCCTTCTTCCAGTCCGGCCGGCGGCCGACGAAGCGCCCCTGTCGGCGGTTCTTGCCGTGCATGCGGGCGATCCGCACCTCGGCCACCTTGACCTTGAACTGGGCCTCGACCGCGCGCTTCACCTCGAGCTTGTTGGCCCGGTTGTCGACCTCGAAGGCGACGATGCCCCGCTCGTCCTTGAGCTGGGTCGACTTCTCGGTGATCAGCGGCCGGCGGATGATGTTCTGAACTCTCATTTGGACAGCACCTCGATGAGCCGGTTCAAGGCCTCTTCGCTGACCACGATCTGGGAGCGGTCGACGAGGTCGTAGACGTTGACCCCCAGCGCGTCGACCGCTTTGAGCTGCGGGTTGTTGCGAGACGCCAGCGCCAAGTGGTCGTTGCTGTACTGATCGACCAGCAACGCCTTGCCCGAGACACCCAGCCCGGCGAGCTGCTTGGCGAGAGCCCCTGTCTTCGGGCTTTCGAGCTCGAAGCTCTCCACCACCAGCAGTCCGTCGTCGGCCAGCTTGCGCGACAGGACGGACTTCATCGCGTTGCGCTTCTCCTGCCGCGAGAGACCCGTCTCGTAGCTGCGCGGCTGCGGTCCGTGGACCGTACCGCCACCCCGCCACAGCGGCGAGCGCAGGCTCCCGGAGCGTGCACGACCGGTGCCCTTCTGGCGCCAAGGCTTGCGGCCCGAGCCGTTCACGTCGCGGCGCGACTTCGTCTTGTGGGTGCCCGCCCGCTGCGCGGCCAGGTACGCCTGCACCGCCTGGTGGATCAGGTGCTCTTTGAACGGGTACTCGAAGATCTCGGCGGGAAGCTCGAGATCCTTGACCTTCTCGTTGGCGAGGCTCTTGACGGGAATCTTCATGGTCGACCTCAGCCGCGCTTCGCCCGGCAGATCGCCAGGTAACCGTTTCGCGCCCCGGGCACCGCCCCGCGCACGTAGATCAGATTGTTCTCCTCGTCCACCTTCACCACCTTGAGGTTCTTGGTGGTCACCCGCTTGCCGCCCATGCGGCCGGGGGCGCGCATCCCGGGGTAGACGCGGGAGGGGTCGGACGAGTTGCCGATCGACCCCGGCGCGCGGTGGAACATCGAACCGTGGGTGGCGCGACCGCCGGCGAACCCGTGCCGCCGCACGACGCCCTGAAAGCCCTTGCCCTTGCCGGTGCCGACCACGTCCACGTAGTCATCGACCTGGAACATCGACACCTTCACCTGGTCTCCGGGCTTCCACTCTTCGCCGGCCTCGATCTCGAACTCGGCGACACGCCGCATGGGGGCGACGCCCGCCTTGCGGAAGGCGCCCTGCATCGGCTTGCGAATGCCCTTCGGGGGCCGGCTCTCGACGAAACCGATCTGTACCGCCTCGTAGCCATCGCGCTCCGTGGTGCGGCGCTGGACCACGAGGCAGGGTCCGGCCTCGATGACGGTCACGGGAACGGCATCGCCGGTCTCCGTGAAGACCTGGGTCATGCCCACTTTCTTTCCGAGCAAGCCTTGCATCGCCATCCCCTACTTACCGAACGCCTTGATCTCGACGTCCACACCGGCCGGAAGCTCGAGCTTCATCAGCGCGTCCACCGTCTGGCTCGTGGGATCGAAGATGTCGAGCAGCCGCTTGTGAGTACGGATCTCGAACTGTTCGCGCGACTTCTTGTCGACATGGGGGCCCCGGTTGACCGTGTACTTCGCGATATGCGTGGGCAACGGAATCGGCCCCACCACCCGAGCTCCGGTCCGCCTCGCGGTGTCCACGATCTCCGTAGTCGAGGAGTCGAGGATCCGATAGTCGAACGCCTTGAGGCGGATGCGGATCTTTTCGTTCACCATGAGCGTGTCTCTTTCAGACCTCTACGTCGTTCGTCGTCTTACTCGACGATTTCGGTGACGGTTCCGGCACCGACGGTGCGTCCGCCTTCGCGGATGGCGAAGCGCACGCCCTTCT
>Ga0214472_10005783_pt1 | contig 13009 bp, 14 predicted proteins | sample RVTome_6_FD_207662 | JGI IMG/M metagenome (GOLD analysis project Ga0214472, IMG submission 207662) | Soil microbial communities from uranium-contaminated site in the Upper Colorado River Basin, Wyoming, United States - RVT140D175 | ecosystem: Environmental > Terrestrial > Soil > Contaminated >... | reverse complement strand
CTGATTAATTTCTCCACGACAGTCGGCCCGGACCGGGTAAATAATTCTTTCCCCACCTTGACCCGGCACAGTCCGGGATCTATTTTACGGGCCAGGTTCAACGCCTCATTTGCATCTGCAAAATCAAGTGGGACAATAATTCTAGAATTCATCTTCGAGTCCATACGCTGGTTTCAATGTACTCCAGTGCTTGCAACCAGGACATTGCCAATGCAATTGCTTGGCGTCAAATCCACATTTGGTACATTTATACCCCGGGCGGCTTTTGATTAATTTGCCGGTAAGCTCTTTCATGGAGATCAGGCTGTCACGGGTACTTCCCTGTGCTTTCGCCAAGGCAAACTGGATCAAATGGTCCACTCCCCGGATGGTCGGGCGTTTTTTCAGTTCAATGGTAATGAACCTGGCAGCGGCTTCCTCGCCTTCTTTTTCTGCCACGAGTTCTGACAGCGCAAGAATAGAAGTAATATCACCGTGATGTGTCACCATTTCCTGCAGATACTTCATCAATTCATCGAGATGGCCCAGGTTCCGGTAACACACCACCATGGGTACGATTACTTCAGATAAATAATCCGGATCCTGTTTCTCAATGCGTTTATAGGCCTTTAAGGCCTGTTTGTATTTGCCATCTTCAAAAATCAATTCAGCCTCAAGTATACTGGCCCGCACACACTCCGGGTCTATACTGATGGCTTTATGGAGATTGTCCCTGACACCCAGTACCTCTTTCCTGGCACGCAACTCCTCGGCCTTTTCACAATAGAAATGTGCAATTACCTGATTTAACCTCTGGCCTGATACATTTTCAAGGCGGCGTGCGCTATTAATCGCATTGTCCCAGTCCTTTTCCTGCTGGTAAATATCGAGCAGTTCCGTATAGGCTTGTATGGTATGTAACCCTGATTCCACCACTTCCTTGAACAGATTTTCAGCGCGGTCAAACAGACCCGAACGCATGTAATCCATACCCAGTTCCAGCAAGGCAATGGATCTTTCATCTCGGCTTAATGTAGGACGGGCAATCAGATTCTGGTGTATGCGTATTGCACGGTCTACTTCTCCCCGGCGGCGAAACAGGTTACCCAGTGCCAGGTGGGTTTCTACTGTTTCGCTGTCAACTTCCAGCATCTTGATAAAAATCTCAATCGCCTTGTCAGGTTGTTCGTTCAGCACATAATTCAAACCCTTGAAATATTCAGGGTGTATACGTCGCAGATTATTGGTGTCATTTTTACTCACACTCAACCTGCCCAACCACCAGGATAAAATCGCAGCGACGGGCAATAACCAGATTAGTGTCGTCCAGTGCGCATCCATCAATGTTTGTTCCTTACCGGCAATACTCTGAGATTGTTTATTTCTTTTTCGGTGATCCTGATTTGCTTTTCCAGTTTTATGTTCTTTTGTTTGAGGCGGACGATAACCGGAAGCAAAGCAACGAGTCCAAGGAGTATACCCATGCATAAACTGGCAAATAACAGGAATGAAACAGGTAATTCCTTGCTCCCGACAATGTAGTTGAATTCCATAACCTGGTTATTCTTAATGAAAAACAAAAGCCCCATTATCAATACAACGATAAAAATAATGGCATATATAATCCGCTTTATGAATCGAGACATAAACAGCCCCTGTAAGTGTGATTTAGACGTGTTAACTCAATGCTCCAACAATAATCAGATTGGTAGCTGAAGACAACAGTCCAGAAAGGATGGTTTTCTGTAACCCTGAAATGATGATGTATATCAGGTAATCGCTGCTTTGCAGTTATCGACGCGTTCGCGTAATTCCTTGCCCGGTTTGAAATGAGGAACATACTTTGCAGGTAAAGATACCGGATCACCGGATTTTGGATTTCTGCCTACCCGAGGTGGACGATAATGCAGGGCGAAACTGCCAAATCCCCTGATTTCGATACGTTCACCATTGGACAGTGTGTTGGCCATATGTTCAAGTATGGTCTTGACTGCAAGCTCAACATCACGATATGCCAGTTGTGTCTGTCTTCTGGAAAGCAATTCAATGAGTTCAGACTTTGTCATAACTGTGTATCTCGTTTGGTGTGCGGTATATAAAACCGGCACATGGTTAACGATAATTACATAAAACTATGTGATCCTGAAGTCAATATTGTCCCGAACAAGATATCGGGACGTTTATTTCTCCAGGTGCCCCTTTAATAAATCCCCCAGCTTGGCCCCGGTGCCGGATTCAGGTGCATATTCTTCCACCGCTGCTGCTTCATCATCGACTTCCTTGGCACGTATGGAAAGATTGATGATGCGTTTTTTCCGATCCAGTGCAGTAATCTTGACTTCCAGTTCTTCCCCTTCCTTTATTACCGTACATGCATCCTCGATCTTTTTGTCCAGTGAGATCTCGGTAGACTTTAATTGACCCTCAACCCCGTCAGCCAGCCTGACAGTAACATACTTGGGCTCGACAGAGACGGCGACACCCTTAACAATACTGCCTTTACTGTATTCTGCAACATAACTTGAGAACGGATCTTTTTCCAGTTGTTTTATCCCCAGCGAGATGCGTTCGCGCTCGGCATCCACAGCCAGTACAACGGTTTCAATCTCATCTCCCTTGGTAAAATTATGGATTGCCGCTTCGCTGTTATCCGCCCAGGTAATATCTGACAGATGGATCAGGCCATCAATACCACCATCAAGACCAACGAAAATACCGAAATCAGTGATGGATTTAATGGTGCCTGTAACCCGATCACCTTTATTGTGTGTTGCAGCAAACTGTTCCCAGGGGTTAGGCTGGCACTGTTTCATGCCCAGTGAAATTCGACGGCGTTCAGTATCGATGTCCAGGATAACAACATCCACTTCATCACCGATATTGACCAGCTTGGAAGGATGGACATTCTTGTTGGTCCAGTCCATTTCGGAAACGTGTACCAGGCCCTCTACTCCTTCTTCCAGCTCGGCAAAACAGCCATAATCTGCCAGGTTGGTGATTCGGCCGCGCAATTTTGTACCTTCAGGATAACGCCTGGTCAGGTCGGCCCAGGGATCATCACCCATTTGCTTAAGACCCAGCGAAACGCGGTTGCGCTCGCGATCAAACTTCAAAACCTTGACTTCAATCTCATCGCCAATGTTGACAATATCGGCAGGATTTTTGACGCGTTTCCAGGCCATATCGGTAATATGCAACAGTCCATCAACACCGCCCAGGTCCAGGAAGGCGCCGTAATCGGTCAGGTTCTTCACCACGCCCTTGATAACCGAGCCTTCTTTCAGATTCTCCAGTAGTTCATCGCGTTCGACGGTATTTTCCTTTTCTACCACGGCGCGGCGGGAAACCACCACATTACTTCTGCGCTGGTCAATCTTGATCACCTTGAATTCAAGGGGTTTGCCCTCAAGGTAGCTGGTATCTTTAACAGGTCTGACATCGACAAGGGAACCGGGAAGGAAAGCGCGGACATTCTGCACATCAACGGTAAAACCGCCCTTGACGCGTTCTGTTATCACACCGATGACGGTCTGGTTTGCTTCGTGGGCCTTTTCCAGGATGGTCCAGGCCATTAATCGTTTCGCTTTTTCGCGGGAGAGCCGGGTTTCGCCATACCCGTCTTCGACCGTATCCAGGGCTACATCTATGATATCGCCAATGCTGACTTCCAGGTCGCCCTTTTCATCATAGAACTGCTCTATGGGAATCAGGCCTTCGGATTTAAGACCGGCATTTACAGTTACTATATCCTGGTTAACGTCCACTACCGTTGCACTGACGATAGTACCCGGGCGCATTTTGCCCTCGATTTTGCTCTGTTCAAAGAGCTCTGCGAAACTTTCACTCATTAAAAAAATATCCTCTTGCAAGGGCCGGTTGATGCAGACAATCATGGATTGTTTGCAATTGGTTAATAATTAAATCAGTTATTACTGCCTGACTTACCCGTAAACTCTGGAAAACGATCACGCACTAATACCACGACACGATCGATGACAGCTTCGATGTTAAGTTGCGTTGTATCAATGACAGCGGCATCATCTGCCGGCCGTAACGGAGAAACTGTGCGCTGACTATCCCTGACATCGCGTTCTGTTATCTCATCAGAAAGCTGCGGGAGGTTAACATCAAACCCTTTTTCTTTCAACTGTTTATAGCGCCGCCGGGCCCGTTCCTCAACACTGGCAGTCAGGAAGATTTTGAGATGTGCGCCCGGGAAAACCACAGTCCCCATATCACGTCCATCGGCCACCAGCCCCGGGGGTTTCCTGAAGCTGTGTTGCCTGTCCAGAAGCGCCTGGCGTACCTCCGGCAGGGCGGCGATCCGGGAAGCAGCATTACCACGGGATTCAGTCCGGATCAGATCACTGACCTCAGTACCCTCCAGCAAGATTGCATGGCCGTCTCCAGACGCTGAATGCTTGAAGACCACATCCAGGTTTCGGGCCAGTTCAACCAGCCCGGGCACATCCTCATCAATGATGGAATGCCGCTCTGCGGCGAGCGCCAGCACCCGATACAGCGCCCCGCTATCGAGGAAATGCCACTGTAGCCAGTGGGCAAGATAACTGCCGAGCGTACCCTTACCGGTACCGCCGGGGCCATCCACCGTAATTACCGGGATTTCAGCCGGCACCTGGGACCACCTGCCGGATGTTCAGGCCCGCTGATTGCGCCAGTTCAATAAAACCCGGAAATGAAGTGTTCACATTCGTACAATCCTCTACCCGGATGGGGGTCTCTGATTTCAGACCCGCCATGGCAAAAGCCATGGCGATACGATGGTCCGCATGACTGTTCACAGTCCCGCCCTGAATCCGGCCACCGGTAACCTCCATGCCGTCATCATGCGTCACCACCGGAATCCCTATCGCTTGCAAGCCTTCCGCAATGGCCGCAATCCGGTCACTTTCTTTCACCCGTAATTCCGTTGCACCACGGAGTACCGTCTTCCCGTTGGCAGCGGCCGCCGCGATCATGATCGCAGGAAATTCATCAATGGCACCCGGCACCCGTTCCGCAGGGATATCTATGCCGTGTAATGGACTGGCACGCAGGCGGACATCCGCCACCGGTTCACCCGATAGCATGCGCTGATTATTGAGGGTGATGTTCGCTCCCATGGATAGCAATATCCGGATCACTCCGTCACGGGCAGGATTGATACCGACATTTTCCAGGGTAATATCCGAACCTTCCGCAATACATGCCCCGATCATGAAAAAAGCAGCAGAAGATATATCTGCCGGCACAATAATTTCAGACGCCTTTAATTCATTGCCACCGCTGATGCAGAGGGTATTATTTTTCTTGTCCAGTACACAGCCAAAATGCTCCAGCATGCGTTCAGTGTGATCGCGTGTTGCTACTGTTTCATGCACACAGGTTTTTCCTTCTGCATACAGTCCGGCGAGCAACAGACAGGATTTCAACTGGGCACTGACCACCGGTAAAGTATAATCAATTCCCCGCAAGCGCCGTCTACCACGGATTTTGATGGGCAATGTCCCCTGCTCACTGCAACTGATATCAGCGTTCATTTTCTTCAAGGGATCTACTACCCGGCGCATGGGTCGTTTCATTAACGAATCATCTCCGATGATCTCGCAGTCAAATTTTTGGCCCGCCAGTAAACCGGACAGAAGTCGTGCCGAGGTCCCGGAATTTTTCAAGTCGAGGGGGTGAGCGGGTGGTTTCAGTCCGTATAATCCTGCACCATGAATTGTTACATCCTCTCCGTTATGTTCGATTGCAATGCCCATGGCACGAAACGCTGCCATTGTAGCCAGCGTGTCCTCGCCCTGCAGAAATCCCCGGATACGGGTCTGTCCGTTGGCAATGGCACCCAGCATAACTGCACGATGTGAGATGGATTTATCACCGGGCACCCGGATCCGGCCATGTAATACTCCACCGGGTGCAATGATATAGTCAGTGGCGTGTGTCACTGGCATGAATTACGAAGCATAATTTATTCAGTCGCATCATTTTGTTTATTGCGCATCTGTGTGAACCGATCCCGTGTTTTCTTGGCCCGGCTGAATATTTTTAACAATTCATCACTTTTGTCATTTTTTATTGCTGTACGTATGTTATTCAGGTATTCATCAAACAGATCCAGTACCTTCAGTAACTGTTTACGATTTGAAAAGCAGATGTCATGCCACATCTGTGGATTGCTGGATGCTATACGGGAGAAATCAGCAAAGCCACCGGCAGCAAACTTGAATATCTCATCGCGTTCCTGCATTCCTGCCAGACAATCCACCAGCGCATAGGCCAGCAAATGGGGTAGATGACTGGTGGCCGCAAGGATTTCATCGTGCTGCTCCACAGAGACATGCACCACTTCCGCACCGACGAGCTCCCACATCTCGTTAACCAGGCTCAGCGCATTGATCGAGGTTTCCGGTAATGGCGTTAATATGACACGATGATCTTCAAACAGATCCGCAACAGAAGCTTCTACGCCACTTTTTTCCTTGCCTGCAATCGGATGGCCCGGGACGAATCTTGGAAATAATTTATCCAGTGCCTTTCTTGCCGCATCCACGACGCTGCCCTTGGCGCTGCCGACATCGGTGATGATGACATCATCGCGAAGGTAGCTGCGCATGGATTTGAGCAATGTTTCCGTGGTGGCCAGCGGCGTGGCAAGCACCACGACATCGGCATCCTTTACAGCACTGGCTATAGTGAGGCTGTATTCATCTATTACACCGAGGTCAACGGCCTTCTGCAGATTGGCCATATCGCGGCCATAACCGATCACACGGCCGCAGGCCTTCTTGCGTTTCAAGGCACGCGCCAGTGAACCACCGATGAGGCCCACACCAATTATCGCCAAGCGGTTAATTAACATTATTTTCAAACTTCATTATTCAAATACCATGGTAATTCGTGATTCGTGATTCGTGATTCGTAACTAATCATTCTTTTACCAATTACCAGTCACGAATTACGAATCACCCTTTCCAGTGCCTTGATAAATCGTTCATTCTCTTCTGCCAGTCCGATCGTCACGCGCAGATGATTGGGCATACCATAATTATCTATCGGCCGGACAATAATACCTTCATGCAATAACCGGTTATAGATGTCCCGGCCCGGACGTTTGAGATCAATACAAATAAAATTACCTGCCGAAGGAATATACTCCAGCCCCATGCGTTTGAAGGACTCCATAAGGTATTTCATTCCAGCCTGGTTGTTGCTGACTGTTTTCAGAATGTGCGCCCTGTCATCCAGTGCTGCCTCGGCACAAGCCAGTGCCAGACTGTTGATATTAAATGGCTGGCGTACCCGGTTCAGCAAATCGGCAAGCTCCCGGTGTGCCACACCATAACCAATGCGGAAACCGGCCAGACCATAGGCCTTGGAAAATGTCCGGGTCACGAGCAGGTTTGGAAATTCGGGCAACCAATTAATACAATCCGGATATTCTGCTTCCTGCACATAATCAAAATAGGCCTCATCCACCACCACAATCAGGTTTTCCGGGACAGATTCCAGCAAACGCCTGAGTTCTGCTTTTTTCAACCAGGTCCCGGTCGGGTTATTCGGGTTGGCCACAAACATCAGGCGGCTGTTTTCTGTAATTGCCGCCAGCATGCCGTCCACATCATGGCCCCACTCTTTTGCCGGAACAACCACAGCCCTGGCGCCGATGGCCTGTGTCACCAGCGGATACACAGCAAAGGCATGCTCGGAAAAGATCACCTCATGTGCCGGGGTAAGTATTGCCCGCGCAATCAATTCCAGTATCTCGTTGGAGCCATTGCCCAAAGTAATCTGATCGGTATTCACAGCGTGGTAACCAGCGAGTGCGGTTTTCAGGCGGAAACCGTTGCCATCCGGATAACGTGATAGATCACCGGGATTTTTCAATACAGCCAGGGCTTTCGGGCTTGCCCCCAACGGATTTTCATTCGATGCCAGCTTGATAATATTTTCAAGGCCCAGCTCGCGTTCCAGTTCTTCCACTGGCTTCCCCGGCTGGTAAGGTTGCAGGGACGTAACTCCACTTGTGGCTAATTTGAGTAAATCACATGACATGATTATTATTTCGTAATTCGTAATTGGTAATTGGTAAATTGTGTTCGGTAATGTGTCAGGTTATTGATCTTCGATACCAATCACCATTCACGAATCACCAATCACGGAATTAAAGGACAGCGACCGGGTATGAGCCTAAAACCTTCACCATTGAAGCCACACTCTCCAGTTTCTTCAACGCGGCAACTATCCTGGTATCCTGTGCATGGCCTTCCACGTCGACAAAAAATACATAGTCCCACATTCCCAGCCGCGATGGTCTCGATTCTATCCGGGTCATGCTGACGTGGTTCTCGGCAAAACAGGCCAGCATGTCATGCAGGGCGCCGGGCCGGTTGGGCGATGAAAACAATATGGAAGTTTTGTCCTTGCCACTCGGTGTAGTGTCTTGTTTTCCCAGTATCAGAAAGCGTGTCGTGTTGTCCGGATGGTCTTCAATATTCCGGTGCAGTATGGGCAGATCATAATATTCGGCGGCTGTTTCACCAGCGATGGCGGCAGCATGGTTCTTGTGACTCACCTGCCTTGCCGCTTCACCATTACTGCTGACGGCGATACGTTCCGCATCCAGCAGGTGCGTATCCAGCCAGGCACGGCATTGCGCCAGCGATTGCTGGTGCGAATACACCTGTTTTATCTGGTCGAGCTTCTTCGCCTTGGTCAACAGGTGATGATGAATACGCAATTCCACCTCGCCGCAGATCTGCAACGGTGAATTGATCAGCATATCCAGCGTATGGTTCACCACCCCTTCAATCGAATTTTCGATCGGCACTACACCGTAATGACTGGCGCCTGATTCAACTTCCCGGAAAACCTGATCAATGCTCCCGAGTGCCGAAGTCTTGACCGAATGACCGAAATGCTTGAGTGCCGCCGTCTGGGTGAATGTCCCTTCGGGCCCCAGGTAGGCAATATTCAGCACCTGTTCCATGGCCAGGCAGGCAGACATGATCTCGCGAAACAGGCGCGCCATTTCCTCCTCGGAAAGCGGGCCGCTGTTCTTCTCAATAATCTTGCGCAAAACCTGGGCCTCGCGTTCAGGCCGGTAAAAGCTATTGTTGTTTTCAGTCTGTCCCTTGACTTCCGCTATCTCTTTTGCCAGACGTGCGCGATCACTGATCAATTCCAGTAATCTGGTATCGATTTCATCAATGCGTTTGCGCAATTCAGCCAGTTTTGAAGATTCAGACATGCAGTCAGGACCGGAAGCAAAGTATCCCCATTAAGATGGCGCTATTCTAGGCACAATCAATATGTTGGGCAAAAGAAACATTATGAAATCAGGAATATATTTTCTGCATGGTATTAATCATCCTGCTTACCCGCTTTCGCAATGCTGCAGGCCCCAGTACCTCCACCTCAGTACCATGCCGCAGAATATCCATAATCAGTTCACGATCATCTGCATAGGGTACTTCCAGCAAATAATATCCCTGCTGATCATATCTTCCGCTTTGCGCCGGATGCCATTGTTCGCGTGCAACCCAGCGCGCGCGGTGCGGAGTGAATCGTAACCGGGCGGTAAATTTTGGCTTGCCCATGAATATGCCATAACTCTCCGACAAAAATTCATTCAATTTACTTTCGGATATTTCACGTGCCGGTTGTTTCATCAATTCAGCGGATTCAATGGCATCAGCGGCAAAGGTGCGCAAATCACGACGCCAGTGACACCAGGTATCCAGATACCAGTTGTCACGGTAATACACCAACCGCTGCGGGGAAACCTCGCGCTGTGTGCGCTCATTTTTTTCGCGGTGATAATGCGTTATCTGTAAACGTCTGCGCGATAACAAGGCCGAACAAAGCAGTTCAAAATGACGAGGCTCCAGCGGCCGGGAGCCCATAGGCAAAACCCTGATCCGCTTTAACACTTCCTGTGCCGCATGATCGCCCTGCTGAATCAGTGTCCGCACCTGGGTACGCAACGGTTGCACATATGGGGTTAGCAAGCGTGGCTCAAGTTTTTCCAGTAACTGTTCCATCACCAACAAGGCATGGATCTCCTGTGCAGAGAACCATATGCCCGGCAACTGGTATCGTCCTGCTTCCGGTTCCTGTTGGTCGTATCGATATCCATGCCGTTCATGATCCCAGATAATCGGCGCATGCAGCCTGTCACGCAGATATTCCAGATCCCGCTTGAACGTAGCACGTGATATTTCCATGTCCTTCAGGAAAGCCTCCAACGGCACGACTTGCCGTTGCGATAATAACTGATTAATACGATAAAACCGCTCAGTGCGATCCATGAGTACCTCCTTACGGCCAACCAAGGCCAGCATTGACATCATGCCCCATACTACAAGGCTCATCAAGTGAGCCAGCTCCATGAGATAATGCGCTTTATCTTCAACCCATGAGGTAAGTCTATGTCTGCCATCGTCCTGGACAATCAACATCTGATCGACACCCTGCATTATCGCGTGCAGGTACAAAAAACCCTGCCGCAGAAAGATGTGCGCGTGCGCGTGGGCATCACGGCACTGGTGAATACCAAAGATCAGGATCAGCAAAGCCTGCTGACGCACATTCGCGAACGGCTGGCGGATTTTATCCCCGCTGAATGGGTGTTATTCAAGATTGAACGCAACGCTGATGCCGTTGGCTATGAGCGGGTAACCCTTAATGCCAGCGCACGTATTCCGCACACGCAGAACTTCAACCTCACTGAACGTGCGCGTCAGGCTTCCCGTGACGGACTGGCCCTGACGGAACCGGAAATCGATTACGCGCTACCTGCTGCCGAGATAGCGGCAGTATTGCATGAACTACGCGCCGAGGCCCTGGCTGAAATCGCAAAACAGATAACAGACTATAACTATGTCACTGACCGTCACTGGAGAATTGGCGATATCGAATTCGGTATTCCCAATGAAGTCGAAGAATTTGTCCGCCGCACCAGCAAGGGCGCCTATCGCGCCCAGCCGGAAGCGTATGTCTGTGAAGGTGATGAATCTGGCGGCCTGACCGCGGCAGAACGCATCGTGCTGATTGCTTCGGTTGCCCTCAAGGCGACGGCCTGAAGCGGAACATCCAACCCCCTCCCGCCAGAGGAGGGGGATAAATTTTGATTTAGGGAAGGTTTGAATAAATTATGTTCAGTCATTTCGACCGCGGGGAGAAATCTTGTAGTGATATGTTTTTATTTGGAATTTTTAACAGCAGATTTCTCGCTTCGCTCGAAATGACAACTTTTACAGAGCTTCCTTAGGGTCTATATGGTTAAAGTGTATTACAGTCCTGAGTATATTTCGGCCCGGGAAGAATTTGATACCACGCGCAAGAGCGGCTGGATTGCGGATTCTTTGCAGAGCGACCCGATTCCCGGGATTGAATTACTGCCTCCCGTTCCGATTACAGAGACGATGCTGGCGACTTTTCACAGTACGGACTACATCAACGCGGTCAAAACCGGGCAACCCCGATCACTCGCCGAGTCGCAGGGTTTCCGTTGGGATCCGGGTTTGTGGACCACCGCCTGTGCGCATACTGCGGGCATGCTGACCGCAGCTCGAACTGCGCTGGCCGGAAAAACGGTCGCAGGCACACTCTCCAGCGGCCAGCATCATGCGCATGCCCATCATGGCTCGGGTTTCTGTACTTTTAATGGCATTGCCCTGGCGGCACACGAAGCGATCCGGGAAGGCGCCCGGCGTGTGCTGATCATCGATCTGGACGCACACTGTGCCGGCGGTACTCATGCCCTGATTGAAAATGAACCCCGGATCCGGCAACTGGACATCGCAGTCAGCGATTTTGATGGTTATACACCGTGCAATCCGAACAGGTTAATTTTGATCAAATCAGCAGCGAATTATCTTCCCACTTTGCACAGCAATCTTGCCGGACTGGAGGCGGCCGCTTTTGATCTGTGCATCTACTACGCCGGGATGGATCCGTTTGAAGAATGTTATGTCGGTGGTCTTGAAGGAATCACGTTTGCACTGCTGGCCGAACGGGAACGCATCGTTTTTGACTGGTGTGCAAAACACAAACTGCCGCTCGCGTTTGGCCTCGGCGACGGCTATGTCAATCAGAATTCCCCGCGTGAACGCTTAATCGCCCTGCACCAGCTGACTTTGCATGCCGCCGTGGCAAGCGGCAGAAAGGCCTGAACATATTGATCTACAAATGACAAAAATTTTCTTTGAGTATTATCCCGGCCATGTTGATGTGCGCTTTATACATGACAAGGTTTATCAAGACCTGCGCCTGTGGGTACGCCTGCGTGGAGAACAACACCTGGAAAAATATGTTGACGATCAATTTAACCCGGCTGGTGAGCAACTTTTTGAGGCACCGATACAGAATGTCTCCTGCCGTATCAGTCCGGTTTTCTGCCCTTTTCATAATTACCTGAAATGGCTGGAAGCAATCGTAATTGATGTTCAGGAATGTGCCTGGGAGTGGGAAGCGGAAGGTCCTGATGGGCGTATGGTCTGGCGGCGAGGCCACAGTGAAACAGGGTTACTTGAGATTATCTGGCCACGCTACGAAATACCGGAGAAACAAGTGCAAATAATGCTGTATCGCCACCAGATGGTGGAAATGTTCTATAGGGCTTTCCGCCGGTTCGTGGAATCCCCGGCGTATGATCCCTTTCGTTATGAGCGGCTGTCCCTGAGGGAATCGCTAACCGGCGGACTGGGCAATTTTTACACCTTGGAGGAAATCATCGGATACCTGATAAACATGGATTGGCAACATGCTGGACAACTGATTGACGCAATCCTCAACCGCGGGTATCAGCGTGGATACGGGAAGCATTCACGTTTTCAGTATAAAGAAGATTATCCGCAAATCAGACAGCCTATGGATTTTGAAACCTGCCTGAAAATGTATGCCCGGCAGGAATTTAAATCCGATTTATCAGAAACATGGAACGAGTGAACCGAAAACCAGCGTCGTAATTATTTACAGGATTTATGTCAGAGAACTGGTTACATCGGCAACTATGGGAGGAATATCC
>Ga0214472_10005782_pt1 | contig 13009 bp, 7 predicted proteins | sample RVTome_6_FD_207662 | JGI IMG/M metagenome (GOLD analysis project Ga0214472, IMG submission 207662) | Soil microbial communities from uranium-contaminated site in the Upper Colorado River Basin, Wyoming, United States - RVT140D175 | ecosystem: Environmental > Terrestrial > Soil > Contaminated >... | reverse complement strand
GGCGGCTGGCTCGCGAGCCAGGGAATCGTCGTCGTCTTCACCTGGAAGGCCGTGGTGCTCGCGATGGCGGTGATGTCGTTCCCGCTGCTGGTGCGCTCGGCCCGCACCGCGTTCGAGGAGGTGGACGAGCACCTCGTCGGTCTCGCGCGTACGCTCGGCTGCGGTCCCCTGGCCGCCTTCCGCCGCGTGACGCTGCCGCTCGCCTGGCGCGGCCTCCTGGCCGGCGTGGTGCTGGCGTTCTCGCGCGCGCTCGGCGAATTCGGCGCCACCGTCATGATCGCGGGCAACATCCCGGGCAAGACGCAGACGCTCTCGCTCGCCATCTTCCACAACAACCAGCTCGGCCGCGACGACCGGGCGCTCGTGCTCGCCGGGGTCACCACGGCGCTGGCTTTCGCGGCGCTCTGGACGGCCGAGTGGTTCACGCGGCGGCGCACGCGGCGGGCATCGGCATGATCGAGATCGACCTCGAGCTGCCGCTCGCGAGCTTCGCGCTGCGCGTCGCGGCCCGGCTCGACGGCGGCGTGACCGCGGTGATGGGGCCCTCGGGCTCGGGCAAGACTTCGCTGCTCGAGGCGATCGCCGGGTTGCGCCGCGGAGCGAAGGGCCGCATCCTGCTCGACGGCCGCGTGCTCGTCGACAGCGCGCGGGGCATGGCACTCGCACCCGAAGCGCGGCGCGTGGGCTACGTGCCCCAGGACGCCGGCCTCTTCCCGCACCTGACGGCCCGCGCGAACGTCGGCTTCGGGGCCCGCGCCGACGCGGAAGCGGTCGCGAGCGCAATCGCGACGCTGGAGCTCGGCCCGCTGCTCGAGCGCCATCCCGCGTCGCTCTCGGGCGGAGAGAAGCAGCGCGTGGCGCTCGCGCGCGCTCTCGCGACCCGGCCACGCTTGCTGCTCCTCGACGAGCCGCTGGCCGCGCTCGACGTCGGCCTGCGCGGGCGCATCCTCCCGTACCTGCTGCGGGTGCGCGACGAGTGGAAGACGCCCGTGCTCTACGTCACGCACAACGTGGGCGAGGCGATCGCACTCGCGGGCCACCTGCTGCTGCTGCGCGACGGCCGGGTCGAGGCGACGGGCGCGCCTTTCGACCTGCTGGCGACGCCCGGAATGGTCACAGACGCAGCGCTGGGCGTCGAGAACCTGTTTCCCGGCCGGGTGCGCACGCACGATCCGGAGGGGGGCGTCACGAGCGTCGAGCTGCCGGCGGGGCAGACGATCGCGGTGCCGCTCGCCGCAGACTGCGCGCCCGGCACGCAGGTCACGGTCGCCGTCAGGGCCGAGGACGTGATCGTCTCGAAGAGCGTCCCCGAGGGCATCTCGGCCCGCAACATCTACGCGGTCCGCATCGCCGCGCTCACGCGCACCGGACCGGACGTCACGCTGCGCTGCGCGCTTGGGGAGCTTGGAGCGACGCCCGAGTGGATCGTCCGCGTGACGCCCGCGGCCGTGACATCGCTCCGGCTGGGCGTCGGGCAGGCCGTGTTCCTCGCGGTCAAGAGCCATTCCGTCCGGCTCGTGTGAGCGGGTGTTAGCATCGCGCCGGAGCGGCCACACGTGAGCGACCTTGGATTCCCCGACCTGCGCGCGTTCCTGGACCAGCTCCGGCGCGACGGCGAGCTCCGCGTCGTGGACGCCCTCGTCGACCCCCGGCTCGAGGCCGCCGAGATCCACCGGCGCGTGATCGCGGCCGGCGGTCCGGCGCTGCGCTTCACGCGCGTCCGGGGCTCCGAGCTGCCGCTCGTCACCAACCTGTTCGGCACGGCCCGCCGCGCCGAGCTCGCCTTCGGGCGCCGGCCCGGGCGCTTGATCCGCCGCCTGGTCGAGCTCGCGGAGACGCTCGTTCCCCCGACGCCGGGCAAGCTCTGGAGAGCGCGCGACGTGGCCGCGGAAGCGTTGCGGATCGGACTCAAGAAGAGATCCGGCGGACCGGTAACCGAGGTGGTCACGCGAGACGTGCGGCTCGACCGCCTGCCGGTGCTGACGTGCTGGCCGGAGGACGGCGGGCCGTTCGTGACGCTTCCGCTCGTGTATACGGAGCATCCGGGCGAAACGAGCCGACGAAACGGCGGGACGAACCGGAACGAAGGCCAACGGATCGGCGGGGCGAACCAGAACGGACACCAACGGAGTGGCCTAAAACCGCCCGGAACCTCCGGTTCCGGGCGGGGCGTCGGGCGGAGCAACCTCGGAATGTACCGCCTCCAGGTGCACGACGCGGGGTCGACCGGGATGCACTGGCAGATCGGCAAGGGCGGAGGCTTCCACTACTCGGTCGCGGAGGCGCGCGGGGAGAGCTTGCCAGTCACCGTGTTCCTCGGCGGTCCGCCGGCGCTGATGCTCGCGGCGATCGCTCCCCTGCCGGAGAACGTACCGGAGCTGATGCTCGCTTCGCTCATCGCCGGCCGCAGGCTCGAGCGCTGTCCGGGGCCGGGTGCCCACCCGCTCGTGGCGAGCGCGGAGATCGCGCTCGTCGGCCGTGTGCCGCCTCGGCTGCGGCAGCCCGAGGGACCATTCGGGGATCACTACGGCTACTACTCGCTGCGCCACGACTACCCGGTGTTCCAGGTCGAGGCGCTGTGCCGCAGGCGCGACGCGATCTACCCGGCGACCGTCGTGGGCAAGCCGCGCCAGGAGGACTTCTTCATCGGCGACCTGCTGCAGGAGCTCCTCTCGCCGCTCTTCCCGCTGGTGATGCCCGGCGTCGTCGACCTCTGGTCGTACGGCGAGACCGGCTATCACTCGCTCGCGGCCGCGGTGGTGCGCGAGCGCTACAAGCGCGAGGCGATGGCCTCGGCGTTCCGCATCCTGGGGGAAGGACAGCTCTCGCTCACCAAGTTCCTGCTCGTCACCGATCGCCCCGTGGACCTGCGCGACTTCCGCGCGACGCTCGAGCACCTGCTCGCGCGCACGCGGCCCGAGACCGACCTCTACGTCTTCTCCAATCTCTCGATGGACACGCTCGACTACACGGGACCCGCGGTCAACGAGGGCTCGAAGGGGGTGTGGCTGGGGCTCGGGGATCCCGTGCGCGAGCTGCCGCGGGCGTTCCGCCCGCCGGTGCCGCCGCCCCCCGAGGTCACGGACGTGCGCGTCTTCTGTGGCGGCTGCCTGATCGTGGGCGGGCCGGGCGCCGGGGACGACCCCGGGGCCGGCGCCCGTCTCGCCGCGCACCCGGCCTTCGCCGGCTGGCCGCTCGTGGTGCTGACCGACGAGCCGCGCCGCGCGGCGGCGAGCGCCATGAACTTCCTGTGGACGACCTTCACGCGCTTCGAGCCCGCCGCCGACCTCCACGCCGCGTCGAGCCGCGTCGTGCGCCACCACGTGCTGCACGAGCCGCCGGTGCTGATCGACGCGCGCCGCAAGCCCTCGTTCCCGAAAGAGCTCGCCTGCGATCCCGACACGGCGGAGCTCGTCACGCGCCGCTGGCGCGAGTACTTCCCGGACGGGCACGTCGAGATGGGCGATTCGGAGAGCGCGCACCTCGACCGAGACGTGTGATCAGCCCGGATCCGAACGCCCTCGCGATCGCAGCAGCTCGTCCACCTCGGCGTAGCCGCACGGGAACGGGGCTTCGGTGACGGACGCTCCGGCCGCAAGCAGCGCGGCGACCGATTCCGGCGAGCGCCTGTCGGTCCAATACGAGTCCACGCAGGCGCGGACGGCCAACGCCAGGGGGGTGCGGCCTTTGGCGTTCGGTCGCGGCGACCGATGCTCCGCGCTCGATGAGCAGCTTCAGGGTCGCGGGCCACGCGCGCCACGCCGCGACGTGGAGCGCCGTGCTGTTTTTCGCGACGTCGAAGTAGCCGTCGCCTTTCTCGTAGCGGGCGTCTACGGGAACACCGAGGTCGAGGAGCAGCCGCACGCCCGTCGTATTCCCGACGCCGGCGAACTCCGCCAGCAGCTCGCCGCCGTCGGCCAGGAGCTCCTCGACCAGCTCGGGCTCGCGCTCCGCGATCGCTCGCACCAGGCCGGCGTCGTTCGTCGCGCACGCGGCGATCAGCCGCAGAACGCCCCCGAGATCCGTGGCGAGGCAATGCCGGCCGACGAGCTCCAGGACGTCGCCGCGGCCGGCCCGCGCCGCCATGGCGAGCGCCGATTGGCCCTTCCACTCGACCCGCGGGTCGGCCCCGTGGTCCAGCAGCAGCTCGATGATCGCAAGCGCGTTGTCGCGCATCAGGGCGTGGTGAAACGCGGTCTGGCCCCAGCGGCTCGCGCGATTGGGATCGGCGCCGTGCGTTCGGGTCCGCGCCGCGCTCGAGCAGCAGTCGCGTCAGCCCCGCGTGCTGGGCCACGCCCGCGGCACCGTAGATCGCGCTCCACAGGTACGTGAGCGGGTCCCAGCCGCGGGGGCCGCCCTTACGTACGGCGTTCCCCCGGTCCTGGGCGAGAAACCACCTGACGCCCACGTCGTCGCCGAGGATGGCCGCCGCGTGGATGCCGGCACCCGCGACCTCGGGGTGGTCCGTGAGGACCGCCTGGGCGCGCTCCAGCATCCCCGTCGCGTGCCCGCTGTCGAGCGGAACGCACGCCGCCTCGACGAAGTCCGCGAGCGGCTCGCTGGCTTCAGCCATCTCGACTCCCCGGCAGGCTAGCACGGCGCGGGGGGCACAGGCTTTTGCACCCGACTTACAGGTTGCTGACACACACCTCGCTCGCGGCGTTCTCTAATGAACAGCATCGCATCAAGGAGACGCCATGAAGAACACTCGATTCACGACCCTGCCGTTCCTGATGACGCTCGCGCTCGCGCTCCGTGTCGGAACCGCCGGCGCCGACGACGCGCCCGCGACGGACGAACGCAACGAGCTCGTCGTCTTCGGCGGCATCTCGCTCGTCGACGCCGGCCGCAGCAGCCAGACCACGATCGACGTGGGCAGCTTCGACCTTCCCGGCATGCGCGGCTTCGGCGGCCGCTTCGGCCGCTCGCCGATCTCGATCCCGCCGGTGAGCTTCGAGAGCGAGACCTCGCTCGGCTCGAGCGCGCTCTTCGGCGCCCGCTACTCGCGCCTGATCAAGGACCGTCTCGCCGTGGAGGCGGACCTGACGATCGCGCCAGGTCACGAGCTCGAAGGCCGCGCGGGCGGTTGCGTCGCGGGCGTCTGTGTGGGGTCGTCGAACGGGCGGCGCGAGGGGGACGGCCGCTTCGAGGCCGGCCTCGGCGATCGCAACGTCACCGCCTGGCACTACGGCGCCGGCCTGGCCTACGAGCTCACGGGGGGCGACGTGCGACTGCTGGTGCTGCTCGGCGGCGGCGGCGTGAGCTGGGACGGCGCGAGAATGAGCGGCACCGACTTCGTGTTCCGCTTCGGCGCGGGTCTCAAGATCCTGTTCGGGCGTGCGGGCGCGCGCGTCGACGTCGTCGACCACCTGGTGCTCGACCACTTCGCGAGCGGGAAGACGGAGCACGACGTCCATGCCACGGCGGGGCTGCTCGTCCGCTTCTGAGGTCACCCTTCCCCGAACCGCGGCGTCCCGGCCAGGCATGCGCTAGTTCAAGACCTGACCCCTTCCCGGCCACGGCCGAGGATCAGCCGGGCGCCGCGGTCGTACGTGACGTATGCCCAGGCCCAGTCGAGGAGCACCACGAGCCGGTTGCGGAAGCCGATCAGGAAGAAGATGTGGATCATGAGCCAGGCGAGCCAGGCGACCAGGCCTGACAGCCGGAGGCTGCCGATGACGGCGACCGCCCGCCTGCGGCCGATCGTCGCGAGCGAGCCCTTGTCGCGGTAGCGAAAGGGCGCGGACGGCTCGCCGCGCAGCGCGCGCGCCACGTTGGCGCCCGCGTGGGCGCCCATCTGGAGGGCCGCAGGCGCGACGCCCGGGACGGCCTTTCCGTCCTGCTCCAGAGACGCGAGGTCGCCGATCACGAGCACGGACGGGTGGCCGGGCACGCTCAGATCCGGCTGGACGCGCACGCGACCAGCGCGGTCGAGCGGGACGCCGAGCGAGCGCGCGAGGGGCGAGCCCTGGACGCCGGCGGCCCAGACGATCGTGCGGGCTGCGAGACGATCGCCGCCGACCTGCACCGAGGCCTCGTCGATTCCGGTCACGAGCGAGCCGGTCCAGACCTGCACGCCGAGCGCCTCGAGCTGCGCCTGTGCCTTGCGCGAGAGATCCTCCGGGTAGGACGGAAGCACGCGCGGTCCCGCCTCGATCAGCACCACGCGCGCGGCACGTGGGTCGATGCGGCGGAAGTCGCGCACCAGCGAGTGGCGCGCGATCTCGGCGAAGGCGCCGGCCATCTCGACCCCGGTCGGCCCGCCGCCGATGACCGCGAAGGTCAGCCACTGCCGCCGGGCCTCGGCGTCTTCCTCGCGCTCGGCCTGCTCGAAGGCGAAGAGCGCGCGCCGCCTGATCTCGAGCGCGTCCTCGATCGTCTTGAGCCCGGGTGCGTGCGCCTCCCAGGCGTCGTGCCCGAAGTAGGAGTGCATAGCGCCGGCCGCGACGATCAGGAAGTCGTAGCGCAGCCCTCCGGGATCGAGGCTCACGCGCTGGGCCCCTGGGTCGATCGCCGTGACGTCGCCGAGCAGTACGCGCACGTTCGCCTGGCGGCGCAGGATGCGGCGGATGGGCGAGGCGATCTCGGCCGGCGACAACCCCGCGGTGGCCACCTGGTAGAGCAGCGGCTGGAACACGTGGTGGTTCTTGCGGTCGACGAGTGTCACCTCGACCGGGGCCCGCGCCAGGGCCTTGGCCGCCTCGAGACCGGCGAAGCCGCCGCCGATGATCACGACGTGAGGCCGGGCCGCCATCGAGCGACATTCTAGCCGGCGCGCGGGTGGCGCCGGTCGCGCGTTGCGCCGGCCGGAGCCGTCGGCTAGATTCGCTCAGGGGTCAGGTCTTGAAATAGCGCATTGAATGGATTCAATGCCTCAGTTCAAGACCTGACCCCAGGTACGGGAGGTTGCAGTGGAGACGAGCGCGGGAAAGCGGATCGTGGCGGCCCTCGTCCTGTGCGCCGCCGCGGCGGCCGTCGCTGGACTGCTGCTGCTACAGCACCACGGCGAGCCGCGCGCGGTGGCTGCCGTGAGCGAGGCTTGCGGCGACGGCCGGACGAGCGGCTGCGACGACGTCGCCCGCAGCCACTGGTCGCGTGTCGCCGGCTTCCCCGTGGCCGCCTGGGGCCTCGCCTTCTACCTCTCGACGGCGCTCGTGCTGTTGCTGGCCCTCGTCGGGCCGCCCGGGCTCGCCTGGCCGCTTTCGCTCGTCGCGGCCGGTGCGCTCGCTTCCGCGCTGCTCGTGGACCTGGTGCTGCTGGGGGTCCAGGCATTCTCGATCCGCGCCTTGTGCTGGCTGTGCGTGCTGACCTACGTCCTCGGCGGCACAGCACTCGTTGCGCTTCTGCCCGCGCGCCGCGCCGCGGCGCTCGCCAGCGCGGCCTTCGCGGCGCCCGAGGGCCGGCTGGCGCTCGCCTCCGGGATCACGGGCGCCCTCGCGATCCTGGCGTTCGTGTTCGCGGCAAACCTGACGCTCGTCCATCGCGCCGCGCAGCGGCAGACGCGGCTCCTCGGCGCGCCCGCCGCGGTGGCAGAAAACTCGCCCTCGCCGGACACGGCTCCACCCGCCGCCCCGACGCAAGGCGGCGCGAGCCCCGCGACCGCGGACGCGTCCCAGGATGCCGGCTACTGGCGGGGACAGGCCGAGAAGCTGCAGTCGACCATCGACGATCCGGTCAAGCTCGAGGCCTACTTCGCCGCGCGCGCGCAGCGCGAGTACGACGTGGCGAAGGTCGAGCCGATCGAGCTCGCCAACACGCCCGTCAAGGGATCCCCCAAGGCACCCGTCGCCGTGGTCGAGTACTCGGACTTCATGTGCCCGTTCTGCCGCAACCTCGCGGCCGCGCTCACGCAGTTCGTGCCCCAGGCGGGCGGACGCCTCGCGGTGTACTTCAAGAACTTCCCGCTCGACAACACGTGCAACCCGAAGCTGCCTCGGGCGGTTCACCCCGGCTCCTGCACGCTCGCGCTCGGCGCCATCTGCGCGCAGAACCAGGGCAAGTTCGAGGCCTACCACGACCGTGTCTTCGGCGGCGAGCTCAAGAGCCCGCAGCCGGCCGACGTCGTCCGGCTCGCGGGCGAGGCGGGCCTCAACGCCGCGGCGATGGAAGGCTGCCTCGACGACCCCCAGACGAAAGCCACACTCGCGGCCGAGATCGCCGAAGGAAACCGGCTAGGCGTGTCTTCCACGCCGACCGTCTACATCAACGGCAAGAAGCTCCCGCGGCTCAACGACTTCGTCGCCGTCGTCGATCGGGAGGCGCAGAAGAAGGGATCCCCGCCGCTCGCCCATTAGGAAGGGCATCGTGACCGCGTCGCTTGACCCGATCCCTGAGCGCGGCTAGCCTCCGAGCGCGGTATGCGACTCGACGCTTGGCTGAAGCAGCCTCATACACCCACGGAGCGGCTGCGGCTCATCGAGCGACTCGCCCAGGCTCTCAACACGGTGCACGACCGCGGCGAGACGCTCGCGTCGATCGCTCCCGAGCGCGTCGAGGTCGGAAGCGACCTCAAGGTCGACCTCGCTCCGGCGGCAAGGGGCCGCCCCGAGCCGGGATATGCGGCACCCGAGCGGCTCGAGGGCGGGCCGCCTTCGACGGCGGCCGACATCTACTCCGTCGGCAGCCTGTGCTGGGAAGCCCTGGTGGGCCGGCCCTGCGGCGAGGCGCCGAAACCGCTGGCCGAGATCGCTCCCGAGCTGTCGCGCGAGCTGGCGAACAGCGTGATGGGCTGCCTCGAGCGCTCGCCCGAGTGGCGCCCCAAGGACCTGACCTATCTCGCACAGCTCGCGGCGGCTCAGCAGAAGGTCTCCCGGGGGCCAGAGCCCAAGGCCGAGCGCGCCGAGCGCGCCGTGACGACTCCGCGCGCGAGCGCCGCGCCCCGCCCGGCCCCGCGCCGCGCCTCGCGCAGCCACCTGCCGCTCTTCCTCGCGGCAGCGCTCCTCGTCGCGGCCGCGGCGTCGAGCTACCTCTGGCTGCACCGGCAGCAAGCGGAGCCCGGCGTCACGGCCCGTGCGGCGGCCGTGCCCACGCCCCCGCTCGCTGCGCCGCAGCCCGACCCCGGCACGACCGCGACCCCGCCGCCGGTTGCCGCCACGGCTCCGACTCCGGCACCGACCGTCGCAGACGTGAAGCCCACGCCCGCGCCGGTCGTCGACACGGCGCCATTGCCCGAGCCCGCGCCCGCTGCGTTGCCCGAGCCCCCGCCCACGCCCGCGCCGACGCCGGCGGTGGCGGCCGCGACCCCGGAGCCGCGGACGGTCAGCCAGCCTCCCGCCGAGCCTGCGTCGCTCTCGGCCGTGTCACCCCCGTCCGTGCGGCGCCCCGGGAAGGTGCTCCTCGACATCCGTGGCGCCGGCCTGCGGTCCGACCAGCACGTCCGCATCCTGCCCCTGAAGGAGACCCCGCGCGGGATCACGGTCCTCCGTCAGAAATGGGTGAGCGCAAACCTGGTGAGCGTGCTTCTCGAGCTGGACGCGGGCGTCACGCCGACGGTCTACGCGATCGCGCTCGAGGATGCGAACGGGGTACTCACCAACCCGCTGCAGCTCCACGTCACCAAGTAACGCACGCAGGGGGTCTGGGGGGGGTGCGTAACCCCCCCAGTGTCCAGCGCGTGGTCGTCAGCACGTATTGTTCGTTCCCCTGTGTGGCACGCCCGGGTGGCCCAAAGAACGCAAGTCCGGCTCAGATCTCCCGGGACCGGGCCGACTGCCGGGCGGCGGTCCCGTCCCGGGAGGGGATTACTCGATCGGCTCGGGAGCGAGAGCGGTCGTCACCCGGGCGAAACGACCCGAATCGAACGAGCGCAGCAGGCGCTCGGCGGTGGGGCTGGCCGTTTCGGCCACGTGCTCGCGCAGCAGCTGCTCCACCTCGGCGGAGCCCGCCGCGTCGAGGGCTTCCGCCTTCACGTACTGGCGGTTGAGCCGCGAGCCGTCGAGGTCGAGAAGGTAGACGCGGCCGCCGGTGAGGCCGGCGCCCAGGTTGAAGCCGACGCTCCCGAGCACGAGCGCGATGCCTCCCGTCATGTACTGGAAGGCGTTCGCCTCGACGCCCTCCACGACCACGCGCGGGCCCGCTCCCTCGTGGCTCTTGCGCATGCAGATGCCGAAGCGGTTGCCGCCGCGCCCCGCGAGATAGGCCCGCCCGGCGCGCGCTCCGTAGCCGAAGGTGTTCCCGACCACCGTGAGCCGTGTGTCGCCCCCCTCGGGCACCACCACCAGCTTGCCGCCATAGGCTGCGGTGAACGACGAGTCGGCGGCGAGCCCGTGCAGGTAGAGCTCCATCCCGCCGAGGGCATACGCCCCGTAGAAGTGCCCGGCCGCGCCGCGATGGCGGAACACGAGACGGCCTTTCGGGAGCCCGGCGTCTCCGTAGCGGCGGGCCACGATGCCGGCCGCGCCCACGGCGACGCAGCGGTCGACGTTCGTGAGCGCCGCCTTGAGCTCGACCTCCTCGCCGCAGAGCGCCCGGCGCGCGGCGGCCTCTTCCTCCTCGCGCCGGGGCGGGGCGAAGCGCCGGCGCTGCTCGGCGTCGTCGCGCTCCAGCGAGCGCGCCGGCGGGGCGCCCACGATGTGGCCGACGTCGAGGAGCGCCGCCTTGCCCGTGAGGTCCGAGCGCTTCTCGAGCAGGTCGCGGCGTCCGACCACGTCGGCGAGCCTCTCGATCCCATTCGCGGCCATCAGCTCCCGCACCTCGAGTGCGACGTGCTGCAGCAGCCGCGTCACGTGCCGGCTCTTGCCGGTGAAGCGCGCCACGAGCGCCGGGTCCTGCGTCGCCACCCCGAGCGTGCAGCCCTGGCGGCGCTTGCCGCTCGGGTCGCCGGGCTGCGGCCCCGCGAGGTGGCACTGGCGCAGCATCGAGCAGCCGATCGACATGAGCACCGCGGTGCCGAAGCCCACGCGGTCGGCCCCGAGCAGCATCAGCTTGAGCGCGTGCTCGCCGGTCAGGATGCCGCCGTCGACGGAGAGCTCGACGCGCCCGCGCACCCCTTCCTCGACCAGCATGTCCTGCACCGCCGGCAGCACCGCCGCGACCGGCACCCCGCCGTGCTTCTGGTCGACGCGCTTGGCGGCGCCGGTGCCGCCGCAGCCGTCCGAGAGGTGCAGCCGGTTGGCGCCCGCGTTGACGCCGCCCATGCACGCCATCTCGACGCCGTGCGTCGCCACGAACTTGAGCGCGGCGCGCACGTCGGGGTTGAGGTGGCGCCAGCTCTCGACCATCAGCTTGACGTCCTCGATCGAGTAGAGGTTGTGGTTCACGGGCGGCGAGACGAGCTCGTAGCCCGGCTCGCAGCCGCGCTGCTGCGCGATGCGCGGGGAGACCTTCTTGCCCGGCAGCTGGCCGCCCTTGCCCGGCTTGGCGCCCTGCGCGAACTTCACCTCGGCCTCGGCGACGCGCGCGGCCGTCATCGGCGTGACCGTGAAACGGGCGCCCGCGTACTGGATGCTGCGGTTGCCGTCGGCGCGGCCGATGCGGCTCTTGTCGAATCCGCCCTCGCCCGAGTTCGCGATCGGGCCGATGCCGGGGGGGACCGCGGCGCCGCTCCTGCGGAACTTGGCGAGGCAATAGCGGTGGAGCGCGTTCATCGCGCGGGCGACGGCGCGGTGCGCGGGCTGGGAGATGGCGCCCTCGCTCATCCCGGGCGCCATGAAGCGCCACAGCACGTGCTCCTCGCTCTCGACGTCTTCGAGCGGGACCTTCTCCGCGTGCGGCACGATGCGGAGCAGGTCGAGTACGCTCAGCGGCTGGCGATCGTTCACCGTGTGGGCGAACGTCTCGTATGCGGCCTTCGAGCCGCCCGGCTCCTTGCCGCGCGCCGCGTAGCCCGAGGCCGCGTGCAGCGTGCGCACCACGTCCGGGTTGTTGCCGTGGGGACGGGCCGCGGTCCTGTAGCGGAACTCCCCCGCGTCGACGAGCTCGGCCCGGGCCCCGGGCTGGAACGCCTCGGCGTGGAAGCTCAGCCACTCGCGATCGAGCTCGGCGGGCCCGATGCCGCCCAGGTGCCGCGCCACGCCCGGGAACTCCGTGCGCAGCCAGGCGGGGTCGAGCCCCACCGCCTCGATCAGCTTCGCGCCGCAGTAGGCCGAGGCCGGTGTCACGCCCATCATCGACATCGCCTCGACGAAGCCGCCGCGCACGCCCTTGAGGTACGTCTTCTCGCGCTCGCCCGCGCTCAGGCAGCCGAGCCAAGGGCAGAGCGCGTCGGCGCCGACCGCAACGAGCAGCGCGACGTGCTGGATGTCCCAGACCCCGGCGTCGGCCACGATCCCGACGCGGTGGCGAAGGCCCACCCTGACGAGCGCGTCGTGCAGCCGGCTCGCCGCGCGCAGCATCGGCACGGCGGCGTGCGAGCCAGACACGCCGCGGTCGGAGAGCACGATCACGGCGGCGCGCCCCGCGAGGTTGAGGCTGCGCGCGACGACGTCGTCGAGCGCGGCCTCGAGCCCTTGCGGGCCGCGCGTGACGTCGAACAGCAGCCCGATCCGCTCGATGCGCTCGCGCGTCTCGAGCGCCTTTAGCTCGGCCAGGGACAAGATGCGCTCGGGCAGCATGTAGACGGGCCCGCTCGCGGGAGCGTCCTTGCCGTCCTTCCCGTTGCTGCGCCAGAGGCCCGAGCGGTCCCCGAGCGCGACGGCGGTCTCGAACACCCACGCGTCGCGGATCGGGTCGATCGGCGGGCTCGTCTCCTGGGCAAAGCGCAGCTTGAAGTGGTCCTCGAGCCGGCGCGGCAGTCGGTCGAGCATCGCGGCGGGCGGCGTGTCGTCGCCCATCGAGCCCACAGCGGGCTTGCCGGTGCCGGCGAGAGCCGCGAGCAGGACCTGCTCGTCCTCCCGCGTCATGCCGAAGGCGATCTGCAGCCGGCGCAAGTCGGCGACCGGCGGCGGCGGGGCCTCCGGGGCGGGCTCGACCACGACGCGCTGGCGCGGCGCGGGAAAGCGTTGGCCCGAGACGAGTCGGTGAACCTCGTCCGTCAGCAGCACGTCGCCCGACTTGAGGCTCACCACCACGG
>Ga0214472_10005781_pt1 | contig 13009 bp, 11 predicted proteins | sample RVTome_6_FD_207662 | JGI IMG/M metagenome (GOLD analysis project Ga0214472, IMG submission 207662) | Soil microbial communities from uranium-contaminated site in the Upper Colorado River Basin, Wyoming, United States - RVT140D175 | ecosystem: Environmental > Terrestrial > Soil > Contaminated >... | reverse complement strand
AGACAGCCAATGTCGTCATGGTGGGAGCACTTTCAACCTTTTTGCCCATCGATCCAGGTATATATGAAGAGGTGATTCGTGCCCGTGTGCCGGAACGGTTCAGGGATGTTAATCTGAAGGCATTCGCAGCGGGTCGCACAGTCAGCACGGTCGGTAAATAAATAAGGGGATACGAGATGTCAGTAATATATTGGGAAGAAGAGATTGAGACACTGCCCCGCGTAGGATTGGAATCCATCCAGCTGCGACGTCTAAAGCATCTGGTCGCCCGGGTATATCGCACTGTTGAACCTTATCGGCGCAAGATGGATGCAGCCGGGGTGAAGCCGGATGACATCAAGACACTAGCCGATCTGGCCAAACTGCCCTTTACGGTTAAAGACGACCTTCGGGACAACTATCCTTTCGGGCTTTTCACTGTGCCTCTTGACGAGATCGTGAGGGTGCATGCCTCTTCCGGCACTACCGGTAAACCGACTGTTGTCGGGTATACCGCCAACGATATCAAAACTTGGTCCAATGTCATGGCCAGAGCACTTTGCTGTGCAGGCGCCACGAAAGGGGACATGGTGCATAACGCCTATGGCTATGGTTTGTTCACCGGCGGTCTCGGCGCACATTACGGTATCGAGCGACTTGGCGCCACCGTCATTCCGGTATCCGGTGGTAACTCCAAACGCCAGATCAATATTATGAAGGATTTTGGTTCCACAGTTTTGCTATCAACTCCATCCTATGCCCTTAATCTCGCCGAGGCCATGGACACTATGAATGTAGATCCGAAGTCACTCTCCCTGCGAGTGGGTATTTTCGGGGCCGAACCGTGGAGCGAAAATATGCGAGAGGAAGTTGAACGTAAATTAAACCTCAAGGCGACTGATATTTACGGACTCTCCGAAGTGATGGGGCCGGGTGTTGCCCAGGAATGTCTGCACACAACCAGGGGTATGCATATTTTCGAAGATCATTTCCTGCCGGAGATCATTGATCCCGATACCGGAGAGGTGCTGCCCCCAGGTGAAAAAGGTGAATTGGTTTTCACCACTCTTACCAAGGAGGCTTTCCCGATTATTCGTTACCGAACCAAAGATATTTCCAGGCTTTTTTACGAGCCCTGTGAATGTGGCCGGACTCTCGTTCGTATGGAAAAAGTCACCGGCCGGACGGATGACATGCTGATTATCCGCGGAGTCAATGTTTTCCCATCCCAGGTTGAGCATGTTCTGATGGGAGTTGACGGGGTCGAGCCTCATTATCAAATCGTTGTTGATCGGGAAGGCAATCTCGATACTATGCAGGTTCAGGTCGAGGTAAGTGAAGGAGTGTTCTCCGATGAAATCAGAGTGCTCGAAAATCTGACCAAACATATCCAGAAGGAAATTAAAGATCTGCTTGGAGTAACCTGTAAGGTGAAACTGGTTGAACCGAAGACCATCCAGCGCAGTGAAGGAAAGGCGCAGCGGGTTATCGATAAGCGTAAAATCTGAGCGAAGGAGGTTGACATGCTGGTAGAACAAATTGCCGTATTTCTCGAAAATAAATCAGGAAGACTGGCAGAAATTACTGCTGTCCTTGCACAAAACAATATCAATATTCGCGCTCTTTCCGTCGCCGATACAGCAGATTTTGGAATTTTGCGATTGATAGTCGATAAGGTCGAAAAGGCAAAGACCGTTCTCAAGGAAAATGGCTTTACAGTCGGCAAGACCACTGTTATCGCCGTTGAGGTAGAGGATAAAACCGGTGGGCTGGCGAATGTATTGAAGTGTCTTCATAATGCCGGCATTAACGTTGAGTACATGTATGCCTTTGTTAATAAAACAGGCGAGAATGCGGTGTTGATCTTCCGCTTTGAGAAGACGGAAGATGCTATTGTCGCACTGAAGAAGGATGGATTTACGATTTTATCGAGAGAACAGATCTGCGAACTGTAGACAGAGAAACAGCCTTATAACGATAGTTAAATACGCCGTCAATCTTAACCACTATCAAGCAATGTACTGGCAAAAAGAAGAAGAGTGTCTGCCGCGTCCGGATCTTGCAAAACTGCAGCTTCTACGGTTGAAGAACACCCTCAAAAGGGTGGCAACCAATGTGCCGTTTTACAGAAATAAGTTCAACGAGTTGCATCTTGATCCCGAGAAGATTGCCTCGCTTGACGATTTGCGGGATTATCCGTTTACCCTGAAGCAGGATCTTCGCGACAATTACCCGTATGGATTGTTTGCCGTGCCGCTGAGAGATGTTGTCCGGGTGCATTCATCTTCCGGTACAACCGGGATGGCTACGGTTGTCGGTTACAGCAAAAACGATATCAGTACCTGGGCGGATCTTGTGGCCAGGATTCTCTGCGCTGCCGGAGTGACTCCTGATGATGTAATCCAGATTGCCTTTGGTTACGGGCTTTTTACAGGCGGTTTTGGATTGCATTATGGGGCGGAAAGATTGGGAGCCTCGGTTATCCCAATTTCTGCCGGTAACACCAAACGGCAGATCCAGATCATGCAGGATTTTAAAACAACTGCCTTGGTCTGCACCCCGTCTTATGCCCTGAAAATGGCTGATGTGATGATGGATATGGGAGTTAATCCCAATGGCCTGTCCCTCCGTTATGGATTGTTTGGTGCTGAGCCCTGGTCCGAGGCTATGCGGCTTGAAATTAACGAGCGGCTGGGGATAAGGGCAACTGATAATTATGGTTTGTCCGAGGTTATGGGGCCGGGAGTTGCAGGAGAGTGTGCCGAATGCAACGGCCTGCATGTAAATGAGGACCATTTTCTGATCGAGGTGCTTAATCCGGAAACCCTCGAACCGGTCGCTCAGGGAGAAGTAGGAGAACTGGTGATTACAACTCTTACCAAAGAGGCTTTCCCGGTAATCCGTTATCGCACACGTGATCTGACCCGTTTGCTCCCTGAGCCATGTCCCTGTGGCCGAACTTCTGTACGTATGAGCCGGATGATGGGGCGATCGGACGATATGCTGATTATAAAAGGTGTTAATGTATTTCCGACCCAGATTGAATCGGTACTCTTTGAAATCGAAGGAACCGAACCCCATTATCGCCTGATTGTAGAGCGAGAGAATAATGAGGATAAACTCACGGTCATGGTTGAGGTCGTAGAATCGATTTTCTTTGATGAAATGAAAAAACAGCGTGCGCTGGTCGAGACCATTAAAAAACGTCTTGCATCTGAACTTGGCATTGGAGTACAGATTAAGCTAGTCGAAGAGCGCTCACTAGAACGTTTCAACGGAAAAGGGACAAGGGTAATCGATAAGCGCCAACTGTGATTGATACACGAGAAACGGAGGTGGAAAATATGGCCCAGTTTATCGATCAAGCGATAGTTATAGAAGCTGTTGGCAACAAACCGAAAATGATAGAAGAATTTATCGGTTCTGTGAATTCAAATACCGGGGAAGTGAGTATCGCACGTATGCGAAGCCCTTCCGGTTGGCTTGAACCTGGTCAAAAAGCCGAGTTTTCTGAATATACAATAGTGCTGAAAGGTATGTTGCACGTTACTACGAAGAATCGGGTTTATGAAGTGAGAGCAGGTCAGGCCATCATTATAACTTCCGGTGAGTGGGTGCAATATAGTACTCCATCCGAAGAAGGTGCTGAATATATAGCTGTTTGTATTCCTGCATTTACTGCTGATTCAGTGAACAGGGATGAAGATTTCTGAGCCTCGGCAGCAAGTGAACTTTTTTAATGGCGAAAGGCTGAAAATAAAAATGCTGATAGGTTGACGGCATTTTCTGCTATTCAATACCCTGGCAATCTTGAAATCCGAAATATGTCTCCTCGAATTTTTTCTTTCCAAAGGCAAGAAAGTAGTTAAAATCCCATTCTATGTTAGTCAATAAGTCTCTGTGTTGAGGTTTGATGACATAAGCCATTGCCTTGACTAAACCGTGATGCTCAGTAACAACTTCCACAACCTGTCGCCGATATAATTCACCCTCAAAGACATCCAGACGTTCTATCGCTTCGGGAGAAAGGTCGAGGTAGAGTACACCCGGGACCATGGCTCCCGATCTTGGTGAAATACCCGGATACTCTTTATCCCGAATATTTGAGCGAAAATAACCATTGAGGCGTGCCTGGCAGAAATCTAACCGACAACCGGCTACTTTGTTTATGATATCACTGCACATAAGTGATCCATAGGTAAAGAGATCGATCATGAAAAGTCTCTGTTATAGGTTGATCTGATTTGTCACGAATCCAACGCCATTATCTATAATTTATAGCTGAAATGTCAACACGTTTGGGGAGCTAAAAGATAATCGACCGGCGGCACAGATATTATTTATAAAAAAGTTAAATTTAGTATCAAAAGAACTTAAAATTCCAAAGCATTGACAATCTGACATCTCATCCCAAAGTATAAGTACATGCCGATAATTTGGAATCCGACGTACTGTACTGGTACTGAATCTTTTTACGGAATCCAATGATCGTCGTGTTTCACCTGTAATCATTTTTGATTTTAAAGGAGGAAATTCGATGACTCACATATTACCAGATTTACCTTACGCATACGATGCGCTTGAACCATATATTGATGCCAAAACCATGGAAATTCACCACACTAAGCATCATCAGACCTATGTTGACAAACTGAATGCGGCTATTAAAGGAAAAACATCCCTGGAGAGCCTCACAGTAGAGCAATTGATTAGTAATCTAGGAGAAATTCCCGAAGATATTCGTACGCCGGTTCGCAATCATGGTGGTGGTCACGCCAATCATAGCTTTTTTTGGCCGACACTGAAAAAAGATGTTGCGGTCAATGGTCCTGCCGTCGAAGCCATTAGCAAAGCATTCGGCAGCCTTGATGGTTTTAAGGAGAAATTCTCCAATAGTGCTGCAATGCTTTTTGGGAGTGGCTGGGCTTGGTTGGTATATGACAAGGGGCAACTGGATATAATTACCACCGCCAATCAGGATAGTCCGCTTAGTTTGGGGAAAACTCCGTTGCTCGGTCTTGATGTGTGGGAGCATGCATATTATCTCCGCTATCAAAGCAGAAGGCCGGAGTATATTGCCGCCTTTTTCAATATTATAAATTGGGAGATGGTCAATGATCTCTATCTGGCGGGAAAAGCATAAACAGGCCCATTAAGTAGTAAACTGAAAGGCCATATTTCCAGCAGGGAATATGGCCTTTTTTTCGAAATCCAGTTGTAGTTTGAAAAATGTAATCAGGTGAGGTCTGCAAGGTTTACTAACCCCGGTAAACGGGAAAGGTTTTCAGGAATAAGCTCAACTATACCCTCTCCCGGCTGAGGTAAATGTGTTCATGGATAAGGTAGAATCTCAGTTTGCTTGTTTTTCGTTAGGTTTTTTGGGAATTATAATTTTCTAGATACAGGAATTATGTTAAATCGGCAAGGGTGGAAACTTACGATGGCTGCCAGTGGTGGTAATATCCTGCTTCGGCTAGTCAATCATGCCGTGCTGTCTTGCAGGTTGCCTAACTATCTTTGATGTCGGTTTTTTTAAGTGGTCGACTGAGGGTGAACATTAGTAGTATTTTATCAAGTGGTTTCTTAAACAACAGACCTTAGGTCTGGCAATCAAAAATACGTTTTTAAAAAGCTAGACCTGAAGATGGGTACTTTCTCGTTCCTGAGGCAGGAACAATAATATGGCATTTCAAAGCCTGGCCCCACCTTTCTTGGTTACCTCCGGTTTGATATGTTGGATATTTTCCTTCCACCGGAACCACAACTGCCAGGTTTCATATCGGTTTTTTATGACGATGCTCATAAACCATGTGCTTTCTCCGCCAAAAGCTCGTCCAGTCGGTAGTTCATTTTGTTCAGAACCTTAAGCAAATAGACAAATTGAGATTGTGGACAATTTAAAACTCCAAGTTTAAATTTGTCCATGCTGAGCAGGGTGTTCGCAAGCTCATGGCCATTAAAATCCACCATGATTAAGAGCTTTTTTTTAATGTTGGTCTGCAAAACAGATCATGAGGTGATGTTTTGCGGAAAACAGTGAGGCTACATCTACTCATCTACACCTCCATATTGCTTTAGAAGAGTACAAGCAACCCTTTTACTTTCCTTCCTTGAATCATACTGGGAATAATCACAGGTATAATGACGAGGTGTATGTCCTCGACCATCTTTTACGTTGATATCCAATCCATTCTTCACCAAAAAAGTGATAACTGTGGGATCAATTGTATTATGCAATATCGTCTGGTCTCCCCTGCCTCTGCTATGGATATCTACACCAGCTTTAATCAGTTCCATCTGAACGCCTAAGTGATCGTTAGAAATCACCGGAGGGGAAGTCCGTTTAAATTCTGGTCCGGTACAGTGTATATCTGCACCGTTTTCTATCAACACCTTTGCAACCTCGGCACTTTTTGCATAATGCAGAGGGGTGTTGTTGTATATCTGAAGAGCATTGACATCCGCACCGTGTTCGACAAGCAGTTGAGCAATTTCTCCACTCTTGGCAACATGTAACGGTGTGGACTTATGTTCACTTCGAATGGATAGATCGGCGCCTTTATCCAGGAGGAATTGCAAAATCTCCACCTGCCCCTCCTTGGATGCCAGATAAACAGGGGTCAATTCCCAGGGATCTACGTGATAAACAGGAGGGGAAGGTTCTTTTGTCTGGAGGTTGATATCAGCTCCACCATCAGCAAGTATTTGTGTCATTTCCAGCAACCTGCTCTTTACTGCCTTATGGATCGGTGCTAAACCTTCACTCAATATATTCGGATTGGCCCCCTGGGAGAGCAGATAGCTCAAAACTTCAGCTTTATTTGCACGAACCGCCATAAACAGAGCAGTTCGCCCACGCTCATCTTGCAGATTAACATCCACCCCTCCTTCAACTAACACCCTGCATACTTCCAGATTTCCCTGGAAAGCGGCGGTCAGCAATGGCGGGTCAACCTGTTCCTTGTTATCCTTCTTATGATCAGCATTGTTCTTCATAAGAATCTCTGCTACATGAGGGTCTTTTGCCAAGTGCAAAGGGGTCTTCTTGTCCTTTGAAACTGCATTGATATCAGCTCCGTGATCAATCAGCATCCGGGCAATTTCTGCATTTTTGGCAACATGCAGCGGGGTTTTCCTGCTGAAGCTGCTGATAGATACATTCGCGCCACTGCTTAAAAGAAATTGTACGATCTCGGTGTTTCCATTTTCTGAAGCTAGATAAAGGGGTGTCAGTCCATATGAATCTGAACGTCTCTCCTGGACTGTTTTACTTTTTATATGATCTGGCGGCAAGACCCTGGAATTAACCTTCGCTCCTGCCTTAACAAGCGATTTAACCATTATTAAGGAGTTCCTTTTTGCCGCTAAATTAACAGGATAAAACTGAGCAGACCAAAGCGTAGACTTTATATTGGGATCTGCCCCTTGCGAGAGAAGATAGCTCACTATATCTACATGATTATTCAAAACAGCCAGAAACAGAGCTGTCTGCCCCTTATCGTTCTGCAGGTTAACCTTTGCCCCTTTTTCGAGTAATTCCCTACAAACCTCTTCCTGCCCGCGAGATGCGGACTTCATAAGTGGGGTATTTTTATATTTCCATGTTGTTACATCCGGGTTTGCTCCAGACTGAAGCAGTTTTTTAACAGCAGGAAGCCTGCCATATTCCGCGGCCTTGTGCAGTGGTGTCGTCAGGTTACGATCAAGTGGGAAATTGGTATTGAAGCGATTATTGACCTTGTTGATCATATGAGGCAAATGAATCGGAGTAAGAAATGCAAGGCAGATTATTACCGTGATAATTTCTGTAAGCTTGCCATGCTCCTTCCATCGTATACTCAACGAAATAATCGATAAAAGCAGAGAAATATAAGGTAGAAGGAAAAACCATTTAAAAATCTGTTTTGGTGGATAAACATTTCCCAGCTTTGCAATCGCCACCAGGGCAACAACTGGTATCACCAGGATAAAAGCTATATTTGCCAACCTCATGAGTTCTCCTTTTCTTTTATCACGTTCAATGCTCTTTGATTCAAGCCGCTATACTCTATGCTGTTCATATAGACTCTTCCCATTTATCAATTAGCTCCTGCCACCCCTGGACGACCTTGGAAAAATCCTTAACTCTGGCAATGACAAAAGAGTGGAGCTGAGCAATTATGATTGATGCCATTTTATCTTCAAAAATAAATAGTTATACCAACTAGACATAATTTTCGGCAATAGCAAATTTCAGGATTAGAGCATTCGAAGCCAGCGTGGAGCTGAAATAAACTTATTTACTACTCCTTTCAAGCCGTATTATGCTATTTCATAATTGAATCTTGAATTTTACACAAAGCGACACAAAGAAGGGGCAAGCAGGGGAGAATGGGGCGCGTCTACGTTTGACTTTCACCGAGTTAAATTCCTTTTTTAGAAAGCAGCAGAACGGCCCAGAGATAAGATATATCTCTGGTCAATCATAAAGATTTCTACAAAGTGACGGCAAAACCTTCCTGACAATACCCTGCTGCTATCGCTTGGAAAGTTGCTCCATTTTCAGGCTATACCAAGCAAGATAATATTTTCTAATCTGCCACAGTCGCGGTTGTGATTGCCCAACTGAATCTTTCCAATAATCAACTTGGTTGTAATCTGAGACTATTCCTGTGCAGGTCGAGCTGCCTATTTGAATGGAATTCTTCAGAAATGGAGCAACAGCTGACTTTACCTTACCAAAGAAACACCTTTTAAAACTGCAAAAGTGCTCCAGTTCGAGATGTCTACTGTATCTTTCTGACACATAGCGTGCATTTCCGAACGAATCTGGGCGGTACCCTAACGTCATCCCCACAAAAGGGGGCATTCTATTTAATCCCCGTGCTTTGCGGGTACTCAGTTCAGCGACCCCTTGAGGGGTATAAGTGCCTTGGAGGTCACTTTAAGATTCTAATTTTTAAGTATTTTCCAAATTTTTTGTTTTTTATACCCCTCAAAGCATGGGTACTGAAGAGAGTCCCTCTTAAGGAGGGATTCTTTTTAATCCTCATGCTTTGAAGGGTACTGAACTGAGTGAAAGATTTTCTGGAGTAAGGCACTAACACCCCACAAGGGGGTATAAGTGCCTTGGAGGTCACTTTAAGATCCTAATTTTAAAGTATTTTCCGGATTTTTTGTTTTTTATGAAAAGTTTTCTGGAGTAAGGCACTAAAAAAGCAGCACGGGGCATCTGACATTATGAAGAACGTGGTTAGCAACCGAACCGAATAACACATCTCGTATTTCTCCGCCCCCTTCGTGACGACCGATAACTAATAGGTGAAAATCCTGAACATTGGCAGTGTGTGTAATTATGTCTCTGGGCTCACCGAATTCAAGCATAAGTTCGTTGGTAAAACCAGCTGCCTTGAGTTTCTCGTCGACACGCTTGAGAAGACTCCTGCCGGATTTTGTGGCATTCTCCTTCACCATGTCTACCTGAAATGCAGGAATCATCCGATAGGCTAATTGAGAACTATTAATTACATAGAGCAGGGTCAGCTGTTTTGAAAAATGATCCTTTAATTTAATAATAGTATCGATGGTCTTTTGGGCTGTTGGCGAATCGTCAATTGGAACTAATATTTTCGGTATCATATTCACCTCCCTCTATTTTTATCGGAAAGCATCACCTCATTAACGGGAATTAAGCCAGAATACATTGTCAAGAGTAAGGCACTAAACCTAAACCCGATTAACAGCATACTGAATTATGTCAGCCATACACCAAACGCGGAAGTAATAAAACGAGATCCGGCCAGAAGGTCAGAGCTAATAAAATGACGATTTGGATTGCCAGGAACGGCAGGACAGCCCGCGTTACATAAACGATATCGCGGTCAATTGCCGCTCCGGAGATATAAAGGCTGACCCCCAGTGGCGGTGTACAGTAACCTATACCAAGATTAATAGTCATGATGAGACCGAAATGCATCGTGTCGATGCCGAATTTCGATAAGAGCGGCAGGAAGATAGGAGTAAGAATAAGAGTCGCCGAAATGATGTCCATGAACATGCCGATGAACAGCAGCAAAAGGTTTACCGCCAGCAGAAATACCCACGGTGAGGAAATATTATCGACGACTATGGTGGCAATTTTGCCGGGTATCTGCTCAAAGGTGAGGTATTCTCCAAAAACCGAGGCTCCGGCAACGATGATAAGCAGTGTTGCCGAGGTGATCGCTGAAGAAACGACCACTCCCTTGACATCGCGAAGTTTCATGTCCCGATGAAGGACTATTTCAACAAAAAACGCATAAAAACAGGCAACAACAGCAGCTTCATTTGCAGTAAACAAGCCTGAATAAATGCCACCGAAAATAAGCACCGGGAGCATAAGAGCCCATATGCTCTCCTTTAATACCGCAACAACTTCATTAAATGATGGCCGTGGCCGCTGTTCCATACCCATTTTCTTGCAGACAATATACGCATAGAGACTCATCGCAATCATAATGATGACCCCCGGGATAAAACCGGTAAGGAAAAGCGCCTCAAGCTGGTCGTTGCTGACCATGGCGTAGAGGATCATGGCAATGGACGGGGGAATGACAACACCAAGAATTGGTGCGGTGGTCATGAGACCAACGGAAAACCTCTCGTCATACTTGTTTTCGATGAGCGCCGGAATCATGAATCCCCCGATAGCTACGACAGTGGCAACCGTTGAACCGGAGATGGCACCAAAAAAGCCGCAGGCAAGGATTCCGGCCATGGCCAGACCACCCGGCAAAAAGCCAACCATTACATTGGCTGTCTTGATCAGTTTTTGGACAATGGTTCCCGTTGTCATGATATTGCCGCACAGAATAAAGAACATAACCACCACGAGGGCAAACTTGTCCATACTGCGATAAAGCACTTCAATGACAATCTGAGGATCGATACCAACCAGGTAAACAAGGCCGATAGTACCTGTGAAGAAAAGAGCAATAAACACCGGAATTGTCGATGCCAGGCAGCCTAGTAAAAGGGCAAAAATCAGGAGGTAGCTGTTCTCCATTATGGCCTCCCGGTAATGTCTTGTGTGCCGATCCAGTCTTCCCGCATAACGATAAGGGTGCGAAGAAACATCATCACTCCCATTACAGGGAGTACTGCATAGAAATAATACTCGGGGATCTGCAGGGTAGCCGATCGGGCGTATTCGTCATTGTACATCATTATCGTCATTTGCATCCCAAGGTAAACCATCACCGCTGAAAAAAGGAGCACAACGCAATGGGAGAAAATGGTGAGTGGTTTTTTAAGGATCGGCAGCATTTGCGGAAGAGCGTCGATACGGATAAGGGATCGACTTCGAATTGCGGCAACACAGCCAATATAAGTGGAGAAATAGATAACCTTTCGCACTACTTCGTCAGACCAGTAGAGACTCAAATCATTGGTGGTTTTACGCAGGATAACATTGGCCATCGCTGTGAAAAGAGCCACACAGACCGCAGTAAAAAGCGACCATTCTTCAATGTGCAGCAAGATCTTATCAATTGTTTTAAATATTTTTGTTATCATATCCAATAATTATTCCGAAATATTCAAATCATGTCTTTTCGTGGTAATAAAATAGTGATTAATAAAATATCTCACCCTTATAAAGATTAACAAAGTTGGGGAGTTATTCTGAAAATCCACCAGAGCCTAAACCACACACGTTGGGATTGCAAGCATCATTTAAAAGGAGAGACCAGTATGGAAAACGGCGCAAAAGGAGAAGTGGTTTATACCGTATTACAGAAAGATCTGGCCAGTGAAGTAGCAGTAGGCCGCGAGGATACATTTCCCGAGGTACTGGCAACATCAAGAATGATTGGACTGATGGAGGTGTCTGCAGCCAGGTTGATGAAACCGCTACTGAAGCCGGGAGAACTTTCTGTCGGTGTTGGAGTAGATATAAAACATTTTGCACCAACCCCGGTGGGAGAGGAAGTAAGGGTCGTTGCAACTTTTCTCGAACCGGAAGGGAAATTATATCTTTTTGAGGTGGAGGTTTTTGACAGGGCAGGAAAAGTGGCCGGTGGAAAACACTCAAGGGCAATTGTGGAAAAAGCAAGATTGATGGATGGGGCAAAAAAACGAATGGCCAAAGTCGGATAACAGAGTGCAAAGCAGACAGGACGAAATGAATTTTTGTCGTCCTGTCTGTATTTTCTTGTTGCATTTGTCCTTCTTGGGCAGTTTTGCACTGTCGGGTTAAATGACTATAGTATACTTTTGGAGTATTTCTTGTGTGGTCTGAATGGATGATTCACTTCTCCTTGATGCACAATTAAATCCTTTACTGCAGATTTCCGATAGTTCTGTAATAAACAATTTCTGATCTTCATAAACGAATTTTCTGACACACTGATGACGACTAAAAAATATCATCGGAATGGTTTTTTTTGTTGAAAATTTATTTTCTTCCCGAAGCTCCCGAAATCGTGTGTCTCTCACCAAAAGATACCATATGTTGTAGATTGGACTTGAGTCGGCCATAAATGTGGTGTATAAACACTATTATTTTGTTTTGAACATCTGCTATGAAATGATTTTACACACTCATTTTTGCACGTTGAATTGAGCACATTCCTATCATACAAGAAACCTATAATAGTAAAAATTGCATAATCGAAAGAGGGGCTGCATGACACCTGATTTGACTAAACAGGTTTTGACGAGTACTGCCGAAACAGTACTCGCAAGACGATATTATCTGAAAGATTCGAAAGGGAACGCCATCGAGACATGGGAAACCTTGGCTCACCGTGTGGCAAACGCGGTAGCGGAAGTTGATAAAGGTAAAGAAAACCATGAGCAGCTTCGGGAAGATTTTTTTAACATAATTTATCGCTTGGATTTTCTACCGAACTCTCCCTGCCTCATGAATGCCGGAACTGATCTGGGGCAGCTTTCAGCCTGTTTTGTCCTGCCGATAGAAGACTCTATGGATGGTATCTTTACTGCTATTCGCAATGGTGCTCTTGTCCATAAAACCGGTGGAGGGACCGGGTATTCCTTTTCCCGTCTGCGC
>Ga0214472_10005780_pt1 | contig 13011 bp, 13 predicted proteins | sample RVTome_6_FD_207662 | JGI IMG/M metagenome (GOLD analysis project Ga0214472, IMG submission 207662) | Soil microbial communities from uranium-contaminated site in the Upper Colorado River Basin, Wyoming, United States - RVT140D175 | ecosystem: Environmental > Terrestrial > Soil > Contaminated >... | reverse complement strand
CCAGCGGCGGGTACGGACCAACGCCGGCGGCGCGTGAGCCCCGAGCAGCTGCCGCACCTCGCGTTGAACCAGCGCTGCAAGCTCACCCGGCGCGAGCAGCGCGAGCTGCGGCTGGCGCGCACCTCCGACGAAGGCCGTCAGGGCGACATGATCCGTCGGCGCGCGACCCGGAAAGAGGGTCGACGAAAACAACATGCCCAGCACGCCGCGCTTCTCGATGGCAGGCATGAGCATGCCCAGACCGTCGAGCGGATGCGCCAGCGCGCTCGCCCGGTAGCCGAGGAACACCACCGAGAGCGGCGGATGGCCGATCTCCGCCAACGCTTCGGCGAGTGGGCGCTCGACGCCTGCCAGAACGTCGGCCGCCGCGTACGCGGGCAGGGCGATCACTACGCTGTTCGCCATGATCCACCGCGCGGTAGCGCCACGGCGCACCCGCACGCGGAAGCGGCCGCCGGCGGCGCGCCGCACCGACTCGACCCGGTGGCCCAAATGCACACTACCCGTGAGCTGCCCGGCGAGGGCGCGCGGCAGGGTGGCGAGACCTTCGCGAAAAGAAAACAGCCTGCGCTGACCCGGAGCATAGGCGTCGGGCTGGCCGCTGCGCCTTCGGCACGAGCGCAGGGCGCCGAGCATGACCGAGCCGAAGCGGCGTTCAAGCTGCTTGAGGCGGGGAAACACGGCGGACATGCTCAGCTGCTCGGGATCTCCGGCATAAAGTCCGGCCACGAGCGGGTCCATCACATAGTCCAGCACCTCCTGCCCCAGGCGCCTGCGGGCGAACGCCGCGATGGTTTCGTCGTCGCTGCAGGCTGGCACGAATGGCTCCATCAGCAGCCGCAGGCGGCCGGCGACGGTGAAGAACCCGGACATGAAAAAGGCGCGGGGCTCAAGCGGCAAAACGCGCGCGAGGCCGGCCCGCACGAGGTAGCGATTGCGCGCCCCCGCGCCGCGCGGAATCCTTTCGCCATCAAGGCCGAGCTCGGCAACCAGTTCGTCCACGGCCGGCGCCGGACCGAGCACGCTGTTCGCGCCGTGCTCCATGAGAAAGCCGTCGATGCGTTCCGAGCGCATCCGCCCGCCCGCGATGTCGCCCTGATCGAAGACCACGACCTCATGGCCCTTGCCGAGCAGCAGGCGAGCGGCGCTCAGGCCCGAGATCCCGGCGCCGATGACGACGACTTCAGCCACTGCGGAAGAAAGCCGCCGGCCGGCGCGAGCGCATGAGCTCGACGGTGACGCGGGCCTGTCCTTGCTGCGCCGCGCACTCTTCGACGCGCGCCCGGACGTGCGCGCGCACGAAAGCGGGGATGCGCTCGAGCAGCGCCTGCGCCGCGGGGTCCCAGGGCACTTCTGCGCGGATGGCCGCGCGCGGCGCGGGTTCGGGCGCGGCCCCAGCCGGCCGCACATGAGCACAGGACGGATCTTCGGCCATGAGATCGCCGTGCTGCGCCAGCGCGCGCGCGCGGCAGCCGCCGCAGCTATGACGAAAATCGCAATCCGCGCACTTTCCGGCGGGCAGCTCGCTGCGCAGCCGTGCGAGCACCGGGTGCTGCTGCCAGATCTGCTCCAACGGCCTGCGGGCGGTGTTTCCGAGGGGCAAGGGGATGTAGGGGCAGGGCGTCACATCGCCTTCGGGCGTGATGCGCAGGTAGCTGCGGCCCGCCAGGCATGCGCTCGACCATCCGGCGTAGTCGCCGCGCGTTTCGCCCGCGTGCAATCCCAGCAAGCGGCGCAAATGCGGCGCGCAGCGCGCGCGGATCATGAGCCGCGGCCGCTGGCGCCGCAGCTCGACCATCGCGGCCAGCGTCTCCTCGTAAGCGGCCGGGGACAGGTCGGTCCGCTCCACGCCGCGGCCGGTGCACACGAGAAAGAAAAAATTCAGCGCGATCGCGCCGAGGGACTCGGCGAGCGCGGCGAGCGCCACCAGCTCGCCGCGGTTCTCCTCGAATACCGTGGCCTGCAGCGAGACGGGCAAGCGTGCCATGCGCGCCGCTGCGACGCCGCGCATCGCGTCATGCCACGCGCCGGCCTTGCCGCGCAGCCGGTCATGAAACTCGGGCGTCGCCGAATCGAGGCTGATTCCGACCCCCGCCGCGCCGGCTTGTTCCAGCTGCTTCGCGCGTCGTTCGTTCAGCAGCGTGCCGTTGGTGCCGATCACCGGAGCGAGGCCGCTTTGCGCCGCCTGCTTCACCAGCACCGCAAGGTCGCGGCGCAGCATCGGTTCGCCGCCGCTCAGCACCAGCATGGCGCCGGGCGCCAGTGCGGCGATCTGCTCGACCAGGCGCACGGCCTGTGCCGTGCTCAATTCGTCGCAAGAGCTCCGCCCGCGCCGAATCGCATCGAGATAACAGTGAGCGCAGGCGAGGTTGCAGCGGCGCGTGACATTCCACGAGACGATCATCGCTTGCCCGTGGCGTGAGGACAGGGACATCTCGCCCCGCTGCCGCGAAGACAGGAATCGATCACGTCCGAGGTGATCACCGCGTGGCCGCGCTCGAGCGCATGCTGCATCACCGCACGGCGCGCCATCTCGCGGGCGAAATCGGGGACGCGCTGCATGCGCGCCTGCGCCTCGCCGGTCCATGCCAGGGCGGTTTCCGCCATCTGCTCCAAAGCCGGCGCGACGCGGCGCGCCGCAAGCAGCACGTTGCACTGCGCCAGCCGCAGCAGATTTTCGGCCGTGCTGCCGACGTCGGTCTCGCCGTCGGCGTGAATTCCGGCGCGCCCCGCCGCCAGCAACCACGGCTTGCGCTGGCGTAGTTCGTTCAGGATCTGCTCCAGGGCCTTGCCGGCGAGCAGCGTGGCGGGCAGGCGAACGCCCGCTTCGGCCGCCATCTTGACCGCAAGATCGAGGTGCCCCTGATAGATCCTGGCGAGCCCGCCGTCGATGATCTGTCCGTGCAGCCTTTCCTGCTCCTCGAAGCGGAATACGGCCGCGGCGGCGGGCGAGAGCACGCCTGCGATGCTTTGGAAGGCGGCGTAGTGGAAGAACGGGTCGTAGACCGCGACGGCCTCCACCGGACGATCGAAAATCCGCGCCAGCGCGAGCGCCGCCTCGAGCGCGCCATAGGAATGCTCGCTGCCGTCGATCGCGACCATGATGCCGCCGGGCTGATCGGCCGGCGGCGACTTCACGATCAGCAGGTCGCGGTCGATGCGCCGCGCCACGCGCTCGCACACGCTGCCGAGCACCGAGCAGCCGACGGCGCCGAGCCCGAGCGCGCCCATGACGACCAGATCGTGGCTGGAGGCCTGGATGTCCTGCACCAGCCGGCGCCAGTTCTTTCCCTCGAGCGTCACGCGCCGGCAGGGCACCGCGGCCCGCGCGCACTTCGCGCTCACCACATCGAGGTACGACTCGGAGATCAGCGTGAGCCCGCGCTCGATGAGATCGCCGTGGATTTCGCGTTGCTCGGTGAGCGCCTTTTCCGAGCGGTAGGGCTCGGGCAGGCCGCCTTCCATCTGCCGGAAGCGGCGCTCGTGCAGGCTTGCGGCATGGACGTGGCTCGCCGTCAGCTCGCCGCCGCCGCGCGCGGCGATGGCGAGCGCGATCTCGGCGGCACGCAGCGCGTGCGCCGAGTTGTCGAATGGCACATAGATCGACCGATACATCGATTTCCCGTCGCTCGGCGCTAGCCGTGCATCCTCGCTTTCGCCTCGTCCATCACCGCGCAGTCGACTTCGCCGTAGCCCTGTCCCCTGGCGTAGCGCTCGATCGCCGCGCGCGCCATCGGCCGCACCGGCTCGGGAACGTGCGCCAGGCGCTGCTCCGCCTCTTCGGTCCACAGCAGCCCCGCCTCGGCGAGCGTCGCGCGCACCAGGGCGAGCGGCTTGCGGGTAGGCTTGGGCCCGCCGATCGCCACGCCCAGGCTGCAGACGAGCTGGGTCTCCCAGGGATTGGTGAGCAGCGCGACGCGCTGCCCGCAGCGGGCGCAGCGAAAGATCGCGCTCAGCGAGCCTTGCGACGGAGGATCCGGCGCTTGCGCAAGCGTCATCGGCTCGTCGCAGCCGACGCACAGGAATTTCATCGCGCGGCCTCCGCGGTGCAGCGGCGCTCGATCTCGTCGGCGAGGGCGGCGAAAGCCCGTGCTGCGGGCGCGTCCGGATGCGCGCTAACGAAGGGCAGGCCCCGGTCCGCGCACTGCGCGATGCGCGGATCGAAGGGGATGCTTCCCAGGAGGGGCACGCCAAGGGCTTGCGCCGGCCCGTCTGCGGCGAAAAGCCCGGCCATGTTCTCGACCGCGCCGAGGAGCCGCGCGTCGAGCTTGCGCGCCAGGATCACCGAACGCCTGACGCTGGCTATCGCGAGCCCGGACGGGGTGGTGACGACGAGCGCCTTGTCGCATGCCGGCAGCAGGTCATGCAGGTCGGCAAAGCGCTCCGCGCCCGGCGGCAAGTCGATCAGCAGGAAATCGAGCTCACCCCACGCGGTATCGCCGGCGAATTCCGCAAGCGCGGTCGCTTCCAGCATGCCGCGCCACGCGAACTGGTTCTGCGCCGCCGGGGCCCGCCACGCGAGCGCGCTCCCGCTTTCGGGCAAGAGCAGATCCATGGACACGACTTTCACGCCGAGCGGCCCCTCGGCGGGCACTATGCCGTCATCGCCCAGTTTCAGGCGCCGTCCCTCCACGCCGAGCATGCGGGCGAGGCAGGGCCCGTTCAGGTCGGCGTCGAGCACTCCGACGCGGCGAGCGCGCGTCGCGAGCGCCGCCGCGAGGTTCGCACTCACGACGCTTTTCCCCACCCCGCCTTTGCCGCTCATCACCGCGAGCGTGGTTGCGACCGGCGCCATGCGCGCGCGCAGCCGGGCCGAGCGCTCGGCCACCTGGCCGAGCACGTCGGAGCCGCCGTCACCCGCGATTTCGCGATAGCTCTTCATTCGCGCGACCGTCCACGCCGCAGCTGCAGCCAGCCGCCGGCCATCGCGCCGAGCGTCGCGGCTGCGAGCTGCTCCAGCGGCCAGACGAAATAGAAGGTGGAATCGCCGCGCGGCAAGCCAGGCAGCGGATCGGGCAGCACGCCGAGGAATTCGCCCGCGAAAACGACGAGCGTTACGGTGCCGAAGTAAAGGACCGCGATGTAAGCCCCGTTCAGAGGCTCCAGCGTCCTCGCCGCAAAGCCGACCGCAGCCGCGCCGATGAACAGCAACAGCGCTCCCCAGTTGGCCACCCACCACATCCCCTTGCCGGCAACCGCGAGCCCCCAGCCGGCCGCAACGAGCGTTCCGCCGAGCGCGAACGCATAGCCGAGCCACACTGCCAGCCACGCGATGTCGCGATGCGCGCTCACGTTCCCCCTTTGAGGCCTTTCAGGAAGGCGATCAGGTCCTTGAGATCGCCTTCGCTCATCCGCTCCTTGAGTCCGGGGATCATCAGCTGGGGATAGGTTCTCGCCGGATTCGCGGTCGGCTGGCATTCGACCAGCCCGCTCGCCGGCAGCGGCGTAAAGCACGCCCAGGGATCGACGATCGCTTCGAGCAGGTAGTCCTCGGCGGACCTGCCCGGCCTGCGCAGCTCCGCTTGCTTTCCGGCGTTCGACAAATCCGGTCCGCGCTGCCCGCCTCGGATGCCCAGTGCTTCGACCGTGTGGCAGGCGAAACAGGCGAACGTCGGGTTCAGGAACACCGCCCGGCCGCGGCTCTCGGCGGCGCTCCCGCCCGCGGCTCGCGGCGCGGCGACGCGCGGTCTTTCGAACTGGGGGTAGTACCAGTTACCGAACAGGACCATGCCCCCGACGGTTGCGACGTACACGAGCAGAATGCTCGCGAACGTCATGGCGGGGGATTCGGGCTGCGGCACGGGTCCCCAGTTGAGCAGGACGAAAAAGGCAGCAGCAGCGAGGACCGCCATGCTGAAAAAAACCAGATAGGGCGAGCCGAACCGGATGCCCCATGCCGCCGGCACGGAGGGCAGCGCGCCCCAGATGACGAGCAAGGCGATCGCAGCGAAGCTCGCCGGGCCCTTCACCCGCCGCCAGCGCTGTGTCAGGGCCGCCTCACTCATCGACCTTGCCCACCGCAAATCCGACCCAGAAGATGAAGGCGAGCAGCGCGAAGAAGATCAGCGTGGTGATCGCGACCATGATCGACGAATGGCCCAGGGTCGCGGTGTACCAGTACGGCGTCACGTCCTTCACCACGCCGTAGAGGTGGTAGTCCATGCGCGTCAGCGAGCGGATCGCTCCCATCAGGCCCATCAGGTACACGCCGACCGCGGGAATGAAGATCAGCACGTACTGACTCATGGGATCGATGCGCCCCCACAGGATCGCCCCGGTGGCGCGCGCGCGACGGTAGAGCAGGTAGGTGACGAAGGTCATGATGATGATCGCGGTCACGGCAAGCGCCTTGGCCACCATCAGGCCCAGGAAGGTGAAGCGCTCCGGAAGAATCAGCGCCTGCTCGCTCACGCCGGCCGGAGGCTTGGCCAGCAGGTCGGGAAAGAAGTTCTGCGGCACCAGCCACACCAGGCCCCCGGCCAGCAGCACCGCGAAGATGGTCTTCATGTGCGGCGCGAACCGCGTGCCGCGCTCGATGCGTTGCATCGACAGCCACATGTAGAAATTGGCGCCGAGAAAAAGCAGCACCACCAGCAGGCCCTGCATCACGAAGTAGCCCGAGAGCTTGTCGGCCATCATGAAGGTGGCGAGCTGCGGGTCGTAGAGAAACAGCTCCTTCGAAAGGACGTAGCCGGCGAGCGGCATCGTGATCAGCGCGCCGACGCCGATCAGGTTGCCGATGGTGCCCATCCAGTCGTAGAACGCCCGGTCCTGCTCCTTCTTCGAGGTCAGAAACATGACCGCGGCGAACAGCGCGACCACGAAGCCGCCGAACGTGAGGTTGCCGAGGAAACGGTGCAGGTTGAGCGGCCACCACGCCGCGTTGTCGACCATGGCCCAGAGGCTTGCGCCCTCGAAGGGCTTGGGCGGGGTATTCATGAACCCGGTCACGGCGTTCATCAGCAGCATCACGACCGTGCCGAGGAGGTTGAGCAGGACGCCGATCCCGATATGCGCCCATTTGCCGGCCGGCGAGCGGCTGAGCGGCTCCCAGGTGTACCAGTAGAGATACATGCACAGCGTCTCGAGCAGGATGAACATCCCGTACAGGATCCACACCGGGTAGAGCGCCTTGAACAGGTAATTCGTGATCGGCTGGTACGGCCCCATCAGCGCGAAGGCGAACAGCACGCCGAAGATCGCAGTAAGCGAATAGGCGATCGCGACGACCTTCATGGTCTCCTTCGCCAGGCGCTCGTAACGCGGGTCCTTGGTGCGCAGGCCGAGCCATTCGCTGATGACGATGAAGATCGGCGCGCCCAGCACGAACGCGGCGAGGAACAGATGCAGCTGCGCCGCCAGCCACAACGCCGTGCGTGCCCCGATCAGAGGAACGTCGACCGGCATATCACTTCGCGGCCGGCGCGGCGGTCGCGACCAGCGCGCCGTGCATGCCGCGCTGGTCGTGGTTGGAGAGCGGGCAGCTGATCTTGTACTCGCCCGCCTGCAGCGCGAGCTCCAGGCGCAGAGTGCGGCCGGGGCTGAATTTTTCGGCGGTCGTGTCGATGCCGGGGCCTTCGACGTGGAAGTTGTGCGCGAAGCGCCCCTCGTTGCGCAGCACGAAAGTCACCGGGCCGGCGCCGACCCGGATGTGGTTGGGCTTCATTTCGTATTCGCTGAAGACGATTTCGACCTTGCCGCCGGCGACGTCGACGAACTCGGCGGCCGGCGCGGCCGCATGCGCCGGCGTCCGCGCTTCGCGCGCAGGCGCCGGTGGCGCGGGCGCGCCGCTGAACCAGGCGGGCAGCGGGCTGAGCTCGCGCGGCACGCCGGGGTGCTCGGCGACCTTCGCCGCCATCCAGCCCATGAGCGCAGCGGTTGCGGCGCATGCCGCGAGCGCCCACGCAAGCGCCGCACTGCGCTTCACGGGCTAGGGCAGCACCGTCACATAGGCGACCATGGGGCCCTGCACCGGCTTGCCCTGATCGTCGTAGCCCCTCAACTCTCCCTTCGGCCCGATGAAAGTGTGCACCTCGCAGATCATGCGGTAGGTTCCGGGCCGATTCGCCTGGAACCTGAGCATGGCCTGCTCGCCGCGAACGAATTCGCCGGCCTTCAATTTTTCGGGCCCCTCGAAGGAGTTCGGATTCGAGCGCGCCACCAATTTCACGCCAGTCGGGTTGCCCGCATCGTCGACGAGCGGCATGCCTTCGCTGCCGATTTCGGTGCCTTCGATGCTCAGGTTATGGTGCGATCCCTTGAGGCCGTGGATGCGCAACGTCACGCAGTCGCCCCGGTTCACGATGATCATCGACGGATCGAAGTTGTAGCGCTCGAGCTTGGAATTCGCATCGCGCTTGAAACCCCGATCGTTGTAGGCGACCGGCTTGCCGTCCTTGCCCTTCGGCACCGTGTCCCATTCTCCGGCGACGACCAAGAACTCCCTCGCCGGCGCGCTCGCCGCGCAGGCCGGCGTGAGCCCCGGACCCTTGGCCTTGGTCTTCGCCGCTTGTGCCGCAACCTCGCCCGGCAACGCCGCGATCACGGCGCTTGCCGCGACTGCCAAAAACACTGTCCGCTTCTTCATCGTGCTCTCCTTATCCACTCGTTCGGTAGTTTTCCCGACCTTTCTCATGCTTCGCTCATCGGCGCGATCACACAACGGACCTAGGGAGCGACTTCGCTGCGACCTTCGGGCCCTGCGCGCAGGGCTTTGGTCCATGGCTGCCCCGGACTCGGGTTGCTAGAATGAAATCGGCGCAATGAACCTGTTTGCCCGGTTGAGCCTGGTGCGCCTGCTGTTGGCGGGCGGGGCGGTGATTTTGCTGGCCGGGATGCTGGTGGTCGGCGCCTGGGTCGGCAGAGAGATCGAAAGCGGAGTCATCAGCCGGGCAGGGTCGGTGACCAGCCTCTACGTCGACAGCCTGGTCTCGGCGCACGTGCAGTCCCTGGCCGACGGCGGGAAATTGCGCGACGCGGATCGCGCGGCGCTCGACCAGCTGCTTTCGGGCACCCCGCTCGGCCAGCACGTCGTGGCGTTCAAGATCTGGGCGCCGGATGGCCGTATCCTCTACAGCAGCAATCCTGTGCTCACGGGGAGGCAGTTCGCGGTGAAGCCGGCGCTCGCCAGCGCGTTCACCGGCCAGGTGCACTCCAATATCGCCGACTTGAGCGACCCGGAGAACGAGCTCGAATCCAAGCGCTGGTCGCGCCTCATCGAAACCTATGCGCCGGTGCGCGCCGTGAACTCCGGGGACATCATCGCGGTGTCGGAGTTCTATCAAACGACCGATGAGCTGGCCCAGGAAATGAGCTCCGCGCGGCTGCGCAGCTGGCTGCTGGTGGGCGCCGCGACGCTGGTGATGTTCCTGTTGCTTGCCGCCTTGGTCCGGCGTGCGAGCAACACCATCTCCGCGCAGCAAAGCGAGCTGAGCGAGAAGGTGGCGCAGCTCACCAAGCTGCTCGCGCAGAACGATCAGCTGCACGACCGGGTGCGCCGTGCCGCGGCGCGCACGACCGCGCTGAACGAACGCTTTCTGCACCGCATCGCCGCCGATTTGCACGACGGCCCGGGCCAGGATCTGGCGCTTGCCCTGCTGCGCATGGATTCCCTGGCCGAAACCTGTTCCGCCTGCGCGGCAAGCAACGGCCGCCCCGTCGGCGAAGAGTTCCGCACCGTTCATTCCGCCCTGCAATCGGCGCTCGCCGATCTGCGCGCCGTCTCCAGCGGACTGCGCCTGCCGGAGATCGACCGGCTGTCGCTCGCCGATACCGCACGGCGCGCGGCGCGCGACTACGAGCGCAAGGCGGGCTTGCACGTAGCGCTCGACCTGGACGATGTGCCGCACGACGGCCCGCTGCCGGTCAAGTTCACGCTCTACCGCCTGTTGCAGGAGTCGCTCGCCAACGGCCGCCGGCACGGTGGCGGCGAGGACCAGCGGGTGACGATCAGGCGGCACAACGGTCAGCTCCTGGTCGAGGTGGCGGACGGCGGCAGGGGATTTGACGCGCGCACCGCGGTGAGCGACGGTCATCTGGGAATCGCAGGGATGCGCCAGCGGGTGGAGATCCTGGGCGGAACCTTCAGCGTCGAAAGCGCTCCCGGCGAGGGCACCGTGATCCGCGCTTCGCTGCCCCTGTCCGCGCTCGACTTCGGCGATGAGTGAGCCGATCCGCGTCCTCGTTGCGGACGACCATCCGTTGTTTCGCGAAGGCGTCGTTCACTCGCTCGCGGCCGAGCCGGACATGAACATCGTCGCCCAGGCTGCGAACGGCGAGGAAGCGCTGCGGCTCGCGCGCGAGCTGCTCCCCGACGTCGTGCTGCTCGATATCGCGATGCCGGGCTGGGACGGCCTGGCGACGGCCGGGAAGATCACCACCGCGTGCCCGGCGACGAAGATCGTGATGCTCACCGTGATCGAGGACGAAGACAAGCTGCTCGCCGCATTCAAGGCCGGCGCGCGCGGTTACGTGTTGAAAGGCGTTTCGGCGCGCGAGCTGGCGGGCGTGGTACGGGCCACGGCCCATGGCGAGGTCTACGTGTCGCCGTCCCTTGCCGCCGGCATGCTCATGGCGCTCACGCGCGGCCGACCTGCCGACCCGCTCGAGGAGCTGACCGAACGGGAGCTCGAAATCCTGAAGCTCGTCGGCCAGGGCCTGACGAACCGCAGGATCGGCGATCACTTGCATCTTTCAGAGAAGACCATCAAGCACTACATCACCAACATCCTGCAGAAGCTGCAGGTGCGCACTCGCGTCGAGGCGGCGCTCGTCGCGGCCCGCCGGCGCTGATCCCGACCACGAGGAAGGGCTGCCGATGTTTCGCACGCCGCAGATCGATGACCTGAATGTCGTCAGCCAGGTGCGGCTCGTCTCGCCCGAGGCGCTGCACGAGGAGCTGCCGCTCTCGGAGGCGGCGCGGCGCAACGTGCTCGCCGGCCGCGACGCCGTCAAGCGCATCCTCGAGCGCGCCGACCCGCGCCTGTTTGTCGTCGTCGGCCCGTGCTCGATCCACGACCCGCAGGCGGCGCTCGACTACGGCCGGCGCCTGGCGGCGCTGGCGCGCGAGGTGCAGGACACTTTCCTGCTCGTGATGCGCGTGTACTTCGAGAAGCCGCGCACCACGGTCGGCTGGAAGGGCCTGATCAACGACCCGGATCTCGACGACTCGTTCCATATCGAGAAAGGCCTGCGCATCGCGCGCCGGCTGCTCCTCGACCTGAACGAGCTCGGGTTGCCTTGCGCCACCGAAGCGCTCGATCCCATTACGCCGCAATACCTCGCCGATCTCATTTCCTGGAGCGCCATCGGCGCGCGCACCACCGAATCGCAGACGCATCGAGAAATGGCGAGCGGCCTGTCGATGCCGGTGGGCATCAAGAACGGCACCGACGGCAACCGCGCCGTGGCGATCAACGCGCTGCTCTCGGTGTCGCGCCCGCATGCTTTTCTCGGCATCGACCCGGAAGGCCGCTGCGCGCTCACCTATACGCGCGGCAACCGCTATGCGCACATCGTGCTGCGCGGCGGCGCTGCGCCAAATTACGACACCGTCTCGGTGGCGCTCACCGAGGAGGAGTTGGCGCGCGCGGGGCTGCCGCGCAGCATCCTCGTCGACTGCAGCCACGGCAATTCGGGAAAGGACCCGGCGCGACAGCCGCTGGTCTTCGCCGATGTCGTGCACCAGATCGTGGAAGGCAACCGCTCGATCGTCGGCGCGATGATCGAATCCAACCTGGAATGGGGCAACCAGCCCCTGGCGGACCGCGCCAAGCTGCGCTACGGGGTTTCGATCACCGACGCGTGCATCGACTGGCCGGCCACCGAGAAGCTGTTGCGCGAGGCGCGGGCAAAGCTGCGCCGGCAAGCCGCCTGAGTCCATTCGGTTTGATGCAGATCAAGTAGCGGCTCTCGGCACCTCCTAGGCTGGGATTTGGAGGAGCTTAGGCATAGGAGGGGCACATGAATCTCGGACTGAAAACGACCGCGTTGGTCTTGGCGTGGGCGCTGGCTGGCTTCACCGGCAGCGCTGCCGCTCAATCCGTTACGTACGAGAACACGGTCAAGAAGATCGTCACGGAAAGATGCATGGGCTGCCACGGCGCGGGCTCGCCGACCTTGGCCGAGTTCGACAAGGACAAGGACGGCTGGAAGAAAAAAATGAAGGGCCCGCGGATGGATACGTACGCCAATCTCGTGACCTTCGTGAACGGGTCGGACGCCGGCGCGCTCATGAGGCGGCTCGACGACGGCAAGAGCACCAAGGACGGCAAGCCGGGCAACATGAACATGTGGCTGGGAAGCAGCGATGCCGAGCGCGCGCAGCGGCTTGAGGTGATGAAGAAATGGGTGGGCCACTGGACCCTCGAGCGCCGCAAGGATCTGACCGAAGGCGAGCTGCGGACCATTACCGCTCCCGAAAAATAGTCAGGCCGCGTTCGCGATGATGCGGCGCGCGTTGTGGCTCGCCCTGTGTGCCGTGTGGGCGGGGCCGCTCCATGCGGCGCATCCGTACCTCACCGATGACACCGGCACTCAAGGCTCGGGCAACTGGCAGCTCGAGTTGATGGCCGAGCGCGACCGTAACGCCCGTACGGCGGATACGGGCAGCGGAGCGGTCCACGAGGTCCGCAAGCTGGCGCTCATCAATCCGGTGCTGACTTACGGCGTGCTCGACACCGTCGATGTCGCCTTGGGCCTCAACCACCTTCGCCAGCGAACCACCGAGGATGGGACCGTCACGCAAGCCGCGGACGGCTCAGGGGACTCGACGCTCGAGCTGAAATGGCGCTTCTACGAGGCAGACGGCCTCAGCCTCGGTCTCAAGCCCGGCCTCGCTCTCCCCACGGGCGATGAAGAACGGGGATTGGGGAGCGGGAGGCCGTCCTGGGGCGTCAATTTCATTCTGACGCAGGAGGCCGGACCCTGGACGTTCCTGGCCAACGTCGCCTATACCCGCGCCCGCTACAAGCTGCCGGCGGACGCGGAGGCGAACCGCGCGCACCTGTGGCG
>Ga0214472_10005778_pt1 | contig 13014 bp, 11 predicted proteins | sample RVTome_6_FD_207662 | JGI IMG/M metagenome (GOLD analysis project Ga0214472, IMG submission 207662) | Soil microbial communities from uranium-contaminated site in the Upper Colorado River Basin, Wyoming, United States - RVT140D175 | ecosystem: Environmental > Terrestrial > Soil > Contaminated >... | reverse complement strand
GGGTCACGGGACCCAATGCCGAGGTCGCCGTCCTGCTGTCGGACGCCATCGGCGAGGCCGCCACGGCGCGGTTCGTGTCCACCTACCGCATCTACACCGTCGACCTGCTCGACCCGCCGAGCCTGCCCACCGAGCCCGCCACCAGGAGCCTCGCCGAGCTCATCCTCGTGGCCGGGGCGCTCGGACTGCTCGGAGGGGTCGCCGTCGCCCTGGTGTGGGGTGCGCCCCGCCTTCGCAGGGCCGAGGAGATGTCGACCCGGCTCGGCACCTACGGGCCCGAGGGCTCGGATCCCCGGGCGCGGCCGCTCTCGGCGGCAGGGGGCCGGAGGGCGGGATGACCGTCTCCGCCCGCGGGGCCTCCCCCGCCGTCGGCGGGCGGCTCGGCGCCGGGGCGGCGCTCCTCACCGCAGGCCTCGGCCTCGCCGCCGTCACCGCCACCGCGCTGGTCGATCCCCGCTACGTGTTCGGGATCGGGGTCGGTGCACTGGCGGCCGTCGTCGTCGTGTTCCACCCCCAGATGGGGCTGCTTGCCGCCACCGCCTTCACGGTGCTGCGCTTCCCCGACATCGCCACCGACTACCACGGGGCGCCGTCACTCTTCCAACCCCTCATGGGCCTGCTCGGGATCGCCATCGCACTGCGGTGGCTCACCACGGCTGAGCGGCCCGCCGGGGGCGGGCGCGCCGCCGCCGCCGTCATCGCATTCGGGCTGGTAGCCCTGGGCAGCCTGGTCATGGCCGACAGCGCCGCCGACGGCGTGCCCGACCTGGAGCTGTTCGCCCGCGACGCCATCGTCGCCGTGATGGTCGGGATGCTGCTGCGCAGCGCCGCCACCCTGCGCCGCGTGGTGTGGGTGCTCATCGGCGGAGGGGCGCTGCTGGCCACGATGTCGGTGCTCCAGGTGATCGGCGTGCCCGGAGAGGCGTTCGGGGGGTTCGCCCAGTCGCAGTTCAAGAACATCCTCGGCGACCTGGACGACATCCGGATCGCCGGGCCGGTCGGCGACGCCAACTTCTACGCCCAGTGGCTCGTGATGCTCGTGCCGTTCGCTCTCGACCGGATGTGGAACGAGCGCTCCCGCAGGCTGCGGCTCGCCGCCGGGTACGCCGCAGCGGTCATGGGGGCGGCGGTGGTGTTCACGTTCTCCCGGGGCGGGGCGGTGGCCCTCGTCGTCGTGGCCGGGGCCATGCTCGTCCGCCACCCGCCGAGGGCCCGCACCGTGCTGGCCGTCGCACTCGCCGCCGTGGCGGTGGTGCCGCTGCTGCCCGCCGAGTACACCGGGCGCCTCGCCACGCTCACCCAGATCGGCAGCGTCGACGCCGGCACCGACATCTCCATCCGCATCCGCACCTCGGAGTTCGAAGCCGGCCTGGCGATGTTCTCCGACAGCCCCCTCCTGGGCCAGGGATACGGCACCTACTTCGAGAACTACCCGGACTACAGCCGACAGGTCGGCATCGACCTGCGGTCCAAGGGGCGCGAGGCCCACAACCTCTACGTCGAGCTCGCCGCCGAGACCGGCATCCTCGGCCTGGCGATGTTCGCCGGGCTCATCCTGTTCGCCTACGCCTCGATCGGGGAGGGGCGGCGCCGCATGCGGCGGCTCGGCTCCTTCGCCGGTGACGACATCGGGTACGCCATCGGGGTGGCCCTGGCCGGGTACCTCATCACGTCGACCTTCCTCCACATGGCACTCGCCCGGCTCCCCTGGCTCGTGATCGGGCTCGCATTCGCGCTGCCCTCGGCGGCGACGACCATGTCCCGCAACCGCGCCGCCGGCCAGGAGGTGGAGGCGTGACCGACGTGCGCGACGGCGATCTCGGCACCACCGCGGCCCGCGCCGTGGCGTGGAACTACGCATCGTTCGCCGCCGGCCGCCTGCTGGTGCTCGTCACCATGGCGATCCTCGCCCGCCTCCTCACCCCGGAGGACTTCGGCATCGTGGGGTTCGCCACGCTCGCCGTGGGCTACCTGTCGGTGCTACGCGACCTCGGGCTCGGCGCCGCCGTCATCCAGCGCCGCGACGACACCGAGGAGAGTGCCCAGACGGTCTTCGTCCTGAACCTCATCATCGGGTTCGCCCTCACCGGCATCACCTTCGTGCTCGCCCCGTTCGTCGCCCACTTCTTCAGGGAGCCGGTGGTCACCCCGCTGCTGCGGCTGCTCTCCACCACCTTCATCCTCGAGTCGATCGGGAGCATCCACGTGGTGCTGCTGAAGCGCAACCTCGCCTTCCGCCGCAAGATCGTGCCCGACGTCGGCCGTGCTGCGGTGAAGGGTGCGGTCTCGATCATCACCGCCCTGGCGGGTGCCGGGGCCTGGGCGCTCGTCTTCGGGCAGCTGGCGGGCGTGATCGCCGGGGTGCTGCTGGCGTGGGTGGTGATGCCGTGGCGCCCTCGCTTCCAGATCCACCGCCGCCTCATCCGTCCGCTCATGGGGTTCGGAGGCCCGCTGGTGCTCACCGACCTGCAGTACGCGCTGTGGACCAACCTCGACTACATCGTCGTGGGCCGGATGCTGGGCGACGTGGCCCTCGGCGTCTACACCCTCGCCTACCGCCTGCCCGAGCTCCTCATCCAGTCGGTGTGGCGCGTGCTCGCCCAGGCGATCTTCCCGTTCTTCTCGTCCATCCAGGACGACGCCGAGAAGCTGCGCCGCGCCTTCCTGGCCACGATCCGCTACACCCAGACGTTCGTCGTGCCGCTGTCGCTCGGGCTGCTCATCACCGCCGAGCCGGCGGTCCATGTCCTCTTCGGGGAGCAGTGGTACGCCGCCATCCCCGTCCTCCAGGTGCTCGCCGTGTTCTCCCTCATCGGGTCCATCGGCGTCAATGCCGGGGACGTCTACAAGGCACTGGGCCGTCCCGACGTGCTCGTGAAGCTCTCCGCCATCGAGTTGACGATGCTCATCCCGGCGCTCGTCTACGGCGCCCGCTGGGGGCTGATGGGCGTGGCCTGGGCTCACGCCGCCGTGGCGATCGTCGACAGCTCGGTGCGGCTCGTCGTGGCCTCGCGGATGGTCGGCTTCGACCTCGGCGACGTGTGGCGCCAGCTGCGTCCCTCGGCGATCTCGGGAGCCTGGCTCGCCGCCGCCACCCTGGGCGCCGGCGCCCTCCTCTCCGGCCTCGGCCCGGTCACCCGCCTGCTCGGCATGGCGGCCGCCGGTGGCACCGCCTACGCCCTGGCGCTGTGGCACTACGACAGCGAGGCCGTCCGCCGCGTCCTGGGCTGGATCGGGCTGCGCAGGGAGCGGGCGGCATGAGGCGGCTCGGCCCGGACCTGCGGGTCACGACCGCCCCGGCCCCGACGGGCCCGCTGCGGGTGCACTACCTCATCGACTCGCTCGGCCCGGGCGGGGCGGAGCACCTGCTCGCCGAATACCTCGCCGTGCTCCCCGGGCTCGGCGTCGAGCCAGTGGTCACGGCGATCCAGGAGCGGGCGGGCAACCCGGTGGCCGGGGACATCGCCGCGCTGGGAATCGAGGTGGAGACCCTGCGGATCGAGCGGCTCCGCCAGCGCGACGCCCGCTCGCTGGTCGGCGGTGCCATCGACCGCGCCCGGCCCGACCTGGTGCACACCCAGCTCGAGTTCTCCAACACCCTCGGGTCGTGGGCGGCGCACCGCCGCGGGATCCCGGTGGTCAGCACCATCCACACCCTCGACCGGCCCCCGCCCATGACCCGCGACTGGCTCCGCTTCCGTCTCATGGCGTGGTCGCTGCGCACGGCCGAGCGCGTGTTGTGCGTCTCCGACGGCGCCCGCCATCACTTCGAGGCGGCGGCCGGGATCGGGCGCGGCCAGGCAGCCACGCTCCACAACGGCATCGACCTCGCCCCCTTCACGGCGATCGACCCGGCGCGGGGTGCCGCCGTGCGGGAGGCGCTCGGCATCCCCGCCGGTGCGCCGCTGGCCGCCACCGTGGCAGTGCTGCGCCGCCCCAAGGGGATCCAGCACATGCTCGATGCCATGCCGGCGGTGTTGGAGCGGCTGCCCGACGCCCACTATCTCGTCGTCGGTGACGGCCCGCATCGTGCGGCGCTGGAGCAGAGGGCGGCGGCGCTCGGCCTCGCGTCCCGGGTCCATTGGGCCGGAGCGACCGACGCCGTACCCGACCACCTGGCGGCCGCCGACCTGTTCGTGCTCCCCTCGCTCACCGAAGCCCTCCCCACGGTCCTCATCGAGGCCATGGCGGCGGGGCTGCCTGTGGTCGCCACGACGGTGGGCGGGATCCCCGAGATGGTCGATCATCCCGGCAGCGCCCTGCTCGTCCCCGCCGCCGACCCGCAGCGGCTCGCCGACGCCGTCATCCGCGCACTGTCGTCGCCGCTCCAGGCCAGGGCCATGGGCACCGCCGGACGGCGCATCGCCGCCGCCCGATTCGACATCCGCCGCCAGGCGGGCCGCCTCGTCGAGGAGTACCACCTCGCCGTCCGCCGGGGGGCGCTGCGATGAGGATCCACGTGATCGAGACCGACGGCGCCGGCGGGCTCATCCACTACGCCCACCAGCTGTGCGAGACCTTGCAGGCCTCCGGTGCGGAGGTCACCCTCATCACCGGTCAGCACTACGAGCTGGCCGACGTGCCCGCCTCCTTCGAGGTGCGGCCGGTGCTGCGGCTGTGGCCCGCCATCGAGCCGCCGCTGCAGGGGCGCCTCGCCGGCCTGCGGCGCCGCATCCGGCGGGTGGGCCGGGCGGTGCGCCTCACCCGCGAGTGGTGGCGCCTGTCGTCGATCGTGATCGCCGACCGGCCCGACATCGCCCAGTTCTCCATCATCCGGTTCCCCTTCCTCGGCTTCTTCCTGTGGCGCATCCGCAGGGCGGGGATCGTGACCACCCAGGTCTGTCACGAGTTCGAGCTGCGCGACGCCCCCGGCCCGGTGCGCCGGGCGGTGCGCACCCTGTCGCGCCGCGTCATCCGCTCCTTCAGCGCCGTGTTCACCCACGGCGACTCGCAGCGGACCGCCGTCATCGGCGCCACCGGGGCGGAGCCGGGCCGGGTCCATGCCATCAGCCACGGCGACGAGGGCCTCCTGGTGCGGATGGCCGACGCCGGCGGCGACCTGCGCCGCCGCTACGGCATCCCGCCCGGCCGGCCCGTGGCGGTGTTCTTCGGGGGCCTGCGCCCCTCCAAGGGCCTCCCCGACCTCGTCGACGCCATGGCCGAGGCGGCGGCCGAGATCGACGCCCACCTCGTGGTGGCCGGGCACCCCCAGGGTGTCGACCCTGCCGACCTGCGCCGGCGCGCCGCCCGGCTCGGCATCGCCGACCGGACCACCATCGACGCCCGCTATCTGCCGTTCGACGAGATCGGCCCGCTCATACGCACCGCCACCGTGGTGGTGCTCCCCTATCGCTCGGCGACTGCGAGTGGGATCCTCCAGACCGCATACGTCTTCGGGCGCCCCGTGATCGCCACCGCGGTCGGCGCCCTGGCCGAGGACGTGGACGACGGCCGCACCGGGCTGCTCGTGCCGCCCGGGAACCCGCCGGCGCTGGCTCGCGCCCTGGTCAAGATCCTGTCCGACCCTGCCGAAGCCCGGGCCATGGGAGACGCAGCACACCGCCACGCCGGCGACTTCGGGTGGGGCCCGATCGCAGACAAGATCCTCGGCGTCTACCGCGGGCTCGGTGAGGCCGCATGATCGGCATCGCCTTCTGGGTGTCAGCGGCCCTCGCCGCCTACGCCTACCTCGGGTACCCGCTCGTGCTCGCCGTGGTGGCGCGCCGCCGACGGCGCTACCCGCCCCTCTCCACGGTCCCGAGCGTCACCATCATCGTGGCCGCCCACGACGAGGAGGCCGTGATCGGGCGCAAGGTCGACGAGCTCCTCGCCCTCGACCAGCCCGGCCTGGAGGTGATCGTCGCCGCCGACGGGTCGAGCGACGGCACCGCCGGGATCGCCTCCGGTCGCGGAGCGACCGTCCTGCATCGCCCCGAGCGTCTCGGCAAGTCCGCCGCCATCGCCCGCGCCATCGACGCCGCCGACGGCGAGATCATCGCCTTCTCCGACGCCAACAATCACTGGGCCCCGGGGGCGCTCCGGGCCCTGATCACACCCTTCGGTGATCCCCGGGTGGGCGCCGTGACCGGGAAGAAGATGTCGGGCGGTGACGACGGCCTCGGTTGGTCCGAGGGCGCCTACTGGCGCTACGAGTCCTTCATCAGGCTGCGCGAGACCCGGCTCGGGTCGACCGTGGGCGTCAACGGCGAGATCTTCGCCGTGCGACGCGACCTCGTCTCGCCCCCGCCCGCCGGCATCGTCAACGACGACGCCTGGATGGCGCACGCCGTGATCGCGGCGGGTCACGACGTGGCCTTCGCCCCCGAGGCGCTCTCGGTGGAGCCGGTGTCGGCCACGGCCGCCGACGAGATGGAGCGCCGCACCCGCATGGTCGCCGGGTTCTGGCAGATGCTCGCCCGGCTGCCGGGGGCGATCCCGTGGCGGCGCCCGGTCGTCGCCTGGCAGGTGATCTCGCACAAGCTCATGCGCCATCTCGTGCCGCTGTGGATGGTGACGGCGGGTCTCGCTTCGCTCTCCGCGCTCGCCGTGCCGGGCGACGGCCTGTGGGGGCTCGGTACGCCGTGGAACGCCTGGGCTGTTGCCACCCAGGCGGCGTTCTACCTCGCTGCCCTGGCGGGCCCCCGGCTCGGCGGCGCCGGCTACGTGCCCCGCTTCGTGGTGGCGTCGAACGCCGCCGCGCTCGGCGGTCTGTGGCGGCACCTGCGCGGCACCCAGGACGCCGCCTGGAGCCGAGCCGACCGGGTGAGGGAGGCGGCGTGACGCTCGGCATCGCCCCCGTGGTGTCGCGGATCGAACGCGACGACCTGGGGTCCATGCGCAACGAGTGGACGGCGCTCCTGGCGCGGTGCGGCGCCACGCTGCCCTTCCTCAGTTGGGCCTGGGTCTCGGCATGGCTCGACACCCTCGGGGCGTCGGCCGACCTCGAGGTGCTCACGGCCCGCGACGCCACCGACGGGCGTCTGGTCGGGATCGCACCGTTCGTGGTGGAGCGCCGGCACCGGGCCGGCATCTCCCACCACGTGCTGCGCTTCCTGGGGTCGGGGGCGGCGGCGCCCGACCACCTCGACCTGGTCGTCGAGGACGGCCGCCACGACATCGCCATGGCACTGTGGTCCGCCCTCGAGGCGGAGCGGCGATGGGAGCTGGTCGACTTCGACGGCGCCCTGGCCGGCGGCCTCGTCGAGGATCTCGCCCTTCGCCGCAGCACCGACCTCGCCCGCCACACCGCCCTCATCCCCTATCGGCGGCTCCCCCTCGCCGGGGAGTGGGAGGACGTCGAGGCGCAGTTCGGCCGCAACCATCGCACCAACATCCGCCGCTACGCCCGCAAGATGGACCAGGAGGCGGGCGCACCGGTGTCGGTGCGGCTCGTCGCCGAACCCGACGACGTCGTCGACACCATGGAGCGGCTCGGGGAGCTCCACCAGCAGGTGCGCATCGCCCAGGGCGACGAGGGGGCCTTCGCCACCCCGCAGCTGCGCCGCTTCCACACCACCGTGGCGGTGCGGCTGGCCGAGGCGGGGCGGCTGCGCCTGCACCGGCTCGACGTCGGCGGCGAGATGGCCGCCGCCATCTGCTGCTTCCGCCAGGCGGACACCGTCGCCTTCTACACCACCGGCTACGACGAGCGCTGGGGGCGCTTCGGGCCGGGGCGCCGGATCATGGCGGAGGCGATCCGCTCCGCCCTCGAGGAGGGCGCCACCGAGTTCGACTTCCTGCGCGGCGACGAGCCCTACAAGCGGTCGTGGGGCGCCCGGGTCCACCACGACCTGCGCATCACCCGGCCCACGACGCGCCGCGGCCGGATCCTGTGGGTGGGCCGCTCAGCCCGCCGCATCCTGCGGCGCGACCAGTGAGCTGACCCGCGACTCGACCACCCGGCCGGCGACGGGCCCGGCCACCGGCCCGAGACGCCGGCGCCGTACCTCGGCCCACCGTTCGAGCAGGGCCACCGCCCAGTGTGCCTCGAGCAGGCCCCGGTCCAGACCGCCATGGCCGTCGGCGAGGCACGCCGCCCATTCCCGGACCAGCGGGAAGGGCCGCAGCAGCCCGCCGGTGATCACCTGATCGCGGCGGGCGGTGACGTCGGTGAGGAGGTGGGCGGCGTCGAGGTGGACGTCGCCGCGGACGTGGTTGGGATCGATGATCGCCACCCGGTCGTCGGCGGTCACCAGGACGTTGGCCTGGCTCAGGTCGCCGTGGAGCACGGCGGTGGCGGTCGCCGCGCCCGCCAGTGACTCGCCTCGGGCCCGCACCGCCTGCACCACCCCGCCGGCGCGATCGGGCAGATGCGACGACGCGGCGATCTCGCCCAGGCGCGCCGCCAGTGCGGCGGCGTCGAACCCCGCTCGATCGCCACCCCCGGTCGCCTCGTGCAGCAGGCGGATGGCCGTCCCCACGCGTCCCATGAGGCGCCCGACATCCCCCCTGCCCCGTCCCCACCCGAGGCGCCGGGACAGGGTGCGCGCCTCGATCCGCTCCATCACGATCGCATTCGCCGGCTCGGCGTAGGCGACGATGGGCACCGGGGCGAGGCCCGGCTCGCCTTGTGCCCGCGCGTCGAAGGCCACGAGGGTGTCGAACTCACGCCGCGTCGCCGGCTGGGGCCCGGCGGCGAGCGCCGCCTCGAGGGTGGGGGCCCCGTGCCACAGCGGCACCTTCGCCAGCAGGTCGCGCCCGCCGCCGTCCCGGTAGGGGACGTGGAGCGACCAGGCGTGGCGCCGGGCCCGGCCGGTGCGCGTCGTCCCGTAGCCGGTGGCGCGTCGCACTGCGTCCGAGACGAGCCGGTCGAGCTCGGTCGGGGCGGCGCTCATCGCAGCCAGCTGGTGAGGCGGCCCACACCCTCCACCTTCGCCGCAAAGCGCGACAGGTGGTCGGCGTGGTGGATGTAGTTGCGCGGGATGCTGAGGGGGGCGTCCTCGAGGTCGTCGGGCCGCATCGGCCCGGGCAGGAGGCTGAAGGCCACCGTCATGCCCGCCACCGCCACTGCCTCCTCGATCGACTCGTCGAAGTCGGCCCGGCCGCCGTTGGGGTAGGCGAAGGCGACCGGGGGGCGGCCCAGCTCGGCCGTGACCCGCTCGGCGGACCCGGCCACCTCCCGCGCCGCCGCCTCGGGGGGGAGCCTGGTCAGGATCGGGTGGCTGCAGGTGTGGGCGCCGATCCCCCAGCCGGCATCGGCGAGCAACCGCACCTCGTCCCACGTCAGGTGGGCGTCGGCGGCGGCGGGGGGCTCGACCTCGAGCGCGGCGGGGAGCTCGGACACCACCCTGCGCCGGTCGGGGTCGGGGATGAGCTTCGCCGCCTCGATCCAGGCCCTGGCGACACGGTTGCGCTCCTCCTCGAGCGTGATGGCGTCGAACAGGGGGACGACGTGCCGGCCGGCAGGGGCGCGGCGGAAGCATTCGGCGGCCAGGTCCCACCAGAACGGCACCCCCGACGAGATGTGGTCCGTCGCCACGAAGAGGGCCGCCGACAGCCCGTGGGCCTCGAGGACCGGGGCGGCCTCGGTCAGGTTGTCGCGGTATCCGTCGTCGAACGTGACCAGCACCGGCTTGGGCGGCAGCGCGTGATCGCCCCGCGCCGCGGCGGCGACCTCGTCGAGCGTGACCGGGGAGAAGCGCCCTGCGACCCAGGCCATCTGCTCGCGAAACCGCTCGGGCGACGCGCTGACGTTCACCGAGAAGCCGTAGAGGCCCGGATCGGCCGGGTCGGCGATCCGGTGATAGGCCAGGACCGTGAGCCGGCGCCTGCCGAACCAGGCGCCGGCAAGCGACAGGAGCCCGGTGTGGCGGGCGGCGTCGAGGAGCCGCCGTTTCATCGCCCCGATGGTAGGAGGCCGCACCGGTCGGGCCCATGACCCCTCCGGCCTGCCGGCGACGCTGCCAGGAGTACGGTGAGGGCATGCCAAACACACTCGCCTTCACAGACGACGACTCGGCCAACCGCCTGCTCGCCACCAGCCCGCTCGCCACCCTCATCGGGATGATGCTCGACCAGCAGTTCCCGATGGAACGGGCGTTCTTCTCCCCCTACCTGCTGCAGCAGCGACTGGGGGGCACACTCGACGCCGCTGCGATCGCCGCCATGGACCCCGACGAGCTCGACGCCGTGTTCCGCGGCCCTCCGGCGCTGCACCGCTTCCCCTCGGCGATGGCCACGCGGTGCCGCGACCTGTGCGCCGCCATCGTCGACGATTACGACGGAGACGCAGCCGCCATCTGGCGCGAGGCCGCCGACGGGACCGACCTGCTCAGTCGACTGAAGCGGCTCCCCGGCTTCGGCGAGGCCAAGTCACGCATCTTCGTGGGCGTCGTCGGCAAGCGGCTCGGAGAGGGCCCGGCCGGCTGGGAGGAGGTCGCCGCCGACTGGCCGTCGATCGCCGACGTGGACTCGTTCGACAAGGTCGCCGAGTTGCGGGAGCAGAAAAAGGCGCGCAAGGCGGCCAACAAGGCCAAGCGCGCCGACGAGCCCGGCGGAGGGGACAAGGCCGGCACGGCCGGCAGAGCGGGCAGGGCGGGCAAGGCCGCCAACAGGGGCAAGGCCGGCAGGGCCGCCAACAGGGGCAACCGGGCCGAGCAGCAGGCGAAGGACTGAGGTCGTGACCCTCGTGGCGCGCTCCGTCGTCGGCTTCCTCGTGGAGTCGGCGGTGTGGGTCGCGATCGTGGCGGTGATCTCGCTCGTCGCGTCGGCCCCGCTGTGGGCCCCCCGGCGCACCGCCTCGGCCGCAGGGCGGGCGCTGCTGTGGGCGGGCGGAGGCGCCGTGCTGATCGCCTCGGTCGTCCACCGCCTCGACGGCCCGCTCGGGCCGGCCGCCGCCGTGGGCGGGCGCGACCTGCCCCTGCTGTGGCTCGCCGCCGGCGCCGTCGCCGGGACCCTCGCACTGGCCGTCCATGGGCGGCGTCGGGCGGCGGCGCCGTGACCGGCGACGGCCTCGACTCGGTCGTCGTCCCCACCTACCAGCGCGCCCCGCGCCCACCCGGGCGGTCGCCTCGGCTCTCGCCCAGACCCACGCCGCCGTCGAGGTGATCGGGGTCGACGACGCCTCGACCGACGGCACGGTGCGCCTGCTCGAGGAGCGCTTCACGGGGGAGGGCCGCCTCCGCATCCTCCATCAGGAGAACCGCGGTGCCGCGGCAGCGCGCAACCGCCCCATCGCCGAGGCCACGGGCCGCTGGATCGCATTCCTCGACAGCGACGACGAGTGGGAGCCGTGGAAGGTCGCGTTCCAGTTGCGCCGTCTGGAGCGCTTCCCGGAGGCCGGCATGTTGGGGACGGGGTCCCGACGGCGCCGCGATCGCCGATCGCCACCTCCGCACCATGTACCGCAACGCCCGCCGCCTCGACCTCGACGACGCCTTCGAGGCGTCGGCGCCGCTCGCAGACCTCGGCGCACCACCCGGCCTGGAGCGCCGGCGCCTCTGGTTCGGCGACGTGTTCGCAGAGATGATGGAGGGCAACCTGGTGCACACCTCGACCGTCCCCATGACCGCCGGCGGGCCGATGAGGTGGGCGGCTTCCACGAGGCGATGCGGGTCACCGGGGAGGACTTCGACTTCCACCTCCGCACCTGTCGCGCCGGTCCCGTCGCCTTCGCCGACCTCCCGACGATCACCTACCGCGTCGGCGCCCCCGACCAGCTCACCCGGGGGGCACTCCTCGCGCCCCTCGCCCGGGCGCACGTGGTGGCGGTCGAGAAGGGGCTCGAGACGGGGGACCCCCGCATCGACCGCGGGGTGCGCCGCCGCAGCATCGCCGCCGCCGGCGGGTACCCCGGCGAGGAGTTGGTGGGCAACGGGCTCACCGCCGAGGCCCACGGCCACCTGTGGGCGGCCCTGGTGCGCCGCCCGACGCCGCGCCTGGCGGCGCCCGTCCTGATGTCGCTCCTCCCACCCGCCGTCGTGTCCCCGATCAGGCGGGCGTACCGGGCGGTGCGCGGGCTCGGGGCTCGGCTGCTGCACCGCTGAGCGAGTCGGTCAAGCGGCGGCCTCGAATGGCCGAAGACAAGGCCGAGCCTTCCTTTGCTCCCGACGGAGGTCGAACACGCCATGAAGGTGACGCCACTGCATTGGCGCGGGTCCTGGACCGGGCCTGCGCCCGGCCCGGGGCGCCCTGCGCTCGTGCTCGCCTTTGCCGACCCGGCGCTGGAATCGCTCGACGGGCCCCTCGGCGACCTCGTCACCGCATATCCGGACGCCGTCGTCGCGGGATGCTCCACGGCCGGGGTCATCAGCGGCACCCGGATCGAGGACGGCGTGGTCGGGGCGGTCGCCGTCGAGTTCGACCGCACCGAGGTCCGCTCGGCCGTCACCACTGTGGACGGGGCCGAGGGCTCCAGGGTGGCCGGCAAGGAGATCGCCGCCCGCCTCATGTCACCCGGCTTGCGCGGCATGGTCGTCCTCAGCGAGGGCCTCGCCGTCAACGGAACCGAGCTCGTCGACGGCGTGGCCGACGTCGTGGGTCCCGATGTCATCGTGACCGGGGGGCTCGCCGGGGACGGGGACCGCTTCGAGCGCACCTGGATCCTGGCCGACGCCGCGGTCGGCAGCAATCGCGTCGTCGGCGTCGGCCTCTACGGCGAGGCCCTCCGCATGGGCCACGGCTCGCGCGGCGGATGGGACATCTTCGGGCCCGAGCGCCGCATCACCCGGTCCTCGGGGAACGTCCTGTTCGAGCTGGATGGGCGCCCCGCCCTCGACCTCTATGTGGACTACCTCGGCGAGCTCGCCGAGGGGCTGCCCGCCACCGGCCTGCTCTTCCCGCTGTCCATATCGGCGGAAGGCGAGGGCGGCGAAGTGGTGCGCACGATCCTCGCCGTCGACGCGGAGGCGCGGTCGCTCACGTTCGCCGGGGACATCCCCGAGGGGGCCACGGCGCAGCTCATGCAGGCGCACTTCGATCGCCTGGTGTCGGGCGCCGAGGAGGCCGCCCACCGGGCGCACCTCGATGGCGCCGGCGACATCCTGGCACTGGCCGTGTCCTGTGTGGGGCGCCGCC
>Ga0214472_10005777_pt1 | contig 13015 bp, 12 predicted proteins | sample RVTome_6_FD_207662 | JGI IMG/M metagenome (GOLD analysis project Ga0214472, IMG submission 207662) | Soil microbial communities from uranium-contaminated site in the Upper Colorado River Basin, Wyoming, United States - RVT140D175 | ecosystem: Environmental > Terrestrial > Soil > Contaminated >... | reverse complement strand
GAGTCGGTGGCGCTCTTCGTCGAGCGGGCCATGGCGGTGCGTCCGGACTTCGCGGTCAACGGCGCCAATGCCCCGGCCGTGGCCGAGATCTGTGTCCGCCTCGACGGGCTGCCACTGGCGATCGAGCTGGCCGCCGCTCGCGTCCGCGTCCTGAGCCCGCAGGCCATCATGGAGCGGCTCGGCGACCGCCTGAAGCTGCTCTCCGGCGGATCCCGCGACCTGCCGGAGCGGCAGCAGACGCTGCGCGGCGCGATCGCCTGGAGCCACGACCTCCTCGACGAGGGTGACCAGCGGGTCTTCGCCCGCTTCGCGGTGTTCGCCGGCGGCGCGACCCTGGATGGGATCGAGCGGGTCGTCTTCGACCCAGGCGACACCGCCGATCCGCTCGACGCGGTCACCTCGCTGGTCGACAAGAGCCTCCTCCGCCAGGAGAGCGACCCGGATGGCGAGCCGCGCTTCCGGATGCTGAGCACCATCCGCGAGTTCGCCAGGGAGCGACTGGAGGAGCGCGGCGATGCGGAGGAGCTGAGCGAGCGCCATGCTGCCTGGGTCCTCGCCGTGGTCGAAGAAGGCGCCGCCGCCATCTTCAGCCCCAGCCAGAAGGAGACCCTCGACCGGTACGAGCGGCAGCACGACAACATCCGTGCCGCCCTCTCGCGTGCGATCGCCCACGACCATGCCGAGATGGCGATGAGGATCTTCGCAGCCTCCTGGCGCTTCTGGCAGATGCGCGGCTACCTGGCCGAGGCCCGCGAGCACGCCGAGCGCGTGCTGGCGCTTCCGGACAGCCAGGCCCACCCCGATGCGCGTGGTGCGGCACTCGAGGCGGCCGGAGGGATCGCCTACTGGCAGGGCGACCACCTGTCGGCACGGACCTGGTACCAGGAGGCCGTCGAGCTGGCGCGCGCGTCGGGGGACCCGCGTCGGATCGCCAACGCCGTCTACAACGTGGGTTTCACCTACACCCTTGAACGGGAGGACCAGCTGCAGGCTCGATCGCTCGCGCAGGAGGGACTTGACCTGTACCGCGAGCTCGGCGATGAGGCCGGGATCGGCCGCACACTGTGGGCGCTCGCCAACACGTATTACTTCTTCGGCGACTTTGCCGGCGGCCTCTCGCTGGTGGACGAGGCGCTTGAGATCTTCAGGCGCATCGGCGATCGGTTCATGACCGGATGGTCGCTCTACATGCGGGGCCTCTACCTGCTGAGCAGTGATCGGGACGAGATGCGTCGATCGCTTGAAGAGGCACTCCCTCTCTTCACCGAGATCGAAGACAAGTCCGGATATGCCCTCATCTTCGACGCCTTCGCCGCGTTGTACTTCACCGAAGGCGACGTCGAGCGCGCTGTGCGCCTGGCAGGCATCTCTGACGCCACCGAGCGCAGCACCGGAACGGGCCTGGCCAACATGAACCGCGACTTCGCCGGCTTCTACCCGAGGACGTTGATCGCCGATCCGGCGACCGCGGCGGCCTATGCCGAAGGGCAGCAGCTCACCGTCGAGCAGGCCACGGCCCTGGCGCTGCGCCGGGATTAGCGAGGATCAGGCAGGGGCCGCCAGATCCCGGCGGGGGAAGACGACCAGGGCGTAGGCGACCGGGACGACGATGGCGATCGTCAGCACCGCGAAGTCGAGGGGATCGGCCTTGCCGGTCAGGATGTCGCCGGGGTTGAAGCGGTGGAAGAGCGAGTACTCCTGCGACCAGGAAACGTCCCGCCAGAGCGAGCCCAGGATCTCGAGGAAGTAGTTGATCAGCAGGTAGGCCATCGTCAGCCCCAGCGCCGGCGCGTGCCGGTCGAAGGTCACCGAGGCGGCAAGGCCGAACGCGGCGAACGCGGCCCACAACATCAACCCGTTGAGGAAGACGAGCGGCATCTGGCCCAGGTCGAGCTCGTCGCCCATCCCCTGGATCGCGACGCCAAGGAGCTGGCCGCCGAGGAGCGCCAGCATCACGATCGCCAGCAGCGTCGCCAGGGCTGCGGCGACGGTTACGTACAGGCGCAGCCGCGAGATGGGTCGCGAGAGGAGCACCTCGAGCGTGCCGCCCTCGCGCTCGCCCGCCACGGCGTTCACCGTCGATCCCACCGCGAAGATGGCGACGAAGGCGATTGCGATCGGGTGCTGCAGGCCGAGCGTCAGCGCCCCGGGCAGCGTGAAGAGGCTGCCCGATCCGAAGTTCATCAGCTCCCGCGGGAAGGCGCCGGAGTTGGCGAGCTCCTTGAACGCATCGGCGAAGTTGGCGTAGATGACCGGGATCAGCACCCCCCAGCCCACCGACGCGAGCACGATCGCGGCAAGCCGCACGCGGTTCCAGCGCAGGGTCTGCAGGTAGAGGCGCAGATTCATCCGCGCACCTCCTCGCTCGCCTCGTCACCGGAGTAGTACTCGAGGAACGCCTCCTCCAATCGGGCCGGCTCGATGGTGAGATCCTCCAGCGACGGCGAGGCGATGGCCCGCACGAAGCCCGACACGTCGCCGAGCAGCGTCGCGCGCATGCGGTCGCCCTGCACTTCGATATCGGCCAGCCCCGGGATGCCGTCGAGGTCGGGAGCTGCCCCACGCCAGCGCAGCTCGACCTTCTTCTTGCGGCGCTTCAGCAGGTCGTCGACGTTCTGCAGCGCCATCAGGTGGCCGGCGCGAATGATCGCCACCCGGTTGCAGATGCGCTCGACCTCGGAGAGGACGTGGCTCGAGAAGAAGATGCTGCGGCCCTTGGCGCGCTGGTCGTCCATCAGCGCATAGAAGGCGTGCTGCATCAGCGGGTCGAGGCCCTCGGTCGGCTCGTCCAGGATCGCCAGCTCCGGATCGTGCTGGAGCGCCTGGATGACGCCGATCTTCTGGCGCATCCCGCGGGAGTAGTCGCGCACCCTGCGGCGCAGGACCGCCTTCGACATCTGGAGCCGCTCGCACAGCTCGTCGCGCATCGGCGAGCCCTGCCCCTGCAGGTCGGCCAGGTACTGGAGCGCATCGGCGCCGCTGAGCGAGTCATACAGCGCGATCCCGCCGGGGAGGTAGCCGGTCCGGCGCCGGATCTCGACCGAGTCGGCCACCACGTCGAGCCCGAGCACGGTGGCCGAACCGTGGGTCGGGTGCAGGAAGCCCAGCAGGGTGCGGATCATCGTCGACTTGCCGGAGCCATTCGGGCCGAGGAAGCCGAAGATCTCGCCGGCGCGCACGTCGAGCGAGAGGTCGACGAGCGCCTTGACGTCTCCATAGTGCTTCGTCAGCGCCTGGGTGGAAATCACCGCGCGAGGGGAACCCATCGGCTCGGATAGCATGAGGGCCAATCTACACCGATGGCGGGACCGCCACGCGCCCGACCCGGTGCTACACTCTGCTTCCCGAACCGCCACGCGACGACCGCTGCGGCGGTTCGTCGGTGTTACCCGCTGGAACCACCAGGAACTGCCTTCATGAAGATCGCTGTCCCCCGCGAAACGGCGCCCGGCGAGACCCGCGTGGCGCTCAGTCCGTCAGCCGTCGCCGCCCTCATCGCCGATGGCGTGGAGGTGGTCGTGCAGTCCGGCGCGGGCGATGCGTCGTTCATCGGCGACGAGGCGTTTCGCGAGGCCGGCGCGAAGATCGTCCCGGACGCGGCCGCGGTGTACGGCGACGCCGATGTGGTGGTTCGCGTCGGCCGTCCGACCGACGAAGAGACCGGGATGATGCGAGCGGGCGCGATCCTGATCGGCACCCTTGGGACCCTCTCGAGCCCCGAGCTGGCGCGCCGCCTGGCCGAGACGGGGGTCACCGCCATCAGCATGGACTCCATCCCGCGAATCACGCGGGCCCAGAGCATGGACACCCTCTCGTCGCAGGCCACCGTCGGTGGCTACAAGGCGGTCCTGCTGGCCGCCGAGCGGCTCCCGAAGTTCATGCCGCTGCTCACCACCGCCGCGGGCACCGTGCGACCGGCGCGCGGGATCGTGATGGGTGCCGGCGTGGCGGGGCTGATGGCGATCGGCACGGCGCGCCGACTGGGCGCGGTGGTCGAGGCGACCGACGTGCGGCCGGTGGTCAAGGAGCAGGTCGAGAGCCTGGGCGGCACCTTCATCGAGGTCGAGATGACCGAGGAGGAGAAGGCGAACGCCCAGACCGCCGGTGGCTACGCCCGCGAGATGAGCGACGACTACAAGGCCCGCCAGGCGGCGCTCATCGCCGAGCGGGTCAAGGAGGCGGACTTCGTGATCACCACCGCCCTCATTCCCGGCCGCCCCGCCCCGCGCCTGGTGACCGATGCGATGGTCGCCTCCATGAAGCCCGGCAGCGTGATCGTCGACATGGCGGCGGAGATGGGCGGCAATGTCGAGGGGACCGAGGCCGGCAAAGAGGTCGTGAAGCACGGCGTGACGATCATCGGGCTGACGAACCTGCCGGCCACGATGCCAGGCAGCGCCACCGCGATGTATGCCAAGAACATCCAGACGCTGCTCAAGCACCTGATCAAGGACGGCAGCATCAACCTCGACTTCACCGATGAGATCACCCGTGGCGCGACCATCACCCACGGCGGCAAGGTCGTGAACGAGGCGACCGCCAAGGCGCTGGGGATCGAGGTCGCCGAGCCCGCGACCGCCGCCCCGGCGGCCGCTCCCGGAGGTGACGCGTGAACGAGGCCGTCCAGACGCTCCCGACCGAGGCGCTGCTCCAGGCGCTCTTCATCTTCGTGCTGACCGCCTTCGTCGGCTACGAGGTCGTCAGCAAGGTGCCGACGATGCTGCACACCCCGCTCATGTCGGGCGCCAACGCGGTCCACGGCGTGATCGTGGTCGGCGCGATGCTGGTGGCCGCGTCGGCGGAGGGTCCCCTGCGCATCGTGCTGGCGCTGCTCGGCGTGATCCTCGGCACGATCAACGTTGTCGGCGGCTTCGTGGTGACCGACCGGATGCTCGAGATGTTCAAGCGTCGCCCGGACGGCAAGCCATGACGACGCTCGACATCCTCACCTTCTTCGTCTACCTGGCCGGCTCCGTCACCTTCATCCTCGGCCTGAAGTTCCTGGCCTCTCCCGTCTCGGCGCGGCGCGGCAACCGGCTGGCGGCGACCGGCATGGCGATCGTGGTCGGCTGGGTCTTCGTCACCGAGTTCCTGCTGCGCGAGGGTGGCCTCTCGACCGTCTGGATCCTGGCCGTGGGGATCCCGGCCGGGGCGCTGGCGGGAGCCGTCGGCGCTCGCCGCGTCCCGATGACCGCCATGCCCCAGATGGTCGCCATCTTCAACGGCGCCGGTGGTGGCGCGGCGGCCCTCGTCGCCGCGGCCGAGTTCATGCGCGACGCGGGCAGCGGCGCTGACCTGCTGCCGGTCACCTTCATGATCGCCACCCTGCTCGGCGCCGTCATCGGCTCCGTCTCGTTCACCGGTTCGATCATCGCCTTCGGCAAGCTGCAGGGGATCGTCTCCGGGCGACCGGTGACCTACCCAGGGGACAAGGTCGTCACCGGCGCGCTGCTGGCCGGGATCCTGGCGCTGGGCGTGGTCCTGACCCTGGTCACCAACAGCGTCCCGCTGTTCCTCCTCTTCGTGGCGCTGGCACTGGTGCTGGGCGTGGCCGCGGTGATGCCGATCGGCGGGGCCGACATGCCGGTGGTCGTGTCGCTCCTCAACTCGTACACCGGCATCGCGGTCGCAGCCACCGGCTTCGTCCTCAACAACTACGCCCTGCTGGTGGCCGGCACGCTCGTGGGCGCGAGTGGTGGAATCCTCACCCAGCTGATGTGCCGCGCCATGAATCGGTCCCTCTTCAACGTCCTCTTCGGCGCCTTCGGGACGGCGGGCGGCGCTGCTGCCGCGGGGGCCACCGGCGACCAGAACATCCGCGAGATCAACGCCGAGGACGCCGCGGTGCTGATGGCCTACGGCAAGAAGGTGATCATCGTGCCAGGCTACGGGATGGCCGTGGCGCAGGCGCAGCAGGCCGTTCGGGAGCTGATGGACCTCCTCATCGCCAAGGGCGTGGACGTCGAGTTCGCGATCCACCCGGTCGCGGGCCGCATGCCTGGCCACATGAACGTGCTGCTGGCGGAGGCGAACGTCCCCTATGACCGCCTCAAGGAGATGGACGAGATCAACGGCGATTTTCCGAATGCCTCGGTGGCGCTCGTCATCGGCGCCAATGACGTCACCAACCCTGCCGCCCGGACCGATACGACCTCGCCGATCTATGGCATGCCGATCCTCGATGTCGACAAGGCCGAGCACGTGATCGTGCTGAAGCGCTCGATGGCAGCCGGCTTCGCCGGCATCGACAACCCGCTCTACGCCGATCCAAAGACGACGATGCTCTTCGGCGACGCCAAGAAGAGCGTCGAGGCGCTCGTCAGCGGAGTGAAGGCTGCATAGGCACGTTCTCGCTGGTCGCTAGCACCATGAGTGTTGATACGACACCGATGACCACCATCAGACGCAATCTGCCGGGTTCCGCGCGGCGCGCCAGCACTCTGCGCGCTGAGCCGTCACGTGACGGTCGGGCAGCGCGCCGTAATAGCACGTCCCGTGCTAGCGACATCTTCGAGAGGTCAGCGTGACCAGCGTCGCCTGCGCGATCTGCGCCGGCCCGGAGCGCGACGCCGAGCTCGACCGGGTCGAGGTCTGGCGCGACGACCTCTGGCGGTTCTCCCTCTCCCATCACACGGCAACCCGGGGCTTCGGCTACCTGGAGCCGATCCGTCACATCCCGTACCTCGCCGACCTGGACGGGCCGGAGGCAACGACCCTCGGCCCGGCGATCGCGCGGGCCAGCGCCGCGCTGCGCGAGGCGAGCGGCGCACCGCTGGTCTATGCCTACGTCTTCGGGGGAGGGATTCCGCACCTCCACGTCCACCTTGTGGCCAACGCGCCGGCGGGGGTGCTGAACACGAGCATCATCAGCGGAGAGGTGGAGGAGCGGAAGCTGCCGAGTGGGGCGAGCGAGCTGATCAGCCGCGACCACCCGGACCTGCCCGAGGCGGAGCTGGCGGCAATCAACGAGCGCGTTCGGGAGCTGATGGCCCGATGACCGGCCGATGGGTCGTCCTGGACGTCGGGGAGACGATCATCGACGAGACGCGGGTCTGGTCGATCTGGGCCGACATGCTCGGCATCCCGCGCCTCACCTTCCTGGCCGGCTTCGGGGCGGTGCTCGCCCGCGGCGGGGAGCACCGGGACGTCTTCGAACTCTTCGACGTGGGCGACTGGCGCACCGCCTGGCCGGAGCACGAGGCGATCTACGGCGGCTTCCAGGCCGATGACCTCTATCCGGATGCGATCCCCGCCATGACCGCCCTCCGCGAGAAGGGCTACCGCGTGGCGGTGATCGGCAACCAGCCCGCCAGCCGGGACGAGGAGCTGCGACGGATCGGCGTGGAGGCGGAGGTGATCGCCATGTCGGCCGAGATGGGGGTTGCCAAGCCGTCCCAGCAGTTCTTCGAGCGCGCGCTGGAGCTGATCGGCTCGCCGCCGGCGTCCTCGGTCGCCTACGTGGGAGACCGGGTGGACAACGACGTGCTGCCTGCTACCGTCGCCGGGATGCGCGCGGTGTGGATCCGCCGCGGGCCGTGGGGCTTCATCGAGCGCCTCCCGGACGGGGTGCAGCCGGCGCTGGTGGTCGCCTCGCTGAGCGAGCTGGCGGAGCGGATCGACGATGCCTGGTCAGGCTTGCCCGACGAAGAGGGGAGCGACTAGACTCGTCCGAGGTCCCGCTGGGCCGCGGCAGGAACCGGGCCGTTATCGCCGGTCCTGAGGTGGAGACTGCGCACGGTGGCGTGGTCTCTTCTGTTTTGGAGCGAATCGACGTGGACCTGACCCCGGAAGCCGTCACCCAGGCGACGTCCATCGGCGAGGTCGATCGGCTGCTGCGCGGCACCGATCCGATCCTTGTCAGTCCCGCCGACAGCCTGCAGCGGCTCGCCGAGATGGCGGTCGAGCGGCCCGGATGCCGGGTCCTGTCGGTCGTCGACGAGTCCGGCGTGCTCGTCGGCCTGGTGCCGGTGCGGCTGCTCGTCAACGACATCTTCCTGAAGATCGTGCCCGAGGAGTTCCTGGGCGTCATCACCGACGTGGACGACGTGATGGAGTACGCCCGCCACCTCCGGGCGCGCACCGCCGGCGACATCATGCTGCCGGCCACCTCGGTCCGCAGCGATGCCACCGTGCGCGACGCGTTCGAGACGATGCACCACGCCCGCCTGAACGGCCTGCCGATCCTGGACGAGGGCGGCAAGGTGGTGAGCTACCTCGACCAGCTCGAGCTGCTGCTCGTCTGGGTGCGTGCCAGCGGCCGTGAACCGCTCCTGCGACCGACCTCGGACGCCGACGAGGAATGACCCTGACCGTCGTCCTGGGACTTGCCGTCTTCCTGGGCACCTATGGCCTGATCGCCACCGAGCGGATCCACAAGACGATCGCCGCCATGGCCGGTGGCGTGACGATGATCCTGCTGGGGATCGTGACCCAGGAGCAGGCGTTCGAGCACATCGACTTCAACGTCATCTTCCTGCTCGCCGGGATGATGATCCTGGCCGGGATCATCCGGAAGACGGGTGTCTTCGGCTGGATTGCGGTGCGCGCGGCCCGCTTCGCGGGGGGCGATGCCTATCGGGTGCTGGTGGTGATGAGTGTCATCACCGCGGTGGCGTCAGCGCTCCTTGACAATGTGACGACCGTGGTCCTGGTTGGGCCGATCACCCTCTTCTTGGCCGCTCGCCTCGGGCTCAACCCGATGCCCCTGATCATTGCCGAGATCCTCGCCAGCAACATCGGCGGGACGGCGACTCTGATCGGCGACCCGCCGAACATCCTCATCGCCAGCGCGGCGAACATCGACTTCGCGACCTTCGTCCTGAACATGGGGCCGCTGGCGGCCATCGTGCTCGTCGTATTCCTGGTGGCTGCGCGCTGGCTCTTCCGCGGTCAGCTCGTCGTCGACCCGCAGATGCGCGACGCGCTCCTGGCGCTGGACGAGCGCCAGATGATCACCGACCCGTCCCTCCTGCGCAGCTCGCTGGTGGTGCTCGGCCTGACCCTGCTCGGCTTTCTCCTCCACGGACCGCTGGGCCACGAGCCCGCCACGGTGGCGCTGACCGGCGCAGTGGCGCTCATGGTCGTGGCCAGGGAGAACCCCCGGGAGGTGCTGCGGGAGGTCGAGTGGCCGACCCTCTTCTTCTTCATCGGCCTATTCATGCTCATCGCCGGCGTGATCGAGATCGGCATGATCGCGGCCATCGCCACCGCGCTGACCGATGTGAGTGGCGGAGTGCTGGCCGGCGGCGCATTCGTCATCCTGTGGCTCTCGGCGCTGTTGTCAGGAGTGGTCGACAACATCCCGTACACCGCCACGATGCTGCCGGTGGTGGAGCAGATGTCCGAGCCGCACGGCGGGTCGCAGGCGCTGTGGTGGGCGCTGGCGGCCGGTGCCGACATGGGGGGCAACCTCACCATCATCGGGGCATCCGCAAACGTGATCCTGGCCAGCATGTCCGAGCGGGAAGGCCATCCTATCGGCTTCTGGACCTTCATCAAGTACGCGGCGCCGGTGACCCTCGGCAGCATCGTGATATCGACCGCGTACATCTGGCTGCGCTACCTCCTTTAGGCAGTGGATCACCTCGCCACGACGCTCACCCAGCTCTTCGTCGTCCTCCTGGCCGCCAAGGTCGGCGACGAGGTCTTCAAGCGCCTCGGCCAGCCGACGCTGATCGGCGAGATCCTCGGCGGTGTGCTGGTGGGACCCGCGGTGCTCGGGATCTACGCGGTCACGCCCGAGACGGAGCTGTTCGCAGAGATTGGAGTCGTCCTGCTCCTCTTCCAGGTCGGCCTCGAGACGCGCATCGGTGACCTGCTGCGGGTCGGCGGGACGGCCGCTTCAGTGGGGGTCCTCGGCGTCGTCCTGCCGCTGGGCGGCGGCCTGGCGCTGGGGGCAGCGCTTGGCTACCCGATCGAGGTGAGCGTATTCCTGGGCGCGGCACTCACAGCAACCTCCGTGGGAATCACTGCCCGGGTGCTTGGTGATCTTGGCGCGGTGGCGAGCCTATCAGGTCGCGTGATCCTTGGTGCCGCAGTCATCGACGATGTGCTGGCGATGCTCATCCTGGCCTTCGCCAGCGGCCTGGCGGCGGGTAGCGTCTCGGCCGGGCAGCTCGGCACGCTGGTCGGGCTGGCCGTGGCGTTCATCGGGATCGTGCTGGTGGTCGGCACGCGAGTGCTCCGCACCCGGCCATCGATCCTCACCGACCCGGAGTTCGCCGAGACCCCGTTCCTGCCGGGCATGATCCTGATGCTCGGCCTCGCAGCCCTCGCCGCGCTCATCGGACTGGCTGCGATCATCGGAGCCTTCCTGGCGGGCATGGTGGTCGGGGAGTCGAGCGAGCGCCACGCCCTCGAAAGGGAGGTGGCTCCGGTCGCGGCATTCTTCACGCCCTTCTTCTTCGGATTCATCGGTGCCCAGGTGGACCTGGTCGCGCTCGCGGATCCACTGACGATCGCGCTGCTTGCCGCACTCACCGTGCTGGCGGTGGCGACCAAGTTCGGGGGCGCCTTCGTGGGAGCGATCCGCCTGGGGCGACACCGGGCCGCGCTGATCGGCTGGGGGATGGTGCCGCGTGGCGAGGTCGGGATCGTGGTGGCGGGGCTCGGCCTTGCCGCAGGTGCGATCAGCAGCCAGCTGTACAGCGTCGTGGTCGGCATGGCGGTCGCGACAACGCTGATCGTGCCGCCGCTGATGGAACCGCTGGTGCGACGCGCCGAGGGGGCGATCACGGTCGAATAGGAGGAGGCCCCTCGCGGACGAGGGGCCTCCTGAGCGTGAACGGGAACAGTCGAGGGCTACTCGCCGCCCTCGGTGACCTCCACTTCAGCCTTCTCGAAGTCGTCGCCGGTCGCGTCCTCGAGCCCGTCGAGGGCGGCCTCGGCGAGATCGGTGCGGAACGCTTCGTCGGGCGGCTCGGCCGCGATGATGTCGGCCTCGAGCGCCGTGTCCACGGTCTGCGCCCAGGCATCAGCGCTTAGGATGCCGATCCCGTCAGGCGAGGGCCAGATCAGCGCGTTGATCTCGTTCATCATCCACTTCTGGTGGCCGGCGCCGAGCGTGCTGCCGTTGTCGACCACGAACTGCTCGCAGGCGGCGGCATTGTCACGGCAGTAGATCCAGCCCTTGAACGACGCCCGCAGGAACCTGGTGGCGACGTCCTCGTTGTCGCCCTCGGCGAGCCACGCGGCGCGCGCCCAGACGGCGTCCTGCAGCATCGCCGTGCCGACCTCGTTGTAGTCGATGACGTTGATATCGTCTTCCGTGTACAGCTCGCCCGTGTCCGGGTTCTTGGTTTCGAGCAGCTGCGCGTATTCGTTGTAGATCATCGCCTCGGCGACGTCGACGCAGTCGGTATCGGCCTCTGCGCAACCGTCATAGGCGGCGAGCAGCTCGGCCATGCTGAAGCCCTGGGTCACCTGGGTGAAGTCGGCTCCAGGCTCCAGGCCCTCCTTTCGGGCGGAGGCGATCACCTCGAGCTCGTTGCCGAAGCCCCAGGCTCCCACCTTCTTGCCGGCGAAGTCAGCCGGGGATGTGATGCCGCTGTCCTTCCAAGAGACCGAGAGCGTCCCGGCACGCTGGAAGACCTGGGCAATGTTCACCAGGTCGGAGCCTGCGTCGCTCTCACGCGCCTGGAGCACCTTCGGCACCCAGGCGAGCGTGAACTCCGGGCCGTCCGCGGCCGACCCGACGACCTGTGGCGCAATCTCGGCGCTGCCCGGAACGATTTCGACATCGAGGCCCTCGGCCTCGTAGTAGCCCAGCTCCTGGGCGGCGTAGTAGCCGGCGAACTGGGCCTGCGGGAACCATTGCAGCTGCAGCCGCACCGTCGTCAGCTCGACGCTTCCGCCGGGCCCGGTCTGGCACGCGGCAAGCACGAGCATGACGCTGACGGCCACCGCCAGCGCGATCCTGGGTACCCTCATCTCGACTCCTCGATCATTCCATCGGCCCGGGGGTGGGCCATTCTCCTCAATCGGCTGATTCTACGGGTGGGGCAGGCTGCTGGCCAGCCCGTGGCGCATCACGCGACGCGCTCTCCGCGGACCGATGGATGCCACGGGATCAGCACCCGCTCGCTGCCGGCCACGACCAGGTACATCACGATCCCGGTCACCGACACGACCAGGATGGCGGCCCACGTCACCTCGAAGGCAAGCGTGCTGGCGCTCTCGACCACCACCCGCCCGAGGGCCACGTTCAGTCCGCCGAAGTACTCGCCGACCACCGCGCCGATGAGGCTCAGCGTGGTCCCGATCTTCAACCCGGTCAGGAAGAACGGCAGCGCGTTCGGGATGCGCACCTTACGCAGGACGGCCGCGTCGCCGGCGGCGTACGAGCGCATCAGCTCGAGCGACGACGCGTCCACCTGGGTCAGGCCGCGCAGCACGTTGATCATGATCGGGAAGAAGACCAGTGCCGCCGAGATTGCCATCTTGGAATAGGGGCTCTGCGAGCCGAACCACTGGTTGGCGATGGGGGCGAAGGCCACGATGGGGATGGCGTTGACCGCGATGCCGACCGGCAGCACGATGTCACGCGCGGTGGGGAAGCGTGCCACCGCGAAGGCGACCGCCAGCCCCAACAGTGCACCCGCGATCAGGCCGCCCCCGGCCTCCTGCAGCGTGACCTGCGCCGCGGGGAAGATCTGGTAGCCGGCATCCCAGTTCTCGACCAGCGCACGCCCGATCGCGGACGGCGCCGGCAGGATGAACGCCCGAATCTCGAGGGCGCGGATGACGGCCTCCCAGACGGCGATGCCGGCCACCCCGACCACGATCGCCGGGAAGTAGCGGATCACTCGCTCGCGCGCCTTTCTCACCCGATCAGCCCCTCCGCCTCGGCGCGCTCCACCTCGGCGCGCTCCAGCGAGGCGAGCCCCTCTTCGGCGCGCCCCTCGCCGCCGCGCAGCGCCTCGCGCACCTCGGTCACCATCTCGAAGTAGCGCCGGCTCTCACGCGTCTCCACGCCTCGCGGCCGCGGCAGGTCGATCTCCACCACGCGCGTGATGCG
>Ga0214472_10005775_pt1 | contig 13017 bp, 14 predicted proteins | sample RVTome_6_FD_207662 | JGI IMG/M metagenome (GOLD analysis project Ga0214472, IMG submission 207662) | Soil microbial communities from uranium-contaminated site in the Upper Colorado River Basin, Wyoming, United States - RVT140D175 | ecosystem: Environmental > Terrestrial > Soil > Contaminated >... | reverse complement strand
CGCCCTGGTGTTCGCGTTGCCGCTGCTGCTGGTCGGTGGTTTGATCTGGGGGATCGCCGCGGCTGCGGCCTGACCCCTCCTGCCGGCCCATCGGCTGCGCCCTTCGGTAAACTGGCGCGGTCCGATGCCGCGCATCACCAAGGTCTATACCCGCACCGGTGACGACGGGACCACCGGCCTGGGGGCCGGGCAGCGGGTCCCCAAGGACTCGTTGCGGGTCGAGACCTATGGCACGGTCGACGAGCTCAACTCGGCGATCGGTGTGGCCCTGGCCGGCGATCTGCCGAGCGCCCTCTCCGCCGCGCTCCAGCGCATCCAGAACGAGCTTTTTCACCTCGGGGCCGAGCTGTGCGTCGCTGCGGGGAACGATCGGCCGGGGCCCCGCATCGAGATGCCGCACGTCGAGGCCCTCGAACGGTTGATGGACGAGCTCTCGGAGCAGCTCTCGCCGCTCGAGAACTTCGTGCTGCCGGGGGGCACCGCGGCGGCGGCGAACCTTCATCTGGCGCGGGCGATCTGCCGCCGGGCCGAGCGGCTGGCGGTGCGCCTGGCGCGCGAAGAGGGGGTGGCGGCGCCGGCTCTGGCCTATCTGAACCGGCTGTCGGATGCGCTGTTCGTGATGGCGCGGGCCTCGAATCAGGCCCGCGGAGTGCCGGACGTGTTGTGGGACTCCCGGAGTTGATGGGATCGCCCGCCGGGCTCGTGGGCTCAGATCAAGTGACCGTCTCGCGCATCACTTCTTCGATCGTCGTGACGCCATCGCGGATTTTCTGCAGCCCGCTCAACCTGAGGCTCGTCATGCCGCTCTGCATCGCCTTCTGGCGAAGCTCGTACGCACTGCCGCCTGACAGGATGAGCTCCCGCAGCTCGTCGTCGACGTCCATCGCTTCGTAGAGACCGACCCGGCCTTTGTAGCCGGTGCCGCTGCAGATCTCGCAGCCTCGGCCGCGGAAGAGTTGGAGCGTCTTCGCCTCGTCCTTGGCGAAGCCCAGATTGGTCAGCGCCTGGGCCGGCACGTCGATCGTCTCTTTGCACTGGGCGCAGATGCGGCGCACCAGCCTCTGAGCGACCACCAGATGCACTGAGCTGGCGACCAAGAACGGTTCGATACCCATGTTCATCAGGCGGTTGATCGACGACGGCGCGTCGTTGGTGTGCAGGGTGGAGAGCACGAGGTGGCCGGTCATCGCGGCCTTGATCGCCACCTCGGCGGTCTCGAAGTCACGGATCTCACCGACCAGGATGATGTTGGGGTCCTGCCGCAGAAAGGACCGCAAGGCGGCCGCGAAGTTGAGACCGATCTGCTCCTTGGTCTGCACCTGGTTGATCCCGGGGAGGTTGAACTCCACGGGATCCTCAGCGGTCATGATGTTGGTTTCGGGAGTGTTGATGCGGGAGATGGCGGAGTAGAGGGTGTTGGTCTTGCCGGAGCCGGTCGGTCCGGTGACCAGAACCATGCCGTACGGCCGGAAGATCGCCTGCTCGAAGCGGCGCAAGGAGTCGGACTCGAAGCCGAGCTTGGCCATGTCGAGCATCAGCTTGTCCTTATCGAGGAGTCGCATCACGACCTTCTCTCCGAAGATCGTGGGCAACACCGAGACGCGGAAGTCGAGATCCTTGATCCGCCCCCCGATCCGCGTCTTGATCTTGATGCGGCCGTCCTGCGGAAGGCGCTTCTCGGCGATGTCCAGCTTGGCCATGATCTTGACGCGGCTGGTGATCGCCTCCTTGAGCCGCAGCGGCGGCCGCATCATCACGTAGAGGATTCCATCGATCCGGTAGCGCACCCGGTACTCGCGCTCGTACGGCTCGATGTGGATGTCGGAGGCATCTCGCTTGATCGCGTCGGTGAGGATGATGTTGACCAGCCGGACGACCGGCGCCTCCTCCGACTGTGCCTCGAGAGCGGCGAGGTCGAGCTCCTCCTCCTCCTCGAGAACCTCGAGATCGGCTTCGTCCTCCGCCTCCGCGAGGTCCTCCATGACCTTCTTGAGCTCGATCGAGTGCGTCGACCCGTAGTATTTCTCGATGGCGTCGCGCAGTGCGGACTCCGACGCCACCACCGGCTCGACGTTGTAACCGGTCATGAACTTGATGTCGTCCATCGCGAACACGTTCGACGGATCGACCATCGCGATGGTCAGCTTGGCGCCGGCTTTGGAGATGGGGAGGATGGTGTACTTACGAGCGACGTCCGGCGGGATGATCTTGATGATGGTCTCGTCGACCTCGATCTCGATCAGGTTGATCGCCGGGACGCCATAGCGCTGCGACAGGAACTCGACGAGCTCCTGGTCGTCCACGAAACCGAGCTTGACGAGGTGCGTGCCGAGTCGCCCACCCTCTCCTTGCTGCGCGGAGAGAGCCTGCTGCAGCTGGTCCTGCGTGATCTTGTTGGCCTTGACGAGCAGCTCGCCGATCCGACTCACCAGGTCTCCGCGTTGCGAGTCCTCAAAATCGAAAAGGGGACGGTACACCCGCCGCTACACTGCAGCGGCTACCGCCCCGACGGGAGTGTAACAAACGGCGCCCTGGTCTCTCGGCAGCCCGCGCCCTATGGACTGGAACGGCGGTGAGATTTCGCGCTGAGCGGAGGAATCAGGAGTCTCGAGCGAGAAGCTCGAGCGCCCGCATGGCGACCTCGTGCGGTCGAATCTCGAGCAGGCAGGCGCGAGGCCCGTCGAGGCGCTGGCTGCAGAAGCTGCAGGGGAGTTGCTTCCACAGCGCTGCGCCGGGGTCGCCGTAGGGGCCACTGCGGTACGGGTCGGTCGGACCCATGAGGCACAAGACCGGAGTGCCGAGGGCATGGGCCAGGTGGAGTGGTCCCGTGTCTCCGCCGACCACGAGGCGAGCGTGGCGCAGGACGGTCGCGAGCTCCGGTAGCCGGTTCGCGTGGACAGCCTGGATCCAACCGCCCGAGGCCGAGAGGGCTTCGCGGGCCAGGGGCTCCTCGCCGGGCCCCGGCGCCGCCCAGGTCACGATGCCGGTGCGCTCTCCCACCTCGTGCGCCACCCGGCCCCACCAGGCGGCAGGGTAGCGCTTGTTGCCCCAACCGGCCCCGGGCAACAGCAGCACGTAGGGCGCCGCGCTCCCCGGCTCCCGGCCGTCGACCGTCGCCGGGGCGCCGCGCAACAGCCGGGCGGGCGCGAAGTCCGGCGCTTCGTCGGGGAGGCCCAGTGCGGAGAGCAGGGCGAGGCCGCGGTCGACGGCGTGGGTCGCCTCGACCCCATCGGCCTTCGGGTCCACGCCTTCGCTGATCCAAAGGGCGCTCGACGGCTCGCGGCGGTGCGCGCGGGCCAGGCCGATCCGCCGGTCGGCCATGGTCAGCGCGGAGATCACTCCCGCTTTGTGGTTGCCCATCAAGTCGAGGACGACGTCCGCGCCGAAGTCTCCGAGCTGACGCACGAAGGCGAGCGTCTGTTCGCGATGTGCCCGCGCCCAGGGTCGCCGCCGCCAGGTGCGCAACCGGACGATCAGCAGCCGGTCGAGGTCGGGATGGCCCTCGAGTAGCGGCGCCATCGCCTCTTCGACCACCCAGCCGATCTCGGCCTCGGGGAGATGACGGCGCAGCGCGGTCAGCACCGGGAGCGCGTGGACCACGTCGCCCAGTGCGCTGGTGCGCACGATCAGGATGCGCGGGGAGCCCACGGTGGCATCTTATGCGGGCGACCGGTAGGGCGGGGCTCGATGCGCCCTCGGCTTCGGCGACCTCCGATTGGCGAGCGACTGCGATCGTAGGGCGGGGCGATCAACCCAACCGGCGGACCGCGGCCAGGATGTCCGTCGTCGAATGGTCCTTCGGATCGCCGACCAGCACCGTGCGTCCGCCGTAGGCTCGCACCACGTCGTACTCCGGCACCTGCTCCGGAGCGCCGTAGTCCGGCCCCTTGCAGTGCACGTCGGGTTGCAGGCGCGCGATCAGCGGAGCTGGCGAGTCGCCGCTGAACACGGTCACGAAATCCACCGGCTCCAGAGCGGCGAGGAGCTCCGCGCGCTCGCCGGCCGGAACGATGGGTCGCCCGGCACCTTTGAGCCGCGCCACCGAGTCGTCGCTATTGATCGCCACCACCAGGCGGTCGGCTTCGGCTCGCGCCGCCCGCAGGTAGCGCAGGTGGCCGACGTGGAGCAGGTCGAAGTGTCCGTTGGCGAAGGCGATCGAGACCCCCCCGCCGCGAAGCTCGGCGATTCGCTCGGTCAACTCGTCCGGGGTCAGGACTTCGCCCATCGCAGCTCTTCCAAGGGTCGGTGGTCGCTTTCGACCGCCCACCGCAGCTCGTCCCGAGTCAGCGTGGCGGTGCCGGCCTTGGCCACCACGACGCCGCCGGCGTAGTTGGCCAGCATGGCCGCTTCGAGCGGCTCCGCTCCCGCCGCCAGGGCGAGGGCGAAGGTGCCGATCACGGTATCCCCGGCGCCGGTCACGTCGGCGACCTGATCGGTTCCGTGGACGACCAGGTGGGCGATCCGCCCCGCCTCGAACAGACTCATCCCGCGGCCACCGCGGGTGATCAGCAGAAAGCGCGCCGCGAGGCGATCGCGCAGCTCGCGCCCGGCGGCCTCGACGATCGAGTCGTCGTCGTTGAATCGCTGCCCGGCGAGGGCTTCCGCCTCTTCCTCGTTCGGCGTCGCTCCATCGGCGCCGCGGAAGTCGCCGAGGCGGTATCGGCTGTCGCACAGCACGACGCCCTCTTTGGTGAGGGCCTGTCGGACGTGTGACAGGAGCTCGGGCACCACCGCGCCGTAGCCGTAGTCGGAGAGCACCGCGACCGCAGCCTCACCGCCGTAGCTCCTCAGGGCCTCGCGCAGCGCATCTCGCTGCTCGTCGCCGATCGGCAGCCGGCTCTCGACGTCGTAGCGCACGATCTGCTGCTTGACCGCGTGCCGGGCACCACCCAGAACGCGGGTCTTGGTCGGCGTGCGGTAGCCGCCCACCCGGACGACGCCGTCCACCGGGATGCCCCGCGAGGACAGTTCGCGCAGCAGGCCGAGGCCGGACTCGTCGTCGCCGACCACGCCGACCGGCAAGGGCCGCCCGCCGAGCGCCGCGATGTTGGCCACCGCGTTGGCGCCGCCGCCGGGCACCAGCGCCTCGCTGTCGACCGAGAGGATCATCACCGGCGCCTCGCGGCTGATCCGCTTCGGCGTACCGCGAATGAAGCGGTCGGTCACCAGGTCGGCGAGCAACAGTACCGGCTGATCGGCGAAGCGCTCGACGATCTCCAGCAGGCGCTCCGGCTCGGGCGCCGGATGCTTGGCGGGCATGCGCCGGGATGCTAGCAGGCGGCCGAGCCGTTGGTGCGCGGCCGGCCGGCGCTCGAGTCCCGGCGCGGTAGGCGCCCCTGACGGCACCGGCTAGAATTCTCTGCTCCCGTGCGCCGGCTCAAAGCTCTGTGGGGTTTCCTCGCTGCATCGGCGTGGCTCGCCTGTGGCGGCGGTGGCGAGCAGGCCCGCCAGATGGCGACGGGCTACCCAGCGCTGAAGCCACTGCTGTAGTGGAAGCCCCTGCCGAGCGGCTGCGCCGTCGAATCCGCGAGTCGGGTCCGGTCCCCTTCGCCTCCTTCATGGAGGAGGCGCTCTACGGCGTCGGCGGCTACTACGCCCGCCGTGATCTGCCGATCGGCGAGGGCGGTGACTTCGTCACCGGCTCGTCGCTCTCGCCGCTCTTCGGCCGGGCGACGGCGCGTCTCCTCGAGAGCCTGGATCGGGCGCTCGGGCGGCGGGCGGACTATCTCGAGGTGGGCTACGGCACGGCGACTCATCTGACCGCGCTGACCGCCGCTCTCGGAGAGGCTGGGATGGAGGGACGGCGCGTGCTGGCCTACGATCGGGTCGCTCGCTCCGTGCCGGCGGGGGTCACGCAGCTCGATTCGCTGGAGGCCGCGGGGCGCCACGCGTTGCGGGGACTCGTCTTCTCCTACGAGCTCTTCGACGCTCTGCCGATCCACCGTTTGATCGGTCGCGGCAACGGAGAGGTAGGGGAGCTGTGGGTGGCGCTCGAGGGTGAGCGCTTCGCCTGGCAGGAAGGTGGGCTTTCCGATCCTTCTCTCGCCACCCTGCTTCCGGCCGAGCTCGCGGTGGGTCAGGTCGCGGACCTCGCTCCGGGCTGGCGACCCCTCTACCGCCGGCTGGTGGATCTCGTCGGGGCGGGGTTGGTGGCCACCTTCGACTACGGCTTCGAGAGCGGGCGCCTGCTCGATCCGCGGGTGCGCCGCCACGGCACGCTGGCCTGCTACCGCTCCCACCGCGTGCATCGCGATCCATTCCGCGACCCGGGCCGGGAGGACCTCTCCGCCCACGTCGATCTCGGAGCCTTGATCGCGGAGGGGGAGGCCGCCGGAGTCGCCACCCTGGCGCTGACCCGGCAAGCCCCCTGGCTGGTCGCCTGCGGCCTCCTCGGAGACGTCTCGGAGGGCGACGCCGGGTCCAGGATTGCGGCTCAGCAGCTCCTGGCGCTCGACGGCATGGGTGAGGAGATCCGGGTGCTCATTCAGGGCCGCGAGTTCGATCGTCGAGACCTCCCCGAGCTCGCGCGGCTGGCCGACTCGGAGCCGCGCGCCCTTTCTTGACACCCCAAGGGCCTCCGGTACAATTGCGCCGCATTCGGCAGCCGGTTCCGAGCGGTCGTAGGTCGCGCTTGCATGCTCGAATATCTACCGATCCTGGTCTTCGTCGTCTTCTCGACCCTCTTTCTGGTCGTCACGCTGGTGGCGGCCCGACTGCTGCGCCACCGGGCGACGGGAAAGACCAGCCTCGAGCCCTACGAGTGCGGCAACCCGGCCGAGACCTTCGCCCACGATCACCGCTTCTCGATCCGCTATTACCTGATCGCCGTGCTCTTCGTGATCTTCGACGTCGAGACGGTCTTCCTGTTTCCGTGGGCGGTGATGTTCGACAAGCTGGCCCTGTTCGGCTTCATCGAGATGGTGGTCTTCCTGTTCATTCTGATCATCGGCTACGTCTACGTGTGGAACCGAGGGGCTCTCAATTGGGCTTGATCGACAACCAGATCCTCACCACCACCTACGACAAGATCTTCAACTGGGCGCGGCGGTCGGCCATCTGGCCGATGCAGTTCGGCCTCGCCTGCTGCGCCATCGAGATGATGGCCGTTCTCGACCCGCGGCACGACATGTCGCGGTTCGGCGCCGAGGTCTTTCGCGCCACGCCCCGGCAGAGCGATCTGATGATCGTGGCCGGCACCGTGACCGAGAAGATGGCGCCCATCGTCCGCCGGCTCTGGGACCAGATGCCGGATCCCAAGTGGGCGATCGCGATGGGTGCTTGCGCCACCTGCGGCGGACCCTACCGGACCTACGCCGTCACGCAGGGCGTCGATCGGGTGATTCCGGTCGACGTCTACGTGCCCGGCTGTCCGCCGCGGCCTGAGGCCCTCCTCTGGGGCCTGCTCCACCTGCAGCGCAAGATCGACCGGATGACGGTGTCCACTCGAGGGACGTCCGCGGACCGGAGCGCAGCATGAGCGACGAAAAGCCGCCGGAGCAGCCCGCCGGAAACGGCGAGGAGGGGACGCCCCCGCCTCCCCCTGCGAAACCCGCCTGGGAAGAGCTGCCGGTCGACCCGAAGGTGGAGGACGCCGCCTCGGATCCGCTGATTGCGTCGCTCCGGGCGGTGCATGGCGAGGCGATCGGGCCGGCGACGCGCCGCGCCGGCGAGCTGGCTGTCGAGATCGCTCGCGCCGCGATCCGCGAGGTCTGCGCCTCGCTCAAGAGCGAGCACGGCTATTCGCTGCTGGTCGACATCTGTGGCGTGCACTACCCGCAGCGTGAGGGCGCCGAGCTGGAAGTGATCTACCAGCTCCTGAACATCGAGCAGAGCCGCCGTGTGCGCCTGCGGGTGAAGGTCGCGGAAGGCGAGGAGGTGCCCTCCGCGGTGCCGGTATGGCGGGGCGCCGACTGGTGCGAGCGCGAGACCTGGGACATGTACGGGATCCGTTTCACCGATCACCCCGATATGACGCGGATTCTCATGTGGGAGGGCTTCAACGGCCACCCGCTGCGCAAGGACTTCCCGGTCGAGGGGATCGATACCGGGTCGGCCATCTACCCCGAGCTCTACGAGGACCAGGCGGGACCGGTGGCGGGCACCGGGACCGGATGGAAGGCGCCCAAGCCTGAGCCGCCGGTGGACGAGAGCGCGGAGCCCGCGGCTCCCGAGGAAGGCCCGGAAGGGGCGTAGGCCGCAGCCGGCGCGAGCGCGAGAGACGAGCATGGAGCCACCCCAGACGAGCCCGCGCCAGACCCTCCTCGGCCTCGAGGAGATGGAGCTCAACTTCGGGCCCCAGCATCCGTCGACCCACGGCGTGCTGCGGCTCAAGCTGCGGGTCGACGGCGAGCGCATCGTCGACTGCTACCCGATCATCGGCTACCTGCACCGGGGCACGGAGAAGCTCTTCGAGCTTCATCCCTTCTTCCAGAATGTCCCCCACACCGACCGCATGGACTACGTGGCGGCGGCGACCAACAACCTGGCCTACGTCGGAGCGGTGGAGAAGCTGTGCGGGCTGGTGGTGCCCCCTCGAGCGCGCTACATCCGCACCCTCCTCTCCGAGCTGCAGCGCATCTCGAGCCATCTGCTGTGGCTCGCCACGCACGCCATCGACATCGGGGCGATGACCCCGTTCTTCTACACCTTCCGCGAGCGGGAGCTGATCCTCGACTTGTTCGAGCAGTACTGCGGCGCGCGCCTGACCTTGAACTGCATGCGGCCCGGCGGGCAGCCCTACGACCTGCCGGCCGGATGGGTGGAGCTGTGCCGGGAGTTCGTCGAGGACTTCCCGTCGAAGGTGGACGAGTACGAGGGGCTCCTCACCGAGAACCGGATCTGGAAGAAGCGAACCGTCGGGGTGGGTGTGCTCTCGGCGGAGACCGCCCTCGAGTACGGCGTGACCGGCCCGATGCTGCGCGGCAGCGGCGTGGCCTGGGATCTGCGAAAGGCGGAGCCCTACGACGCCTACCCCGAGGTGGAGTTCGACATCGCGGTGCGGCACAACGGCGACACCTACGACCGCTACCTGGTGCGCATGGACGAGATGCGCCAGGCCGCGCGGATCATCACCCAGTGCCTGGATCAGCTCCCGGAAGGGCCGATCATGGCCAAGCGTCCGCGCGTGCTGAAGGCGCCCAAGGCGAGCGAGGCGTACTACGCCATCGAAGGGCCCAAGGGCGAGATCGGGTTCTACATCGTCGGCGACGGCACCCCGAACCCGCACCGCTGCCGGGTGCGACCGCCGTCGTTCATGAACCTGCAGGTGCTCCCGGAGATGGTGCGCGGAGATCTCGTCTCCGACCTCGTCGCGGTGATCGGTACCACCGACATCGTGCTCGGTGAGGTGGATCGCTGATGCCGGGCCTCCTCGAGGCGCTGCGCGATGCGGTGGGGCCGGCGCTCTTCTACGGTGCCGTCTCGCCGGTCTTGAAGATCGCCGTTCTGCTCTTCCTCGGCGTGCTGCCGCTGATCTCCTATCTGACGCTCGCGGAGCGCAAGATCCTCGGCTTCCTGCAGGTGCGCACCGGACCCAACCGGGTCGGCCCCTGGGGTCTTCTTCAGCCGATCGCCGACGTGCTCAAGCTGCTGGTCAAAGAGGATGTGATTCCCAACCAAGCGGTGCGCTGGGCCTTCGTGCTCGGGCCCTGCCTGGTGGTCGCCCCGGCCTTCATCATCCTCGGCGTCATCCCCTTCGGGCCGCCTTCCGGGAGCGAGGGCGCCCCGAGCCTGTTCATCGCCGACGTCAACGTGGCGCTGCTCTTCGTCATCGCCACCGCCACGATCGGCGTCTACGGCCTGATCATCGGAGGCTGGGCCTCGAACAGCAAGTTCTCGCTGCTCGGCGGACTGCGCTCCGCGGCCCAGATGATCTCCTACGAGGTGCCGCAAGGCTTGGCGCTGGTCGGGCCGCTGCTGCTCGCCGGCTCGATGTCGCTGGTGGATATCGTGGAGGTGCAGCGCGATGGGCGGCTGTGGTTCTTCGTGCCCCAGTTCGTGGCCTTCTTCATCTACATGGTGGCCGGCGTGGCGGAGTCGAACCGCAACCCGTTCGACCTGCCCGAGGCGGAGTCGGAGCTGGTCGCCGGCTATCACACGGAGTACTCCGGCATGCGCTTCGCCCTGTTCTTCCTGGGCGAATACGCCAACATGATCGTCGTCTCGGCGGTTGCGGTCACCCTGTTCCTGGGCGGCTGGCTGCCGCCCTTCCCGAGCGTCGAGGCGCTGTCGTTCCTGCACCTGAGCTTCCTGCCCGCCGGCCTCGCCGGTCTGCTGTGGTTCTCGGCCAAGCTCAGCGTCTTCCTGTTCGTCTACATCTGGTTCCGGGGCACCTTCCCGCGCTACCGCTTTGACCAGCTCATGGACCTCGGATGGAAGTGGTTGATCCCGCTCGCCCTGGCGAACATCCTGCTCACCGGATTGCTCAAACTCCTGACATGAAGAAATTCCTGGATCGCATCATGCTCCTGGACCTCTTCGCCGGTCTGGGCATCACCTTCAAGGCGATCTTCAAGAAGAAGGTCACGGTGCAGTACCCGGAGGAGCGCAAGGAGCCGGCGCACCGCTTCCGAGGCATGTTCCGGCTGGACGAGGAGCGCTGCATCAAATGCACGCTCTGCGCTCGTGACTGCCCGATCGACATCATCTACATCGACTGGCACCAGGAGCTCAACCCGGAGACCAACAAGAAGGAGAAGGTTCTCGACCGCTTCGACATCGACGTGCAGCGCTGCATGTTCTGCGGCCTGTGCGAGGAGGCTTGTCCCACCGAGCCCAAATCGATCTGGCTGACCTCGAAGACCTACGAGCTGGCCACTTACGAGCGGTGGCAGAACCTCTACGTCGACATGGACGAGCTGCAGGACTGGCAGGTGCGGCCCGAATACACCGATGAGGAGATCGCCTGATGGCGGAATTCTTCGCCGCGTACGGCGTCGCGATCCTCTTCTATGCCTTCGCGGCGATCGCCGTCGGCGGGGCGGTCATGGTGGTGACGATGCGCAATCCGATGTACGGAGCGCTGTCGCTGCTGGCCACGTTCCTTTCGGTCGCCGCCCTCTTCCTGCTGCGCAACGCCGAGTTCCTCGCCGTGGTCCAGGTCTTCGTCTACGGCGGCGGCATCATGGTGCTCTTCCTGTTCGTCATCATGCTCGTCAACCTGCACCGGTTGAAGGAGTCGAGTCTCTTCGGGGAGTACTCCTTCGTGGGCGTGGTGGTCGTCGGCCTGCTCGCCGCCCTCTTCGTCGCCATCTTCGTGGGGCTGGGCTCGGGGGCGCCAGCGGCGGACGACGCCGGGCTGGCGAGCATCGATGGGGAAGCGGTGGGCAACGTCCAAGCGGTGGCCTGGCGCCTGTACACCGACCATCTGCTGCCGTTCGAGATCGCGTCGCTCTTCCTGCTCGTCGCGATGATCGGCGCCGTCGTCCTGGGGCGGAAGAACTGATGCTGGCGATCGGGACCACCCACTACCTGGTCCTGGGGGCGATCCTGTTCGCGATCGGCCTGCTGGGCATTTTGACCCGGCGCAACATGATCACCGTGCTGATGTCGATCGAGCTGGTGCTCAACTCGGTGAACCTCAACCTGATCGCCTTCTCGTACCAGCTCGGCGATCTGACGGGCCAGATCTTCGCGATCTTCACGATCACGGTGGCGGCGGGTGAGGCGGCGGTCGGACTCGGCATCCTGGTCGCCCTCTTCCGGTTGCACAACACGACCGAGCTCGACCGCGCCACGGAGCTCCGGGGATGAGCGAGCTTCTCTGGCTGATCCCCGCCTTGCCGCTGCTGGGCGCGCTGGTCAACGGCGTGCTGCTCAAGGGCAGGCTCTCGAAAGCCGGGGTCTCGGCCGTCGCCTGCGGCTCGGTCGCGCTGGCGCTGGTGGTGGCCGTGGCGGCGGTGGGTGGGTGGGTCGCCGGCGGGGAGCCGGCCGTGGAGCAGAGCCTCTACACCTGGATTCCCGCCGGGCTTCACCAGGTCGTCGGAGCGGCCGGCGCGATCGGCGAGGCCGCGCCGCTGGTCTTCGAGATGGGCTTCCGGCTCGACGCCCTGTCGGCGGTGATGCTCTTCGTGGTCCTCGTGGTGGGTTTCTTGATCCACGTGTACTCGGTGGGTTACATGGCTCACGAGGGTGGCTACCAGCGGTACTTCGCGTACATGAACCTGTTCATGGGGGCGATGCTGCTGCTGGTGCTGGGCAACAACTACCTGGTGATGTTCGTGGGCTGGGAGGGTGTGGGGCTGTGCTCGTACCTGCTGATCGGCTTCTACTTCGACCAGGAGTTTCCGCCCTACGCGGGTCGCAAGGCCTTCATCGTCAACCGGATCGGTGACTTCGCGTTCCTGGTGGGTCTTTTCGCGCTGGTGTCGCGGTTCGGGACCCTCGAGTACGAGGGTCTTTTCGGGGCCATCGCGCACTCGCCGGAATCGGTGAGCGAGCCGTACCTGTTGGGGCTGTCGTTTGCGGGCTTCGTGACGCTGTGCCTGTTCGTGGGGGCGATGGGCAAGAGCGCGCAGATCCCGCTCTACGTGTGGCTTCCGGACGCGATGGCGGGTCCGACGCCGGTCTCGGCGCTGATCCACGCGGCGACGATGGTGACGGCCGGGGTCTACATGATGGCGCGCACCCACGTGCTGTTCGATCTGGCGCCGGAGATCGGGATGTTCGTGGCGGTGATCGGGGCGGTGACGGCGATCTTCGCGGCGACCATCGGTCTGGCGCAGACCGACATCAAGAAGGTGCTGGCCTACTCGACGGTGTCGCAGTTGGGATACATGTTCCTGGCGGCGGGTTGCGGGGCCTACGGCGTGGCGATCTTCCACCTGGCGACGCACGCCTTCTTCAAGGCGCTCCTGTTCCTGGGCTCGGGCTCGGTGATCCACGCCATGGGGGGCGAGCAGGACATTCGCAAGATGGGCGGCTTGAGGAAGGCGCTGCCGGTGACCTACTGGACGTTCCTGGTGGGGACGCTGGCGATCTCCGGGGTGCCGGGCCTGGCGGGCTTTTTCTCGAAGGATC
>Ga0214472_10005774_pt1 | contig 13017 bp, 9 predicted proteins | sample RVTome_6_FD_207662 | JGI IMG/M metagenome (GOLD analysis project Ga0214472, IMG submission 207662) | Soil microbial communities from uranium-contaminated site in the Upper Colorado River Basin, Wyoming, United States - RVT140D175 | ecosystem: Environmental > Terrestrial > Soil > Contaminated >... | reverse complement strand
ATGTCCGTGGGGCCGTGGACCGCGTCGCCGGCGGCGAAGAGCCAGGGGAGGGCGGTCTGGCTCGAGATGGGATCCGCCGCGAGGAGGCCGCGGGCGTCGCTCTCCACCTGGCCGACGAAGGCCGCCGGATCCGCGGTCATCCCGATCGCGCTGACGATGAGCTCGCAGGGCAGGACCAGCTCGCTGCCGGGGATCGGCTCGGGCCGGCGGCGGCCGGAGGCGTCGGGCTCGCCGAGGCGCATCCGCGTGCAGCGGAGGCCGCTCACCGCGCCGCGCCCGTCACCGAGGACCTCGAGAGGGGCGACCTGGAGGCTGAATGCCACCCCCTCGCGCTCGGCATCGGCGCTCTCGACGTGATGGGCCGGCATCTCGTCGCGACCGCGCCGATAGGCGACCGTGACGCTCGCGGCCCCGAGGCGCCTTGCGGTCCTCGCCGCGTCCATGGCCACGTTGCCACCGCCCACGACCACGACCCGCTTGCCCTCGAGGCCCATCGGCCGGCCGAGCTTGACCCGGCGCAGGAAGTCGGTGCCGCCGAGGACGCCGAGGCGGTCGTCGCCCGGCACGCCGAGGTGCACGGACCGGTGGGTACCGGTCGCGACGAGGACGGCATCGAAGCCGTCGGCCTTGAGGGCGGCGAGGTCGCGGACCTGGGTGTGGGTCACGATCTCGACGCCGAGCGCCCGGACGTTGTCGATGTCGCGCTCGACGACGGACTCGGGCAGGCGGTAGGACGGGATCGCGAGGCGGAGGAAGCCGCCGGCGACCGGCGCGGCCTCGAGGATCTTGACCGCGTAGCCCCGGCGGGCGAGCTGCCAGGCGGCCGTCAGGCCCGTCGGGCCCGAGCCGACGATCGCGACCCGCCGCCCGTTGGGCGGCGCGACCTCGATCCCGAGGCCGTTCCGGTCCGGATCGTGGGCGTCGGCGACGAAGCGCTTCAGGCGACGGATCGGCAGGGTCCCCTCGAGGGACCCGCGCGTGCATTCGGTCTCGCAGGGCGCGTAGCAGGCGCGCCCGAGCGTGCCGACGAGCGGCGTCGCGTCGAGGACGAGGCGGTAGGCCTTCTCATACTCGCCGCTCCGGATGAGCGAGACGTAGCCGTGGGCCTGGATCCCCGCCGGGCAGGCGTACGAGCAGGGCGAGCTGCCGGCCCGGTCGATGACCGCCTTCTTGGGCACGGCCTGGGGGAAGGCGATGTAGGCCGCCCGCCGGGCGACGAGATCGGCGTTGAACTGGTCGGGGACCGCGACGGTGCAGGCGGTCTCGCACAGGGCGCAGCCCGTGCAGGTGGTCTCGTCGACGTAGCGCGCCTTGCGGGTGACCGAGGCGTGGAAGCGGCCGTCGGCCGACCGGCGGATCCCGTCGACCCGGCTGTAGGTCAGGGCCGTGATGTTGGGATGGTGGATCGTGGCCGCCATCTTGGGCGTCGAGATGCAGCTCGCGCAGTCGAGGGTGGGGAAGACCTTGCTGAGCAGGATCATCTTCCCGCCGACGCTCGCTTCCTTCTCGACGAGCAGGACCTTGTAGCCCATGTCACCGAGCTTGAGGGCCGACTCCATGCCCCCGATCCCGCTGCCGACGACGAGGACGTCGTACTCGCCTGCCGGGGCGGTGGACGGCGCCTCGAGCGCCTGCGGCGCCTGGGACTCGGCCATGGCGCTCACCTCGCCACCGCCGGCCCGAGCTCGAGAAGGGCAGCCGAGAAGCCCTGGACGTGCTTGGTGAAGGGCTCGGAGCAGACCGAGCAGATCGCGGCCAGGCGGAGGCGGTTGGGGTCGAGGCCCCGCTCGCGCATCGCGGCCTGGGCGGCGGCGACGATCGCCGACGACCGCTTCGAGCAGTCATGGAGGTAGGCGCACTCGTCGCCGTCCGAGGCCACGAAGACCCCGTCGAAGCCGGCCTCGAGCGCGGCGACGATCCACGACGGGCGGATCCCGCTCGTGCACGGCAGGCCGATGACCCGGACGCCCGGGGAGTAGTGCATGTGGGAGCTGCCGGCCAGGTCGATGCCCGGGTCGGAGATGTTGTTCGTCGAGAACACGAGGATCCGGGGCACGAAGGTGCCGCTGGCGGATCCTGGTTCGGTCGCGACGGCGGTGGACATCCTGGTGACGGCTCCTGGTCTGGATGCCGGTCGGCGGGCGCCTGCGCGCGCCCGCGACGGCCAGGCGGGATGGGCTACTTGCCGCGGACCACGAAGACCCGGTCGTAGCCCTCGGCGGTGAGGGCGCCGAGGAACTCGTGGCCGACCTTGGCCGACCAGGCCCCGATGTCGGTCTTGGTGATCGGGTCGGTGGACCAGATCTCGATGACGGACCCGACCGGGACGGTGCCCATGGCCTTCTTGGCCTCGAGGAGCGGCCCGGGACAGGCGGCGCCGCGGGCGTCGATGACCTTGGCGGCGGTGATGGCTTCGAGCTCGACGAGCGTGGCGGTCATGGCGCTGTCTCCTGTGGTTCCGGTATGGGTCTCAGATGAAGAGGATCTGGCCGTCTTCGGCGGCCATGAGGAACGAGGCGATCCCGCCCGACGAGTCGACGAGCGGGTCGAGCGTGGTGACGTCGATGCCGAGCACGTCGAGCGAGCCGGAGCAGGCGAGGATCGAGACCTCACCGATCTCCTTGGCCTGCCGGAAGGTCTCGAGCCAGGGGATGTCGCCGACGCGATCGACCGGCTCGTGGAAGCGCGGCCGGGCCGCGTCGTAGGCGAGGCCGTGGTCGTTCTCGATGCGGTCGGCCCGGAAGGCGTCGAGGGCCCAGTACATCAGCAGGACGTTCACGGGGCGGCCCATCGCGGCCGCGCCGGCGGCGATCGTGCCGGCGGCGTGGAGCTTGTCGGCGGTCCCGGAGAACAGGACGAGGGAGAGGCTGTCGTTCATCGGTGGGTCACCTGGGTTCCGGCACGGCCGGCTGGGGGTCGGGGCAGGGCCGCGCTCTCGAGATCGATCCGGCGGGCCGCGGCGGCGATGCTGCCGAGGGCGGAGAGGCGGCGGACGATGACCTCGCGCATGAGGGCGCACGCCTCGAGGATCTGGGCATCGGCCAGCCGGTAGCGCACCGAGCGCCCGTCTCGGTCCGCCTCGACGAGGCCCACGCTGCGCATCGCCGCGAGGTGCTGGGAGACGGTCGCCTGGCCGAGCTCGAGCTCGGTGGCGAGCTCGTGCACCTCGCGCGGCCGTTCGCCGAGGAGGTGGATGATCCGGAGCCGGTGGGGGCTCGCGAGCGCGCGCAGGAGCGATGTCTGGATGACGTCGATCTCGTTGAGCGCGTTCAGCACAGGGTTTCTCCCGAGCGCGTGGCTGGGTGACTATTCGCTGTGCATATATGTATGGCTTTGGCACCTATCAGTCCCGAGCCATAGGTCACTGATCGGCGGGACTTCCGGCTCGGACCGAGGAACGAGGACATGAAGAAGCCCGGCCCCGGAGCTCGGCGGCGGCCGACGTCCGGAGCCGGGCTCGTCCTGCCCGGGATGGGTGGGTCGGGCTAGGTGCCGTCCCAGGTGTCGCCGCCGCCGGGGTCGAGGTCGACGTTGAGGTCGACGCCTGAGCCGCCGCTGAACTCGTCGGCTCCCGCGCCGCCGGTCAGCGAGTCGTTGCCCTGGCCGCCGCGGAGGACGTCGTCGCCGGCACCGCCGCCAAGGACGTCGTCGCCACGGCCACCGTCCAGGGTGTCGACGCCGTCGCCACCCGCGAGCGTGTCGTCGCCGTTGCCACCGCACAGCAGGTCGCCATCGCCCAGGCCGGACAGGCTGTCGTCGCCCTGGAGGCCGATCAGCAGGTCGGCGCCGGCCGTCCCGGTGAGGGTGTCGGGGCCGTTCGTGCCGACCCGCACGGTGATCGTGAATGCCGTCGTGTTGACGCCATCGTCGAGGGTGAGGTCGAGGACAGCGGTGCCGCTCGTCCTCGGGGTTGCGCTGATCGTCACGGTCCGGTGCGCGCCGGAGCCGCCGAGGACGACGTTGGCGAGCGGCACGAGGGCCGGGTTGGACGTCCCGACGGCCTCGACGTCGAGGTCGCCGGCCGGTGTCTGGAGGTCACCGACCGTCACCCGGATCGTGCCATCGGCTCCGGAGCCGCAGGTGCCGCCGCCGGCCACGACGATGGTCGGCGGGGCGTCGAGGTCGAGGCCCACGAGGACCGGGTCGTGATCCGAAGCCCGGTAGGCGTTCGGCTCGTAGAAGCCGTCCTGGGCGTCCGACTTGAAGCTCGTGTCGTAGTCGAGGAGGTCCGGCTCGTCGGCGTCGATGTGCCACTCTGCCGCGCCGGTGACCTGGCCGGTCAGCGTCGCGTTCGAGAGGGCGTGGTCGAGGTAGCCCGCCTGGCCGTCGAAGACGAACGAGTAGGCGAAGGTCCCGAGGAATGTCTCGATGAGGTTCGTCCAGTCGTCCGCGGTCCCGGCCGCGTCGTCGGCGCCGGCCTTGACGGCGTCGATCGGGTCTTCCTTCGCGTACGAGTTGAGGTCGCCGATGATCAGGAAGTCGGGGTCGCCGCTGCCCGTCGGGTCGGTTGCCGCCCAGTCGACGAGGGCCTGGGCCGCAGCGAGCCGCGTCTGGTTGCAGTTACCCTGGCCGTCGATGAGGTCGGGATCGCCGTCGCAGGCAGAGCCCTTCGACTTCAGGTGGTTCACGATCACCGTGAATCGCTCGCCGGTGAGGTTCTCCTCGAACGTCTGGGCGAGGGCCGGACGGCTGCGGGTGTCGTCGAACCGCGGGTCGACCGTGGAATCGAGGACCTCGAAGCCGCCGACCGGGGTGACGACGTCGGGTCGGTAGATCAGGCCGACGCGGATCGCGTCGGCGCCGATGACGCCCGTATCGATGCTCCCGTAGGTCCCGGCGCCCAGCATGTCGTTCAGACCGGCCACGATGTCGGCGGCCGGGTCCACGCCGGGCGTGTTCTCGATCTCGTTGAGGCCGATGACGTCGGCGTCCAGCCCGGAGATCGCGGCCAGGAGCTTGTCGCGCTGCCGGGTGAACTCGCTCGCCTGGTCGGAATCGGCGCCCCGGCACTCCAGGGTCTGGCTCGCGCCGCAGGTGTTGTCGAGCGCGTTCCCGCTCGGGTAGTCGAGCGTCAGGAAGTAGTTCAACGTGTTCATCGCGGCGACCGTGACGTCGCCCCCGACCTCCTCCGGCGCGGCCGGTCGCGGGTTCGTCGCCGCGTAGTCGGCGGGGCCCGTCGGCTGGATCCGGTAGAGGCCGAAGTCGAAGCCGAGCACGCCGATCGCGTTCGTGACGGTGTCACCGCCGCGGAACCGGTTGTCGAGGCCGAAGGCATCGCCGTTCGGGTGGCGGGTGAAGCTCGGGTTCTGGCTGCCGAGCCCGTCGTCCAGGGTGATCCGGCGCAGGAGGTTGGCCTGTGTCCGCAGGTTGGCCGGGGACGGGCCCACGCCGGGCTCATCGATCGCGGTGCCGGTGAACGGACGGGTCTCGCCATCGAGCGGCAGGGCGAGGACGAGCTCGCCGAAGCGGTCGTAGTTGAAGTACTCGGCGATGACGAGCTCCTGCGGGAACCGCACGAGCATCCCCTCGAAGCGCTCGAGCGAATCCGCCGCCGAGCTCACGAACGGCAGCATCACGTCGGTCGCTGCCACGGACGCACCCGTCGCGCAGGTGACGATGTTGTGGCCGGCCACCGGGACGTTGTTGCTGTTCGCGCCGGTGATCGCCGTCTGGCTGAAGCGCTCGCGCGCGACCCCTCGGACGCGGACCACGTCCCCGGCCGCGACCCCGTTGTCGGCGTCGCCGGTGAAGACGAAGATGCCCTCCGAGGTGGCGGGGTCCGCATCGGCAGCGGCGTCCATGCCCTGGATGTAGAACCCCTGGATCCCGCTGGTGATCGGGCCCTCGTTGTCGCCGACGACGACGCCCTCCGTCGTGACGGGCGTGCCGGCGATCGGGCTGGCGGACCCGCCGCCCTGGATGTCGTGGATCGCGGTGAACGTGAGGCCGCAGGAGTCGTCGTCGACGATCGTGCCGAGGCCCTGGCCATCGCCGATCGCGGCGCCGGTGGCATTGCTGAGGGCCACGGTGAACGTCTCGTCGGGCTCGGCCGTGGCGTCGCCGGTCACGCCGACGTTGAACGCGTAGGTCGAGCTGCCCTCCGGGATCGTCTGCCCGGTCAGGGCGTGGCCGACATAGTCGCTGTCGGCCGTGGTCGCCGAGCCGTCCGACGTCGCGATGTCGAAGCTCACGCCGCCGGGGCCGGCCGGCGCTGAGAGGCTCACGGTGAAGTCGAACGACGTCGTGCCGCCCGTGCCCTCCTGGGCGATGACGTCGTCGACGGAGAGAAACGCGCCATCGCAGGTGGCCGTGTGCGAACCGAGGCCGTCGAACGTGTCAGTGGCGAAGCCGATCCACTCCGCCGTCGGGTCGAAGGCGTCGCTCGCGACCGGATCGCCGGCGCAGACCGCCGGCAGCCGGCGGAGGGTGTTGTCGGCCGTGCTCGTCAGGCCCGAGCCCCACTGCGATCCGGGATCGAAGCCGACCTGGCCGAGCGAATCGATGATCGTGGTGCCCTTCCGGAGGACCACCGCGTCGTCGCCGTTGAACCACCCGGCGCCGTTCGTCTGGTCGGCCTGGGCGAGGATCGTGGCCGAGGCCGACGAATGGGCGACGACGTACACGTCGCCGCTGGTCAGCGCCGTCCCGGTGAGGTTGATCGTCAGCCCGGCCGCGGGGTTGCCGTTGAAGAACACCTGGACGTTGTAGCCACCGGCCGCGAGGTCGATCGTCGCCCCCGTGCCGTTGTAGATCTCGAGGGCCTTGTTGTTGCTCGAGCCCTCGATGACCTCGCTGAAGAAGAGCTCGGTCGGCGCGGCGGCCAGGGTCGCCACCGGCGCCCTGAGCGAGACGCTGCTCGCGGCGATGACCGCGACCGCGACCGCGACGAAGAATCGGGATCCGACGCGCGACATGAACCAGACCTCCTCGAGGGTCGGCGAGGACCCTCAGTGCCCAAGGAATGGGTGCTGCTCTGGGGACGAGAGCACCGGCGTGACGTGGGCCGGCGCGATGCGCGAGTGCACAAGACTCTACCCCTCCCCACCTCACCGGGCAATTGACGAGGGGCCAAGGCGTTGCCGGCGCGCACCACCGGCCCGCCGCTCGCTGGCGCCGCCGACCGACTCGAGGGCTTCTTGAGGTCCCTGAGGACGGGGCCGGCGGCCCGTGGATCGGAGGCCGTTGACCGACCGCGGTATTATCAGACCGACAGTCGGTTTGTTAATCGAGGTGGCCATGGCCCGAACGCTCAACGTGGAGTCGCACGCGATCCGGCGCGAGGCCTTTGTGGACGCCGCCCAGAAGCTGATCCAGGGCCGTGGCTACGAGCAGATGAGCATCGGCGACGTCCTCGCCGAGCTCGACGCGTCGCGCGGCGCCTTCTACCACTACTTCGACTCGAAGTCGGCCCTCCTCGACGCCGTCATCGACCGGATGATCGACGGCGTAGCCGCGGTGATCGCGCCGATCGCGACCGATCCCGGCCGTTCGGCGACGCAGAAGCTGAGCGACGTGTTCACCGGCATCGGCCGGTTCAAGGGCGAACGAACCGACCTCCTCAAGGGCATCCTGGAGGTCTGGCTGGCCGACGAGAACGCGATCGTCCGCGACAAGCTCAGACGTCGGACGCGGGCATTGCTCGTGCCGCTCCTGGCCGCGATCATCGGCCAGGGCGTCGGCGAGGGCGCCTTCACCGCGACCTCGCCGCGGCACGCGGCGGCCACGCTCGTCTCGCTCATGCTCGGCATGAACGAGTTCGCCATCGAGCTCTACTTCGACCGCCTGGCAGGGGAGATCACCCTCGAGGACGTCGAGCGCAGCTTCGATGCCTACGCCGAGGCCTTCGAACGAATCCTCGGCGCGCGTCCCGGGTCGCTGGCCTTCGCCGACGCCGCGACCATCCGCCAGTGGTACGGCTGACGGAACCCTTCGAAAGGAACCCATGACCGCCATCATCAGAACCGAAGCACTCACCAAGTCGTACGGGTCCCACCGCGGGATCGTCGACGTCGATCTCGAGGTCAACGAAGGCGAGGTCTTCGGCTTCCTCGGTCCCAACGGGGCCGGGAAGACGACGACGATCCGGACCGTCCTCGATCTCATCCGGCCGACGAGCGGCAAGGCCTTCGTCTTCGGGATCGAGTCGACCGCGGATCCGATCGCGATCCACAAGCGGATCGGCTACGTCCCGGGCGAGTTCGCCCTCTACGACCGCCTGACGGGGGGCCAGCACATCGCCTACTTCGCCAACCTCCGCGGCGGCGTAGACCCTGCCTACCAGGCCTCGCTCATCGAGCGCTTCGACGTCGACCCGTCCCGGAAGTTCAAGGAGTACTCGAAGGGCAACAAGCAGAAGATCGGCCTCGTCATCGCCCTCCAGCACCGGCCGGAGCTGCTCATCCTCGACGAGCCGACCTCGGGGCTGGATCCGCTCGTCCAGCAGTCCTTCTACGCCCTCGTCCGGGAGGCCAAGGCGGAGGGCCGGACGGTCTTCGTCTCGAGCCACATCCTGAGCGAGGTCGAGCGGACCTGCGACCGGGTGGCGATCATCCGCGACGGCCGCCTGGTCAAGGTCGACCGGACCGAGGCCCTTCGCGACCTGGCCCATCACCAGGTCGAGCTGCGCTTCTCGGGCCCGGCCCCGCTGGCCGCGTTCGAACGCCTGGCCGGGGTCAGCGACCTGGCGGCCGAGGATCACGTCCTGCGGATGCGCGTCAGCGGCGCGATCACCCCGATCGTCCGGGCCGCCGCCCAGTACGAGCTGCTCGACTTCGTCAGCCGCGAGCCGAGCCTCGAGGAGACCTTCCTGGCCCAGTACGGCCAGGAGGCCGTGGAGTCACAGGCATGACCGCCCACGCAGGACCGGCGCCGTCGGGCGCCCGCACCTCGACCTCGACCTTCAGCCGGGTCTACGGGCTCGGCACCGTCTTCGCCAAGACGCTCCGCGATTCGCGCCTCGCGGTGATCATCGTCGGCGGCATCGCGGCGGCCATCGTCCTCTCGGGGGCGGCGGCCTTCGGCGAGGCCTACAACACCGTCCAGTCCCGGATCGAGCTCGCCAACCTCGTCAAGAGCCTGCCCCCGGCCCTGTCGGGGGTCTACGGCAACCCCTTCCCGGCCAACATCGAGACCCTCGGTGGCTCGATCGGCTGGAAGAGCGCCGCGTCGCTCGGGCTGGTCGCCGCACTCTGGTCGGTCCTGGCCCTCTCCGGCACGCTGGCCGGTGAGGCCCGCCGGGGCAGCCTCGAGTTCGTGGCCACGACCCGGCTCGGGATGCGCCGGATCGCCGTCGAGAAGCTGGCCGCCCACCTCACCGGGATGGCCATCGTCGTCATCGCCGTGGGGCTCTCGGCCTGGATGGGCGGCGCCGCGTTCGCGACGCTGCCGGGCGACGAGATCTCGCCGGCCTCGGCCATCGGCTTCGCCCTCTGGGTGGGCGTCGTGGCCCTGGCCTCCGGGGCCGTGGCCTTCGCCCTGGCCCCGGTCTTCGGACGGGGCGGCTCCGCCGCGATCGCCGGTGCCGTCCTCCTCGTCGGCTATTTCGTGAACGGCTACCAGGCCGCCGTGCCGGCGTTCGCCGGACCGGCCAACCTGACCTGGTTCGGCTGGACGGCGCGCCACCAGCCGCTGGCCGGCCAGTTCGACTGGGCCTCGCTCGTACCGGGGGCGCTTCTCGCGGTTGTCCTCCTGGTCGTCGGCGTCGAGCTCTTCGCCCGGCGCGACCTGGGGGTCACCACCCGCATCCCCTGGCCGAAGGTCCCCGAGTTCGCCCTCGGGCTCAACGGTCCGACCAGCCGCTCCTTCGGCGACCGGCTGCCCCTCGCCGTCTCGTGGGGCCTCGGGATCGGGCTCATGGGATTCATCTTCGGGGCGGCCTCGCTGTCCCTCGCGGGCGCCCTCGAGAACCTCTCGCCCCAGACCCGAGCGATCTACGAGGCGGTCTTCCCGAACATCGAGCTCGGCGGCGCTGGCGCGTTCCTGCAGCTCGCCTTCATCACGTTCGGCTTGATCCTGGCGGGCTTCGCGGCCTCGACCATCGTCAACGGCTGGGCCTCGGACGAGACCAACGGCCGGCTCGAGATGCTCCTGACGACGCCGATGTCACGGGCTCGCTGGGCCGTTGCCGGCGGGCTCGGCGTCATGGCGGCCATCGCCGTGATGACCGCGCTCATCACCGTCGGCATCGGCATCGGCGCCGCGGTCGCTGGCGGCGACGTCGCGACGCCGATCCTGGGCTCCGTCGTCCTCGGGCTCTACGCGGCGGCGCTGGCGGGCATCGGCCTTGCCGTCGGCGGGCTCGTCCGGACGTCGATCGCCGGGGAGACGGTCGCGGGGATCGTGATCGTCACGTTCGTCATCGACATCATCGCCCCGGCCCTCAAGTGGCCGGACTGGGTCCACCAGCTCGCCCTCAGCTCGCACCTCGGCCAGCCGATGATCGGGACCTGGGACTGGCCGGGCATGATCGCCTGTGTCGTCATCGCCCTCGGCGGTGTCGCGCTGGCAGGCTTCGGCATCGGTCGCCGGGACGTCGAGCGCTGACGGAACCCGCGGCCGGGTCCCGGGCGCGAGCTCCAAAGCGGCGGGGGGGGGCGGTCGAGTCGAGTCGCCAGCACGGCTGGCGCGACGGCACGGAGCCTGTCGAGGCGGTGCCGGTCTTCGACGTCTTCCGATTCGAGCCAGGAGCGGTGCGCGCGACTAGATCATGTGCCGCCGCCCGGCGGTTGTAAGGCCCGTCGTCGCCCAGCGCCGCTCGTGGCCGCGGCCGGCTCGGCGGCTGGCTCGGCGGCCGGCTCGGCGGCCGTTTCAGGGGGCGCCCCGTTGACACGCCCGTCGTCATCATCGCGGCGGTACGGGACGTTGACCACGACCGTCTGCGGCCGTCCGAGGAGGGCGGCCCGGAGGCGCTTCGCGGACTGGTTGTAGAGGAGGCGCTCCCACCAGCTCCGGGCCACGTACTCGGGTATCACGACGAACGTGATCGGCGCCTCCTTCTCCGGCGGCCAGGCGGCGTCGAGCACATCGAGGTAGGCGATGAGGGGGCCGACAAGGGCGCGGTACGGCGACTCCACGACCACGAGTGGGACGTCCGGCATCTGGCGTTCCCAGCGCTGCCGGAGCGCCGCCGCCTCGTCGGGCTCGTCGGACACTAGGACGGCGCGCACATCGGGCGCGATCGATCGGCCGACGTTGAGGGCGTGGACGACCGCACGGTTCAGGCCGGGGATCGGCACGATGACTCGCTCGTCGCGACGCGGCGCCGGCAGGACGCCGTCGTCCCGGACGGCCAGCTTCTCGCGTGACGCCTGGTACTGGTGGTTGATGAACAGCATCATCACGACGAGGATCGGGATGACGACCGCGACGAGGAGCGACGGCGGTGCCTTGGCAATCGTCACGACGACCGCCACGAAGGCCGTCAACGCGCAGCCGAAGCCGTTGATCCCGATCCGCCAGCGCCAGCCCGACGAACGCTCCTGAAGCCAGTGGCGGACCATGCCCCCCTGGCTGATCGTGAACGACACGAACACGCCGACCGAGTAGAGCGGGATGAGGGCCGTCGTGTTGCCCTCGAAGATCACGAGCAGGGCGATCGCGACGAGGCTCAGGATGACGATCCCGGAGGTGAAGGCGAGGCGGTCGCCGCGGAAGCTGAACTGCCGGGGCAGGTAGCCGTCGCGGGCGAGGATCGCCGCCAGGCGCGGGAAGGCGTTGTACGAGGTGTTCGCCGCGAGGAAGAGGATCAGCGCGGTGAAGGTTTGGAACAGGTAGAAGCCGATCGAGCCGTCGCCGAAGGCCAGCGCGGCGACCTGGCTGATCACCGTCCTGGGCGCCGGCTCATCGATCGCGACGATCCCGAAGTTCAGGGCCACGAACGTGATGCCCATGAACAGGACGGCCAGGAGGATCGCCACGATCGTCAGGGTGGCCGCGGCGTTCCTCGGCTCCGGTGGCTTGAAGGCCGGCACGCCGTTGGCGATCGCCTCCGTGCCGGTCAGGGCCACCGAGCCCGAGGCGAAGGCCCTGATGATCAGCAGCAGCCCGAGTGGCTCGAGCGGACTGGGGGCGCCGGGCAGCGGCGAGGGCGGAGCCGCGTGCTCGCCGAGGACGATGATCCGGTACATGCCGATCGCGATCATCAGGAGCGCGGACCCGACGAAGAGGTAGGTCGGGATGGCGAAGATGTTCCCCGATTCGCGCAGCCCTCGGAGATTGCCGAGGGTGATCAGGACGATCGCGCCGACCCCGATCAGGAGGCGCTCATCGGCGACCTCGGGGACCGCCGAGATGATCTGCTCGACCGCCGAGGCCGTGGAGACGGCGACGGTCATGACGTAGTCGACGAGGAGCGCGCCCGCGGCGATCAGTGACGCGAGCGCCGGGAGGTTCGCCCGGGCGACGGCGTAGGCGCCACCACCCGACGGGTACGCGTAGCCGATCTGTCGGTAGCTCGTGGAGACCACCGCGAGGAGCAACGCGATCGCGGCGGCGACCGGCAGGCTCAGGTAGAGGAATCCGGCTCCGGCCAGGACGAGCACCCGGAGGATCTCCTCTGTCGCGTAGGCCGACGAGCTGATCGGGTCCGAGCTGAAGATCGCGAGTGCCTTCTTCTTGGGCAGCCGCTCCTCGATCTCCTCGTGGATCGAGAGGGGGCGGCCGAAGAGAACGGCCCGGACCCTGGCGAGCGCACGCCCGACGGGTGTGTGCGGCTGTGACGCTGCCTGCTTCGCGACCAGGCGGCCCTCGCCCGTGTAGCGGAAGAAGGCCGTGTGCGGACGGTCGACGCGAACCCGTCGATCTCCCACCTTGCGGCCCTGGAGGGGCCGCGGACGACGACCGCCGATCATTCCTCGCGCGGCCCGACGATCGCCGTCACGGTGTCCGGCTGGTCCCGCGTCAGGCTGAACCGGACGCCGGCCAGCTGGGCGCGGACGAGGGCCTGGGCGGCGACCTCGTCGCGCCCCGCCAGACCGGTGACGTGGACCCGGCTGGCCATCCCGATCGCGACGAGCTCGA
>Ga0214472_10005772_pt1 | contig 13019 bp, 16 predicted proteins | sample RVTome_6_FD_207662 | JGI IMG/M metagenome (GOLD analysis project Ga0214472, IMG submission 207662) | Soil microbial communities from uranium-contaminated site in the Upper Colorado River Basin, Wyoming, United States - RVT140D175 | ecosystem: Environmental > Terrestrial > Soil > Contaminated >... | reverse complement strand
GAGATGGTTCCTCGGCACGCTGTTCAAGAATCGCCAGATCGATCAAATCTTCTTTGAGTGTGCGATCATTAAACAGCTTTTCCAAAAAAGCCTCTCTTTCGCTTTTGGATAAAGCTTGAAATGCTGTCCAAAATACTTCTGCGGTTGCTTGCGCTGCATTCATTTTTTATGCCTCTCGCTTCATTATTCAAGCTGTAGTATAGCATAAGTAAGTGACGAACTTAAAGGTCGAGTGTAATCCGTAAGGCTCGATCAATTTGTTGCATGATCGCAGATGACAGGCTGCCACGCTGCCGCAATAGACGTGACGTAGCAATCGCACGAAGCTGTCCACCTAAAGCAACGGAATCAACAGTCAGGCCGCCTTCGCCCTGGCCATTTGCTCAACAAGATTGACGGCCCGGCCAATGCCATCCTCCTGCCGAATGATTTGCCCCAGTTCCGCAGCACGTTGGCGCATGTCGGTGTTGGATACGGCCGTTTCAATGGCATTTGCCAATTTTTCCACAGTTAGTTTCTTTTGGGGTACCGGCGCCGGCCCCACGCCTAACGCTTCAATGCGCCGGCCCCAGTAAAATTGGTCGAATAAAAACGGGGTTAAAATGGTGGGCACGCCGGCCCAAAAGCCAAAGCCCGTTGTGCCCGAACCACCATGATGGATTACCGCAGCCATTTTGGGAAAAAGCCAGCTGTATGGTGCGTAATCCAGCAAATAAACCGTGTCTGGCAGTTCTGTCTGACCAATGCCGGCCCAGCCTGCTTGCAGCACCGCCCGCTGCCTGGTCAGCTGCAACGCTTCCAACACCACCTGCGTTACCTGCTGCGGCTGGCGCATGGGCATGCTGCCAAATCCGACAAAAATTGGCGCGGACCCCGCTGCCAAAAAATCGACCAACGCTTCAGGGGGGGTCCACTCTGGGTCCTCTGGTCGCCAGTAGCCAGTGTAATGAACATTTGGACCCCATTCCGGCGGGCGGGGCACAATGGCTGCGCTAAAGCCAAGCAGCGTAGGCGTCTGCGCCATCTGACCAAAGTTACCCAGAAACGGCCGTGCCGCCAACCCCAACGCCTCCCGTCGCCACTGATTGACCGCCCGGCGAAAGCCAGACCAGACAAGTTGCTCGGCAAGACGGTAGGACAGCGCGTTGTAGCCAGGAAGGAATCCCAGCCCTGCGGGGAACGCTACCATAGGAAAGGCGCTGGTGCGTATCATAGGAATCACCGCCATCGCGATGATAGGAATTTGCAGCTTTTCTGCCAGGTCTACACCGAACAAGCCAACCGGTAGCTGGTTGATAATGCCATCCGTTTGCCACAGGTCCGGCTGTGATAGCACATTGGCAATGCCCATAGCCAAATCCCAAAACATCGCCTTGACTGAACGCCACATCTTCCAGACGTTTTGCCCCGATTCCGCCAGCGTGATGCCACTGCCGCTCGTCAGCAGGGCTTCTGCATCACCGGGCACAGGGCAAAAATCGAGTCCGTATTGCGCTGCCATCGGCGCGAAGTTTTCCAGGGAAATGAGTCGAACCGAAAAACCGGCCGCTTGTAAGCCCTGCCCTAAAACGGCACAAGGCAGTACATCGCCGTGTGATCCCATTGCCAGAATGGTGAGATGAGTCATATGTTTGCTGCATCCATCTTTTAGGCCAATTCTCCAATAACCGGCTTGTACTGCGCGCCGGCTTTCATCATTTGCCGGACAACGATGTGGTGGAACGGCCGTATCACGTTAAAGTACACCGGCCCTGTCCAATGACGATAATGGACGATGGTGACCACGTAAAAGCGATTTCCCTGGGGTAGCGGTTCTGCCACCACCCCAATGTAAGCGATCAAATGGGTATCCGCTGCTTCGGCCACCCAATATTTTTCCGGCTCGGCCATCGTCACCGTAAAAAACGTGGCTGCATCGCCGGGGGTGAAGGAGATGTCGGTGGGGCGTAACGGCCGTGCCAGGGGCATCCCTTCCTGCCGCATCCCCAACAGCCGCACAAACACCCAGCGCACGCCATACAACAACTTCAGCCAGAAGGGCGTGTAAGACAACATCCCGGCGATAAACGTCCGCATGTCAGTCACACTGTCAATCGTTTTGACATCGACATGGTTTGCTTTTGCCAGCAAGGGCTGCAATAGCGGTACATGCTCAGCTAATTGTTTCATTTCCTTCTCCTGTTCTAAATGATGCCATAAAAGCGCAAGATTTCATCAAAGAGCTTCTGCAAATCCGCTCCTGTAATGGGCGGCTGCATTTGCTCTGCACCGACCAGCGTCGCATACAGCAGGCGCGCTGCCTTCAACGCCTGGGCTTCGTCCCCCACGATCTGGTTGAGCAAAGCCTGCAAGTAGCCAGTGCGCTGTTCATCAACCCGCTGCTGCACCTGGCGTACTTCCTCGTCTTGCAACGCCCAGACCCGCAATGCCACTTCCGGACGGGCGCTCAATTCCGAAAAAGTAACGACTATCTCCAATAAACGGCGTAGTTTCTCTTGAGGCGTCCCCCCCTTTTCCGCCCTTTCGATAACAGCCAGCGTTCCCTCTCCTTCGTAGAATTGCAGGAAGCGCGTTTTAAACCCCTGGTAGCTGCTGAAGTGGTGGTAGAAAGAGCCTTTGGTTAGACTCATTCGCTGGGTCAGGGCCTCAATCGTTAAACCGGTGAATCCGGTTTCGGCCAGGAGGTGAACGGCCGTATCCAACCAATCGCGCTGTGTTTTCCGTGTCATATTCGTAACCGTACCTTATGGTATGTTCTGCTACGAATCATACCATATAGTATGGTATTGTCAATGAACGTTTACCCAGAACAATCAGAATGGAAGGTCCGTATCGGTGAGGTCCTGATACCAGGTGTTGAGCCAGTTGATGGCCTCATCATATTTGCTTGCCGGGAGTTCGCGGTAAGCGGCGATATCAAATTTGCGGTAAGCTCGCCGTAGACGGTGCCATATTCGTTGCGGCCGGTGCGTTTGGTGAGAACCAGACCAATGGCGCGGACAGCCTGGGAAATGCGGCCGGCCTGTTCACGGGTGATGAAGCGCTCGGGATTGCTGAGGGTGGCTTCGACATCTTCAAGACGGTGTTCATGGTCGTCGAGCCGGTGGGTGAGCCGGGATTCGAGGAGAATCTGGTTGCGGGCCAGTTTGACGATGGCCTGGGCCATCTGGTAAGCCTGGACGGCGTCGGGGTCGGCCTGGTTGAGCAGTTCGTTAAAGTCGATGTCGGTGGCAAGCTGACCTGCGCGAAAGGCTTCGTGCAGGATGGTGTAACATTCGCGCTGGTAGCGCAGCAAGCGGTCGCGCACGTCTGAGTTTACCCGGGTGGCGTTGATGCCAAAGAGCCAGCCGTTTAGAAATTGGAGCGGTAGGCAGAGGCTTTCGACTTCCTGACCGGTACCCGTGATCGTAACGATCACGGGTGTCATGGCTTCGGATAATATGGGGTCGCGTAGGATGCGTTGACGCTGCGCCGGCCAGGCGATGCCCAGGCGGTTGCAGATAGGCCGTATCGGTACATAAACTTGCTGCTTGCTGCCTTGTTGGATAAGGACGGCGGTGATTTCGTCGTCGTAGAAGATCACCTGCTTTTGTTCTAGTGATACAAGGGCTTTTTCTTCGCTCATGGGTTGCTCCGTTTGGGATCGCCGGATGATGAATCATCCGGCTACGAGGTGGAAGCCCCGTTGGGGCTGGGGAGTGCCCGTGCCAGTTGAGGTGGTTGAAGAAACGGCCGTTTTTCCCACCTAGCAGGCTGTCGGAGAAAGAAAAACAGGACACAGAGATAAACAGACAAACAACATGAAAGATGGGTTGTTTTGAGACCGCCATTAATTATAAAATGCAGCTATAATAGTGCGTAGCGCGGCCAACGACAATTAGAATTACCGTCTTGCCTCAAATAAAAATCTTACTTTAACAATCCATTGCTGACAACAATAATTCTGATGGTGGTGGGAGAAGCGGGCGGCTAACTGGCCGGTTAAGTTCGATTGACCACTCGCTGCCTCTACCAGATCTCATTCAGCCGGGCAGCCACTTCGTCCAGCTTGCTTTGGGTCAACACGGCCGTTTTACCCACATACCGTCTGTAAAGCTGACCATGCGTGCGAATGTAAGCATACCAAAGATGGCCCTGTCGCCGTTTTTCTTTGCGGACAGAGATGGGCCGCATCGGACGGGTATAACCACGAGCAACAGTTATTTGTTGTGGCGTGTAATACCTGAAAGAAGTAATTGTCTCCAGCCAGGCAAACCATTCCGGTGTATCCATCTGACAAACAGGTTGCGTATCTCCGGCCAGATAAAGTTGTTCACCCTGTACTTTCGGTGTCTTTGATGCCATTATTTTCCCTCCACAAAAGTTACCCCACGTTCTGGGTCATTGTCCCAGGCTAACCGGCTATCATCTTCCATCCTTTGTGGCTCCTATTGGCATAGCTTCTTGCCACCGCCAGGCACGAATACGGCGTTGAAAAGAACGCAGTTGGCTGTCCTTGAATTGGCCGGGGTATTGGCGCTGGATAAGCCGAAAGAGTTCTTTCGCCTGCAAATCCGGTGTTTGCTCTAATTGCTGAACGACTGTGGGCCATATTTCGCCAAAAGCATCCGGGTGGGTGCGCCACCAACGCTGGCCCTTGTACTTGTTCTTCTGTTGGCGGTAAAGGCGCTGCGGCCGGTCGGATAAGCCTTGACTGTTGGCTTCGGTGGCTGTTTGTGACTCACAAGGTGTTTGAGACGGAGACAATGACGCTGGACGCTGGAAAACACCTTGCCGTTTGGCGTTGGCTGCGTCTGGCTCTGTTTCCGTCCCCTCCATTGTTGTAACCCGCTCTCGATAAGCGCAGCGCCACAATTCATCCTGCAACCGGTCAATATGACCCAAGAGGGCAACCGGGTCGAGAGCGGCAAACTGTGCTCTCAAATTTTCCTTGACCTCGTCCGGGACGGTGTCTGCGGCCAGGACTCTCTGGCAAGGGGTTTGCGCCTTGTCGTATTTGTAACTGACATGGCTGCCTTCCCGTTTCTTCTCTACCAATTTCACTGAAGGCTGGAAGAAATTGACGTAAAGGCGCAATACAGCATACAGGGCTTCCAGAATGCGACAGGGTTCCAGTCCCTCGAAGCGGTCATACCCAACAAATTTCCGCACCACCGAGCCATTTTTCTGTTCGATATAGCACTGGTCGTTCTTCTTGTATGCCCGGGAGCGGGTGAACGTGATCTCCTTTCCCCGGCAGTAGTCGAGCAAGGTGTAATTCAGAAATTCTTTACCGTTATCCGTATCCACACCCAATAAGGCGAATGGCAGTTGTTGGCGCAATTGGTCGATTGCCTTGACGGTTGTATCCTGGTCGCGAAACAGCAAAGCTCTGAATTCCATCCAGCCGGTGGCCACGTCGGTGAAAACCAACGTATGCAGATGTGGGCCACCGGCAATCGTACCACAATGGGCTACCAGATCAGCCTCAATGAAACCGGGGCGCAAATCGTTCCAGTCTGCAAAAGCCCGCACAGGAATTTGATGTTTCAGCAAGCCACCGGGTTGAGTGGTACCTATCCCTCGGCCACCGCGTCCATGCCGAATATTGAACAGCAAGCGATCCACTGTTGCCGGACTAACTGTCAGCAGTTTCTCCCGCACTTCAGGAGACATGTCCAGGTAGCCGTGATTTTCCAACACTGGAACCAGCACTGGCAGAAACGGGACCAGGCGTTTGGCGCAGATACGGCAAGCCGCTTCCCAGGAAATGATCAGCGCCTGTTTGACCTCATTGGTGTAGACTGGCTTCCGTCCTCGTGGGGATTGGTTCGGAACAGGCAAGCCAGGCGGCTCATCCTTGTCAGGGGGCGCCTGATAATGTTTTAGCAGAGGGATTGCATAGCGTCGGTGGTAGCCTGTCGCCGCCACAAACTCGTCCAGGATTTGTTGTTTCTGTTTCTTGCCTGCTAATTGATACCGAGGGGCTGTGACAGCCAGCAATTCGCGTTTTGATTTCAAGCTCATTCGATGCCTCATCTTTCCTCCGTTACCGCCATTAAAATGGTGCAAACAGAGAGTTTAATTTGAGGCAATGGAATCGCTCAAAGTCAGATTATTTTTGATTCAATGCGTGGGCATTTCTAATTGTCGTTGACAGCAATGCCCCATACGGTAGGAAACGTAAATTTCAACACCGCGAAAACGATTGGCATTGAGTGGATGGGGATGAGTGCGCCGGAAACCAACAACGCCAGATTGGAAAACAGCGCAACTACCGGGCCAACAGATTTGTATACCAACGCCAATCCGGTCAGGGCCAACCCGATGCCGGCTGTGCCAATCAGGGTAAGGAGAATGATGAGCCAGGAAAGCGGCGTAAGTGGCAGTGGAAGCTTGAGGATGGTTGTCAGGAGGAGAGCAAGAACGGCCGTTTCCCCTCACCATCATCATTCGCAGCAGGTCAATGCCGATGGAAAGTGGCAAGAAGCGGCTGACTTCATACAAAATGGGAATGCCCTCTAATGAAGACAAAGCACCGCTAAAAAAAGGAGCGCTGTCGCCAGCGGCATGGTGATCGATTCCACATTTTTGGTAATCAGGTGCAGTCCGGTGATGGCAAAGGCCAATCCGAAGGCACTGCCGATGGTCAACAAATAGATAACAATGCTCCCAGGCATGATAATTACAGGGATACGCAGCAGCGGCATGATAATCAGCGCCATCAAAATCACGCGCACGGTGTAATAGAGAATGAATGTGCAGCTGCGGGCCAAGAGAATCAGGCTCATAGATTCTCCGCTCAACCACACCTGCTCCAGCGTCCCGAATTGGGCATCGTCGGCCACGGAAACGGCCGTTTCTACTTTGCCTTTGTATTCTTTGGTTAAGTTTTCTACGGTAACAATTGGTTCGTTCATGCCTTCTGTTGCCTACTATGCGAAGTTAAATTGGGCATCTCATCAACACTGCCAGCCCTTTTGGTTTGTTCTCTACCAGGCGCAGCTCCCCCTGCACCATGCGTGTCCATTCATGCATGCCCATGATGCCCAGATGATTGCGGCGTAACAGTTCGCTAAATGAAAGGTCTTGCAGCTGATAGCCGGGACCGTTATCGGCGATGCACAGCTCTAGCTGCTGGGACAGGCGGCGCAGCGACACGTTCACTTGGGCATTGCGGGCATGTTTGACGACATTGTTCAATGATTCAATGAGGACGCGATAAACGGCCGTTACCGTGGCGTCCGGCACATCCCACGCCAAATCATCCCCTTCAACATGGACATCTCCCCACCCGATTGCCACCGCTTGATGAAAATCATCTTGTAACGAGAGGGCCGTCCGGTCAACATGGAGCAGTGCCGCCGTTCTGATGACCACGTGCTGCAGCGTGCCTGTTTCAGGTTTGGAGGCTAACACGGCCGTTAACTCGGAAATAATCGCCTGCGTGAACAACTTGGGTCTATAGATGATGTGATTCACGAAACGGTTGACCGGTTTGCTCATACCGATTGTCAAAAGCAAGGTGGGAAAGAAGATGATGGTCGTCGGACCAATCGCATCTCCGCCTGATACACCTAACAAGTGGCGCATCAGTCGATAACTGCCCATGTAAAAGCTGTAAACGGTTAACGACAACAGCACCAGGTAGAGCACGCGGCTGAAAATCAAATCCAGCCCTAAAAATCCGTTCCGGTAAAGGACAAACAGGTAGCCCAACGGAATGAAAATGAGCAGACCAATGGTCACATCAATCCTTGCGCAACCTGCCCCGTTATGGAGGCGGTTTTTGTTTTGCTACTCAGAACGGGCTGTCACTGATTAGCGATTGCAACCAGTCATTAAGCCAATTGAGTGCATCCTCAAACTTGCTTTTTGGCAAAATTTTGTAACTGTTGATGTTATAACGCCGGTATAACTCGCCGTACACGCCACCGTACTCGTTTCGCTTGGTGCGCTTTCCTAGTTCATGAGCGATGGCCTTCACCGCCTGGCTGATTTGCATAGCCTGTTCGGGAGTAATGTGCCGCTTCGTGTCCCCTAATTGCTCCTCTACCAGTTCCAGTCGCTTTTCATGATCGGCCAGTTGTGTTGAATGCGTTTCTAGCTGTGCTTCCAGCATAAGCTGCTGCCGGGCCATTTTCATGATAGCTGCTGCTATTTTATAGGCTTGCGCTGCCGGTGTATCGCTGGCCAACAAATCATCGAAGGCGGGGTCTGAAGTTAACCGTCCTTCCTGGAATGCTTCAAACAACACACGGTAGCACTCACGCTGGTACCGGATAAGCCGGTCGCGGATTGAATCTTTGACGCGATTCGCATTCACACCAAATAACCACCCATTTAGGTAATCGAGCGGTAGACAAACCATTTCTCTGGTCGCTTCCGCTTCTTCCGTATCAGCGGAACGACCAGGTTCCGCCTGTGTAACGTACACAGATTCTAGCTCGGCCGACAAAACAGGATCCCGCCGTACCCTTTGGAGTTGGCCTGACCAGTTCAGTTCAAGATGGTCACATAGCGGCCGCAGCGGAATCAATATTTGTGGGCGACCGTCTACATCTACTTGAACGGCCGTAATCACATCCTCATAAAAAATGACTTCTCTCTGCACAACCGGCACCAATGCTTTGTCTGTCATATAGCTCAACTCCTGATTCGATTATAGAGAGATCCACTTGTCGCGCACCTCTTGCATGATGATCCGTGTGTGTAACACACACAGATCCTAACTCACCTTACTCATCGCGTTTCAACCGTCGCCTGACCATAACAGGCTCTGTCTTTGGCCGCAGTCCATTCCCATACAATTGAAACATGTGCTGGAAAAACCAGCGACCCGTCTCTGCCTGACTTAAACCAACGTCAGTGGCAATATCCTTGAACTGCGCAATATCCTCTGGCGATAAATAAACTGTGTATCGCTTATACTGCCCGGCCATACTTTTACTGCCCGTAGCTCGCGCCGCCTCTCCATAACTGACTGACTCCAAACCGGTAGAAAACTTATCTTCCCGGTGACTCCCGCGACCTTTGCTCCGTTTGGAAGAACCTTCTTCAATTTTGTCTAAAAAATCAAGGCTGTCCTCAGAATTATCGCTCATTGTGAACACGCTCCACGAGTTTCTGGTATGCTGTTGCAGGCCCCTTTCTGGAAGCTGGCTCATATTCAAACAGGGTTTGACCACCTAACGCCTGGGCCTGCTGTACAAGGACACTCTGCGGGATAGGGTTAGCGATTCTGCTCCTGCCATATTTAGCCGCCAATTCCCTTAACACCTTTTGGGCCAGGATTTGCCTTGAATCGTAAAAGGTCGGCAGGATCAGGCTGACGGAGATTTCTAGCCCGGACTGCTGCAATTCATTAATCATCTGTGTGTGCTGTGCTGCCCCTGTCGCATCTAGCATAGCCGTTCGCACTGGTACGATAGCTTTATCGCTAAAATCATAAACAGCCTCTGTCAAAGAGCCAAGTGAGGGAGGGCAGTCAATAATAATAAAATCAAAAGCTTGTTTTAAGCCACCCATTCGCTGAGTGAGTATTTCATCTATAGAGGAGGCATCTCGACGGCGGCGATGGCTTTGAAAATCACGGATGAGTAATTCCTCGGTGGCGCCTACCAGTCGCTCCGTGGCGGGGATCAAAAAAAGGCCGGCCCGGCCGGTACCACCATCCTCTCTTGGTGTATCAGATATGACGCTTTCTTTGAGTGATCGGGAGCCAGTTAGAAGATGGCTGATGCAACGGCCGTTGGCATGAATACCGAGAGCAGTGGCGCAGTTACCTTGAGGATCCATGTCGATCAGCAACACGCGACCGCCCCCATTTTTGCCTAGTTTCATTGATAAACCATGCGCCAGGTGTATAGCGGTTGTGGTCTTACCAACGCCTCCTTTCTGATTGACGATTGACAAAACAGTCATTGAGTACCTCCATAAATCGAATTACGTGTAATTACGTGTAGCCTACATGTAGCATGTGGGTATTCTACACGTAATTACACGTAAAAAGCAAGTAATTCCCAATCTCGATTTTTCCGCCGCAAAAAATCTCAAACTTTCGCTTAGAACGGCTCTGAGAACGCGCTACTCGAGGTAGAAATGCACATTTTGGGGGGAGTATAGCAGTGGGGTGGGGGGAGTGAGCAACCCTTGTCCCGTACTGCCCGGTATCGCCTGTATCAAATCCCCGTATCACCACCGGTACGGTCCTCAGTACCGGTTCCGGCATCAGCCGTCACTTGCGCTTGAACTGCTTTCACAGCTTCATAAGCAGCGCCACCGAGGTTACACAACAACAGTTCCCGCTGCACAGCCCACAGCGACCATCCTTGGCCCAATAGAGCGCGAATCCGCTGTTCGAGATCATCTCCTTGTTGGTGCGAGGTCGCTGCCGGTACAACATCCGCCTCCAACCGCGATGGGGCAGGCTGGGGCGCAACCGGTCGTGCAGCCAGAAAATTGCGAATCTCCTCATCGCTGGGGGCAAAAGCCACGCCGCGTAAGAGCTGGTCCATCACCGTTAAGAATTGGCGTGGCGGCAGATGCTCTGCGCCCAGGCGCCCAGAATGACGCGGCTGGCATCGCCGTCCTTGACGCGGAAGGAAAGGGGCAGGCAGTTGCGCCGGATACGCAAGTCCAGGCTTTTGTGGGAGGGGTCTTGCAAGGCCATTGCCAGATGAACACCGGCCTTGCGCCATTCGGCGGCAATCATGCGCACGCCGCGCCAAAGCTCCCGCCGTTCATTGGTAGGGAGGGCATCGGCCAGCTTGGCAAACTCATCCATAACGGCCAGGATGCGCGGGGCAGGGGGAGGCCTTGAGGGGTCGACGCTCGGCAGCCGACCCCAAGTGCTGGAACCCGTCTGGCGCAAGATAATAAAACGCTCTTGAATTACTTCGCATAGTAGTGCGAGATGATCGATAGCATGCACCGGGTCTTCAAGCAATACCGTTTCTAGCAGCATCGCTTCGCGTTGGGCGGCGGACCCCTGGCTGGTGGCCGTTGCCTGGACTGACTGGGCGATACCGGTGGCTTGAATACTGTTGCAAGCACGATGCCTGTTCCTGACCTCTGTTCAACGTGGCAGGCCATGCAGGAATGATGGTAAACTGGCAGGCAGAAATTTTTTGAGCGGAACGGCCGTATATACTTCCAAACCTATGAACCTGATTGTCCCTGTCACCCCGGAATTATCCTTGCAAGCCGGCGTCGTCACCCCGCAAGGCGACCGGTTCGTCATCACGCCGCCGGCACAAACGCTCTTCGACCAGCTCTGCGCCTGGTTAGACCAATGCCCGCCGCCAACAGCGGGCTTTAATCATTGGGTATTGAGCATCGGCGACACCGCCCTCTGCCTGCGCTGGGGCAGTTACCTGGCCGTGCTGCTGGATGAGAATAAACCGGTTGACCCGCGCGCCGGCCGGGCCACGGGCAACGCGAGTATGATCAGCGATGATGAAATGCGTCGCATCAACATCGAAGCCGCCAGTAATCTGGCCGGGCTGTTGCAACTGTGGCAAACAGACGAAGACGCCTTCTTTCGCCTCCTCCGCGCCGCTTATACCTGGCTGCCTATGCCCCAACGCCGACTGCCGCGCCACCCGCCAACTTTAGACACGCTACTACACGCGCGCTCCATTCCCCCGGAGTCGCCTATCCTGCAAAAATTGTCGCCACTGGTGGAAACGGCCGTTGCCCACCCCCATCGCGCTCTGGCCAATCTTCTGATTAACATCACCTACCGCAATGGCCCCATTGAAAATCTGCACGCAGGCAGGATGCCTGCTTACCCGCTGGACAAACGACGCGGCACCAGTCGAGAAGCAGGAAAAATCGTGCGCTTTACGGCTGAACGACTGGGAGCAGTCGTTGCTACCCTGCCCGTATGGCATGAATCATTGCAAGAAATGCTGCCCCTTCGGTTGCACTCAGGGCAGGCCTGGTCGGAGGGAATCGGCCGTATTGTGGCTGCACGCGACTATCCCCGGAATTGGTCGTTTACGGAAGTCAGCGCATCTATCGAATTGCTCCAGACCTGGACGGTGGCGGGTCATTAAGAAACACGGTCCCCTCATCATAGCCAACAACCACGACAACATGAGATGTAGTGACACTCCAATAATCCAGCATTGTAGTCCAAACGCGCACAATCACCGGAGTCCCATCTCTCAGACAGGACTCCAACTCTGTACGAGTTAACTGGCCAACTTGCACGCCATACCCATCTTCCCGTAATCTTTCTGCGTTTCGTATGGGTGCCCCATATTCTTTTGTTCCTAACGATTTAGCTAAATTGGCTTCCGTCCGTTCATCTCCGAGGTGAGAGAGAACCATTTGTACACATGCCGGCAGGCAAGAGTCATCACGACTTTGTTCAAAGTGCGGCACCGGCAGCAAAACGTTGGGCATTTTCTTTGATACTCCATATTGTTTGTTCAGTCAGCTGCAGTTTGCCGGTTTCCACATTAACATCAATGAATCCAACCAGGCCAATGCGCCCCAGAGACCTCGAAGACAAAACTATAGGCACGCGCCAATAGGCGCCGTTTTTCTGCCAGACCAGGTCGGGCGTTTCTCCTGACAAGAGATCGGCTATTTCATTTCCGGCAAAAACGCCGACCTTACGCCGTGCTTCTTCGGCCGTCGCATTGATGGTAGCGGTGACATCCAGTCGGATTTTGAGAGGGCCACGCTCAGGTAATTTTTCAGTCTCGATCAGAATCGTCATAGATTCACCTTAAATAGTCTTTTGTAGATTTAGGTGAAAACGGGAAAGTAATTTGAATTCTACGAAGACATTTCCCGCATTCCCTAAGTAAACCGCAGAAAAAGCTTTTTTCATGAAAAATTCTGCCGTTTGCCTAATACCCAATTCATCACATTATAACACAGGCATGACCAACCAAAACTACAGTGGTAGGGAGCGTTACAAGTTGGGGACAATATTCGCCTCCAAAAGCAAAGGCCAATCGGGGGACCAGCCAGCACCAATGGCCGTCATGGGCAGTTGGGAAAGGTCATAACCGGCCAAGGCCAAG
>Ga0214472_10005771_pt1 | contig 13020 bp, 13 predicted proteins | sample RVTome_6_FD_207662 | JGI IMG/M metagenome (GOLD analysis project Ga0214472, IMG submission 207662) | Soil microbial communities from uranium-contaminated site in the Upper Colorado River Basin, Wyoming, United States - RVT140D175 | ecosystem: Environmental > Terrestrial > Soil > Contaminated >... | reverse complement strand
CCGCTGCCCCTCCCCGTGGCCGACAACGAACCCGCCCAGCCAGTGGCAAGCCCGCCGCAGCCGAAACCAAAGGCAAAGGTAGCCGCAAAGCCCAAGGTGGCGGCAAAGCCCAAGGTGGTCGCAAAACCCAAGGTGGTCGCAAAACCCAAGACACCAGCGAAAAAAGCCGTCTCAAAAAAAACCAGTCCTGCCACACCCAAAGCCAAAACCAAGAAGGTCGCAGCCCCCAAGGCGCCATCGACCAAAGCTGAAGATCCGGCGCGCGATCAGCCCTATGAGGCCCAATCAGCAGCCCCCAAGCCCGAAAAAAATTATCCTCTGCCCAATGTCGCCACCCTGGCCTCAAACCTCGTGCGAGCGGTTTCGCTGGCGCAACAAGCCGCCGTGCTGATGGCCAAAGCCGAGGAAGGCGAGAGCCCCAGCGAGCAGATGGAAGATGTCAAGCGCGTCGGCAATGCCATCTTTGAGGTCGCCAATAATTATATAAAGAACCCGCTGAAGATCGTCGAAGAACAGGCCCATCTCTGGGGCGGCTATTTGAACCTTTTGCAAAATTCGGCCAATCGGCTGCTGGGCAAACCACAAAAGCCCGTGGTCGTGCCCTCGCGCACCGACAAGCGCTTCAAGGATCCTGACTGGCAGAATCATTTTGCCTTCGACCTCTTCAAGCAGGCCTATCTGCTGATGAGCCAATGGCTCGACAGGCAGGTACAGGAAACAAAAGGTGTGGACGACCACACGCGCAAGATGGCGGAATTTTACGTCAAGCAACTGACCGACGCCTTCTCGCCGTCAAACTTCCCGCTGACCAACCCCGAAGTGCTGCGCGCCACCTTGCAAAGCAATGGCGAAAACCTCGTCTCGGGCATGAAGCATTTTCTGGAAGACGTGGAACGCGGCCACGGTCGTTTGCAAATCCAGCAGACCGACATGAACGCCTTCAAGCTGGGCCGCAATATTGCGCTGACACCGGGCAAGGTCATCTATCAAAATGACCTCATCCAGCTTTTGCAATTTGAGCCAAGCACGGAAAAAGTTCACAAGCGGCCCTTGCTGATTTTCCCGCCCTGGATCAACAAATATTACATCCTTGATCTGACATCGGAAAAATCCTTCGTCAAATGGGCGGTCGCGGAAGGCTACACTGTCTTCGTCGTGAGCTGGGTCAACCCGGACGCGCGCCAATCGATGAAGTCCTTTGAAAGCTATATCTTTGAAGGTGCCTATGCGGCGCTCGACGCCGTGGAAGCGGCCACCGGCGAAAAGGAAGTCAATGCCATCGGCTATTGCATTGGCGGCACTATGCTGTCGTGCGCACTTGCCCATATGGCAGCCCGCAAGATCGACCGCATCAAGTCAGCGACTTTCTTTGCCACTCAGGTGGATTTCACCGAAGCGGGCGATCTGAAGGTCTTTATCGACGAGGAACAGATCGACGCGCTCGAAAGGCAGATGGAAGAACACGGCGGCCTGCTTGAAGGCTCGGCCATGGCCACGACCTTCAACATGCTGCGCTCAAATGACCTCATCTGGTCTTATGTCGTGAACAACTATCTGCTGGGCCGCGAACCCGTTCCCTTCGATCTCCTCTACTGGAACGCCGATGCGACACGCATGCCCGCCAAGATGCATCTTTTCTATCTGCGCGAGTGCTATCTCAAAAACCATCTGGCCGAAGGCGTGATGGAACTGGGCGGTGAACGCCTTGATCTCGGCAAGGTCAAAATCCCGATCTATCTGCAATCAAGCCGCGAAGACCATATTGCGCCCTATAACTCCGTGTACAAAGGAACCAAGCTGTTCGGCGGCGATGTCAAATTCATCGTCGCGGGCTCGGGCCATATTGCCGGCGTCATCAACCCGCCTTCGGCGCAAAAATATCAATATTGGACCAACGACGAACAACCCGACACCGGCAAGGAATGGCTCGCTGACGCTGTCGAGCATCCCGGCTCCTGGTGGAACGACTGGGAAAGCTGGCTCGGCCCGAAATCCGGACCGATGGTTCCCGCCCGCGTTCCCGGCAACGGCAAACTGAAAGTGCTGGAAAGCGCGCCGGGATCATATGTGTTGGTGAAGTCGAGCTGAGGGGTTTGCGGCAGGCGCCCAACCGACATGACGTTGCGCGCGAAGAAGCCCTTAAAGCTCGACGCCCAGACCTTCGTCAACGCCGATCATGATGTTGAGGCACTGGACGGCTTGCGCGGAGGCGCCTTTGCCGAGGTTATCGAGGAGTGCGACGAGGCGGGCCTGGCCCTGCGCCTCATTGCCGAAAACGAAAAGCTTGAGGTTGTTGGTGCCATTAAGCCCTTCAGGATCAAGCCCTTTCATGGCCGCGCTTTCCTCCAGCGAGGCAACGGTAACGAACCGCTCGCCTTCATAGGCTTGCGCAATCGTCTCATGCACCTGCTTCAAGGACGGCGCACCGGGCAAGGCCCAGAGCTGGAGCGGCACTTCCACGATCATGCCTTGCGCGTAACGCCCGACAGACGGCGCAAACAGTGGCCGACGCGAAAGCAGGCTATATTGCTCCAGTTCCGGCACGTGCTTGTGCTCAAGGGTCAGACCATAGATGCGGAAGTTTTCTTCCGTATAGGTCGGAACGCTCTTGTCCTCAAAATCAGCAATCATCGCCTTGCCACCGCCAGAATAACCAGACACAGCATTGACCGTGACCGGCCAGTCATGCGGGATGAGCGAGGCGCGCGACAGGGGCCGGATGAGCGCAATGGCCCCGGTCGGATAGCAGCCCGGATTGGTGATCCGCTTGCCCTCGCGAATGAGCCTGCGCTGCATCTGAGCCATTTCAGGAAAACCATAGACCCAGCCGGGCGACACGCGATGCGCGCTGGAAGCATCAATCACCCGCACGGCGGGATTAGTGATGAGCGTCACGGCTTCCTTGGCGGCGTCATCGGGCAGGCAAAGGATCACGATGTCGGCGGCATTGAGCGCCTCTTTGCGCGCGCCTGCATCCTTGCGGCTCACCTCATCCAGACGAATGAACTCAAGGTCGTCGCGCCCATCAAGACGCGCCCGGATTTGCAGACCCGTTGTGCCCACTTCGCCGTCGATGAATACCCTGGTGGCCATACTGCTCTCCGCGTTTGAGCCAATGTAACAAAGAAAAAGAACAAAGAAAAAGGGCGCTTCGATTTTGCGAAGCGCCCTTGTTCGTCATCGCGGTAAAGCGATCAGCGCTTGGAGAACTGGAAGCTGCGGCGGGCCTTGGCCTTGCCGTATTTCTTACGTTCAACCACACGGCTGTCGCGTGTGAGGAAGCCGTCTTTCTTGAGGACGCCGCGCAGATCGGGCTCGAAATAGGTCAGCGCGCGCGAGATGCCGTGACGGATCGCGCCAGCCTGACCGGAGAGACCACCACCAACGACGGTCGCCGTGATATCAAACTGGTTCTGACGTTCGGCTGTCACGAGCGGCTGGTTGAGGATCATGCGCAGAACCGGACGTGCGAAATAGACGTTCAGTTCGCGACCATTGATGACGATCTTGCCGGAGCCGGGCTTGAGCCAGACGCGGGCGACCGCATTCTTGCGCTTGCCAGTGGCATAGGCACGACCGAACTTGTCGAGCTTGGGCTCACGAACGACGGGAGCACCAGCTTCTGTGCCGAGGGCGCCCTTCAGGTCTTCGAGCGAATGGGTTTCGGACATTATGCGACCCTCACGTTCTTGCGATTCTTGGAAGCGAAGTCGATCGCTTCCGGCTGCTGCGCTTCATGCGGATGTTCCGCGCCAGCATAGATGTGCAGATGGGTCATCTGCTGACGGGCAAGCGGCCCACGCGAGATCATGCGCTTCACGGCCAGTTCGATGACGCGCTCAGGAAAACGGCCTTCAAGCAGACGCTTGGGTGAGGTTTCCTTGATACCGCCGGGATGACCCGTGTGACGGTAGTAGCGCTTGTCGTCATATTTTTTGCCCGTGAAGGCAACCTTGCCAGCGTTCACGACGATCACGTGATCGCCATCGTCCATATGCGGTGTGAAGGTCGGCTTATGCTTGCCACGCAGACGGTTCGCAATGAACGTCGCAAGGCGGCCAACCACGACGCCTTCGGCGTCGATCACAATCCACTTCTTTTCGATTTCGCTGGCTTTCGCGGAATAGGTGGTCATGCGAAAAGTCCCAATTCAACTTAGTGGTCCAGAGTTGGCGCGTATCTAAGGCAGAACGGGCAACCTGTCAACGCCCTTAAATCGGCATCATCCATAAAAAGACGATATAAAACAGCACTTTACATTTGAGGTATTATAATACCTCAAATTTAAGCCGATTGGCTCGATTTTCCCTTTGGTGTCAGGCGGAGCGAACTTGAGAGCATGGCCGCAAGGGCGAGACCCGTGGCCACGCCAAGCGCCACATGCACCCCGTTGGCCCCGCCAAGATTGAAGATCAGGGCCACCAGAGCCGCCCCGAGCGTCTGGCCTGTGAGCCGCGCTGTGCCGAGCATACCGCTGGCCCCGCCCGTCCGATGCGGCGGCGCAGACGACAGCAAGGTGCGGTTGTTGGGCGACTGGAAGAGACCAAAACCCGCCCCGCAAAGCATCATGCGCCAGACGATACTGAAAACGGAAGGATCGTCGGGCAGCAGGATCAGCGAGAAAAGCCCGGCAGCAAAGATCGCCATGCCGATGCCGCCGAGCAGACCGGAGGGATAACGATCTGCCAGACGCCCGGCGAGCGGCGCGACGATGACAAGGATCGCGGGCCAGGGCGTCATCAACAGGCCTGTCTCGACCGCGCCGCGATGCAGAACATCCTGCAGAAAGAACGGCAGCGTCACGAAGGTCAGGGTCTGGGCGCAAAAGGCGAAGATCGAACTCATGATCGACAAGGCAAAAATGGGGATGCGCAAAAGATCAATCGGCAAAAGCGGCGCGGCGCGCGACAACTGCCTGCGGACCAGAACCACGCCACTGACCAGCGCCACGCCAAAGATCAGGCCGACGCGCCAGAGATGGCTGAGACCCCGGCCTAATTGTTCAACGCCAACAACAAAACTGCCGAAGGTCAAAACATTGAGAACGGCGCTCGTCCAATCGAACCGATGCGATGCGCGATCCGTCAGCGGCAGGCTGCCAGCAATCAATATTGTGAAAATGCTGATCGGTACATTAACGGCAAAGACCCAATGCCACGTCGCAACAGAAAGAATGGCGGAAGCCACCGTCGGGCCCAGCGCCGCCGAAGCGGCAACGGTCAAGGCAATGATACCGACACCCTTACCAAGTTCGGCGCGCGGATAGGAAAAACGGACAAGCGCCGCATTGACACTCATGAGACAGGCCGCCCCCAGCCCCTGCAGGGCGCGGGCGGCAACAAGCTGGGGCAGCGTCTGCGACACAGCGCAGGCCAGCGAAGCAACGCCAAAAATGACGACGCCGACACGATAGATGCGCGCATAACCGACGATCTCGCCAAGCGAGGACAGCGCCAGCAACAGGACCACAACGACAAGCTGATAGGCATTGACCACCCAGACAGAATCCGCCGGGCTGACGTGCAGTTCGCGCGCGATGGTCGGCAGGGCAATATTGGCGATTGATCCGTCGAGCACGGCCATCGAGATGGCCATTCCCATCGAGAGCATGGCAAGCCGCCGACGCGCCAGCGGCAGTCCATCGGGATAGATCGTCGTATCGGTCATGCCGAAAATATCTTTCAATCAGATACACCCCAGGCGGCAAAGCTCTTGGTCAGTTTTCGCATTGGCGGGCCTCGGTCCCTCTGACAGCCTTGTCAGACCGGCTGTTGCTCCCCTTCATGGCAGGCAAAGAGGAGCAGGCCAAGATGAAAATTTGCCGGAAAGCCGGAGATAACCCGCCTTTTTTGCCCCTGACATCGAGCCAATGAGCCGCTATGCTGGATTTCAAAGAGCCCAAAGGGCCGACCAGAACAGGGAAGGAAACCAGAATGAGCAGAGCTGCTGAAAAATTGGCTGCCGCCGAACCTCTGCTTCTCCGCACCGACAGAAATGGCGTTACCACGCTGACGCTCAACAGCCCGGCACAACGCAACAGCCTGTCGAGAGCTATGCTAACTGCCTTGACCGAAGCGCTGACAGCCGTTGCCAGCGACGCCTCGGTGCGTTGCGTAGTGCTGGCAAGCAGCGGCACGGTTTTCTGCTCCGGCCATGACCTAAAGGAACTGACCGCAGCCCGTGCGCACGCCGATCAGGGCCGCGGGGAATTTCAGGAAATATTGACGCTCTGCAACACCATGATGCAGATGATCGTCAATCTGCCCAAACCCGTGATCGCGCGGGTTCATGGCGTCGCCACGGCGGCAGGCTGCCAACTGGTTGCAAGCTGCGATCTCGCCATCGCCGCCGACGACACAAGGTTCGCCACCCCCGGTGTCAACATCGGCCTCTTCTGCTCAACGCCCATGGTGGCGCTGTCACGCAATGTCTCGCGCAAACACGCGATGGAAATGCTGCTGACGGGCGACATGTTCTCCGCCGCCCATGCGGTCGAAATCGGCCTCATCAATCAGGCTGTCCCCATCGCCGACCTCGACCATGCCGTGACGGTGCTCGCTGAAAAGATCGCCAGCAAATCGTCGCTGACACTCGCCGTGGGCAAACAGGCTTTTTATAAGCAACTCGAAAAGCCGTTGAGCGAAGCATATGAATTCGCCAAAGAAGTCATGGTGCAAAACACGCTGGCGCGCGACGCCGAGGAAGGCATCAACGCCTTCATGGAAAAGCGCGCTCCCGTCTGGCAGGACAAATAGGCAGCGCGCATGAAGCCACTGGAGCACGAACGCTATAGCCCTGACCTTCTGAAACGCATTCTGGGCGACACCAGAACCATTGCACTGGTTGGCGCAAGCGCCAATGCCGCGCGCGATAGCCATGAGGTCATGCAATTCATGCAACGGCGCGGCTATCGCGTCATTCCGATCAATCCGGGGATCGCGGGCAAGCAGCTTCTGGGTGAAACGGTCTATGCGACGCTGGCCGATATTCCGTACAAGGTGGATATGGTCGAGGTCTTTCGCAATTCTCAGGCTGCAGGTCCCATCTGCGACGAGGCCATTGCTATTGGCGCGAAATATATCTGGATGCAACTGGGCGTCACAAACGAGGAAGGTGCCGCACGCGCCGAAGCCGCAGGCCTCAAGGTGGTGATGAACCGCTGCCCCAAGATCGAAATCCCACGACTGTTCCACTAAGGGCTAACGACGCTGCCCTTCACATAAAACAACCCCTGGCAGCGATACACGCGGCCAGGGGTTTAAAAATATCGTCTTATTCGACGTCGGTTTTTTCAGTCCTCGATGAGGTAGTAATCACTCTTGGCCGCGCCGCATTCAGGGCACATCCAGTCGTCGGGAATATCCTCAAAGAGTGTGCCAGGGGCGATGCCGGAATCAGGATCACCCTTAGCTTCATCATAGACGTGAGCGCAGTAAGCGCAGCGAAACTTCCTCATAATATGCCTTTGCTTATCAATAGTGCTCACTCATTGCGCAGCCGCAGCGGACATGCTGCCAGTGTGCAAGGTAGGGATCAGGTCGAAATTCTTCTGAATGCGCAGATCTCTCTCGCGCAGTTCCGGCTCCATGAGCTTCCAGACCTTGGCGTGGTTGTAGGAAGGCGTCGTCGGCCAGAGGTGATGAATCAGATGGTAATGATGCCAGAGCAACGCCGGAGAAAAGAACCATTCATTTCCGAGACGCATGGTGGTGCCCGCGGTGAGATTCTCGGCGGTCGATGCGGCTGGATGGATATGTCCAAGCTCACCGTTCTCGTCACCATCCAAATGCGGCAACCACAGGAACGTGAAGGCAATCAGACCAAGGGCTATGCGTTGGGGCAGATACCACAACATCAGCAATTCCCAGCCATATCCAAACGAGATAACGCCAACGATGATCGAGAGCACAAAAAGAGTATAAGGGATCGAGTCTATAATCACCTTCCTGGCACGCGGGTCGCCACTGCGGAGCGTATACAAGACATAATAATAATCGACAGTCATCCAACGCAGAGGCAGCGTCCACCAAGCGCCGTGGAAATAATGGTCGGGATCCTTAACATCATTGGTGAAGCGGTGATGTGCTATGTGTGGGATGCGAACTGACTCCAGCGAACCCAGTGAGCCAATCGACAGCATCATAATGCGCCCGATCCAGTCATTAACCTTTATGTTGGACGACAAGGCCCGATGCATCGAATCGTGCATGACATGGAAAAAAGGATACATGGTGAAGACGTTCAGGATCGACCCGACCCACAGAGGAATAAGGCCGTAAAGAGCCGCCGCATCGACTGCAATGATGCCGCCGACGACGTAAGCGAACACCGCTATCGATGGCCAGGCCACCTTTGGCGGGTTGGTCAGGCGATAGAGTTCTTCGCGCTTTTCGGGCGGCACCCTGACCGGATGTTTGGACGATGCGTTAGAAGACATTTTTAGCTACCTCCCGACACGTGAGCGTTCTTTGATGTGTCATGTTTGCTCTCTTGGGACCACGAATTCATTCAATGATCTGATATTATCCATTTTAATGCCATGAAATCCTTTCGGACCACTGTTGAACACGCCAAAGATTTGTCTTAAAATGCCAAAATATAGTCGGGTTCCAAGGCAAGATTGCTCATGAGCAGAACTAGCAGAGCAACAGGCACAACCACCTATGATGAGCATCCCTCATCATGGTTTGAGCCAAGCATACATTCTACTTATCTCCAGATTCTTACCAAGCGCACCTCCCTGCCCTCACATTCTCCTGCAGGTCAGCCGCGATTGCTGTCCATGGTTGATTTTCTGCCTGCGCTTGAGGCGCTTCATGCCGACGAAAATCCCGAGACAGGCATAGAGTTTGGATTGGCAATTCCCGCGACAGCGCATGGATCGATGGGACTTTCGGGCTTGTCCAGCGATACCCTGTGGGATGCCATGGGGACGATGGTTCGCTACGCCCCCATTCGCAATGCCTTGTTCAGCTACCAATGTTTCCGGCGAGGCGAGGCGGCGATTATCGAATTCCGGCCCCGTATGAACCTGGGCAAATATGAGAAATTTATGGGGTACACGGCGGTGCTCGCCGTTTACAACATATACAAGGCCATTTCGGAGGATGCGGCGTCCGATGCGACACGCCTCCTCTTTCCCTGGAAAAGGCCATCGAAAGCATCCTGGCCGCAGACATTATCCGTGTCAGACACGATTTTCGATTTCGACATGCCTTTCATCGGCATTCAGGTGCCCTGGGAAACAGCGATGCAGCCATCGCCGAGCGCCGATCCTGATCTATGCGAACGGCTCAAGATGGTGGGTGAAAACGACCTGACCAAATCAACGGGCAGCACGGCAACCAGGGTGCGCCATCTGCTGCGCCAGAAATCAACCGTCTGGCCATCATTACAAGAAGTGGCTGACAAGCTCGCCATGTCCAAAAGGACCATCATCAGAAAACTCGAATCGGAGAACCTGAGTTATCAGATCCTGCTCGATGAGGCCCGTACCGAGCTGGCCTGCTGGTTCCTGAGCAAATCGGATATGCCGCTATCGGAGATCGCCGAACAAATCGGCTTCAGCGATCAAGCCAATTTCACCAGAAGCTTCCGGCGGGTGCAGGGCTGTACGCCCAGTCAATACAAGGCCGATTGCCACCGCGCGTCGGAACCGTCCTAGATCGCCGAGACGTTCAGTCGCCGCGCGTGAATGATCGCCATCGTGAAAACCACAAGCGCACCTGCCTGATGCGCGGCACCAAGCGGCACGGGCACGATCCAGAGAAGCGTCCAGATACCAAGCAAGACTTGTCCCGCAACCGCCAACGCCAGCCATGTGGCGCTTTTCAGCGCTTCGCGATGGCCGCTGGCGCGCAAGGCAAGCCAGTGCCAGGCGACGAGTAGCGTGACCAGATAGGCAACCATGCGGTGATCAAATTGCGCGGTGAGCATATTTTCAAAGAAGTTGCGCCACCAGACCGGATGCGCAAACAAGCCATCAGGAATAAAGGCCCCGGCGATCATCGGCCATGTATTATAGATATAGCCCGCCTTGAGACCCGCGACGAAACCACCGAGCAGCATCTGGAAATAGATGAGGCCGACCAGCGCCAGCGAGGCCCGACGCAGATGCGGGCTGACGGCGGGAGCGGGCGCGTCACGCCACAACGCCAGCGCGGTCCACATCATATAGGCATAGATGAGTGTCGCGAGGCCGAGGTGGGCGGTGAGACGATATTGGCTGACGTCGATGCGATGGGTCAGCCCGCTTTTGACCATCCACCAGCCAAGCGCGCCTTGCGCCCCGCCGAGCAGAAACATGACGAGCAGGCGCGGCGTCATCTGGCGCGCGATGCGCCCGCGAGCGAGCAGCCACAGGAAGGGCAACAGAAAAGCAAAACCGATGAGGCGGCCAAGCAGACGATGGCTCCACTCCCACCAGAAGATCGACTTGAACTCGCCGAGCGTCATGCCCTTGTTCATGAGTTCATACTGGGGGATCTGCTTGTAACTTGCGAAGGCATCCGCCCAGGCCTGCTGGCTCAAAGGCGGCAAGGCCCCGACAATGGGCTTCCACTCGGTGATCGAAAGGCCGGACTCGGTGAGCCGCGTGAGGCCGCCGACCACGACCATGAGGAACACAAGCGCCGAGACGCCGAAAAGCCAGAGAGCGACCTGCCGCCGCGCGGCTTGCGATGTGATGTCATTCATGGGGAAAGTGATAGCCCGAAGACGCGCTTTGGCCCAGAAGGCAGAGCCCGCGACAGAAGGACGCTTCTGTTGCTTTGCCTCGCTCCCTTTGCCTCTCTGGCCGCGATGGCCTAGAAAAAGGCAACCAAGGGAGAGACCCAATGCCCCGCCTCAAACTGCGCACACGCAAATTCATCGGCACGATAATTCTGCTGACGTTTCTGTTCTTCTATTCGATGCTGATCATGACCATCGCCGTGAGCGGTCATATTCCCGACAATGGCTTTATACAGTTCGCCTATTACCTGACCGCAGGCATCATCTGGGCGTTTCCGTTCCGCTACGTCATGATCTGGATGCTGCGGCCCGATGCCGAGCCGACAACCTGAGGCAGACCGTCAGATCAGAAGAAGTGGCCGGTCTGTGTCTTGTTCAGAACGAGGATCGCGGCGAGAAAAACGAGGATCGGCAGGACGGTGACCATAGTCGTTAGCTCCGAATGAGGCAGGCTGAAGCCAGATTGCCTCAAGCCCCCAGTGAAAGAAAGGGCCAACCCGGCGATCCATTGAACGCTGACAGGTTGGCCCTGCTTTAGATGGTCGGAGCGGCCGGATTCGAACCGACGACCCCTTGTCCCCCAGACTGATTTTCCGTTGATAACGGCAAATCCTACGTATTCCCATATCTGCAAAAGTCTGTTACGCTTCAAGTGCTTAATCGACAAAGTTGAGGAATATCTCTCCCTTGCTATCCCAGTCAATCCCATTGACACGCTTCCAATCCGCTTCCAATATCAAACACAGAAGGAATGAAATCCATGTCGAAAAAATATCAAAAAGGCCGCTTGTCGCTGCCTGGCTCCGCGCCGAAGGTTGAAAATGCCGCAGATGACATTTCAATTATCGACAGCGACGGAAACGACATTGTCAAAAATGCTGATTTTTCAGGGGCCACATGGGAACAAGCCACTGCTCCAGTGCGTGACACAGAAGTCATTTTAGCAGAAGCCGCCGCGCACTTCGGCATCACCGCCGACGAACTCCGCGCCCGCGTCGAGGCTGGGCCGGTCGAAGAAATCAGCGCCGACGATCTGGACCTTGATGGCCTCGGCGAAACCGAGGCCATCACCACAGAAAGCCAAGAGGCACCCACCACAAACCCGCGCACAAATCCGCAAGACGACTTCGCCGAGCGCCTCACCCTCGCCTATGTCGCGGCCCGCAAAAAGGGGTTCGGCCCGGCGGCGATGATGGTGCGCGCCGAGGTCGAGCGGCCGTTTATCAAGGCGGCGCTCGATGCTGTGATGACGCCTCGCATCCCATGACCACCCGCGCCCGCCTCACTAAGCGCGCCGTGGACGCCATCACCGCGCCCGGATTCATCTGGGACTCGGAAATTACTGGCTTTCACGTCCGCACCCTCGCTACCGGAAGAAAAACCTACGGCTTCCAGTATCGGGACCGAAACGGGCGCCAGCACCGGCCCAAGATCGGCATTCACGGCCAGATCAGCGCGGAGCAGGCCCGCGATATAGCCCGTGCGTGGGTCGTTGATGCGGCGGCGGGAGGAACGCCTGGCAGTAGCGCCGGCGGCAGCGACGGCACCATGCGCGACCTGCGGGATAGATACATGGCAGGGCACGCGCTCACCAAGAAAGCAACGTCGCGCGCGCTCGACGAAATCTATTGGCGGGTCCACATCCTTCCCAAGATCGGCAACGTCGCTGTCCGGGCCGTGACACCGGCCGACGTCGAGAAAGTGCTGTCCGCGCTCAAAAAAAAGCCAGCGACGCGGAATCGGGTCAGGGCATGCCTGCATAAGGCTTGCGAGCTTGCCGAGGGATTCAAGCCGCCGATGCGCGCCCGGAACACGAACCCCGTCAAGGAAATCCCCAAGGCGAAAGAGGTCCGCGGCGTCCACCGCTATCTTGCCCCGATCGCCCTTGCCAAGCTCGGTCGCGCGCTCCGCATATTCGAGGCGGCAGGCGGTGACGACATCGCGCATCTTCTGGGCCAGCGAAAGTTGACAGCCAGCGACAAGGCGGCGATCGATCGTGGCGCGGCGCGCATGCGCTTTGCAGGGCTGATCATGCTTCTTCTCGTCACCGGCTGCCGTAAGCGGGAATGGATGCACGGGCGTTGGGCGTGGGTCGATTTCGACGCCGGGCTCTACCGCCTTCCAGACTCAAAAACCGGTGCTAAGACCGTTTTGCTGTCGCCTCACGCCATCGGGATATTGCGAAAACTCCATGACAGGCGCGACAAGACGAACCCCTATATTTTCCCCGGCGCTATCCCAAACAAGCCGCTACACGACGAAGGCCGTCAGTGGAAAGCGCTTCTGAAA
>Ga0214472_10005770_pt1 | contig 13021 bp, 10 predicted proteins | sample RVTome_6_FD_207662 | JGI IMG/M metagenome (GOLD analysis project Ga0214472, IMG submission 207662) | Soil microbial communities from uranium-contaminated site in the Upper Colorado River Basin, Wyoming, United States - RVT140D175 | ecosystem: Environmental > Terrestrial > Soil > Contaminated >... | reverse complement strand
TCGGCATCAAGGTCATGGGACCGGACCTGGCGATCCTGAGCCGGCTGGGCGAAGAGATCGAGGCGGTGGTGCGCCCCCTGCCCGGGACCCTCTCCGCCATCGCCGAGCGGGCGGTCGGCGGTTATTATCTCGATTTCGACATCGACCGCCTGGCCGCGGCCCGCTACGGCATCCAGGTGGGGGACATCCAGGCCGTCATCCAGGCGGCCCTGGGCGGGATGAGCGTCACCCAGACGGTCGAGGGGCTGGAACGCTATCCGGTGAGCCTGCGGTACGACCGGGATTTTCGCAGCGACCTGCCGGCCCTGAAGAGGGTGCTCGTCCCGGCCCCCGCCGGGGGCCATATTCCCCTGGGGCAGCTTGTCAGCATGCAGGTGAGTAACGACCCGGACAGCATCAAGAGCGAGAATGCCCGGCGCACCGCCTGGGTCTACGTGGATATCAAGGGGATCGATGTCGGCACTTACGTGAAGAACGCCCAGGCGGCGGTCGCCGGCCACATCCAGCTTCCGATCGGCTACAACATCGTCTGGAGCGGCCAGTACGAGTACATCGAGTCAACCAGGGCCCGTCTGCTGGTGATCATCCCGCTCACCCTGGTGATCATCTTCGTGCTCATCTATCTGAGCACGAAATCGGTGGTCAAGACGGGAATTGTCTTTCTGGCCGTCCCCTTCTCCCTGGTGGGGGCCTTCTGGCTGCTCTATCTGCTCGGCTACAACATGTCCATCGCGGTCTGGGTGGGGCTGATCGCCCTGGCGGGTCTCGATGCCGAGACCGGGGTGGTCATGCTTCTCTACCTCGATATCGCCTACAAGAACTGGGCGGAAAAGGGCAGGATGCATACCCGGGGCGACCTGGCGCAGGCGGTCCATTACGGGGCGGTCAAGCGCATCCGGCCCAAGGTGATGACCGTGATCACCATCATTGTCGGCCTTTTCCCCATCATGTGGTCCACCGGCGCCGGTTCCGATGTCATGAAACGCATCGCCGCCCCGCTGGTCGGCGGTTCGGTGACCTCCCTGGCCTTGGAAATGCTGGTCTATCCGGTCATTTTCTATGTCTGGCGCGGCCGGCGGTTGGCCAAGAGCAGCGAACCTACCAGCAGGCTGGAGATCAACAGAGTATAACTAAGTCAGGGCGTAAGTTAGTCAGGCAATAGGCTGAACATGTTCGGTGTTCGATGTGTAACAGGATCTTAACTCAAAGGAGAATAGCGATGAAAACCAAATTATCCCTGGTGGTTGCGGCGCTGTTGGTCGCGGCCGTGCCGTTCGGCGCCATGGCCATGCAGCATGAGCAGGGCGGCAACGGTCACGGCGGTCATGGCCAGGCCGGTCAAGAGATGGCCGGCGGCCATGGGGAGATGGCCGGCGGTGGTCATGAAGAGATGGCCATGCTCGGCTCCCGGGTCGAGGATGGCGTCAAGGCCACGGCCCACCTCAACGATGTCCGCGCCGCCATGGCCGGCGCGGGGCTGAAGGAGACCCATCATTTCATGATCCTTTTCGAGGCGGACGATACCGGCAAAATCATCGAAACCGGGACCGTGGCCCTCAAGGTCAAGGGGCCCGGCGGCCTGGAGAGCGGTCCCGTAGCCTTGCCAGGCATGGACGGCCATTTCGGAGCCGATATCGTGCTGTCCGAAAAGGGCGCGCACGAATTCACCGTCGGCGCCAAGCTGCCCGACGGCAAGATCCGGCAGTTCCAATTCAACCATCCGGTGGATTGATTTTTGAGGTGTGATTTTTGATTTGCCTTCACTTCAGGGGGGAGAAATGGACCTGACAAAAATCGGCCTGGCGTTTCTCGGCTTGCTTGTTCTTCTGTTGGCTGCCGGTTGCGATAAGGCCGGGCCGGAGCCGGCGGCGATTGGTTCGGTCAAGGCCAATGCCGCTTTTCTGGAACATTTCGGCGAGCCTCCGGTTCCCGACCAGGGGACCTGCTATGCGCGGGTCGGTTATTTGCCCCTGGCCGGCGAACCTGCCAGGGTGCGGGCCGTGCCCTTGTTCCTGTTCCGGGAGGGCGATCAGCCCTCCCGGTTACTGGAGAGGCTGGTGACGGGCGACTGGGAGTTCGCCCCCCGCAGCGGTCTGCTCAATCCTTTTCCGCCGGGCAGTACCGTGCGGATCACCGGGCAGGCGGGGGACCGCATCACCATCGACCTTCTCCTGCCCGCCACCGATGGCGCGGCGTGGGATCCCGCCATCATGGTCGCGCCCCTGGTGGAAACCGCCTTGCAGTTCGAGGAAGTGAAAAGTGTATTCATCACCGTCGGCGGGGTGGCGCTGGCCGCGACCCCGGCCGACGGCTTTCGTCACGATCCCCGGCGCATCGCGCCGGCCGGGCCGCCGCGGCCGATCATGGCGGTGGGCAATTGGGAGGAAGGCGAAAACGATCCGGAAGAGGTGCTGGTGAATTTCGACCGTCCGATAACCATCCAGGAATTCCGGCTGACCGATGCGGCCGGCCGGGAGATCAGGGGCGAATATTTTCGCACGGGTTTCGACATGTCCGTGGTCGTCCACCCGGCGGTGCCGGGGGAACTGCGCGAGGGGATGATGCTCAAGGTCGCCTGGAAGGTCGGCGACCGCCTGGACCGCACCTCAAGCGGTGAGGAGACCTTTTCCCTGAAGCGCCACGATCACGAACAGTGAGCGCCTGATGGGGCCACGGGCATGGGAACAGGTGCCCCATGCCCGGGCGCCGGTAAACGTGAGCCCCGGGAGCCGGGCGGTCCTTGCCGACCTCCCGACCCCCGGCTCCTGGTGATGGGCCCCCTTATGCCGTTTTGATGGCGATTTTTTTGGGTGGCGCCGGTTGCAGCTTGGGCAGGGTGACGGTGAGGATGCCGTCCGCCATGACGGCGCTGATATTCTCCTGGTCGATGGATTCCGCCACCGAGAAGCGCCGCAGGTAATTTCCCGGTTCGCATTCCCGGTGCAGAACGGTCTCGCGGTCAACGGGCGGGCCGGGGGGCATCTTGCCGAAAATGGTCAGTTCCCCTTCCTTCAGGCTCAGTTCCACGTCCTCCTTGCCGATGCCGGGCATCTCCGCTTCCACGATCACCGCCTCGGCCGTTTCGTAAATGTCCACCGCCGGCAGATAGTGCTGGTCGCTCCTGGTGGGTTCACCGTGTTCGTGAAATTCATGTCTCGCCTGTTTACGAACCTCGTGCATTGTCGTCATATTCGCCTCCGCTTGTTGGTGCGGGATTAATAGGTTGGCCTCGGGATCGGATTCCGGTTCCCACCGCGTGCCAACCGATGGCCGGCCGGGGAATCTTCTAGGTCACGGTCACCTTGATCTGCCGGGGCTTGGTTTCCTCGGCCTTGGGCAGGGTGATGGTGACGATGCCGTTGGCGGCCCTGGCCGTGATCCTGTCGGCCTGGACCTTGGCGGGCAAGGCCATGGCCCGGTTGAAAGCGCCGCGGGCGATTTCCCGCCGATGGTGGGAGACCTTGTCCCGGGCGGTGCGGGGCTGGCGCTGTCCCTTGATGGTCAGGGTTTCCCCTTCCACGTAGATCTCCAGTTCAGTGGCCGGGATGCCGGGCAATTCGGCCCGCACGTAGATATTGTCGCCATCTTCGGAGACGTTCAGGGGCGGATAGACCGTGGTCTCCAGCACATTGGCCGCCGGGGCGCCGCTGCCAAAGGCGCGGCTCCATGATTCCATTTCCCGGCGCATCCTGTCCAGTTCGGGCCAGGGATTTCGATGCAGGGGTCTGTCCAGAAATCTGATGAATGTCATCGCGCTAGCCTCCCGTGTGTTGGTGTGTAATTGTAATATTTTGTTATCATTGCCTTTTGTGTGCTGTCTGAGTGAAAAAATAAGACGCCTTCAGCAGTTGTCAAGATAACCAGCCTGCCGGCTTGCCGGCTTGCCAGCCTGCCAGCCTGCCAGCCTGCCAGCCTGCCAGCTTGCCAGCTTGCCAGCCTGCCAGCTTGCCAGCTTGCCCACTTGCCCACTTGCCCGCTTGCCAGCCTGCCGGCTTGCCAGCCTGCCAGCTTACCAGCTTGCCAGCCTGCCGGCTTGCCGGCTTGCCAGCCTGCCAGCTTGCCAGCTTGCCAGCTTGCCAGCCTGCCGGCTTGGCGGTTTTTTTTGTCATCCAGGGTGAAAATTGTGTATAGTGACGCGCTTGTTCGAAGAGGATTATCCATATCCATCGTTATCATATAAAGGAGGTAAAAACGCATGAAACTTATCTTATTGGGCGCTCCGGGAGCCGGCAAGGGGACCATTGCCAAGATGCTGACCGCCATCGACGGTTCGGTACAGATCTCCACCGGCGACATCCTGCGCGGCGAGGTGCAGGCGGGCAGTGAGCTGGGCCGTCAGGCCGAGGCCTATATGAAGCGCGGCGATCTGGTGCCGGATGCGCTGATCATGGGCATGATGGAGAAGCGGTTGCAGCAGCCGGACTGTGAAAAAGGCATCCTGCTGGACGGTTTCCCGCGGACCATCCCCCAGGCCGAGGAGTTGAAGCAATTGCTGGCCAGGCTGGGGATCGCCCTCGATATGGTGGTGAGCATCGAGGTGCCCCGCGACGTGATCCTGGATCGTCTCTGCACCCGGCGGACCTGCGCCAATTCCGCTTGTCAGGCCATTTACAATGTCAAGAGCAATCCCCCCAAGCAGGAAGGCGTCTGCGACAAATGCGGCGCCGCGGTGATCCAGCGGGCCGACGAGACCGAGGAGGCCATCAGCCACCGGCTGCAGACCTATAACGATAAGACCGCCCCCCTGATCGGCTTTTACGAGAAGGAAGGACTGCTGAAAGCGGTTTCCGGAGTTTCCAGCGAGACCATGGTCGCCGCCATCCAGGCGGAACTGGGGCTCTAGGAGGAGCAACGGTCATGCAATCGACACCAGTGGTGAAGACCGACCTGAGCGGCCTGACCCTCCTGCATCGCGGCAAGGTGCGGGATATCTACGATACCGGCGACCATCTGCTCCTGGTGGCCACGGACCGCATATCCGCTTTCGACGTGGTCATGGACGATCCCGTGCCGGGCAAGGGGCATGTCCTGACCGCCCTTTCCCTTTTCTGGTTCGATTTCCTCAAGGAGATCATTCCGAACCATCTGGTCACCGCCGACGCGGCCCGCTTCCCCGCCGCCTGCGCTCCTCACCGGGAAATCTTGCAGGGCCGCAGCATGCTGGTGCGCAAGGCCAGGCCCCTGCCGGTGGAGTGTATCGTGCGGGGCTATCTTTCCGGATCGTTCTGGCAGGAATATCAGCGGAACCCTCTGGTCAGGGGATTCCGGCTGCCTGACGGTATGCGGGAGTCGGACAAGTTTCCCGAGCCCCTTTTCACCCCCTCCACCAAGGCCGAACAGGGGCGGCACGATGAAAACATCTCGGTGGACGAAATGGCCGATCTGCTCGGCCGGGAAGAGACGGAGCGGATCGCCGAGGTCTGCATCCGCCTCTACCGCAAGGCCGCCGATTATGCCGCCACCCGGGGCATCATTATCGCGGATACCAAGTTCGAACTGGGATGGTGCGAGGACGGCCTCATCCTGATCGACGAGGTGCTGACCCCGGACTCTTCCCGTTTCTGGCCCCTGGAGCAGTACCGGCCGGGCCAAGGGCAGCCGAGCTTTGACAAACAGTTCTTGCGGGATTATCTCAACTCGCTCCCCTGGCCTAAAACCCCGCCACCGCCGCCACTACCGGCCGAGATCATTCAAAAGACCGGCGAACGTTACGAGGAGGCGGTCCGCCGCCTCACGGCGTAAGCTGAAACTCAGGTCAGGGTGACCGGGAAGACGTGGACCCGGTTGCGGCCCGTCTCCTTGGCCTGGTAGAGGGCCTTGTCCGCCGCGGCGATCAGGGTGTCGGGCTGGGAGTCGGAGTCGCGTTCCGGGATGGCGGTGGCCAGGCCGACGCTGACGCTTACGTAATCGGCGACCTTGGATTTCGCATGGGGGAGGTTACTCTTTTCGATGTTCAGCCGCATGTTTTCCGCGATGATCGCCGCCCCCTTGCTGCCGGTTTCCGGGAGAATGGTGGCGAATTCCTCCCCGCCGTAGCGCGCCAGCACGTCGGAGCCGCGATGCAGGGTGTCCTGGAGAATCCTGGCCACCTGTTTCAGGCAGTCGTCCCCGCCCTGGTGGCCGTAATGGTCGTTGTAGGGTTTGAAGAAGTCGATATCGATCATCACCAGGGAGAGGGAGGTGGAGCGTCGCATGGCCCGCTGCCATTCCTTGGTGATGACCTCGTCGAAGCGACGCCGGTTGGCGATGCCGGTCAGGCCGTCCAGGGAGGAGAGGCGTTGCAGGGCCAGGTTGGCCTCGGCCAGCCGCCGCTGGCTTTCCTGCAGGGCCTGGAAGGCCTGGTCGCGCTCCTGCTGGTTGATGTAGGAGCGGGAATGGTGGCGGATGCGGGCGATCAGTTCCGCCCGGTCCGGCAGCTTGACCACGTAATCGTAGGCCCCGAGGGTGAAGGCCTGGCTCTTGATCTCCGGATCTTCCTTGGTGGAGAGGACGATGATCGGCACCCGGGAGGTGGCCTGATTGGCCCTGAAGAAGCGGACCATCATCAGACCGTCGATATCGGGCATCACCAGATCCTGCAGGATGATGGTGGGCTCGATCTGGTTGGCCATCTTGACCGCCTTGGTGGGGTCGGAGCAGTAATGGAAGGTGATATCCTGCTCGCCCGCCAGGGCCCGGCGGATCGCCTCGGCGATCATGGGCTGGTCGTCCACCAGGAGGACCTTGGTTTGTTGGGACCGCGGGGTGGCTACTTCCGGGTTGGCAGCTTCCTGGCTGTCACCGTTGAGATTGTTCAAATCCGTATCCTTTCCGGTCCATCATGCGGTTGACGATCTGGGGGGCGATTGCGTCCACAGAGAGTACCTCATGGGCCGCGCCTATGTCAATTGCCGCCTTCGGCATGCCGAAGACCACCGAGGTCGCCTGGTCCTGGGCAATGGTATGCCAGCCCCGTTGCCGCAGGGTCAGCAGCCCCTTGGCTCCGTCCCTCCCCATGCCGGTGAGCAGGATCCCCAAGCCGCTGCCCGGCCAGTATTCCGCCACGCTGCAGAAGAAGACATCCACCGAGGGGTGATAGTAGTTGTCGGCGGGCTCCGGGGTGTAGTGGAATTTTTCGCGCCCGGTCAGCACGATATGGTCGTTGGTGCTGGCCACCAGGATCTTTCCCGCCTCCGGGGCGTCGCCCTCCTCGATGATCCGGACCGGCAGGTTGATCTGTTTGTCCAGCCATTTGACCAGACCGGGGGTGAATTTTTGTTCCATGTGCTGGATGACGACCACGGCCGCCAGCAGGGTGGCGGGCAGGGCGGACAATATGGTCAAGAGGGCGTTGGGCCCGCCGGTGGAGCAGCCGATGGCCAGCATGCTCTTCCTGCCGTCCCGGGTGGGGGGGAGGGTTTCCGGACAGGAAACGGCGGGAGGGGCGACGCTTTTTTTGTCGCCCACCCCGATCAATTTGCCGATTCTGCCGATCTTGTTCAGCAGGGCTTCGGCCCCCTTGATGCGGCCGTCCCGGCCCACCACCGGCCGGGGCACGGCATCCAGGGCCCCGGCCCCCATGGCCTCGAAGACCATGCCGGGCCGGCCGCTTACCGTGGCGGTCACCACCAGAATGGCGCAGGGGGTGGCGGCCATGATGCGGCGGGTCGCCTCGACCCCGTCCATCACCGGCATCAGCAGATCCATGAGAATCAGGTCCGGCTGCTGCTGACCGCACATCCGCACCGCCTCGGCGCCGTTTCTGGCCACCCACGCGATGGTATGTTCCGGAGAACCGTCGAATACCAGGCGGAGGGATTCCAGGGCGGTCGCCGAGTCTTCGACGATAGCTATCTTCATTATCTTAAGGTCGGGATTTATCGGTAGAATTGTTAAATAGGGTCGGTCGCGCGGCGATCATACCTCCGGATCGCCGATCAGGTCCTGCACCGCGTTGACCAGGGTCTCGTCCTGAAAGCTGCCCTTGGTGAGGTAATAATCCGCCCCGGCCTCCAACCCCCGGTTGCGGTCCTCCTCCCGGTCCTTGTAGGAGACGATGATGATGGGGATGCTTTTCAGGCGCGCATCGCCCTTGACCACGTTGACCAGTTCGATGCCGTCCATGCGCGGCATGTCGATGTCGGTGACCAGGAGGTTGTAGTTGCCGTTGCGCAGATTGTTGAGGGCGTCCATGCCGTCGATGGCCACGTCCACCTGATACCCTTTGGCACTCAGCATCTTACGTTCCACTTCCCGCACGGTGATGGAATCGTCGGCCACCAGAATCTGCTTGACCGCCCGGTTGATCTCCTCATCGGCCCGCTGCCGCACATGAATGAGACGCCGGTCGGAGATGAGTATATCCAGGGACCGGACCATGTCCTCCACGTCGATGATCAGGGCCGGGGTGCCGTCCTCCAGAATGGCGGCGGCGCTGATGTCCTTGATCTTGCCCAGGCTGGGATTCAGGGGTTGAACGACCAGATCGCGGATGCCCCAGAACTGGTCGAGGATGACGCCGTACTGACTGAACCGGTCGCTGAACACCACCACCGGGTAAAGGTCGCGTTTGGTTTTGTTGAGCGGCTGCTCGAAGACCTGTTGCGCGGCCACCAGGCCGATGCGGCGATCATTGAAAATGAAATACTGGCGGCCCTCGATTTCCTTGATGTCCCGGCGCGGCAGCCGCAGCACATGGTCGATGGCCACCAGGGGAAAGGCGTACGGTTCGCCGCTGATCTCGGTCAGCAGGGCCCGCATGACCGACAGGGTCAGGGGGAGCTGCAGATCGAAACTCGTCCCCTGTCCCAGGGTGGAGGAGGCCCGGACCACGCCGCGCACCTCGTTCAGGACGCTGTGAACCACGTCGAGACCCACCCCGCGGCCCGACACCTTGTCCACCGACTCCTTGGTGCTGAAATTGGGCAGGAAGAGGAATTCGAGCAATTCGGGTTCGGTAAGATCGGCGGCGATTTCCCGGGAAACGAAATTTTTCTGGACCACGACGCGGCGCAGTTTTTCGGTATCCACACCCCGGCCGTCGTCGCTCACCACGATATTCAGCATGCCGGCGCTGTGACGGGCCTCGATGCGGATGGTCGCCTCCCCGGGCTTGCCCGCCTCCCGCCTTTCCGCCGGGCCTTCGATGCCGTGATCGATGGCGTTGCGGATCAGATGGTTGAGGGGCGATTCGATCTTTTCGAGAATATCCCGGTCCACCATGGTTTCAGCGCCGACCACCTCCAGGTTCACCTCCTTGTCGAGCTCCCGGGCCAGGTCGCGCACCAGACGGGGGAAGGCCTGGATGCCGTCGGCCAGGGGCTGCATGCGGCTGGCCACCACTTCCTGATAGAGACGGTGCGAGATCTCGTTGGCGCGCAGGGAATGGTTTTCCGTCTCGGCCATGTGGTCGATCAACAGACCGCGGCAGAGGTCGATCTTCTGACGTAGTTCGTAAAAATGATTCTTTTTAAAGCCGCCCTTGGCCTTGCCGATCTCCTCGCTGGTCTTGTCGAGCTGGCGCAGCACCTCGTCCTGACGTTTTTTCAGCCGCAACAGCCTCTGGGTGAGCGCGGGGATCCGGCCGGTTTCCACCAGGACCTCACCCGCCAACCCCATCAGCCGGTTCATGTTTTCCGCCGCTATGCGCACAATTCGCGCCCCGCTCTTGTCCTGTCCGGACCCTCGCGTCCCGGCCCCGCTGTCGCCGGCTGCCGCGGTAACGGTTTTGCGCTTGGAGTCGTCCGCCGGCCGGCGGGGCGATTTGACCGGCGCGGCGGGGGAGGACGGCTCTTTCTCTGGACTTTCCTCCCCGGGCCGCGCCAGGCCGGCTTCCGGGGCCGGATTGGCCGGCAAGGATGCCGCCGGGGTATCGCCGAAGAGGTCCTGGCCAGGGGTTTCCGGACCGGGGCCTTCGGGTCCGGAAACTTCGGCCGGTCGGACCTCGCTTTCCGCCCGGCTTTCCGCCCGGCTTTCCGCCTGACGGGGCTTGACCGGGGACTTGGCCGCCGGAGCGGCTTGCGGCACGGCCAGGGCGGCCAGGGCTTTCACCAGGGTGGCGATATCGTCGGCCAGCGCGGCCAGGCCGCTCGTCGCCTCCTCATCGGAAAGATGGGCGATATCGGTGAGCAGATCGACCCCCCGGAGGAGAAGGTCGATATCTTGCCGCTCCAGGGAGATGGTACCGTGCTGGGCCGCCACGAAGACATCTTCCATGGCGTGGGCCAATTGCACGCAGCTATGCAGATCCACCACCCGGGCCGCCCCCTTGACGGAATGGGCCGCCCGCATCAGGGATTCGAGGATTTTGGGATCGGAGGGGCTTTTTTCCAGTTTCAGCAGGGAGTTGGTGATAACGTTGCAATGATTTTCCGCTTCCATGCGGAACAGTTCCAGCATGGACATATCGAACAGGTCGTCCAGACCCTTGCCGCTGCTCTCCTCGGTCCCCCTGGCCGGGGCCGGGCCGCGTTCCTCCCGGATCCCGGCCGCCGCCGGTTCGGCCTCGCCGCTGTCGGCCAGGCTGTTGTAACGCTCCACCAGGGAATCGATCCGGCCGGCGTGGTCGTCCAGCCACGGGTCGATCTCACTGTCGCCCACCATGGCCAGATCGTTGAGGATCTCGACGCCGTGATGCAGGGCTTCGATGGTCTCCCGGCCGATGGCGATCTTGCCGGCCTGGGCATCGACGAAGATCCTTTCCATGGCCTTGCCCATCCGGAAGGCGGCGGGCAGATCGACGACCTGGGCCGCCCCCTTGATGGAATGGGCCGCCCTGATCAATACCTCCAGAAGATCAGGAGAGGCGGGGTTCTTTTCCAGGGCCAGGAGCTGGTCCGTGATGGTGGCGCAGTGGTTTTCCGCTTCCAGGCGGAAGAGTTCCATGATGGGACTGCGGCCCTGATCGCTGCCTTTTCCGTTGCTCATGCCAGGTCCTTTGTCAGGGTTCGGAACAGGGGTTTGTCTTTCAGCAGGCCGATGTCGCGGCCGTCCAGACACAAGATGCCCCTGGTGTAGTAGGCCTTGGCCCCGGAGACGGTGACCGGCAGGTCCTTGACCATGTCGGGCCGGTAGCGGATCACCCCCATGACTTCGCTGACCGGAAAGGTGACCACCTTGCCCTCCTGGATCGCCACGATCAGCCGCTCCGGGATCTCCAGGGTGGACTGGGCCGACGGGTTCTCGGCCCGTTCGATGCCGAGGACACCGCCGATGGAGACGCACACCTCGAGTTTGCCGCGGATGTTCACCACCCCCCTGAGGATATGGTTGCTCATATGGGGCAGGGTATGGATGATGCCCATGTCCACGACTTCCCGGATGAGCAGCGAGGCCAGCCCCAGCCACTCGCTGCCGGCCCGGAAAATGAAGGCGGATTTGGTGTCGGCATGCTCGCGTTTTTGTTTCTCGGCCAGGACCTTGGTCCATTCCAGCCGGTATTCCGGGGTGGAGGGGCGGTTGAGCATGCGCCGGCCCGCCGCGGAGTAGGTGGGGCAATTGCGGCAGTGAACGAACCTGGTCAGTTCCGGACATCTTTCCGCGGCCCGGCTCCAGACGCCGAGGCGGTTCCAGCAATCGTCAATCTGCAGAATCTCGTCTGCGGGTCGTTCCTCTGGCACGGTTACACCTTCCGGTCTGGAAATGAATGGTCAGTGGGTCTCAATGATTTTTTCTCCTGGACTCCAACCTTTCGAGCCGCTGTCGGAGGGCGATCGCTTCATCCCGGTTGCCGGCCCGCTGGGCCAGAAGGGCCAGGTAGACCAGGGCCTCGGTATGATCGGGTTGGAGGTAGACGGCCTTACGAAACATCTTGGCCGCCTCCTCGGGATCGCCGTCGGCATCCCGGGTCACCCCGAGCAGAAAGTAGGCCCGGGAGGCGGGTCCCTTCTGGCGCAGAAATGTTTCGCACAGTCCGGCCGCCTCGGCCAGTTTGCCTTGGTCGGCCAATTGTTGCGCCCGGCTCAGCAGATCCTCGTCCGGCGGCGTGGAACCAAGAATTGCCGAGGGCCGGGGGGCCGCCGGCGCCCGGCGGGGGAGGGGCCGGGGGCTGGCCGCCAGGGGCGGAACGGCCCGGGCCGCGGCAGGCCGGCGTCCTGTCGTTTTGCCGGTGTTTTCCGCCGGGGCGGCTTGTTCGGGCCGCCCCGGGAGCGGCTTATTGTTTTTATAAAAGGCAAAGGCCCGGGGATAGGGGGCCGGTTCGAAACGGTGGTCATGGAAAAGCGCGGTCTCGGCGTGGCCCACCAGGAGCAGACCGTCCGGAGCCAGCATCCGGTGCAGGGTGTCGATCGCCTGTTCCCGGGCCCGGGCGCCGAGATAGATCAGGACATTGCGGCAGAAGAGAATATCGAAAAGCCCCAGCCCGGCCATGAAGGTTGGATCCAGCAGGTTGCCGTGCTGAAAGATCACCTGCTGGCGGATGTCCCGGTTCAGCACGTAACGGACGAAACTGGTGCCGATCCTGGTAAAATATCGTTTCTTGAAGTCGTTGTCCTGGCCCCGGAAAGAGTGGTCGGTGTACTCGGCCTTCTGGGCCCGGGCCAGGGCCCGGGTGCTGATATCCATGGCGAATATCTGGAACCGGTCCGGCGACCAGCCGGCCCGCAGCAGGGCGATGGCCAGGGAATAGGGTTCCTCGCCCGTGGCGCAGGGAGCGCTGAGCAGACGGAGATACACGTCCGGCCGGCGCTGCCATTCCCGGTCGGCCAGATGCTGGAGCAGGGCCTCGAAAGGCTGGGTATCACGGAAAAACCAGGTTTCCGGGATCACCACCTCCTCGATCAGTTCGTTGAGTTCGGCCGACGCCTGTTTGAGTCGTTGAACATAGGCGACCGGTTCGTGCAGATTCAGGGCCTTCATGCGACGGTGTACCGCTCTTTCCAGGGAGGAACGGCCGATGGTGTCAACCTGGAGTCCCATGGCCGACTGCAGGAGGAGCTCGATTTCAGAAACAACCATTTCCACGACCTGGCGAAGAGCACACGGCAGAGACCATCTGGAGTGACAAAGGTTGGCCCGGCGGGTGTCAATCCTCGAGCAGGTGCTA